>Ga0310345_10003691_pt1 | contig 14388 bp, 26 predicted proteins | sample HC15DNA20500_MG_FD_204667 | JGI IMG/M metagenome (GOLD analysis project Ga0310345, IMG submission 204667) | Marine microbial communities from station ALOHA, North Pacific Subtropical Gyre - HC15-DNA-20-500_MG | ecosystem: Environmental > Aquatic > Marine > Oceanic | place: Pacific Ocean: North... | reverse complement strand
TAAAACAGATATTAAAATTTATGCCGGAATTGGAAGTAGAGATACTCCAGAACATGTTTATAAATTAATGGTACAAATCGCTAGCTATCAAGCTAAAAAGGGGACTATTCTTCGTACTGGAGCTGCAAATGGAGCTGATTCTGCATTTATTGAAGGTCACTATAAAGAAACCAATACGAATCTTGAAATTTATATCCCCTTCTTCCCTTTTAATGGGTATCATCCAGAAAATGACAGAAATGTTCATTCAGGAACTTGTTGGAAATCAGAATCGATTGCAGAGAAATATCATCCTCGTTGGGATATCTTGAAACCTGCAGTTAAAAAACTTATGGCAAGAAATAGCTATCAAGTTTTAGGAAAGAATTTAAAAACTCCAGTTGATTTCGTTATATGCTGGACTCCATTCACTAGAAAAGGAGACCCCAAAGGAGGAACTTCACAAGCAATTCGTATTGCTGAAGCTTATAATATTCCAGTTATAAACCTTGGACATAAAAACGCTTACGAGAACATGAAAGAAGTAGTAAAAGAATTAGATTAATCTTGATTTTATCTTTAAGTATGTTTAACTCCCTCCAATTATAAGGAGGGAGATATGCTTAAATACCTAATATTTTTAACTCTTTCAATTATTTCTATTTCTAATTTAGATATTTCAACTCATTTAAATAAAAAATTAATAAAATTAAATAAAGAATCAATTGGAGATTTTCCAACTCCTTTGAATTCAAATAAAACGCAAAAAACAGCAATAGCTTAAATAACTTATTAAAAGGAAATGATTACAATGAATATGTTAAATATGTATATTGGATTTGTAATGTTTTTGATTGGATCCTTATATCTAATTTTTACAGGCATTACATTATTTTACTTTACATTAAATCTTAGAAAAAAATCTAAGATTTCTATCTTAAAGAAAATCAATTTATATGCATTCTCAATCAGTAAAAAATCTAAGTCTCGAATTCGATAGTAAAAACAATCTAATTAAAATCATAGATTCTGAGTATATCCTATCTTTACAATCTCAAATTTTAATCGATTGGAAATTCAAAGATAAAGAAATACCATTCTGGCAAATTTCTTTATCTTATAAAAAAGATCAGAACAAAGACTTTACAACTGATACCCATTATATCTGTTTAGATACTAATATTGATCCTAAAAACAAGTTTTCTGTTTTAAGACATATGAATAATTTATATTCAGATATATCTCATAATAAATTAAACTTAAGAAGAAAAGATATTGATTTCACTCAATGGGTTCGATGTGAAGAACTTCTCTTCACTAGGAACTTTTAATTAAGAAAGAAAATCACCATGATAAATATTTATGGAAATTTATTCGAACAAGTTGCTTTTGATGCGATTTGCATTACCACCAACGGCTTCATCAAGAATGACGGAACAGCTGTTATGGGAAAAGGATGCGCTGCTACTGCTAAACAAAAATGGCCTAATATATCAAAAGAACTTGCAAAAAACCTCATTACAATCGGAAATATTCCTACTCCTATATTAACTTCTTCTGAATTACCTTATGATGTCCTTAGCTTTCCTGTTAAACCTAGAACAGTTGTATGCAATGAAAATAAAACAAATGTTGTTTCACATATGAGAAAGCAATTTAAACCAGGAGCTGTAGTTCCCGGTTGGGCTTCTGTTGCAGATCTTAATATTATTAAAAATTCTGCTGAACATTTGGTAAATTTAGCTGAAGATAAAAAATATAAACGAATTGTTATTCCTAGACCAGGTTGTGGAGCAGGAGAATTGAACTGGGAATTAGTTAAAAATGTGATTTCCCCTATCCTTGATAATAGATTCTATATAATCACCTTTCCCCCTAGAGGTTTAACTAAAACTCATTATCATTCTCTTTAAAGATAACATGTTAAACAAAAATTCTTATTTTGCTTTAATATTCTTATTCATATTCGTCCTATTATCTTTAATCCCTATTTATTTAACTTATCAAATTTTCAAAGAAGTAAATGCTATAACTCCACCTTTAAAAATCAAAATCAAAAACACTAGATATTGTCAGACTGAAAGAGCTACTAACTCTTTAGACCATTTAATGAAAACAACTTTAAAATAAAAAGATATAAATTCTTTTCTATTTTTCAGCTGTTACCATAACTTAGCTTTAAGCTAAAAGGATTATCCCATGCACGCTATTGAAAAATTAATTACTTCAACTCAGGAAATTTATAACTCTTGGAATAAAGGATTTATTAATCAAGGAGAAGCACTCACTCAAATTCAGTCTAATATTTCGGTATTAGAACGAGCTGTCAACAAAGTAAATAGCGATGGTTCTCAATCAAAAATCGATCAGAAAACTGCTAGCCAAAAATTCCCTCACTTAGACATTCTTTCACTTAATCTTAAATCAGATGCTTAATTCATGTTATTCTAATATTATTTAGATAACAGTGCTCCGAGATAACTCAATTGGTAGAGTAGGTGGCTGTTAACCACTTAGTTCCAGGTTCGAGCCCTGGTCTCGGAGCCAACCTTTAAGATTGAATAGATGTAATGCAAAAAGTCAAAGTCCAGATTATTCTATAATTGTAGGATTCGATTTCTTGCGCGATTATTGGTTTGCTCAATTATTAGATAATACAGGAGTAGATAAAGTTCCTATTGTAGAAATAACCCTTGCTGATAATAAAACAATTCTTGATTTTATAAGAAAATTTGCTAAAGCAAGTTGCGCTTGTGTTAAAAAAATAGAATCTAGCATTCTTAACAATACTATTTCTAAAGATATTTTTACTGAACTAAAACAAATTAAAAAGGGGGAACGCAAAATGACAAAAAAGAAGAAACCTAAAAAGCCTAAAAAACCTAAATATTAGGCAACATTAGAAAGAAATGAGATATAAAACATGAATTCTATCCAGTTAAAACCAAAAAATAAAAATCACGTTATTCTTATTGAACTTAATCCTATTTCGAATCTTTGGTCTTATCAAATTTTTGATAAATTAAAACCAGAAGAAGATTCAGTAATTGTAGAACATAAAACTTGGGATAGAAGTCGAGTTCTTAGAATGATAGATTACTATGCCGATTTAAGTTCACCTGAAAATCAAAACATTAAAAAAGATATTCAAATGAATATAGATCCAAAGCGTTCTCAAGACTATAAAGACTATATGCATCATCCATCTAAACGAACAAGAATTAAATTCTAGGGCCTGTAGCTCAGCTGGTAGAGCCGTCCGCTCATAACGGATTGGTCCCAGGTTCGAACCCTGGCAGGCCCACCAATCATTAGAAGGTTTATAGCTTAATGGAAAAGCCTTTGGCTGTACTAAAGAGACCTAGGTTCGATTCCTAGTAAACCTACTAATATCTAAAAAGAAAATTAAAATGAAAAACATCATTATATCTTTATTTACACTTATTAATCTTAATTGCTCAGCTTATATTAGTGATTATGATTACAATATAAGTTTAAAACCAATAAGAAATCCAGAATGGATAATTCAAACAAAAATTAACAGAAAAATATTTAATTTGGTACTAGAATCATCTAATAAAAATTCTGTTAGAAATCTTATAAATGAGCTTGAAAGAATCGGAAATTCTTTTGATTGTATCGAGCTTAATGAAATTATTGTTATTGATAATTTCATATCTGCCAATTGTACCGTAAAGGTCAAATAAAACAGGAAAATAATATGCAAGAACTTGCCTTATCTTCATTTAATGAAGATACAACTATCAATCCCTTTAACCACTTTTCATTTACATTTAAAGCTGGTTCCCAAGGAAATGACATACAGTCTAAAATAATCATTACAGAATCTAAAGAATTAGGTAGCCTAAGTCCTGATATGCAAGACAAACTATATCATCTAACAATGAAATGCTTCTTAGAAGAATCATTTAAGCGTTATATGGAAGAGTCTGGAACAGAAATGTCTGCTTATATGGAATCTATTTTCTCTTATCTTATAAATTTAGAAGATAAAAAATCTATTAATTAATTTTATTACTAGACAATATGGTATATTTTGCTTTAAATTTATCTTGGAGATTTAAATGCAACCAAACTTAGAAGATTTATCTAAAAAGATATTACATACTCAACTATCTGCAATACCAGAACGATATAGAAGTCCCTTCATTAGCTTAATAAAACAAACACAAAAAGACTTGAAAGATAAAACTTATCAAATCAAAGATAATGAAGGACTCTTAACTCTTGTAATAAAAAATGATGGAGAAATTAAAGATTTAATAATTCATGAAAATTTATATAAAAAATATTCAACTCATGAAGAATTAAACTCAGATATTAAAAAATCTTTGATATATACACATAAAAAAGCCCTTGATATAGCAAAACAAGATATGATTTCTGAACTCACTCGTCTTGAGAATAAAGTCAATATTTTACTTCAAAATATAATCGAAAAGATTAAAAATGAATAATGAAATCTTAGATATTGTCAAATGCCCTTATTGCAATAATTCTATAATTGACTCAGAACTTATATGTAGTAATTGTATACCAAAGGCTTCTATAGATATGGCAATTAATGATATTCAAATTGCTGTATCGACATTAGTTGTAAATAAAGAATCCTTAACAGATGATAGGAAAGAAATGATTTGGTCTATTATAGAAAAAATGGATCAAAACTTCACCTCTAGTTAAAATGTCTATTTATTATATAGTTTATGATTCTAAACGTATACAGTGGTTTTCAAATAAAGAAAACACAGATAAAAGAAATCTAAAAGCTATATATTCTAAAATACAAAAACAACCTAATCTTGTACACGAAGAAATAATTTTATCTGAAGACATAAAAGATAAAATAAAAACTTCTTTATTGTCTCCAATACAAGAACTACTACCTCTTATTAGACAGGAAAATCCACATATCCTGCCTATCCTTTTTCCAGAAGATTTGACTTAATTATTAAATCAAATCTAACAATTAACTTAGTATATTCTATACTGAATGTACCCCTATGAGATAAAAAAATGAATGAAGATCAAATTGAACAATTGAAAACAGCCTTAACCTATCATCAAGAAAAAGCCCAATTCATTAAACGAAAATTAAAAGAAATTGATCCTACACGAGGCTCTGGATATAAATCTACTTATTTAAAAGTTATGAAAAGTTGTACTCAACCTTTCGCTAACTACAATAAAAACGTAAATAAATATCTAGATAATCCTGCATTAGCTGATTTCAATAAGATAATGAACAAGGTTAATAGATTCAATGATAAGCTTGCTTTAATTGATACTGAAACATTAAAGATCTCCAAAATCAATAAACTGTTAAATATTACTAATAAACTTGAATCACAAATTCAAAAATATTCTAAAAATTTAAATGATTACATTCCTCAAGTTCCTGAATCTCGGGATAACTTGATAACATTATCTGAAAATAAAAAAGTATTAATTCAACTTAAAACAGAAATTGAAACAAAATTGGGGGACAATGACATGGAATCCAAAGAGTTAAATAAAATATTAGATGAAATTAATCATGTTCCTCAAGACGAGGAACATAAATGTTGGGAACAGCAGCAGTCTTAGCAATATTAACCACTTCAGGTTTTCTCATTATTTACGCTAAATTACCTGATCGAATTAAAGTGTTTTTAACAAAAAATACGCTAGTCACAGATGGTATAACACTTATAGCAGTTTATGTTTTACTCGGAAGAACATTAACTGCTTTAATTGCAGCAGCAATGTCTGGCTTATTTATAAGCGGATTACTTTATATCGCACAAAAAGATAAGAATCCTTATAGAATTAAAAGTTTGTTTAATTATATTAAAACACAATTTACATCTAAATAATATATAGGAAATTTATTGTGTTCCTGAAACTAATCATTTTACTTTATTATATACTTTTAATTCGATTGTCTTTTTTATATAGAAAATCTTTCATTAAAAGATCTACTTTTACTTATAATTTTCATCAATTAAAAGAGAGGGAACTAAAAATAAACTCATTCATTAAGGACTAGAAATTGTCTTCTTCAGCAAAACAATTAATTGTAATAGCTGATACTCTACCAAGATATTTAAGAAATAAATCTTTAACCTTTTATGATAAATTATCAACACACCTAAATAGTGTATCTCTGGTATATACGACTTTACTTCCAGGACCTGAATTGGAGGTCGCTAAAATTGCTTATATCAGAAACATTCCTTATATAGTTCTCATTCCCTATAGGAATATATCAAAAAGATGGCCTCAATCCTTTAAGGATAGATATAATTTTTATATTAAAAAATCCATCAAAAATATTATTATAGATAGGGAGCATGAATATATCTCAGAAATTGAGAAACCAGACTTATATAATTCTGAAAAGATATTAAATTATCTTAGATGGATTATAGACGTTCCAGTTAGATCTCCACTAGAGACTGAATTCCTCTTCTTTGCAAGAGGTATGTACTCAAGTAAAATGAATAACTTATATCGTCTTACTAATTTTCATTCTACTGAAAAAAATCTCAAGATTATTCAAACAACCTTTATGAACTGCTATGAAGATGAGCATGAAAAAGATATAATGCCTTTTTAAATTTATATCTGTAACTTGAACTCTCATATCAACCAAATCTAAGAAAGTTTATGCAAATGAATCCAGATGTTATGAAAAAAATGATTGAACTAAGTGATTTACCTTTAGATCAACTTCAACAAAAATGTAATTCTTTAAATATTGACTTTGATTCACAAACCAGAAAATCAGAATTAATAAGAATGCTTGCTACTCCACAAGAGCAACAAAAGCAAAAAGAACAAACTTATGATCTTTCACAAGGAATTCCATTAAGATCTAAATATCCTAATGGACAATCAATTCCAAATGCTGGAGAAACATATAAGAAATGGAGAATATTAAGTCATCAAGCTCACAATAATTTAAAGGAATTTAAATTACAAAATAAAGAAGGTAAAGAATATACTTCTCAATGTTTTTATATTGAATGCACTACAGAAACAGCTCTTTTTATTTTAAATAATAAATGGTATGCAGTTTATGAAAGCCAAATTAAAGCAATTAAAGAAATTAAAAATAATCCAGATAAATTTGAATTTAATATTATCGTAAAAACTGCTAGTAATGGAAATAACTTCTTAATGTTACATACACAATTAAAGGAAAATAATTGAATATGCTTCATATTAATCCGACTTCAGAAGAATTAAGAACAACTATCAATTCTATTGCCTCTCAACATTTAGATGTTCTTGTCCCTTATGATCAATTAAATTGTGAGATTCAGGAATCAGAAGAAGAATCTACTAATATATTATTTAAATATAATCTTGGGACTGCTGAATTTTCATCTCATGCAATGAGACAACTTCTAACTAGAATTCACTTATCTAGTTCATATTGGAAAAGACTCGATAATTGGAATGCTCATCAATTAATGGCAGATAATTTTGATTTCTGCAATGAATCTACAGCTAATGAAATTAGCCTTCAACCTAGAGCTAATGACCCAACATTTTTATTTCGGTTAAAATTAAATGAACAAACAAAAACATCTATTGAAGAACTCTTCAATTCCCCTTCAGAGGAAATGGAAGAAGAAGAAACGAATAATTTCCTTACAGAAGTCAGAGCAGTTCTATCTTCTAATTATTCTAAATTTGATGATAATCAGCTATTTCCTTTACTTATTGACCTCTTAGATCAAAATCAAAACATAAGTTATACTCTTTATGAATATGACGACCAAATGACTAGACTTCATATCAAATTCAATGACACTGAAAGAATATATGAAGAAAATACTTATCATGCTGGAATGATAATCACGAACAGTGAAGTTGGGATATCTTCTGTTTGGATCGAGCCTTCTGTTTATAAAGAAGATCTTCTCTATACAAATAGAGACTCACTAAAGAAGCAAAATGTACAAATGAAAATTGTACATAGAGGAGATATCAATACAGATAGAATTTCTGGAATTTTATCTAATTGTTCACAAATTGCTCAAATTGGGGTTATTCAACTAATTGAATCCTTACAACAAGAAATTCAACCTAAACTTGCTTTTAGTCTAGTTCAAAATATTGTTGAATTCCCAAGTAGAATCGCATTAGTCCTTAATGACGAATGGGAACAACAAGAAAAATTAAAAAAGTCTGAAGTAACTTCTGCAATCTTAGAAGTAGCTAGAAACTTACCGGTCTTTCAAAGATCTAAAGTTGAACAAGCTGCTGGTAAGATGATTGGATTATTTGATAATTACTTATCAAGAATAACTCAAATTATGGAAGAATTGGATGGAAAATGAACAATTAGACCTATTTATAGAAAGTGATATTCTTTGCACTTGTTACAATGTAAATCATGCATTAACAAGAACAGATTATCAACTTGCAATTGATAAGTTAAAGATTATAAAAGAAATAATTACCTCAACAGGTTGGGACGTTTCTAGCGTTTACTACTATTACAAAGATATGGTTCAACCAGACTGTAATGCTTGGAACAACAAAAATACAAAATATTTAAATATGAGATATTATTTCTACAAACAACATAAAGAAATAGAATTAAATGTCAAAAGAACCTAAAATAGATTATTCAAAGTTACTTAACTTATTAGATGATAATGACTTAAAAAACATTTCAAATGATTTAGTCAGTCAAGCATTAAATAAACAAGTAAATGAATATACAAAAATAGATATTCAATTAGAGATCCCTTCTTCAATTGAAACTCTTTTAGACATACTCTCTGATACTATTCAATTGGATAAAAAAATCATTTTATCCAAAATGGCTAGTCAGGGACTTAATAAAATTATTCAAGATACCTTAGACAGTACATTTGAATCTAAAGATCAAGATTCTTTAGAAAATTTACAACCAATAGAAGATATATCTGCTCAGTTAAAAGAAATAACAGAAACAATTAGTAAATTTTCTGATTTAAAAGATATGCTTGGCTCCTTCAATATAAAAGGGAAATGATCCCCAATTCCCTTTTACAACCTTTATTTTAATAGAAAGATCTCAAATGACTGACGTTAATGTTTATAATGTATCTGGAAAACTTAAAAAACCTCCAGAAATAAGAAGAACTCCAACCCAGATAGCTGTTTGCGATCTGTATTTAGTTACAGATAAAAAACAAAAAAAGAAATCAACTATGCAAGAAGTTGAGACTGTCATTCCAATAACTTTGTGGAATAAATCAGCTGAATACTGGGGAGCTAGATTAAAAGAAGGTGATCACATTTTTGTTACTGGACAATTAGTTAGTGAAAACTATAAAACAAAAAACAATAAAGTTTATACAAAACTAAAAATGTATGACCCTATGGTTAAAATCCTCAAAAAGAATATGGAGGAAATTAAAACTTCAATACCTCGTGTATAATTAAAAATATAACCAATCTGAATAAGGGTTGGTTATAAACCTTGATTTTAAAAAAAACTAAAATCACTTAGGAACTTTCCATGCGAAAACTTTTGAAAAACAAAAACAACGTAAATTACGATATCTTCACTATACCCACAGAAGAAGGTGGGATTGATGAAGATAACTATCTTGCTTCTATTGGAGATGCTTCACTTAATCATATCCAATCTTTAAGTCATGCAGATAGACAAATTTGGGAAGATTTTCAACATTATCCTCAACCAGATAACGGAGTTTTCAGGTTAGAAGAGAATCCTTTCTATGATAGCCGTGATATTTTTGACATTAAAAAGTTAGAGAATGAAGAACTTGAACCAGCATTTCAAGATCAGATTAAGAAAGCTTTTCGAAAAGGCTACCTTGATAATAAAACAACTGAAGAATTGATTGAGCTTTTTAAGACTAAAAAGGTTAAATCCATTGAAGAGATCTTCGCTAAAGAAAAGGAAAGAAGAAAAGAACAAGCTGAACAAGCAGGTGTAGGCGACATTTCTTCTTATTATCGAGCTGTTTCATATGAAGATTGGCTTACAGTCAAACATCAAAATTTAGCAAATAAATCTTATGAAAGTCCTGATGACGATCATAGTGATATTTTTGAACATACATTTGATGCAGACAATCATTATATCAATAATGAACCAATTCCTTATGACAAGTGGCAATACAATCCACAGTTATGGGGTCATTGGGATATTGAATCTACTCCTAAAATAAGAAGTATTTATTCTGGAGAAGCCGGTTCATTCTTCTATGATGATATGCCTGAAGATCATCCAAATTATCACTTTATTCGGAACTTTTTTAATTATTTAAATAAACCTCTAGAAGAAATTGATTCAGCTTATGGTGAATTTCTAAAATCTATCTTAGAATCTGCAAGTGAACATCTTATCCAAAATGTAGAACGCTACTTAACTTGGTTAATCAATAAGCTTGTTTATGAATCAGAAGTTATGATTGCTAATGCTCAAAACGAATTCATTAGAGAATTCGGTCATTTAGAGTATACTATAGATTCATTTTCTTCTTATTCTTCTACTGAAAATGAAGATGAATCTTTAGAAAATGAAATGAGATCTGGCTTAAGAAATCTTGCATTCGTTGAATCTTCAATTGAATTTATTCCTGAAAAAACGAATATTATTGTACCAGAAAATATAAAAATTGATGAAAGATATTATCCAAATGTAGAACAGATTTTCATCAATACTCTTAAAGCGATAGAAGATGATTATCGTATTGAATTTATGAAAAGAACTTTTCTTGCTAGAGATGAAATCATCTTGCATAATATTCTGACAAACAATGAGAAACATTGGAAAGAAGAACATAAGCGAGGCAATTCTCCTTATAAAGAAATTAAACGCTTTGGGAAAATGCTTCATAATGAATTTAAAGATGAAATGCGAAAAGTTTCTAAAGAAATACGAGACAGTGTCTGGGCTCGCTACTACATTAATAAGAATAAATATTCTCCAATGATTATTTATCAAAACATTGATATTAACAAAGCTAATCCAGGTGATATAGTCAAAGCTATAAATACTCCTAATTTCACTAGAGCTTGTGCTGGTGACATTATGAATATTAGACCCTTTGATAATATCGGAGAACTTTTTTGGCAGAAATCATTTGATACTGAAAAGTTAACTACAAATGAATTTGTCAAAGCATCTATGGATCTCTTTGTAGATAAAATTGAAGAAGCTTTTGATAAAAAAGATTTTACTATTTTGTCAAAAGAAGCACAGGTTCTGAGGCATTTCCAGAACTCTAGAGACAATAATCTTTCTAACTTTGATTGGGAGTCTATATGGTCTTTTTATCGTGTTGTAAAAGCTGCTTTAACAAATTTGAATTCAATTATTTACTTTGAAGATCTTAATAGTAAAGAACTTAAAATTAAACAAATTGATGAAAAAACAAAATAGTTATGGGGAAAAAATCAATGACAAAGAAATTGAATTCTAACCTAGATATAGATTTTGGAGAAATGACTGCACCTAAGAAGAAACAACCTAAGAAAAACAAAGAAAAGGATTTGATATTAAATATTCCATTATCAATTCCAATAACAGGCTCTTCTAACACGTTCATATCTAAAACAATTTCTCAATGTTCAGCTAAAGAATTTAGCTATTGGTCTCAAAAAATAGCTTATCCAATTAAATCTCAAATTAATTTCTATACTAACCCTCAGAATAGACTTAATCATTTTTTAAAAGCACTATCATATCATAAAAGAAATTTTATAGTTGCAAATCCGAATACATACAAAACTGTTCATTGATTAAGGTCTAGTATGTTTACCAATAAGAAGAAAAGAGCATATATCTTAACTTTGATTTTACTCTTTTCTTTTACAATTTTACATTTTTATTCATATGGACTATATGCTCATCAATTAAATAGATATAAAAATATATTTGAAATCTATTCAAAAGATATCACAAAACAAAATAAAGTGATTTCTAACTTGTTAGTCAACATCGAACTTTTAAACAAAAACTTCGATGAACTTGAACATACATTTTCCTCATCTAAAGAAAATATTGAATCTAAAATAAATGTCTTAGACATTGTTGTAAATTCAAAAGATAAAAGATTGGAAAAAATTAGAAAAGTAAGGAAGATAACTAAAGAAACAATAACTAAATATAGATACAACAAAACCATGAATATTTTAGGTCTTACTAGGTATGCTGGAGCAGTAGTAGATTATTCATCTGAGTATGATATTCCAATTCCTTTAATCTTAGCTGTAACTAGACAGGAATCAGCATTCGATCCTAGAGCAGTATCACATGCTGGTGCTCAAGGTTTAATGCAATTAATGCCTAAAACAGCTAAAGAATGTGTGGAAGATATCGGTAAAAGGTTTTATAATATATATGACATTAGAACTAATGTTCAATTAGGAACCTTTTATTTAAGAAAAATGCTCACTAAATTTAAAGATGATGTAGAATTAGCTGTTAAAGCTTACAATGCAGGACCTACTTATGTAACTAAGGTTTTAGCTAACGAATATAGCTCTTATCCAAAAGAGACTATAGACTATTCAGAAAAAGTAATTAAATATTTTAACGAATATCAATTACATTATAATTAAAAAGGATTAAAAAATGAGTTCATTAGAAGTAACAGATGTAAAAGTATGGCCCCTTAGAAACCTCAAACCAGGAAGTAAATTGAAAGCGAACTGTAGAGTGACTCTCAATAATTCCATTTCTATTAATGGAAAACTCTGGGATGGTCGAAACGGACTTTTTGTTGGAGCCGATGGAAATTCTGGAGAAAAGAAGAACGATCAAGGACAAACAGAAAAAGTTTACTATCCTGCTTGGTCTATTAGTCGAGAAGAAGAAGTTCTTCAAGAATCTGTAAAACAAGCAGTCATCAAAGCTTATGATAAAGCCGTAGGTGGAACTTCAGATTCTAACCCAAGTGCGAATATCAATACAAATACTAATACCAATACAAATCAAGTATCACATCAATCTCAAAATTCGATGAGTAATGATTTTCCATTCTAATTGGTACATTTATTCAATTACTATTCTTATAGAATAGTTTTTATAACCTATGAATTAGAATTAAGTAGGCTTCTTTCCGAAGAGAGGAGGGCAGCTTTGAAAAAAGAGCTCTCCTCTCTTATTCAAAAAAGAGATAATTTAATTAAGGTCATTGAGAAAACTGAAAGAACAAAAACTAAATGACTAATAAAACAAAAATGAACAAACTTCCTTTAGACTTTTCTAAGTTTATTTTTTCTCACCCAAGTTTTTCGAATATTCATCCTATCAGTTATTCCCTAACAGGAGCTTCTGCTTATGGGTTGTCAACTCAAAATTCAAAAGAATACGTCGGTATACATCTAACAAATACAAAAAATTATCTACAACACTCGGCATTCAGACAAGAATTAGATATAATAAGATTTTGTTATGATGATAAACAAAATCTAGTTTCAGAAGATAGTTTAAATAAATCTTTCAGTATTACATCTTTTGAAATGGAGAAATTTATATCATTGTACCTAAAAGGATCTATCGTTATATATGATATCCTTTATCTCTCACCAATATATAATAATCCAGATATGGTAAAAATCCTAAATGATTTAAGAAGAGGTATTAATAACAAAATTGGATTTAATTCAAAAACATATTCCTTAAATAACTGGAAAAAAGACAGAACTGATCAAAAAAAAATAGTGATGTCTTATTACAGGCTCTTGCAAGCAATCGTATTTTTAAGAAAAGAAGAATATGTCTCTAACATTGATGAACTCTGGGAAGATCCATTATTTAAAAGATTTACTTATGGAAAGAAAATCTTTCATAAGTTTAAAGCCTCTAATTTCGAAAGAACAAGGCTTTCTGAAAAAGAAGTAACTGGAGCAGCAAAGGAGCTAGAACAACTTATTGATGAAATCAATAAAGCTTCAATTGCAACTAGACTTCCAGATCTAACTTCAAAAGATATTATTTCATCTATACTCGACTCTTTGATTCAAAAAAGACTCAACCTTATTTTCCAAAATTAAAATACTTGATGATTCGTCAAGCTATGAACAAGAATACTGGCTGGTTAAATACTTTCCTTTTTATCTTCTGAGATAATGCAGTAATATCTCAGATAAGATAGTCCTCCTCGGACTCAAGAAAGAGGGTATGCGGGGGTGGATTTAACACCCCCGCAGAAGTATTCTTCAATATAAATTGTATAAAAAAAATGGAATCATTATGTCAGAATTAAAGCCTTACTCAGAATTAGTGAAAATAGATAAAAAATCTAACAAAATATACAAGATATTCATTGAAAAACTAAGTAAGGGTGATTTCTTATCTACAAATCCACCTAAAATTAGTAATAAATCTTGTTATCAAGTCTATATTCAATCTGGTAAAATAGGAGG
>Ga0310345_10003690_pt1 | contig 14390 bp, 12 predicted proteins | sample HC15DNA20500_MG_FD_204667 | JGI IMG/M metagenome (GOLD analysis project Ga0310345, IMG submission 204667) | Marine microbial communities from station ALOHA, North Pacific Subtropical Gyre - HC15-DNA-20-500_MG | ecosystem: Environmental > Aquatic > Marine > Oceanic | place: Pacific Ocean: North... | reverse complement strand
AGACCGACATTTCTCAACGCATCCGAAACCAGGCTTCGCCTTTCTTCGCGCGATGGCTTCTTGTCGGCCAGGTGCAGAGGCTCGGCGACCAGTCGCTCCACAGTATGGCGGGGGTTGAAGGAGCCGTAGGGATCCTGGAAGACCACCTGCATGTCCCGTCGCGCGGCGCGCAATTCGCTGTCGGCGGCATTATCCAGGCGATGGCCGTTGAAGGTGATTGTGCCTGATGTTGGCCGGTCAAGCGCCAGGATCATGCGTGCAAGGGTCGATTTCCCGCAACCGGACCGGCCCACAAGAGCTGTCGTCTCGCCCGCATTCAGGGTGAAGGAGACCCGGTCGACGGCGCGGAATGCGCCAGCTGGGGTGAACAGCCTCTTGCGACGCAGCTTGTAGTCCCGCACGACATTGTCCACCTGCAGTACCGGCGAAGCGGATTGTTGTGCATCCGGCTGACGTGCCTTCGCGGGCACATGTGTGGAGGCTTCTGCTAGCTGACGCGTATAGGGATGTTTCTGCTGAAGCAGGGTCTGGGAAGTCTCGCCTGATTCCAACACGGCACCGTCGCGCATGATGGTGATGCGGTCAGCCATCTGCGCCACCACCGCCAGATCATGACTGATGAGGAGGAGGCCCATACGGTTTTCCTCGACCAAATCGCGCAGCAGATCGAGTATCTGCGCCTGAAGCACGACATCGAGAGCGGTGGTTGGCTCATCGGCAATCAGCAGCTTCGGGTTCAGGGCGCAGGCAATGGCGATGACAACGCGCTGGCGCTGGCCGCCCGACAGCTCATGCGGATAGCGGGCAAGGGGAAACTTCGCTTCCGGAAGCCCAACCCGGTCAAGCATCCGGCGCGCGCGGTTTTCCGCGTCGGCGCGGTTTGCGCCGGTGTGCCAGCGAATGCCTTCCGCCACCTGCTCGCCGATGGTCTTCACCGGGTTGAGGGCTGTCATAGGTTCCTGAAAAACCATGCCGAGATCGTCGCCTCTCAGCCTGCACATGGCTTCTTCGGGAGCGTTCAGAATGTCGATGCCGTCGAATGTCACGCGTCCCGCAGCTTTCGCGCGTGGAGGCAAAAGCTGCATCAGGGTCAGCGCTGTCATGGACTTGCCTGAACCTGATTCACCCACAAGACCCAGCACCTCACCCTGTTCGAGGTGCAGGTCTATATCCTTCAGGATTTCCGTGCTGCCGATGGACAGCGACAGGTTTTCGATCTCGAGAAGGCTCATCGCTCGCGCCTCACTCTTGGATCAAGCACGTCGCGCAGGCCATCACCGAGCAGGTTGAGGCCGAGGACCGTGATCACGATGGCAAGCCCCGGAAAGAGAGCCAGATGTGGAGCCACCACCAGGCGGGTCTGCGCATCGAACAACATGCGGCCCCAGGAGGGCATGGGTGGCTGTGCGCCAAGCCCCAGATAGGACAGACCAGCTTCGGCGAGAATGCCGAGCGCGAACTGAATCGTTCCCTGCACCAACAGAATGGATGCGATATTCGGCAGGATATGTTCGGCTGAAATCAGGAACTTGCCCTTGCCGGATGCGCGTGCGGCAAGGATATATTCCCGCGGCCAGATCGCCAGCGCGCCCGCGCGGGCAACTCGTGCGAAGACCGGGATGTTGAAGATGCCGATGGCAATGATGGCGTTAACCGCACCTGGCCCGAAGATGGCCGTGATCATGATTGCCGAAAGCAGGGCGGGGAAGGCGAAGACGAGATCGTTCAGCCGCATCAGCGCCTCGTCTGCCCATCCCCGCTGCGCGGCCGCCCATGCCCCAAGCGGCACTCCGATGCCCGCGCCGATGCCGACTGCGACAAATGCCACTGCGATTGAATTGCGGGCGCCGACCATGATCATCGAAAAGATGTCGCGTCCGAGATGATCGGTGCCGAAAGGATGTTCGAGGGAGAGCCCCTTCAGGCGCTGCGCCACCTCAAGCCTGGTAATGTCGTAGGGCGTCCAGAAGAGAGAAACCAGCGCCATAAGGGCGATGACGGTGGTGATGGCCAGGCCGATCAGAAAAGAGCGGTTGCCCATGGCCTGGCGCAGAATATGGCGTTCGTCGCTCGCCTCGAATACGGGATCGATGCTCAACGGGAGGTCCTCAAACGCGGGTCGGCTGCGGCGTAGAGGAGGTCCACCAACAGATTGACGAGGATAACCGCGGCGACGAGCAGCATCACCACGCCTTCCACCACAATCAGGTCGCGCTGGCTTATGGCCTGGAAGACGAGGCGACCGAGGCCAGGCAGGTAGAAGACATTCTCGATGATGATCGTACCGGCAAGCAGAAACGCGAATTGGAGGCCAAGAATGGTCAGTACGGGGATCAGCGCGTTCTGCAACGCGTGTTTCCAGAGGACTGTCCTTCGCGGCAGGCCTTTTGCACGAGCGGTACGGATATAGTCCTCGCCGAGCACTTCGAGCATGGCCGAGCGGGTAACACGGGCGAGGATGGCCGCTTGCGGAAGGGCAAGCGATACTGCAGGCAGGAGAAGTGCCTTCAGGGCCTGCCAGCCGTTATCCCATCCCGGAAAGCCGCCGGCTGGCACCAGGCGCAGACCAACTGCAAACACATAGACCAGAAGAAGCGCGAACCAGAAATTGGGTATGGCTACCCCGATCTGTGCAAGCCCCATGGAGACCGTATCTGCCACCTGGCCGCGCCGCGATGCGGCATAGACGCCGACCGGTATCGCAATCAGCGTCGATAAAGCCAAGGCAAGCAGTGCTAATGGCAGGGATACCTCCAGGCGCTCAGCAATGAGTTCGCTGACCGGTGTGGAATAGGTGTAGGAACGTCCCAGATCACCCATCGCCATGCCTGCCACCCAGTCGAGATAGCGGGTGACAAGCGGCTGGTTGAGGCCCATTTCATCGCGCAGGGCTGCCAGGGCCTCGGGCGAGGCATTCATGCCTAGCATGATGCGCGCAGGATCACCGGGCAGGATCTCCAGAACCGCAAACACCACCAGGGATGCCACGAGCAATGTGGCAAACCCTGTCAGTGCGCGCTTTGCGATATAGGCACTCAACGGCTCGTTTTACCCGTCAGTCATCCCAAGAAACGCCGGTGACGTCATTGGCCTGGATTGGCTGGTTCTCCCACATGCCGTTCAGCTTGGCATCCCAGATGCCGGTCTTCGGAAGCTGGAAGAGGAAGCCGTTGACCGCGTCTTCGGCAATGATGCGCTGAGCTTCGGCGTAAAGCTCCTTGCGCTTTTCAGGATCCGCCTCCTGGTCGAGCTTCTCGATCACCGCGTCGAAGGCATCATTGTCATAGGCGAAATAATAATCTTCGCGCGCATAGATGTTGATGTCGTTCGGCTCGGTGTGAGAAACGATTGTCAGGTCATAGTCCTTGTTGGTGAAGACCTGCTCAAGCCACTGCGCCCATTCAACCGGAATGATCTCGAGTTCAATGCCGATCTCACGCAGTTGAGAGGCGATGATTTCGCCGCCCTGGCGCGCATAGGCAGGTGGGGGGAGTTTCAGGGTTGCCTTGAACCCATCCGCAAAACCGGCTTCCGCCAGCAGTTCCTTGGCCTTTTCAGTGTCATGAGGATAAAGATCCGTCAGGTCGACATAGGCATCATTTGCCGGCGAGAAATGGCTTCCGATCGGCACGCCATTGCCGGAGGAAGCACCGAGAATGATCTCGTCACGGTCAAGCGCATGGGAAATGGCCTGCCGGACCTTCAGATTGCTGAAGGGTTCCTTGCCATTGTTCATGGCGAGGATGGTCTCACCCTCGGTCGCGCCTACCACGACCTCGAAGCGCGGATCGGCCTGAATCTGTCCCAGTGCATCTCCAACCTGCGCATTGGGGAATGCATGGACGTCGCCGGAAAGAAGCGCGGGCACGGCAGCGGCCGCGTCGGGAATGAAACGGAACTCCACCTTCTCGAGCGCGACCTTCTCGCCCCAGTAATCTTCAAAGCGGGTGAGGGTGACGGATGAGCCCTTGGCCCAGTTCTCGAACTTGAAGGGGCCGGTTCCGATCGGCTTTTCCTTGTTCGTGTCAGCAGATTCCGGCGCAACGATCACCGCATCGCCCCAACCCATGTTGTAGAGAAACGAGCCCTGGGGGTATTTGAGGTTTACCGTGACAGTGGCGGGGTCGATGGTCTCGACGGACTGAATGGCCTCGAACAGGCCTTTCTGCGCATTGGTCGAGCTTTCAGCCATTGCACGTTCCAGGCTGAACTTCACGTCTTCCGCATCAAGCTGCGTGCCGTCGTGGAACTTGGTGTTCTCGCGCAGCTTGAAGGTGTAGCTCTTGCCATCGCCGGAGACGGTCCAGTTTGCTGCAAGAGCGGGCTGCACCTCGCCATTCGGGCCGATACGCGTCAGGCCTTCGAACACATTGGCGTAGACGATCTCATCGATTGCAGCAGCAGCACCCGCAGTGGGATCAAGATGAGGCGGTTCGAGAACCACGCCTACGACCAGGTCCGTGCGTGCACTCATGGCCGCACTCATGCTGACTGCCAGAATTGCAGCCGCACCCATCAGTCTTGCGATCAACTTCACCGCGATACCTCCCCGGAACCTTGTTGTCTCTTTGGGACCTTGTGTCGGCGGCTATAGAAACCTGATTTCCTTCACGAGTAAATCGCTTCCGGCGTCTCTACAGAAAGTTTGTCGGTGAAAGTGGTGCTCTAACGGCGCGGCTGTTTCAGAAGCGTGTCGATGCTCATGGCCATGACCTTCGCGGATTCCATCATGTCGTCAATGCCAACCCATTCGTCGGGGCGGTGTGCAAGGTCGAGGATGCCGGGACCATATGCCACGCAGTCGTGCAGATGGCCGAGACGGGAGATGTGTTTCTGGTCGTAGGTGCCGGGCGAAATAACGAATTCCGGGTCCTTTCCGAAGACTTCACGGATTGCATCGGCGATGGCCGTGGGCACGGGCGCATCCTCGTCGGTCATGAGCGGGAGAACCTCCATCAGGTCTCGCACCGCGTAGCGGAAGTTGGGCCGTTCTTGTTTGAGACGTTCCAGAATGGAAATCACCTCGTCCTTCACCTCGCTGATGTCTTCCTCAAGAAGGAACCGGCGGTCGATGATGAGACGGCAGGAATCAGCCACATTGGGGGAGGGCAGTCCTGGCTGGAAATCTTCCGTCTGGCCACCATGCACGGAGTTCAGGTTGAGGGTCGAGCGACGTGCGCCCTCCGGCACGACCGGCATGCGGGTCTGCTTGCGGTCGAGAGCGGGAAACAGCTCCTTTTCAAGCTCAGCCAGAAAAGCGCCCATGTGGCGAATGGCGGAATCGCCCAGAAACGGCATGGCGCCGTGGGCGATCGAACCTTCCGTTTCGATCTCTGCCCACCAGACGCCGCGGTGGCCAAGGCAGATGCGGTCCTTGTTCAGCGGCTCGGGAATGATCACGTGATCGACGCGGGGCTTTGAGAAGTATCCTTTCTGCGCCAGATAGGCGACGCCGCCATAGCCGCCGGACTCCTCATCAACGGTGCCGGAGACCTCGATGGCGCCATGAAAATCCGGATTGGCGGCGATATAGGCTTCGGCCGCAATGATTGAAGCTGCCAGTCCGCCTTTCATGTCGCAGGCGCCGCGACCATAGACGCGGCCGTCCTTCACCACACCCTCGAAAGGGTCCATGGTCCAGCCTTCGCCGGCTTCCACCACGTCTATGTGTGAGTTGAAGTGAATGGTCGGGCCGGTTCCCTTGCCTTCGTAGCGGGCAATGACATTGGTGCGTGGATACCGGTCGCTGTCGCCCGGCGTTCCTTCACCGCGCACATATTCCACGTCGAAACCCGCTGCACCCAGGCGCTTGCCAATGAACTCCGCACAGGGCGTGTAGGCCTCGCCTGGCGGGTTGATTGTGGGGAAGCGGATCAGATCGACGGTGAGTGCGATCAGGTCCTGGCGGCGTTCGTCAATTGCGGCTGTGATCTTGTCTTTCATGGCAGCAATTGAGCCGTTTACCCGTGAGCTATGCAAGGGGCGGCTGGTGCATGAGAGTGGGCCAGAACGGACAATTTCATTCTGTCACATTGACGTGAGCTTAACCCCACCAGCCCGAATCATGTGGAACTTGTGCGTTTCGCGCCTAAAATGAGAAGCAGAGGGGACATCAGCTTCTTCGAGAAGCGCATCAGGAGGGGGGCTCCATGAAAATTGTTGTCCGATTCGTGCTGGCGTGCAGCCTCATTTTTGCGGCTGCTGCGATGCCTGCACATGCACATAGCAGCAGTCTTGTTGCCAAGGTCAGCCTTTCGCGACAGACCATGACGGTGACCTATCGCGGCAAGGTGCTGCACCGCTGGAAGGTATCGACAGCCCGCAAAGGCTATGTCACGCCGCGAGGCACCTGGAGGCCAACGCGAATGCATCGCATGTGGCACTCACGCAAATATGATATGTCTCCGATGCCCTATGCGATCTTTTATTATGGCGGATATGCCGTGCACGGAACAAATGCAGTCAGCAGGCTGGGCCGCCCGGCGTCGCATGGCTGCGTGAGACTGCACACGGCGAATGCCGCCCGCCTGTATTCGCTGGTGAAGCAGGTAGGGGCGAAGAACACCCGGATCGTCGTGACGCGGTAGGGCTACCGGATCTGCCAGCGCTTGTGGAACCACATCCACTGGCCGGGATCTTCACGCACCCAGCGTTCTACAGTGTCATTGAGCATCTGCGCCATGGCCGGCACGTCGATGGCTCCATCGGTTAGGCGCGGTAGGGTCAGGCACTCCTCGATCTCCAGCCGGTAGCGGCCATCGGGAAGCCGAATGCAGCGAGCCGGGTAGACGTCGCACTCATATTGGCGGGCAAGTTTCGGGACTAGCGGGCTGGTCTGGCAGGCCCGCCCGAAAAAGGTTGTCGGCACACCGCGCATGAATTTCTGATCGACCAGCGCGCCGACATTGCCGCCTTTTTCCAGAACGCGTGCGAGCTGCAAGGCGGCACCTGCACGAGAGGCCAGCAGACCGCCCATGGATGAGCTGCGGGTCTTGTAGATGTAGTCCGCGATATAGGGATTGTTCGGCGGGCGGAAGAGCGCGGTCAGGCTCAGCCCGAATGTTGCTGCGGCAATTGGCAGAAATTCGAAATTGCCCAGATGTGCGGTGAAGAAGATGTGCGGCCCGCCTTCATTGCGGATGCGCTCGAAAATCTCTGCGCCCTTGACCTCGACCCGGCCGGATTCCTTTGCCTGCGGATCGTAGTCGAAGAGGCGGTCCAGATAGATATATTCCACCGCCAGCCGCGCCATATTCGCCCACATGTCGGAGGCGATGGCTTCGATCTCGTCGTCGGACTTGTCAGGATAGGCGGCGCGAAGATTGGAGGTTGCGACGCGGTGTCTGCCGAACAGCGGCCCGAGCTTGCGCGCAACGCGCTCGGCAAAATTCATCGCGCTCTCCATAGGCAGGAGGCGCAGCAGGAAAAGTGCCGTGAGTGCGAAGCGGGCGGTGATCCAGTATTCAGCCTGCTTCAGTCCGCGCAGCAGCTTGGCGATGAACGGTTTCATACTATTCGGGAAGGCGCAGAATGATCTTGCCGAAGACGTCGCGGCCTTCCATGCGAGCCAGCGCGGTATCGATCTCTTCGAAACCGACTTCGGTGTCGATGACCGGATGAACCAGCCCGGCAGCCATTTTCTGCATGGCGTCGGCCATGTTTTCCATGCGGCAGCCGAACGAGCCGAGCAGCTTCAACTGCTGCTGGAAAAGCTGCATCAGGTTCATGCTGGTCGAGACGCCTGAAGTCGAGCCGCAGGTGACCAGACGGCCGCCGCGCTTGAGGCTGAGCATGGAGCCGGCCCAGGTGTCGGCACCGACATGCTCGAAGACGACATCCACACCGCGCTTCCTGGTGATCTTGCGCACGGCACCTTCGAAACGGTCTTCGCGGTAGTTGATCACGTGGTCGGCACCAAGGGCCTTTGCCTTCTCGATCTTGGCGTCCGAACCAACGGTCGTGATGACCGTGCAGCCCATGCGCTTTGCAAGCTGGATGGCCGCAGAACCGATGCCTGAACCGCCTGCATGAACCAGTATGGTTTCGCCCGGCTCAAGCTTGGCATTGTCGAACAGCATATGCTCGACCGTGCCGAAGGTCACGGGCGCGACCGCTGCGCCGATCTCGTCGACGCCGGGAGGTGCGGGAACGAGCAGGCGGGCGGGCATGTTGATCTTTTCCTGCGCAAACCCGTCCAGGTGGAAGCCGTGGACCCCACCGACATGTTCACACAGATTGTCGCGTCCTTCGCGGCAGGGGCGGCACAGGCCGCAGGTGCGTGCGCCATAGATGGAGACCAGCTGACCGGGCTGCAGGCCGACAACGCCCGAACCGACCGCATCGACCACGCCGGAAGCCTCGGCACCAACCGTCAGCGGCAGTTTGCGCTTGGCAAATGCCATGCCGCGCCAGCCCCAGACATCGATGTGATTGAGGGCGACCGCCTTGATGCGCAGTGTCACTTCGCCGTGGGCGGGGGCCGGAGGAGGCGCAATCTCGGTGATTTCAAGCTTGCGGTCGGCGACGAGTTGAAGTGCACGCATGGAATTCAGATCTTTTCTCGAAAGAGCTTGAGGCTCAGCCCGCTTCGCGAGCCATGACAAGGCAGGTGTTCTGACCACCGAAGCCGAAGGAATTGGACAGAACCGTCGAGACATCCGCTTTGCGGCTTTCGTTCGGCACCACATCCAGTTCGATGGCAGGATCGGGGGTCTCGTAATTGATCGTAGGCGGGATAACGCCCTCGCGCATCGTCAGGATGGAGAAGACCGCTTCGATCGCACCGGCCGCTGACAGGGTGTGGCCGATCATCGACTTGTTCGAGGAGACGGGGATCGACCTGATCCGGTCTCCGAACACCGTGGAAAGCGAGAGATATTCCATCTTCTCGTTCTCCTGCGTGGAAGTGCCGTGGGCGTTGATGTACTCGATCTCGCCGGTATCCATGCCTGCATCGGCAAGGGCTGAGCGAACCGCCGCTATTGCCGGTGAGCCGTCAGGCTTGGAGCGGGTGCGGTGGAAATCATCCGCCTTCTCACCGCAGCCACGCATGATGGCAAGAACCTCAGCACCGCGCGCCAGCGCGCTTTCGAGCGATTCCAGCACGAGCGCACCAGAGCCTTCGGCGAGCACAAAACCGCTGCGATCCTTGGAAAACGGCTTGGAAGCCTTTTCCGGCTCGTCATTCTGCGTTGTCAGGGCAGACAGGAGCGAGAAGCGGATCAGAGCCTCTGCCGTCGCAGATCCATCAGCGCCGATGGCAAGAGCACGGTCGCATTCGCCGCGGCGGATGGCTTCGGTTCCAAGCTGGATTGCGGTTGCACCCGATGCACAGGCGGTGGACAGAGTCACGGGCAGGCCACTGGTGCCGTATTTGTCGGCAAGGCTGTCGGCGATGGAGGAGAACTGCGTCTCATCGAAGAGCCCCTTCGCCTTGGATTCACGGGCGGCTTCGATCAGGCTGCGCCAGTCACCGCCGCGATTGGAACGGGCATAAAGATCCAGGCGATGCTTCCAGTCCAACTCGACGGGAGGGGCTGCAAGAAAGAGAGGGCCATCAAAATTATTCCCGGACAAGCCAGCTTCGGCCACCGCCTCTTCCGCGGCAATATCAGCAAGCGCGTGGGTGAGGCGCGTCGGCCCCAATTTGCTCTCCGGCAGAAAGTCCACCATGCCGGAAATACGGGTCGCCAGATGATCCGTGGGGAAGCGCGTGATCTCGTGGATGCCCGACTTGCCGCTGGTCAGTGCTTCCCAATTGTCGCTTTTGCCCCGGCCAAGAGAGGTGACGACGCCCATGCCGGTGACTGCCACGAGCGGACGGCCGAGATGATCTGTGGTCTTCATGAACGCTACTCCGTTCAAGCCTGCTCGAGGAGCGCCATGCCCTCGAAACGGTGATAGCCGATGGCGGTTGCCAGAGCGTTCTGCGGCTTCGAAGATGAATCTGATTCACCATGCTCGGGCGCAAAAGGTGAGGGCACCTTCCCGCGATGCAGTGCCATGGCGCTAAGGGCCACGGCGAAGGGAAACTGCGCTTCCTTCAGGTGGCCGCTCAGGCTGCTCATGCCGCGCACAGGTGCGCCAAGTGATTTCACCGCATCAGCCTCTGCATTGGTGGCGGCGTGTGCGCCGGAAGCGCCTGAAAGAACAAAATCCGGTGTGCTGCCGTCGGTGGCCTTCGCCGCCATCGCGGCAAGTGCATCAACGAACCCGCCGTCGCGCCTGTTGCGGCCCGATGTCACGCGGGAAATCCTGGCATAGGCCTCACGGCCGCGCTTTTGCGCATGTTCGCGCGATTCAAGAATGAGGAAGGCGGCGCCGGAGCCGGTCACGATCCCGCCGCCATTGTCAGCACTACGCGACCAGACAGGAGACCAGCCGTCATGCTGCAGGTAGCCGCCAAGCTCATAGGCCAGCAGCATGTCGGGATGCTCGGTCTGGAAGGCGGCACCCACGAGGAGATGGCTCGACTGGCCGGATGCGATACGTGCTGCGGCTGTTTCGATGGCGGACACGCCTGCACCTTCTTCACCCATGAAGGTGCGCGAGGAGCCGGTTACCTTGTGGACAATGGAGATATTGCCGGCCAGCAGGTTCGACAGCTGAGCCAGAAAGAGAGTGGGGCGCAGCTCTGTCGTGAGCTTCTCGTTGAGCAGTACGCCGTGGTCGTCTCGCTCGAGAGAGGCATCAAGAATGGCTTGATCGACGTCAAGGTCGCGCTCGCCGCCGCCGGCTGCAACCACCAGATCCATTGAGGAGACGAGCGCCTCGTCTCCCTTCATCCCGGCATCGTCCAATGCAAGACCTGCCGCATAGGTGCCGAGACGCTGCCATGTTTCCATCTGGCGCTGGTCGCCGCGCTTCGGGATCTGCTGCGACCAGTCGATTTCAGGAAGCGGGTGAACCGTGTAGGGGGCGAAACGCTGCGAATCGACCACGGGCTGCGGCTGTGGGGCGGTCACCGCATCCCAGTGGTCATCTATGCCAAGGCCAAGGGACGAAACGATCCCTATTCCGGTGATGACCACGTCATTGCCGCTCATGCAGACTTCTCCGTCCCGTGCGCGTGATGTTCAGGCAGCCTTGGCTGCGACCAGTTCGTCGATCTTGGCGCAGAGGTTCTTCATGACGAAATATTCTTCGGTGGAAACCTTGCCGTCATTGACTTCCTGCGTCCACTTCTCGAGCGGGACCTTGATGCCGAATTCCTTGTCGATGGCAAAGACGATGTCCAGGAAGTCCAGGCTGTCGATGCCGAGGTCATCAATGGTATGGCTTTCCGGCGTAATCGTTTCGCGGTCGATCTCGCTGGTCTCAGCGATAATGTCGGCTACCTTGTCGAAAGTGGTTGTCACGATGCGTCCCCGAACAAGAGGCTTCTAAAAGAATAAGGGCGAAGTGGGCTCTGTAATCGCTTTTTTGTGGCAGGAAAAGGCCCTACGGCCACGCTTCAGTTGAACCTGATGCGCGCGGCAACCGATAATTGGTCGCCCCCGCGGGACAGGATCACGGCTTCTCCGTCTCGCACACGGGCACCTGTCAGAGCACGGATCACCTCCTCCTGGGTGACCAGGAACAGGTTTCCCGAACCCGAATAGGTGTCGATCTTCTCCCTGATCGCGGCAATGCTTTCCTCGGCAACGGCGCTTTCCGGTTCGAAATTATCGAGGGCGGGCCAAATTTCGATTTCCTCATCGCCAAAGGCCAGAAGGCCGGTATCACGGGAGCGGCAGTGACGACTTGTCACGACCTCTTCCACAGGAGCTGAACGGGCGAAGATAAGGGCGCCGATACGCTTGGCCTGTTGGCGACCACGCGCGGAAAGATTTCGCTGTGTCGAACAGTTCTCGATGTCGAAATTGGAAGGCTCGCTGGTGCCGTTGGTGGCTGCGCTGTTGAGCAATACAACCTGGCCGCCATTGCGCAGCAAGGCCCAACCGGCCTCCGTGGCCATGGCCGGCAAAGGCAGGATGAGCAGTAGAAGCGAAATGATCAGGCGATGCATGTGACGTCCTTGTGCAGCAGGACATTCATATAGGTAAGGCTGGCGCAACGAAACAGTCGCTTTCGGCGCAACCGTGGCTTGCCGTCATTTCCAAGTGCCCATATGCAAACGACCATGTCCTCGCTTGTTGAAACCATCGGATATGTTTTTGGCCTCGTTGCGCTCGGTTATCTGACCGGCTGGTTTGGTTTGCTGCGCAAGGATGCGGGTGAGGTGATAACGAGTTTCGCTGTCACAATCGCCGTGCCGCTTCTGCTGTTTCGCACCATGTCGAACGCGCAATTCGGCGAGGGGCTGCCCTGGGGGCTGTGGATTACCTATTTTACGGCAATCGCAATCACGTGGACCGTCTCGCAACTGTCGCTTGTCCACATATTCAAGCGTGACGGGCGCGCAGGCGTCGTGGCCGGGCTGGCGGGCAGTTTCTCAAATCTGGTGCTTCTGGGCATTCCGTTCATGCTGGGCGTGCACGGGCAGGAGGCCTTCGAGCAGCTTTCGCTGATCGTAACGATCCATCTGCCGATCATGACGGGTGTCTCGATCCTTCTGTACAATCTGCACGACCCTCAGCAGCAGGGTTCCTTCTCTATTCTGTCGGTTCTCAAGGGGCTGGCTCAGCGCATGCTCACCAATCCGTTGATCATTGGCATTCTCGGTGGGCTGATCTGGCGGGCCGGAGGCCTGGAACTGCCCTCTCTTGCCGAGAGGCTGATCGATTCCCTCGCCAATGTTGCGGGACCGGTTGCGTTGTTTGCGATGGGGCTGGGGCTTCGCAGCTACGGTATCAAGGGAGATGTACGTCCCGCGATCCTGATCGCGTTCTACAAGCAAATGTTGATGCCGGCCATTGCGCTGGGACTGGCAGTCGCTCTTGATCTTTCCCCGATCACCGCCATTGCCGTGGTGACTGCGGCTTCCTTCCCCTGCGGCGTCAATCCCTACCTCATCGCCTCCCAGTTCGGCACGGGCCAGCGTCTGGCTTCCAATGCCATGACAATCGGCACGGCACTGGCCTTCCTCTCAACGGCTTTCTGGATCGCTGTCACCGCATCCGTGTTCAGCTAGCCTCTTGCCGCGACCTGCAAGGGTGCTAGCTTTGGCGGTCAGCGCATTTCTGTGCGCTGTGCAATGATCAACAGCCGTGCCGCCGGCTGGAGTGCTGCAAGACGCAGCCGAGGAGGAATTCATGCTTCAGAAAACAAGCCACTTTCTGCGCGAGGCAAACTATATCGATGGCGCCTGGGTCTCCGCAGACAATGATGCGGTAATTGACGTTACGAATCCGGCCAATGGACAGCGTATCGGCGGCGTGCCGAAATGCGGTCGCGCAGAGACGAAGCGGGCGATCGAGGCTGCGCAGAAAGCGTTTGAAAGCTTTCGGAAAACCACCGCCAACGAACGTGCGCAGATGCTGCGCCGCCTGCATGATCTGATTCTCGAAAACCAGGACGCGCTCGCCGAGCTGCTGGTTCTGGAGCAAGGCAAGCCACTGGCCGAAGCCAAGGGCGAAGTCGGAATGTCGGCGGCCTATGTCCTCTGGTTCGCAGAGGAAGGCCGGCGCATCTATGGTGACACGGTGCCGTCGCCCTGGGCGGACCGGCGCATCATGGTGATCAAGGAACCGGTCGGCGTCATTGGGGCGATCACGCCGTGGAACTTTCCGTCTTCCATGCTTGCCCGCAAGATCGGTCCGGCTATCGCCGCAGGGTGCACCGTGGTGGCGAAGCCCGCGTCGCAGACACCTTATTCCGGTCTGGCCTGGGGTGTTCTTTGTGAAGAGGCGGGTATTCCCGCTGGTGTGGTGAATATTGTCACCGGCTCCGCGTCGGATATTGGCGACGAACTGTGCGAAAACCGGCTGGTGCGCAAGATCACCTTCACGGGGTCCACGGATGTGGGCAAGATCCTCATCAAGAAATGCGCGGACACGGTGAAGAAGGTCTCGATGGAGCTTGGCGGCAATGCGCCGTTCCTTGTCTTTGATGACGCCGATCTTGAACGTGCCGTGCAAGGGGCAATTGCTGCAAAGTTCCGAAATTCCGGGCAGACATGCGTATGCACCAATCGTTTCTTCGTCCAGTCTGGGATCTATGACCGCTTTGTGGCCCGCATGGCGGAGGAGACGAAGCGGCTGAAAGTCGGATCGGGCCTGGACGAGGGGACGCAACAGGGCCCGCTCATTGACGACAAGGCCGTGGAAAAAGTGGAAGCCTTCATCAAGGATGCCACATCAAAGGGCGGCAAGGTCGAGGCTGGTGGAAAGCGGCATGAACTCGGCGGTTCCTTTTTCGAGCCGACAGTCATCTCTGACGCCACGCCTGAAATGGAGTTCATGCAGGACGAGATTTTCGGGCCCGTCGCTCCCATCTTCCGCTTTGAAAGC
>Ga0310345_10003689_pt1 | contig 14395 bp, 11 predicted proteins | sample HC15DNA20500_MG_FD_204667 | JGI IMG/M metagenome (GOLD analysis project Ga0310345, IMG submission 204667) | Marine microbial communities from station ALOHA, North Pacific Subtropical Gyre - HC15-DNA-20-500_MG | ecosystem: Environmental > Aquatic > Marine > Oceanic | place: Pacific Ocean: North... | reverse complement strand
GGATCTCGTCGGTGTAGTCGAGCTGGAGGTCGTTGATCTGGCAGGCCGTGAACGCGTTGAGCGAGCAGTCGAAGGCCGGGTCGTACTCCTGGCTGCTCCGGTTCCGACGCTCGAGGTTGCCCGAGAGCTGGACGCCGAGCGGGCCGAACCGCTCGCCGTAGCGGAAGTCGGCGTCGTACTGGGCCGCGTCGCCGGCGAGGTCGTTGTAGCCGCCGAGCACGTCGACGCGGAGCTCGCGGGCCTCGGGCGCGCGCCGGGTCACGAGGTTGACCGAGCCGGCGATGGCGTCGCCGTCCTGGCTCGGGAGGAGAGCCTTGAACAGCTCGATGCCGGCCAACGAGCCCTGTGAGATGGCGCTGAGGTCGACAGACCGGCTGGCGGCGTCGGTCGGCGAGAGCTTGACGCCGTCGACGGTCACGTTCGTGAACGCGCCGCTCAGGCCACGGAGCGTGATCTGGTTGGCCTCGCCGCCCGAGCGCTGGACCGAGACGCCGGGGAGCCGGCCGATCGACTCGGCCGCGTTGGCGTCCGGGAGCTCTTGGATTTTCTCCTCGGACACCACGTTGACGATGGTGTTGGACGAGAGCTGCTGGTTGATCGCCTGCTGCTGGCCCTCGAGCTGACCCGAGACGACGACCTCGCCCAGGTTCGTGCTCGACGTCAGCGCCACGTCCAGCTCCACCGTCTGCCCGTCGGCGACGGTCACCGGGATCATCCGGGTCTCGTATCCGACGTAGGAGACCCGAACGTTGTAGGCGCCCGCGGGGACACGCTGGATCCGATAAGCCCCATCGATGTCGGTCGCAGCACCGAGCGCCGTGTCCATGATGAACACGTTGGCGCCGGGGAGCGTCCCGTCGCTGAGCGAGTCGGTGACGACGCCGCGGATCGTCCCCTGGGCCGAGGCCGAGACGGCGAGCCCGACCCCGAGGCACAGGGCGACGGCGATGTGGCGGGCGCGGGAGGAGGAGAGTCGCATAGGTAGGAAGCGCTTCCGATGAAGCGAGGCGCACGAGGAGCGTCAGCAGGGGGAGTTACCGGTTACCCCAGCATGCTCAGTTACCGGTTAAGCTAAAAGATCGGAAGCGCTTTGTCAAGGATCTCTGAAGCAAGCTCCCACCCATGCCGGCCGGGCGTTACCGGATGTCGGCCATGTCGACGAACTGCATGTCGCCGAAGTCCTGGTTCTCGCCGCCCATCGCCCAGCAGAACGTGTAGGCCCGGGTCCCCGCTCCGGCATGGATCGACCAGCCCGGCGACAGGACCGCCTCACCATCGCGCACGACCACGGTCCGGACCTCCTGGGGCTCGCCCATCATGTGGAACACGACGTCGCCCTCGGGCACGTCGAAGTAGAGGTAGACCTCGGTGCGGCGAGCATGGGTGTGGGCCGGCATCGTGTTCCAGACGCTGCCCTCTTGGATTTCCGTGATCCCCATGACCAGTTGCGCGCTCTCGACGCCGCCGGGGCGGACGTACTTGAACAGGTCGCGGCGGTTGGCCTGCTCCTCGCTCCCCAGTTCCTCGAGCTCCGCGTCGGCCTCGCGGACGAGCGTCGTCGGGTGCTCGCTGTGGGCCGGGTAGCTGACGACGTAGAAGCGGGCCGGCGAGCCGGTGTCGGCGCTCGCGAACGAGATCGCGCCGCTCCCCCGTCCCACGTAGAGGAGGTCGCGGTTGGCGAGGTCGTAGCTCTCGGCCCCCACGGTCACGGTCCCGTCCCCGCCGATGTTGAGGACGCCCACCTCGCGGCGCTCGCAGAACGAGTCGGCAGCCAGCTCGTCGGGCACGCCGAGGTCGAGGGAGCCACGCGTCGGGACGGCGCCCGCCAGCACCACGCGGTCGAGGTCGGCGAACCGGAACGTGACGGCGCCGTCCTGGAAGAGGTCGTCCACCAGGAAGTGGCCCCGCAGTTCGTCGGTGGTCAGGCGCTTCGTGCGTTCGGCGTCGGGAAGGGTGTGGAGGGGCATGGAGAGGGTGCGTCGGGAAGGGTCGAGAGTCGGGGTCTACCGCGCCATCCAGCCGCCGTCGACGACGAGGACGTGGCCGTTGACGTAGGCGGAGGCGGACGAGGCGAGAAAGACAGCGGCGCCGCCGAGGTCCGCCGGGTCGCCCCAACGGCCGGCGGGGATCCGCTCGAGAATCTGGCGGCTCCGGGTTTCGTTGTCCTGGAGCGCCTGCGTGTTGTCGGTGGCGATGTAGCCCGGCGCGATCGCGTTAACGGTCACGCCGTGCGGCGCCCACTCGTTGGCGAGCGCCTTCGTAAGCCCGGCGACGGCGTGCTTCGAGGCCGTGTAGGCCGGGACCGTGATGCCACCCTGGAAGCTCAGCAGCGAGGCCACGTTCACGATCCGCCCCCCGCCCCGCTCCACCATCCGGCGGCCGACGGCCTGGCACAAGAGCCACGCTGCGTCGAGGTTCGTCCGCATCACGGTCGTCCAGTCGTCGAGCGGAAACTCGACGGCCGCGTGGCGCCGGATCGTGCCGGCGTTGTTGACGAGGACCCCGATCGGGCCGGCCTCGGCCTCGGCCGCCTCGGCGAGCGCGGCGGCCCCGTCGTGCGTCGAGAGGTCGGCCTCAAGCTGCCACGCCGTCCGGCCGTGCTGGCGGACCGCCGCAGCGGTCTCGTCGGTGCCGGCGCGGCGCGTGCTGGCACAGACGACGTCGGCGCCGGCCTCGGCGAGCGCGACGGCGATGGCCCGGCCGATGCCGCGCGAGGCGCCGGTGACGAGGGCGGTTTGTCCGTCGAGCGAAAACGGGGAGGACACGGGCTAGCGGACGAGGGTGAGGGTCAGAGTGCGAACGGCGTCGCCGGCTTGGAGACGGGCGACGTAGACGCCCGGGGCGAGCCCGACGAGATCGACGGCGAGCGTCTGCCGGCCGCCCGGGAGCGGCCCGTCGGCGACGACAGCGACCTCGCGGCCGAGCGCGTCGTGGAGCGTGAGGCGGACGACGCGGCTGGCATCGAGCGTCACGGCGAGGTGGGCGAGGCCGCGTGCCGGGTTGGCACCGGCATGGGATAGCGCGATGCCCGCCTCGGGCGCGTCGTCGGCCGCCGTGATGAAGCCGGCCTCGTAGGCACCGAGGTCGGGCGCGGAGCCGGCGAACGCGAGGCCCACGTCCGTCCCCTCGTCGATGAGGTCGCTGCCGTCTGCGAGGCGGAGAAAGTCGAGGACCGGCAGGCTGCCGTCGGCCCCGCGGGGGCCGTCGGCACCGGTGTCGTCGACGCTCACGAAGTCATCGACCCGGGCCGTCGGGACGGCAGTGTTCCACGAGTTGAACTCGTCGTCGGCCACGCTCGCGTCCATCGTCACGCTGGCGGAGAGGGACACGTTGTTGCGCAGGACGTACATGGCCTGCTCGTCGATGGCCGGGTCGTCGTCGAACTGGAAGTTGACGCCCCGGTTGAAGTACGCCGTGTTGTTGTAGACGGTCACGCCGCTGGCGTTTCCGTTCACGTCGAACCCGTTGGCGAGGTGTTCCCAGGCGAGGTTGCGGATCAGCACATGGGCGCCGTTGCCCTTCCCCAGCTTGAACCCGTTCGAGTCCCCGCGGAAGCCCGGGTCGTCCCAGAGGTCGTAGCCGTTGCGGAAGGCCCAGTTCTCCTCGATCCGGACGCCCTGCTGGCCGGGGTCGTCGAGGCTCCAGAAGTCGTAGCCGTCGTCGGAGTTCGCCCAGGCGCGGTTGCCGCGGAGCACGTTGCCCGGCCCCACGCCGAACTTGACCGCGAAGCCGTCGGCGTTCTCGCCGTTGTTTCCCGGGTCGTAGTTCTCGTACGAGTCGTTGTTGAGGAGCAGGTTGTAGGCCGACTGGTCCTCGACCTGGATCCCGGAGTCGCCGTTGTACCGGGCCACCATCTGTTCTACGATGTTGTACGCCGCTCGCTTGACGTAGACGCCGTTGTCGCCGGAGTTCTCAATGGTTATCCCCTTGACGTGGAGGTAGTCGCCGCGGACGTCGAACCCGCGGTTGGCACCGGTAAAGTCGAAAACGGGCCGCTCGTCGTCCTCGGGGTAGGCCCAGACGTGGATGTAGTTGCCGTCCGTGCCGCTCGCGTCGAACCGGATGGCTGACGACGAGGCGTAGGCCCCGCCGCGGACGTAGACCGTGTCGCCGGGGGCGACGCGGCCGAGCGCGGCCGGGAGCGTCAGCGGGGAGCCGATCGAGCCGGACCCGAGCGCGCTCCCGTTCGGGGCCACGAAGTAGGTCGACTGCGCCACCGAGGCGGGCGCGGCCAGCAGGAGAGCGAGGAGTGAGAAGAGTCGCATGGTGGGAGACGCTAGGCGTCGCGGTCGAGGATGGTCACGTCGCGGAGGACGAGGTCCTCGACGTGTTCGACGACGCTGTCCTCGGCGACGCCGGCGAAGCGGCAGTCCGAGATCGTCACGTCGCGGATGGGGGCGTGGGGGTAGCCGATGAGGTAGAGCGCCCGCTCGCTCCGCTCGCTCGTCACGCGGCGGACGTCGATGTCGCGGACGGTCGGCGGGAAGTCGCCGGCGTCGCCCTCCTCGTAGAGGAAGTTGATCCGGACCACAGCGTCGGCCACTTGGCCGGCCGTGATGTCGCGCATGTACACGCCCTCGACGACGCCGCCGCGGATCGAGTTGGTCTTGATCCGGAGCACGCGCTCGAGGTTTGGGCTGTCCATGTCGCACCGCTCAGCGAACACGTTCCGGGCGCCGCCCGACATCTCGCTCCCGATGACCACGCCGCCGTGCCCGTCGCGCATCGTGCAGTCGCGGACGACGACGTTCTGGATCGGCGCGGCCAGCCTCCGCCCGTCGGCGTTCCGGCCGGACTTCAGGGCGATGCAGTCGTCGCCGGTGTCGAAAAAGCAGTCTTCGATGAGGACGTCGGTGCAGGACTCGGGATTGCAGCCGTCGTTGTTGGGCCCGTGCGAGTTCGCTGTCACGCCGCGCACCGTCACGTTCGTGCAGAGCGTCGGGTGGAGGAGCCACATCGGCGAGCGGACGACGGTCACGCCCTCGATCAGCACGTTCTGGCAGCGGTAGAACTCGACGAAGCTGGGCCGGAGGTAGTCGCCCTCGCCGTAGACACGGTCCTCGACGGGGACGCCGTCCTCGGCCTGCTGGAACAGCTGGTCGCGTGCGGCGAGCTGGGTCGGCATCCCCTCGATCCAGCCGTGGCGGTTGTCCTTCCAGGGGCCCTTCCACGTCCACCAGTCGGTCCCGCCGGCGCGGCCGTCGAGCGTCCCGCCGCCCGTGACGGCGACGTTCTCCTGCTCGAAGGCGTAGATCAGCGGCGAGTAGTTCATCAGCTCGACGCCCTCCCAGCGCGTGTACACGGCCGGGAGGTAGTCGGCGGGGTCGGTCGAGAAGCCGAGTGTGGCGCCGTCCGCGACGTGGAGCTCGACGTTCGACAGGAGGTGGATCGGGCCCGTCAGCCACTCGCCGGGGGGAACGACGACGCGGCCTCCACCGGCCTCGTGCGCGGCCTCGACGGCCTGGCGGAACGCGTCGGTCGCTTTTTCGCCCTCGACCGCGCCATACTCCGTGACCACGAAGTCGCGGTCAGGGAACTGGGGCGCCCGGATGCGGGCGAGGATCTCCGGCACGCGTCCCCACGCGGCGGCGTCGGCCCCGCCCACCGCGGTCACCGAGGCGGGGAGGCTCGTGCAGCCGGCGGCGAGGCCGGGGAGCACGACGAGCCCACCGGCGCCGAGGGCGGCGCGACGGACGAACTGGCGGCGGGAGTGCGGTCCGGTCATAAAAATCGGGGGACCCGGCGGCGAGCGCCGCCGGGTCGGTGGTGGGGTCTCTAGTTGCCTATCGGACGACGACGAACGGGCGCGTCTGCACCTCGCCGCCGGCCCGCACCTGCACGAAGTACGTGCCGGCCGCGAGGCCCGAGGCGTCGATCGTCACGGCGTGCGTGCCGGCCAACGTCGGGGTCGAGGCGAGCGTCGAGACGCGCTGGCCGAGCACGTTGACGACCACGACCTCCACGTCGGCGGCCTCGGCGAGCTCGTAGCGAAGCGTCGTCGAGCCCATCACCGGGTTCGGCGCGGCCGGGCGGAGCGCGAGGCGGCCGGCCTCGGGCGTGCCCTCGGTCGCGATGCCACCGACGGCCTCGCCGTAGATCGACATGGCCTGGAGGAGCAGGTACCGACCGGAGCCGACCGAGCTCGACCGGACCCACGGGTAGATCCGGACATAGATCGAGTCGGACGCGATCTCGCCAATCTCGTACGAGCGGAGGATGATGGCGCCGGCCGTGTCGCCGTCGTCGGCCTCGAGCTCCTCCTCCAAGACCACCGGGTCGGAGAAGTCCGGGCTCGTCGAGTAGGCGACCTGAGCGCGCATGGCGCTCGTGCCGTCGCCGTGGATGTAGACCGAGAGCGAGTCGACGCGGAAGCGCATGTCGCCGTCAGCGCCGGCGGCGAACTGGACGTAGCGGTCGGCGACCGGGCCGTCCTCGTCGGGCCAGTCGGCGCCGTCGAGCCACCAGCGCTGGAACGGCCCGAACGGTCCGACGGCGTCGCCGGCGTCGCGGAGGTCGCCGTCGTAGTCGCGGACGACGAGCGTCGACGAGGTCACCATCGACCCGCCCAGCATCTCGCTGGCGGACGTCACTGAGGTCGTGTCGGAGGCGCTGAGCGACCAGAACACACGGTCGGCGTCGGGGGCCGGCGGCTGGGTCGAGCCCGAGATCGTCATCGCCTGGAGCATGAAGTACCGCGTGACGCTCGGGTCGCCGCCGCCGAGGAACGGGTAGACGCGGACGTAGATCGAATCGCCCGCGGCCACGGCCTCGGCGAGGTCGTACTCGCGGAGGATGATGTCACCGGTCGCGTCGCCGTCGTCGGCCGAGAAGTCCTCCTCGAGCGCGACCGGGTCCGAGAAGTCGGAGTTCGTCGAGTAGAACACGCTCGCGCGCATCTCGCTCGTGCCGTCGCCGTGGGCGTAGAGCGAGACGCCGTCGACGTAGAACGTCTCGCCGGCGTCGGCGCCGGCGGCGAACTCGATGTAGCGCGTCGGGTCGATGGCCTCCTCGACGGGCCACTGGATCCCGTCGCCGCGCCACCAGCGCTGGAACGGGCCGTACGGCCCGACGGCGTCGCCCGCGTCGCGGAGGTCGCCCGTGTAGTCGCGGACCTCGACGTCGGCCGAGCGGACCGGGGCGCCGCCGAGGCCGTCGCTGGCGGACGTGACCGACGTGGTGTCGGCCGCCGAGAGGGACCAGAACACGCCGTCCACGTCGCTGCCGCCGGCGGTCTCGCTCGTGCCGGAGATCGTGACGTCTTGGAGGAAGAGGTAGCGGCCCGAGCTCGGGTTGCCACCGCCGAGCCACGGGTACACGCGGACGTAGAGCGTCTGCCCGGCCGCCAGCTCCTCCGAGATGTCAAAGCTGAACTCGCCGACGGCGTCTCGCGAGACGTCAACGTCGGTCGCCAGCGGCGTCGGCGCGGAGAACGCGGGGTCGGTGTCGTAGAACAGGCTCGCGTCGAGCTCGCCGGTCCCGCCCGCGTTCATCACGAGGTCGATGTCGGTGAGCGTGAGCGTGGTCGCGTCGGCGGCCGTGACAGCGAACTCGACGTAGCGGTTCGGGTCGGGCGCGCTCTCAACGGGCCACTCGGCGCCGTCGAGGTACCACCGCTGGTACGGCCCGAGCGGGCCGTTGGCGTCGTCGGTCAGCGTGCCGGTGTAGTCGCGGGCGACGAGCGTCATCGAGGTCACGTCGCTGCCGACGGCCCCGCCCACCTCGGCGGTCACGCCGAGGCCGTCGGCCTCGGTCAGCGACCAGTTGACGGACGCGGCGTCCTGGGCGTCGGGCGCGACAGCCAGCAGGAGCGCGGCGAGAAGGAGCAAGAGTCTCATGGGTCGTGGGGGATTGGTGGAGGTGGAAACGGTGGACGTCGAGGGAGCGACGGGACGTAACCGGTTACTGGGCAGTCGGGTGCTGTCTCGCGTGATGAGGGGGGCCGGAGGGCTAGCGCTGGACGCGCCCGGAGCCGTCGCCGGCCGCGAGGGCGTCCACCTCGGCCCGGCTGACGAGGTTGAAGTCGCCCGGGATCGTTTGCTTGAGGCACGAGGCAGCGACGGCGAACTCGAGCGCCTCGCGCGTGTCGTCCTTTTGCAGGAGCCCGGCGATAAGGCCCGAGGCGAACGAGTCGCCGCCGCCGACGCGGTCGACGATCTGGATGTCGTAGCGCGTCGAGCGGACCGGCTCAGCGCAGTCCTTGTCGTCGTGGAGGATGGCGCTCCAGCCGTTGTGGCTGGCCGAGAACGACTCGCGGAGCGTGATGGCGACGGCCTCGAAGTCGAACTCCTCCTTCAGCCTCTTCGCGAGGGCGACGTAGCCCGCCTCGTCGAGTTCGGCGCCGTGGACGTCGGTCTCGCCGGCTTTCAGCCCAAGACACTTCTCGGCGTCCTCCTCGTTCGCGATACAGACGTCGACGTGCTCCATGAGCGGGCGCATCGTGGCCTGGGCCTCCTCGGTCGTCCACAGCTTCTTGCGGAAGTTGAGGTCGCACGAGACGGTCGCCCCGGCGTCCTTCGCCGCTTTCGCCGCGGCCTCGACTGTCCTGCGCGCCGTCTCGCCGAGGGCCGGCGTGATGCCGGTAAAGTGGAACCAGCGCGCCCCCTCGAACACGGCGCCGAGGTCGAGCTCGTCGGAGGTCAGGGTCGTGACCGCCGCGTCGGCGCGGTCGTAGACCACCTTGCTCGGCCGCTGGCTGGCGCCGGTCTCCAGGAAGTAGATCCCGACGCGGTCGCCGCCGCGCACGATGAACCGGTCCGACACGCCGAACCGCCGGAGGTGATTGACCGCGGCCTGCCCGATCTCGTGGGTCGGCAGCTTGGAGACGAAGTAGCTCTCGAGCCCGTAGTTCGCGAGCGCGACGGCCACGTTGGCCTCGCCGCCGCCGTAGGTCGCGTCGAAGCTCTGGGCCTGGACGAAGCGGGTAAAGCCCGGCGTCGAGAGCCGGAGCATGATCTCGCCGAGTGTGACGACTTTCATGTCGAGGGGTCGGGGTTCGATTGTCTGAGAAAGGGTGGCTTACGCGCTGGCTCGGCCCGCCTCGACGGACTCGCGGAGGGTCCGGGCGTTCTGAGTGAGCGTGGCCCAGTCGCCGTCGGCGATGGCCTGCTTGTCGAGGAGCGCGCTCCCGACGCCGACTGCCACCGCGCCCGCCCGGATCCAGTCGCCCGCGTTCGTGAGGGAGACGCCGCCCGTCGGCATCATCCGGAGGTGCGGCATCGGGGCGAGGACGGCCTTGAAGAACGTCGGCCCGAACACGTCGGCGGGGAACACCTTGACGACATCGGCGCCGGCCTCGGTCGCGCTCAGGATCTCGGTCGGCGTGAAGCAGCCCGGCATGACGGGCACGCCGAGACGGTGCGACTCCTCGACGATCTCGGGCTTGAACACGGGGCTCACGACGTAGCGCGCCCCAGCGTCGACGGCGCGGCGGGCGGTCTCGGCGTCGAGCACCGACCCCACGCCGACGGTCACGGCGTCGCCGAGCTGGCGGCCGGTCTCCTCGATCACGGCGAGCGCGTTGGGCGTCGTCATCGTGATCTCGATGGCGGTCACGCCGCCCTCGGCGATGGCCTCGGCCAGCCGCACGAGGCGGCCCGAGTCGGCCATGCGGACGACAGCGACGGCGCCGCTGGCGAGGACGGTGTCGAGGATTTCCTGTCGGGTCATGCGGAAGCCCTTCCGTTCGGGCGCAAAAAAAGGTTAGAGACGAGCGGCGAGCGCGGGACGGCACCCGTCCCGCTCGATGGCGACGAGCGCGTCCCCGACCGCCTCGGGCACGCCGCCGACGGCGTCGAGGCCCCAGCCGCTGAGCGCGTCGGCGGCGAAGGCGCGGAGGGCGTCGGCGTCCGTGCGGTCCACGCCGTCCCAGCGCCGGCGCCAGTCGTCGGAGGCGTCGTCGGTCGAGAGGCCGTCGACGGCGCCGGGGCGGACGGCGGCGAGGAGCGCGGCGATCCCGAAGCAGAGGAGCGACGGCGCCTCCCCCCCCTTCTCGCAGTACCCGCGCACGGACGGCGCCACGCGAACACCCAGCTTGGCCGTCTGCTGAAAGGTGATGTCGCGGAGGGCGTGCGCCACGAACGGGTTGGCGAACCGGTCGATCACGTCGTGGGCGAAGGCCTCCGCCATCTCGGGGTCGACGTCGAGGCTCGGCACGATCTCGTCGAGGATCACGCGCCGGACGAATGCGCCGACGGTCTCGTCATCGAGGGCCTCGGCGACCGTGTCGAGGCCGCACAAGAGGGCCGTCGGGACGGTCGACGTGTGCCCGCCGTTGAGGACGCGGACCTTCCGCTCGCGGTACGACGTGAGGTCGTCGGTCACGACCACGCCGTCCACGTCGGCCAGCGCGCCGAGGCGGGCGGGGTCGACGCCCTCGATGGCCCAGAGGCGGTACGGCTCGGCGACGGTCAGGAGGTCGTCGGTGTAGCCGAGGCGCTCGTAGAGGTCGTCCGGGTCGTCGGGCGTGCCCGGCACGATCCGGTCGACGAGCGTGTTGCAAAACGCGACCTCGCGGTCGAGCCACTGCAGGAAGCGCGCGTCGAGCCCCCACCGCCCGGCGTGCGCCTCGACGATCTCGCGGAGCCGGTCGCCGTTGCCCTCGATCAACTCGCACGGGAGCACGACGAGGCCGGCGCCTTCGTAGTCGTGGGCTTCAGCGCGCGCCGCCAGGGCCGCCGCCAGCTTGCCGGGGAACGAGCGCGGCGGGTCGAGGTCCGGCCGGTCGTCCGGGTCGTCGGTGATGCCGATCTCGGTCGTGTTGGAAACGACGAGCTGGAGGTCGGGCGAGCGGGCGAGGTCGAGCACGGCGTCCCAGTCGTCGGAGGCAGCGAGGGCGCGCGACACGGACCCGACGACGCGGGCCTCGTCGACCGGCTCGCCATCGCGGAGGCCGCGGACGACGAGCGTGTACTGACCCTCCTGGGCATCGAGCGTCGCCGCTCGGCCGCTGCCGGTCGATCCCACCATCACCACCCGGCCGTCCCAGTCGTCGCCGATCGCCTCGTCGAGGAGGGCGTCGGCAAAGCCGCGGAGGAACGCGCCCGTCCCGAACTGGAGCACGCGCTCCGGGCCGGCCGTGCGGGCGGGCGCGACGGCGGCGGAGAGGGCGGGCAGGGGCGAGACGTCCATCTTTCTTTACCGGTTAAGCAACATACGGAGAGAGGTTCCCAATCGCGAATCGGGGAGGACCGGACCTCGGCTAGTCGAGGGGTTTGGCAGCGACGAGGTCGACGTCGAGGACCTCGTGCGGCTCGGATCCCGGCGCGGGCCGGTCGCCTTCGACCTGGTCGAGCAGGATCGAGACCGCACGTCGGCCCATCGTCTCAGCCGGCTGGCGGAGGTAGGCGTCGACGAGCGGGGCGTAGGCGCTGAGCCGGTCGTCGCCGAAGGAGACGAGGTAGACGTCGCCCCGGCCTGCCTCGACGAGCGCGGCGTGGACCCCGATCCCGACCGGCTGCGTGACGGCGAACACGGCGTCGAAATCGGCCCCGCTGCGGAGGAGCTCGGTCGCGGCCTCGTGCCCGAACCGCTCGTCGAACCCCCCAGACATGACCAGCGCACCGTCGACCTCGAGGTCGTGGGCGCGGAGGGCGTCTTCGTAGCCGGCCCGCCGCTGGCGGCCGATGGCGACGGCGTCGGTGCCCGCGACGTGCGCGATCCGGCGGTGGCCACGCTCGATGGCGTGCTCGACGGCCCGCTGCGCCGCCGCCCGGTCGTCGATCGTCACGCTGCCGGTCCCCAGCCCCTCGATCTGCCGGTCGAAGAACACGAGCGGGATCCCCATCGCCCGAACCCGCTCGTAAATCTCTCGATCGGGCGCCTCCTGCGACACCGACACCAACAGCCCGTCGACGCGCATCGACAGGAGCCGCTCGATGTGCTGGCGCTCGAGGTCCGCCCGCTCGCTCGAGACCGTCAGCACGATGCCGTACCCCCGCGCCGTCGCCGCCTCCTGCACGCCCTCGATGGCCGACGAGAAGAACGTGTGGGCGATCTTCGGGACGACGACCCCGAGCGTGTGCGAGCGCTGGTTCGTCAGCGACCGGGCCACGTGGTTCGGCGTGTAGCCCATCTCAGCCGCCGTCTTCTTCACGAGCGCCCGTGTCTCCTCCGAGATGTCGCTGTGGTCGCGGAGCGCCTTCGACACGCTCACTTTCGTGATGCCGAGGCGGTCAGCGATGTCGACGAGGCGGACGTTCTGCACGAAGGAGGCCACAGGGAAACGATTGAGTTTAGGGCGACTGCGCCGAACCGGCGTCGGTTAATACCCGAACAGGCTCGGCAGCCACAGGCTCAGCGCGGGCACGAACGTGACGACGATGAGCGCGATGACCATCGCGATGAACATGGGCAGGAGCGGCTTGACCACCTTCTCGATCGTCGTGTTCGCCACCCCCACGCCGACGAACAGGACGCTCCCGACCGGCGGCGTGCACAGCCCGATGCACAGGTTCAGCACCATGATGATCCCGAAATGGACCGGGTCGATGCCGAGGTCGACGGCGATGGGCAGGAAGAGGGGCGTGAAGATGAGGATGGCCGGCGTCATGTCCATGAACGTCCCGACGACGAGCAGGATCAGGTTGATCAGGAGCAGGATCACGATCGGGTTGCCCGTGAGCCCGAGGAGCGCGGCCGTCACGTTCTGCGGGATGTTGGCGTAGGCCATGATCCACGACATCCCGAGGCTCGTCGCGATGAGGAGCATCACGACGGCCGTCGTGACCGCCGAGTCGAGGAGGATCTTGGGCAGGTCGCCGACGCCGACCTCGCGGTAGAGGAACGCGAGCACGAGCGCGTAGAGAACGGCGACCGCGGCCGCCTCGGTGGCCGTGAACACGCCCCCGACGATCCCGCCCATGACCACGACGAGGAGGAACAGGCTCGGCAGCGCGCTCACGAACTGGCGGGCGACCTCCGCGAGCGGCGTCCGCGCCTCGCGCGGGTAGCCGCGCTTGATGGCCAGCACGCCGGCCACGGCCATGATCAGCACGCCGACGAAGAACCCGGGCACGTAGCCGGCCAGGAACAGCGACGCGATCGACACGCCGCCGCTGGCGAGCGAGTACACGATCAGGACGTTCGACGGCGGGATCACGAGGCCCGTCGTCGAGGCCGTGATGTTGACGGCGGCGCCGTAGTCGCGGTCGTAGCCCTCGCGGTCCATGACGGGCGCCATCACCCCGCCGATGGCGCTCGCTGCGGCCACGGCCGAGCCCGAGATGGCCCCGAAGAGCATCGAGGCGAGCACGTTCACGTGGGCGAGCCCGCCGGGCAGCGTCCCGAGGATCGACTTCGCGAGGTCGATCAATCGTCTCGCGATGCCGCCGCGGTTCATGATCTGGCCTGCGAGGATGAAGAACGGGATCGCCAGCAGCGTGAAGCTGTCGAGCCCGGTCGCCATCCGCTGGGCGACCGTCGTGACGGCCGGGCCGGGGAGGATGCTCAGGAGCATGGCCAGCAGCGTCGACAGCCCGATGCTGTAGGCGACGGGCACGCCCAGGGCGAGGAACGAGAAGAAGGTGCCGGCGAGGACGGCGACGTCGAGCCACTCCATCAGCGTGCGGGGGCGAGGTCGGGGGGCGGGGCGCCGGGGCGGCGGCCGGGGCCGTCGGGCGCGTGGGCCGGGCCGCCGCGCGTGAGGTCGGCCTCGTCGGCCGAGACCTGGGCGGGGTCGGCGTTCTCGGCGAACGCCTCGGCAGTCGTCTCCTGGAGGACCGGGAGCGCGGGCGGCTTCCCGTTCAAGAGGCGGACGCGCTCCGTGATGAACAGGGCGAAGTAGAACACGATGAGCGCCCCACTCACCGGGAGGGCGAGGTACACGACGCCGAGCGGCACGCCCAGCGCCGCCGACGTCTGCCCGAGCAGGAACGACAGCGACACGAGCCGGACGCCGCCGATCACCATCACGAACAGGGCGAACGTCGAGACGACCACGCCCACGAAGATGCCGTGCCAGTGGACCGACCGCCCGCGGAGCTTTGTCCGCAATAGGTCGATGGCGAGGTGGGCGCGCTTGCCGCTCGCGTAGGCCGCGCCGAACAGGCCGACCCAGATCAGGAGGTACCGCGCCAGCTCGTCCGTGAACGACGACGGGTTGGCGAGGACGAACCGCGTGAACACCTGCCACAGCACGTTCACGACGGCCAGCCCCATCAGCGCGACGAGCGCCCAGCCGAGCACGAGGTCGACCGTCGACTTGACGCGGTACAGCGGGTGGCCCCGCATCTCGGGCGGGAGGGCGGAGGGGTCGCTACGCATCGGCGCGGGAGGCGTCGGGGGCGTCCGCCTCGACGTCGAGGCGGGCGGAGTCGGGGGCGGCGGCCTGCGTCTGGCGGATGGCCTCCAGCATCCGGGCGGCGTCGGGGTCGGAGGCGTAGCGGGCCATCATGCCGTC
>Ga0310345_10003688_pt1 | contig 14399 bp, 11 predicted proteins | sample HC15DNA20500_MG_FD_204667 | JGI IMG/M metagenome (GOLD analysis project Ga0310345, IMG submission 204667) | Marine microbial communities from station ALOHA, North Pacific Subtropical Gyre - HC15-DNA-20-500_MG | ecosystem: Environmental > Aquatic > Marine > Oceanic | place: Pacific Ocean: North... | reverse complement strand
CCAAACCCGCCGCGTGCGCGTTCTGAACCCCCACGGCCTGCACGCCCGCCCGGCCAAACAGCTGGTACAGATCGCTCGTGCCCAGCCCATGCCCATCAACGTGCGCCTGGAAGAGGGCAGCGCCACCACGGTATCTGCTGCCAGCTTGACCAAAGTGATTGGCCTGGGTGCACGCCGTGGCCAATGGCTGATCTTCTCTGCCGAGGGCGAACAGGCAAGCGCCGCGCTAGATGCCATTGCCGCCGCTGTCGAAGAGGGCTTGGGTGAAAAAGTCACGCCGTTCGACGGGGGCCGTGATGCCACGCCCGCCGCCAACGCCAGCAAGCCCGCCGTTGAGCCGCTGGCCGCTGACACGCCGCACACCGGTGTAGCAGCCTCGCCAGGCTTGGCGATTGCGCCGGTGTTCGTCATTCGTCCGATGCAGTTCGACTATCCTGAGCACGCCAATCAGCCCGACGACGAGATCGCTCGCTTGGAAGAGGCTCTAAAAGAGGGCGCCGCCCAACTGCAGGCGCTGGTACATAAAGCCCCCGGCGGCGAAGTGGCCGACATTCTCTCTATGCACGAAGAGATGCTCGACGACCCCGAACTGCACCAGGCGGCGATTGACGCCATCCGCGAAGGCCGCTCGGCGGAAGCGGGCTGGTGGGAAGCCATCGACACCGCCGCCCACGCCCAAGAGATGCTGGCAGACCGACTGCTGGCCGAACGCGCCGCCGACCTGCGCGATGTAGGCCGCCGCGTGCTCGGCGTGCTTTGCGACGTTACCCTGCCCGAGCCACCCGACCACCCCTATATTTTGGTGATGGACGATATCGGCCCCTCCGATGTGGCCCGCCTGGATACCTCCCGCGTGCGTGGCCTGCTGACCGTGCGCGGCGGCGCCACCGCCCACAGCGCGATTTTGGCCCGTGCGCTGGGCATTCCTGCCGTCGTAGGCGCCGGTGAAGCGGTCATGGCGCTACACAACGGCAGCATGATGATTCTGGATGGCGAGCGCGGCCGTGTAACTTCGCAGCCGTCTGAAGAGCGCCTGCGCCGCGCCGAGCAGCAGCTGCTCGACCAGCAGCAGCGTGAAGCGGACGCCTGGGAGCTGCGCTTCGAGCAGGCGCAAACCCGCGACGGTCACAAGGTGGAAGTGGCTGCCAACCTGGGCAACACCGCCCACGCCGCCGATGCGGTAGAGCGCGGCGCGGAAGGGGTCGGCCTGCTGCGCACCGAGTTCCTGTTTATGGCCTACTCCAGCGCGCCGGATCTCGCCACGCAAATCGCCGAGTACCGTGAAGCCACCGATGCCCTCGACGGCCGCCCGCTCGTCGCCCGCACCCTGGACGTCGGCGGCGACAAGCCGCTGCCCTACTGGCCAGTGCCCCAGGAAGACAACCCCTTCCTCGGCCTGCGCGGTATTCGCTTAGCGCTGACCCAACCAGAAGTGTTGGAAACCCAGATTCGCGCGCTGCTGATGGCCGCCGTCGGTAAACCGCTACGCATTATGCTGCCGATGGTCAAAGACGTGGCCGAGTTCCGCGCGGCGAAGGCGATTTACGACCGCCTGCTCAAAGAGATCTCCCCGCAGCAGCGCGCTACCGATGTACAGCTTGGCGTGATGATCGAAGTCCCTTCCAGCGCTCTGCTAGCACCGACGCTGGCCGCCGAGGTCGACTTCTTCTCAGTCGGTACCAACGACTTAACCCAGTACACCCTCGCGATTGATCGCGGCCACCCAGAGCTATCCGCTCAAGCCGATGGCCTGCACCCAGCGGTACTGCGGTTGATCCAAATGACCGTCGAAGCCGCCCACGCTCACGGCAAATGGGTCGGTGTTTGCGGCGAGCTGGCTTCTGATGCCATGGCCGTACCGGTTCTGGTGGGCTTAGGTGTCGATGAACTCTCCGTCAGCGCACGCCAAATCCCGCTGGTCAAAGCCCGCCTGCGCGAGTTTGATCTTGCCCAAGCCCAGGCCAGCGCCCAGTTAGCGCTGAGCAAAGCCACTAGCGATGAAGTCCGCGACGCCCTGGAGGCCAGCTGATGGCAAGAGTTGTCTGTATTACGCTCAACCCAGCGCTGGATCTCGCCTTCAACCTGGATGCGCTGACGCTGGGGCACGTCAACCGCCCCACTAGCGCGCAGCTAGAAGCCGCAGGTAAAGGGGTGAACGTCGCGCGGGTGCTGGCAAGCCTGGGCCACGAGGTGATCGTGAGCGGCTTTTTGGGCGAAGAGAACGACGCCCCTTTCAGCCGCGCCTTCCCCCGTTACGGCGTCATCGACGCCTTCGTGCGGGTGCCGGGCAGCACGCGCATCAACGCCAAACTGGCCGAGCAGAGCGGCCGCGTGACCGACATCAACGGCCCCGGCATGCCCATCGAAGCTGCCCATCTGGAGGCGTTACGCACCGCGCTCGATGGCCTGTTCGAGAGTGGCGCGCCGCCTGAGGCTGTGGTGGTCGCAGGCAGCCTGCCTCCCGGCATCGACCAACCCGCGTTTGGCGAACTGCTTGCCTTCTTGAAAGATTTCGGGGTGCCGCTGTGGGTGGATACCAGCGGCCCGGCGCTGCTCACGGCAATTGCCGCGCAGCCTGCCGCCGTAAAACCCAACGAAACCGAGCTGGCCGACTGGGCAGGAAGCGCGCTGGATACCGAACAGCAGCGCCAAGCCGCCGCCAAGCGGCTGCACGCCAGCGGTATCGAACACGCGCTGATTTCAGCGGGTGCTGAAGGCGTTTTATGGGTGAGCCAGCACGGGATTTGGCAATCCACGCCGCCGACCGTCACCGCCACCAATACCGTTTGCGCGGGCGACACCTTTGTGGCCGGTATGCTCCACGGGCTGCTAAGCCAGCACACACCCGTCGATACGCTTCGTTTCGCCACGGCGCTTTCTGCCGAAGCGGTACGCCATGTTGGCGTAGGCACTTCCCACGCCGATGATTTTGACTCACTCCAACAACAGACCCGGGTACGGCGTCTTGACGACACCCACACCGAGGGAGCCACGCGATGAACCTGATCCTGATTACCGCCTGCCCCAGCGGCATGGCGACCACTTTCCTGGCCGCCAAGCGCCTAGAGCAAGCCGCCACGCGGCTAGGCTGGAACGTTCATGTGGAGATGCACGGCGAAATTGCGCCGCTGCAAGCCGCCAGCGCTGAACAGATCGCCAACGCCGACTTGATCGTCGTGGCCGCCGACCACGTACCCGCCCCGGAGCGGTTCGAAGGTAAGCGGCTATTCCAGGCTCCTATTGCCAGCGCCCTGCCCGACCCCGGCGCCTTTTTAAGCCAGGCCAAGCGGGAAGCACCGATTTACAGTGCTCCGGCAGCCACTGCTGCCGCTCCGGCCAGCAGTGCGGGCGGCAAAAAAATCGTTGCCGTCACCGCTTGCCCCACCGGTGTTGCCCACACCTTTATGGCCGCCGAAGCGCTGGCCGAAGCGGGTAAGGCCATGGGCCACCAGATTCGCGTGGAAACCCAAGGCTCGGTGGGCGCGCAAAACAAACTCACGGAAGCGGAAATCGCCGACGCGGACGTGGTCGTATTGGCCTGCGACATCGAAGTGGACCCGTCACGCTTTGCGGGTAAACGGGTTTATCGCACCTCTACCGGCAACGCGCTGAAAAAGCCGCGCCCGACCCTGGAGGCTGCCTTCACCGATGCCGCTGTTGAAGATGACACCAGCGCCGCCAGCAGCAGCGCCACCGCCAAAAAAGGCATGAAAGAGAAAGGCGTCTATAAACACCTGCTGACCGGTGTTTCCTTTATGCTGCCCATGGTGGTGGCGGGTGGCTTGTTAATAGCCCTCTCGTTCGTGTTCGGTATCGAAGCGTTCCAGGAAGAGGGCACCCTGGCCGCTGCGCTAATGCAGATTGGTGGCGGCACGGCCTTCGCGCTGATGATTCCCGTTCTGGCGGGCTACATCGCCTACTCCATCGCCGACCGCCCCGGTATTGCCCCCGGCATGATTGGCGGTATGCTCGCCGCCGAGATTGGCTCTGGGTTTATCGGCGGTATTCTGGCCGGTTTCCTGGCGGGCTATGTGGCACTCGCCGTCACGCGCTACGTGAAGCTGCCCTCCAGCGTCGAGTCGCTCAAACCGATTCTGATCATCCCGCTGATTGCCAGCTTGGTCACCGGCCTGACGATGATCTACGTGATTGGCGAGCCGGTGGCTGCCGTGCTGAGCGCGCTCACCAGCTTCCTGGAGTCCATGGGCTCGACCAATGCCGTGCTGCTGGGCATTCTGCTCGGCGCCATGATGTGCTTCGACCTAGGTGGCCCGGTCAACAAAGCGGCTTACACCTTTGGCGTCGGCCTGTTGGCCTCTGAAACCTACGGCCCAATGGCCGCGATCATGGCCGCTGGCATGGTGCCCGCAATTGGTATGGGTATCGCCAGCTTCGTGGCGCGCAACAAGTTCTCTGCCCCCGAGCGCGAAGCGGGTAAAGCCTCGTTCGTGCTGGGCCTGTGCTTTATCAGTGAAGGCGCGATTCCCTTCGCGGCGAAAGACCCGCTGCGCGTGATTCCCGCCTGTATCGCCGGGGGCGCGGTCACGGGTGCGCTCTCCATGCTGGTGGGGGCCAAGCTGATGGCCCCCCATGGCGGTATCTTCGTGCTGCTGATTCCTAACGCCATTACTCCCGCTCTGCTTTACCTGGGCGCCATTGTGGTGGGCTCATTGATCACCGGCCTGGGCTACGCGTTTATCAAACGTGGCGCTGCCCAAGTAGCCGTTGCCAGCTAAAAGCGGCACACTAAGGGCGAGGCAACCTCGCCCTTTTGCTGTTTAGTCAGCCGTTCAAGACGTCCACCACCCCGCTGTTTTATTAACCATTTTTCTTACCATTTATCGCTAACTGTTGTTCTCAAGCGCGCAATATGTAGTATTTTTACATAAATAACAGCGACGCCAGGGGTTGGACACGCCCCGTTAGCGATAACGATGTAAAACAGATGCAAAAACAACAGGACCGCCCGTTATGTTTCAACTCACTCGCAGCGTTACTTGGCAGGCCCTAGAGCGCCTGCGCGATAAAACCGCCAATGACCGCATTCGTGACTACTTTACGAATGATCCGCAGCGCTTTGAAAAAATGAGCCTGCGCGTCGGCGGCCTCTTTCTAGATTACTCCAAGCATCAGGTATCGGATGAAGTGCTGGCCAAACTGATTGAGCTAGCCGACCACTCCGCCCTGGTACAGCGCCGCGCCCAGATGTTCTCTGGCGACATTATCAACGTGACCGAGAACCGTCCGGTACTCCACACCGCCCTACGCCATTTGGGCGATGAGCCGGTGTATGTGGACGGCGAAGACGTGATGCCAGAAATCACCCGCACCCGCGAGCAGATCAAGCTGTTCTCGGAAGCGGTGCGTAGCGGCGAGTGGAAAGGCTATAACGGCCAGCGCATTAAAGACGTGGTCAATATCGGTATTGGCGGCTCGGACCTCGGCCCTAACATGGCGGTGCGTGCGCTGTTGAAATATCGCCACCCGGAGCTGCACTTCCACTTCGTTTCCAACGTGGACGGCACCCATATTCAGAAAGTGCTGTCGCGGCTAGACCCCGCCACCACGCTGTTTATCGTCTCTACGAAAACCTTCTCCACCCAGGAAACCCTGCTCAACGCCAAGACGGCACGGCGCTGGTTCCTGGAGAACGCTGGCGAAGACGCCGACGTGGGCGCGCACTTCATTGCCGCGTCCACCAACCGCAAAGCGGCCATGGAGTTCGGCATTCGCGAAGAGAACGTGTTCGAGTTTTGGGCCTGGGTGGGCGGACGTTACTCCATGTGGTCGTCCATTGGCCTGCCCATTGCGCTCTCGATTGGCTTCGAAGGCTTCATCGAGCTGCTGGAAGGCGCCCATGAGATGGACCGCCACTTCATCGAAGCGCCTTTCGCTCAGAACATGCCGGTACTGATGGCGCTGATCGGCATTTGGTACATCAACTTCATTGGCGCGGAAACCCAGGCCATCGTGCCCTACGACCAAGCGCTGAACCAGTTGCCTTCTTTCCTGCAGCAGCTGGACATGGAGTCCAACGGTAAGTCGGTGGATATTTTCGGCCACCCGGTGAACTACAAAACCGGCCCGATTGTATGGGGCCAAACCGGCTCCAACGGCCAGCACGCCTTCTTCCAGCTGCTGCACCAGGGCACTCGCTACGTGCCCATCGACTTTATTGCCTCTCTCAAGCCGGAACCGGGAGTGGAAGATCACCACTTCGCGCTGCTGACCAATATGCTGGCCCAAGCCAACGCCTTTATGGAAGGCAGCCAAGGCGACAGCAAAGAGCTTAGCCAGCTCGACCCCTACAGCTGCCCCGGCAACCGCCCCTCCAGCACCCTACTGCTCGACGAGCTAACGCCGAAAAACCTGGGCGCGCTGATTGCGCTCTATGAGCACAAGGTGTTTGTGCAGGGCGTAATCTGGAACATCAACTCGTTCGACCAGTGGGGCGTGCAGCTAGGGAAGCGCATCGCCGGTGAAATCAGCGAACGCATCGACGCCAACGCCGCCGACTTCGACGCTTCCACCCAGGGGCTTCTGGAGTTAGTACGAGCGCACTTTCCCAGCAGCGCACGCAAAGCCGATAGCGCCGAGCCAGCAAGCAGCGATAAAAAACCGGTGCGGAAGAAGCGATAAAGCAACTATGGCTCACCAGTGCCCCTACTGCTGTGGGGGCACTTTTTTGAGCCTTGGCTTACCTAGCTTCATTTCAAAACTCGGCGGATGAGTAGCAAACATCTGCCTGCTCTTTATTTCCCTATAGGGATAAAGGCCTCTCTTTTCGATCATCCTACGCATTATTTTCCCTACAGGGAAAGATCAGCTAGTATATCTGTTTTCATCCAGAAATTTTCCTTATCGGGAAAATGGAGCATGTATGCGTACCCTGCCAGCAACGACGGAAACGCCCCTTCACTCAATTGAATCCGCCAAGAGTCTCGGCCTGTTAATTCGACAAGCCCGCAAACGCCAACATCTGACACTAGAGACGGTGGCAGGACTATGCGGCGTCAGCATTCGTTTTTTAAGTGAACTCGAAAATGGCCGTGATACATGTGGCATAGGAAGAGTATTACGCGTGTTAGAAACACTTGGCATAGAGCTTCTCGCCCAGCCCATGGATAGTGATCTATGACCCCAGACCAGCTTATCGTTTGGCAAAACCATCAGCGAGTAGGTACCCTCTGGCGTGGTTTAGATGGCCGTCTCATGGGCTTTGAATATGACGAAGAGTGGCAAGCTAGCGGACAAGCAATTTCCAATAGCCTTCCTTTAAACCAACGAACATGGCCGCCCGAAACGCTGACCGCCCACCACTGGTTTGGCAACTTGCTGCCAGAAGAGCAGGCGCGCGCTGCTCTTATTCGCCAACTGGGCATTCCTGATGACGACTTCTCACTGCTTGCCGCTATTGGTGGGGATTGCGCCGGAGCACTATCGATTCTGCCGCCTCATCAAACACCAGAACCTTCTAATCGCCATGATTGCGATACGCCCCTTTCACAAGAAAGGCTTAATGAGTGGGCTGCTTTTAAGCAACGCTATGCGCTATTTGCAGAGTCACAACAAGCACCCAAGCCACGTCTTTCAGGAATAGCACCGCTCTCTGGGTCTTTAATTTCCAGCAGCCATAATTGCGTGTCCCACTCCACAACAAAATCAACGCCACCCTTTAATAGATGCGTTAAACCAGCGGCTGCCACTTGGTCGTCTAGCTTAATTACTTGACGAGCTTGAGAAAAATCAAAGTATAAATCAGACTCGCACCACTCCGGCTTTGCCTCCCAGGGTTTCACGAAAAGTCCCCCAGCGAGTGACGAACTTCCAAGTCTTGACATCCTCCCCTCCCTCAGCTTGCGCTGCCGTCTAGCGACGGAAAGGAAGGGGGTTCCCAGGTTGTTACCTTCCTGGTTTCTGCTTCCAAGACGATTGCCCGAGGGAATGGCTTGGTTATCGCCGTAAAAGTCCCACAGTGGGGATTTTTACGGTGGCGAACCAACTCATATCCCCCAGGTCTCACATCGTCTCCACAGACGTAACTTTCCGAGTGCCCCTCGGTAGGTCGTGTCGACGTGAGTAGTATAGCACTGTGCAAATCATCAGCAAGGGCATCCTGCGGATGCCGCGCTATCCATCCGCTCACTAAAAGTAAGCGGTTTTTCGCGCTGATTGATAATGTATGTGGACCGCAGGAAGCCACCGTGCCCAACGCCAACCGCCGCAAGCTGCCTATTGGCATCCAAACGTTTTCAGATATTCGGGAAGGAAATTATTACGGCAGAGCGCTTGGTCAGATCAAACACAAAGGCAATGTTTTATGCTGCTGGTTCTTCTTGGTGTGGTTTTGCCGTCAAGTCCATACCCAGTGCACGCATGACGGCCAACATCGTCTTCAGCGTTGGATTGCCTTGCTCGCTGAACGAACGATAGAGCTGCTCACGGGAGAGGCCGGTTTCGCGAGCAAGCTCTGTCATTCCTTTAGCGCGCGCTACGATACCCATCGCTTTAGCAACATAAGTGGCATCTCCGGTTTCCAGCGCATCAGCGAGAAAGAGCGCGATGGCTTCATCGTTCTCTAAGGCTGCTGCTGGGTCATAGTCGTAAATCTTATCGCTCATGATTCCTCCCATTCTGCTGCCAGACGCTGCGCTGTATCGATATCGTTTTGCTGAGTGCTTTTATCGCCACCACACAACAGGATGACAAGCTCATTACCGCGTTGTTTAAAATAGACACGATATCCTGGACCATGATGAATACGCAGTTCACTGATGCCTTGACCAACGGGTTTTACATCGCCAGTCAATCCGTTGGCCAGCCTGAAAATACGGGCGGCAATCAGTGCTTTGGCGTGCGAATCGCGGAGCTTACGTTCCCACCGTCGGTAAGTGTCGGTTTGTTTAATAGCGAGCATAAAGATATTGTAGTTCTTAGACTACATGCGTGCAAGGCATGAAAAAATGGGGTTGCCCAGCGAGTCAGTGCCGTACGCAAAGTATACTACTGAGAAGAAGCCTGATACGTCTCTTCCAGCATGGGTTCAAGCTCAGACCACGCGTTTTCTAGGATAATCGGCTGGGCCTCGGCAGTGGGGTGAATACCATCGCTCTGCATCAGCTGTTTATTAAGCGCGATATCTTCCAGCAAGAAGGGCACCAGCGGAATATCGTACTCATCCGCGAGCGAATGAAAGACACTGGTAAATGCATCGCGGTAGGCTTGACCGTAATTAGGCGGAATATCGATACCCAGCAGCAGCACCTCTGCGCCTGCTTGCTGGCTTTGTTCAATCATCGTGGCCAGATTGGTGCGCATTTGGGCCGGTGGTAAACCGCGCAGGCCATCGTTGCCGCCCAGTTCTAACAGAACGATATCCGGCTGCTGCTGTCCGATAATACCGGCAAATCGCTGGGCACCGCCTGAGGTGGTCTCGCCGCTAATGCTGGCATTCACCACCTGCGCTTCACCGTCAAGGCGCTCTGCCAGCAGCGTGACCCAGCCCTGCTCCTGCTCAATACCGTACGCCGCGCTCAAGCTGTCGCCCATCACGAGGAGCGTTGGTAGGTGCTCTTCAGACGTGTTGGCGTATAAAGGGGCAGCACCCAAAAATATGATCAGCATGACGGCGCTAGACACACCACGCCGGGTGGCCGTTTGCCCCCGCTGAAAGGCCAGTGTCTGACGAAACAGTTTTTGAATTGCTTGTTTTTGAATTGCTAAAGGGAATCCACGTTTCATGCCTCACTCCTCTGACCCAATATCCAATACCATGACCCAAGATGCGGCTTCGCCCAACACCGACCCATCGGCGGCCAAGAAGGTTCCCCACGAAGCAGCCAGTCAGCCAGTGCTAAAGGCGGAAAAGCTTGCCAAGCGAGTGATCAGTGGTGAGCGCACTCTCACCATCTTACACGACCTTTCTCTAAGCGTGGCAGCAGGAGAAAGCGTGGCGATCCTGGGTAAAAGCGGGGCGGGGAAATCAACGCTATTAGGCCTGCTGGCAGGGCTGGACACCCCCAGCGATGGCGAGCTAACGCTTTTCGGCCACGCGTTAAGCCGCCTGGATGAAGATGGCCGCGCCGCACTGCGGGCAGGGCGAGTGGGGTTCGTGTTTCAAAACTTTCAGCTGTTGCCGACCCTTAGCGCGCTGGAAAACGTGCTGCTGCCGCTAGAGCTCTCTCCACGGGCCGGAGAAACCCGTGCTGCCCAGCAGTGGTTGGAGCGTGTAGGGCTTGGCGAGCGCACGTCCCACCAGCCCAAACAGCTCTCTGGTGGCGAGCAGCAGCGGGTCGCCATTGCGCGTGCCTTCGTGACCGACCCTGAACTGGTGTTTGCCGACGAGCCGACTGGCAACCTGGACCCGGATACCGGCGCGCAGATCATCGACCTGCTTTTCACGTTGAATAAAGAAGCGGGCACGACGCTGATTCTCGTCACCCACGACCATGCCTTAGCGCGCCGCTGCGACCGCTGCCTGCGCCTGACCAACGGCCAGCTCGTCCCGTTCGAGCCAGCCCCAGCCAACAGCGGGGAAGGCAATGAGTGATATCAACTGGCGTTTGGCCGCTCGGAGCTTAAAGCGCGACCTGCGCGCGGCGGATGTGCGGGCGCTGTTTGTCGCGTTGGTACTGGCGGTGGCCGCGTCCACCATGATTGCCTTCTTTCTTGATCGCTTGGAGCGCGGCCTTGAGCGCCAAGCCGGGCAGATGTTGGGGGGCGATTTAGTGCTTGAACAGCGCGACCCTTTCCCTGAAGAGCTGCGCAATACGCTAGAGCAGGCGGGTTTTACGCTGAGCGACCAAGTGGATCTGGTCTCCATGATCAGCCAGGGGGAGCGCTTCCAGCCCGCCAGCCTCAAAGCGGTGGATGACGTGTACCCGCACTACGGTGTTTCTCACGTAGATAGGGGCAGCGGCGTTGAGCAAATCGCCTCTGGCCCACCTGCAGGCGAAGCCTGGGCAGACCCACGGCTAGCCGAGCTGATCGAGATAGAGATTGGCGACCGCGTGCAGGTGGGGCAAACGGAGCTGACTATTAGCGGGATTATCGAGCGCGAAGCGGACCAATCCGCTGGCTTTGGTAACTTCAACCCGCGCTTGATGCTCAATACCGCTGACCTTGAGGCCACTGGCCTGGTGCAGCCAGGGTCGCGCATTGAGTTTGAACTGCTCGCCGCCGGGCCGCCCGCTGCGTTAGATCAGGTGCAAGGCTTGTTGGCACAGCTACGGCGCGACGGCGTAGAGGTGCGTGATGTGCGGGTAGACCGCCCGCAGTTGGGTAATGCCCTGCAACGTGCGGAAAGCTACTTAGGCCTTGCCGGATTAGCAGCGGTGCTGTTGGCTGGGGTGGCGGTTGCTATGTCGACCCGCCGCTACGTAGAGCGTCACCTGGATACCGCCGCGCTGCTGCGCTGCTTTGGTGCCAGCCAGTATCAGCTTGTGACGATTTTCAGCCTGCAACTGATTGGGTTGGCATTAATGGCCTCCCTTATTGGCGCGCTGCTGGGCTTGGTCGGCCAAGCCGTACTGCTGTGGCTATTAACGAGCTTTCTGCCCATGACGCTGCCACCCCCTGGCATTATGCCGCTGTGGCTCGGTATCTTCACCGCGCTGGCGGTGCTGGTAGGGTTTGCAGGCCCAACGCTGCTGCGTATCAAGCAGGTAAGCGCGCTGAAAGTCCTGCGCCGAGAGCTGGACCCGCTACCGCCCGCCGCTTGGCTGGTGGTGGGGGTGGCCAGCATCGTATTTGGCGGCCTGCTGTGGCTCTATTCAGGCAGCTTCCCTCTAGCCTTGGCGCTTCTGGTGGGTGGCTCGGCTTTACTGGTGCTGCTGTGGGGCGTGAGTTCTTTATTGCTGAATGGTTTGCTTCGCGCTGTGCAGCGCCTTAAGGGCGGCGGCGAGTGGGTGCAGGCGTTTCGCCTAGGCGGGCGTCAACTGGCCCGCCGCAAGCAGGCGGGGCTTGGCCAACTGCTGGCATTTTCGGTCACGTTTTTTGCCATGGCGATGATCGTCCTGGTGCGTGGGGATCTGCTCACTACTTGGCAAGATCAACTGCCAGAAGACACCCCCAACTACTTTGCCATCAACATTCAGCCCGGCGAGCGGGATGCGTTCGAGCAAGCGGTGGCACCTCGGGTCGATGCCCAAAGCACCCTTTACCCCATGGTGCGTGGGCGTATTACCGAGATTAACGGACAAGCGCCCAGAGATGCGGTGCCCGCCGATGCCCGAGGCGACAACTCGCTGCGCCGTGAACTTAACCTGACGTGGCAATCCGAGCTACCCGAAGGCAACCAAGTGGTGGCAGGGCAGTGGTTTACCCCCGCCAGTGAGCCAGAAGGCTGGATGAGCGAAGTGGACGCGACGCCTTCTAGCGACTCAGAAACTGTTCCCATTTCGGTGGAGGATGGTTTGGCTGAACGTCTTGGTTTGGGCTTAGGGGACGAAATCACATTCGCCGTAGGCAGCGACAGCATCAAAACGCGCATCGAAAGCCTGCGTAGCCTGAACTGGGACAGCTTTAACCCGAACTTTTTCGTGATCTTCCCGCCCGGCGTGCTGGAATCGTTCGGCCATAGCTTCATCACCGCTTTCCATCTGCCAGACGAAGAGCAGGGCTTGGTGCGCGAGCTGGTTAGCGACTTCCCCGGCGTCTCGCTGCTCAACGTAGATGCCATCCTAGGGCAGGTGCGCGATGTATTGACCCAAGTGACTCGCGCGGTAGAGCTTGTGCTCATTTTGGTGCTGTTAGCGGGCGTGAGTGTACTTTACGCCGCGCTCACCGCCAGCCGCCCGGTACGCGCCCACGAGAGTGGCCTGCTGCGGGTGTTTGGTGCAGGCAACCGGATGATCTCCCGCGTGCAAGGGGCTGAATACGCGCTGCTCGGATTCGCCAGCGGCCTGCTAGGGGCGGTCCTGGCGGAACTGGCTACTGCCGCGCTCTACCTCTACTGGCTCGATTTAACCCCACGCCTGCACCTCGGCCTATGGCTAGCACTCCCCATCGGCGGCGCGCTGCTGATAGGTATCATCGGCCACGCGCTCTCCTACAGCCTACGACGCCAAGCCCCCGCCGCCAGCTTAGGGCTGCTAGGTGAAGCTTAATCTACAGCCTTGACATCCTCCCCTCCCTCAGCTTGCGCTGCCGTCTAGCGACGGAAAGGAAGGGGATTCCCAGGTTGTTACCTTCCTGGTTTCTGCTTCCAAGACGATTGCCCGAGGGAATGGCTTGGTTATCGCCGTAAAAGTCCCACAGTGGGGATTTTTACGGTGGCGAACCAACTCATATCCCCCAGGTCTCACATCGTCTCCACAGACGTCACTTTCCGAGTGCCCCTCGGTAGGTCGTGTCGACGTGAGCAGTATAGCACTGTGCAAATCATCAGCAAGGGCATCCTGCGGATGCCGCGCTATCCATCCGCTCACTAAAAGTAAGCGGTTTTTCGCGCTGATTGATAAAAACTCCCTCCTACAGCAGTTTATCGGAGCATTGCCGAAGGCAGGTGTAGGAGGGCACCTGATTAGGCGATGAAGCAACCGTCGTAGGGGCTAATTGATTAGGCGACGGCGGCACGTTTTCTTGTATGTTTAGGAGAGATTATGCCGATTGCGCCAGGTAATTACCCAATCATCGAGCCCAACACACCACTTGGGCGCGCGCTAGTTGAGTTTTTTGATGTGCTCGTGCCTGTCTATGGGAGCGGAGAAAAGGGGGTCTTCCAGGCTATTGTATTCGGTGGCTGTGCGGTTCATATCCACACACAAGCTCGAGGCAGTGCCGATATTGACGCTGAGGTAGCATCACATGGATTGGCTAAGAAGTCTGATATTATCGCCCTTCTAGGCGAAGATGCCTATGTGTTTACCGATGATGCAGGAGTTGTGCAAATATTGGAGCTAGATATCAGCTTTAACACGACATTAGCTCCATTGCATGAAGATTATGAAGATCGTGTCATTCGGTTGATGATCCAAAGTCATGCCCCTAACGTTGAAGTCTATGTCGCGAGTGCGCTAGATGTGGCAATCTCAAAGCTTGGTCGTTTTGGCGAACGCGACCAAAATGATATTCAAACATTGTTGCAACTCCCCTATGTTGATATCGAAGAATTCGAACGGTTAGCTCGGGAAGCGATCAGTTACTATGTTGGCGATGAAACTCGTATTTTAGGTAATCTGAAAATGATGCTGGATGAGTATCATCATAGCGAGGGTTAAAGATGCAGTTTTCCGTCACGCATAAGCAGCTATATCGGGTGGGGGCTCGTCCCCTTGAGAGTGCTGTTGAGGATATCAAAAAGCTGGCTGATTCCATCTGGTATAAAGGGTATCGGCCTACTTGGAGAGAGCTCGAAACCCTCGCTACTGCTATGCCTCATGAGCAGTTCCAACGTTCGC
>Ga0310345_10003686_pt1 | contig 14403 bp, 11 predicted proteins | sample HC15DNA20500_MG_FD_204667 | JGI IMG/M metagenome (GOLD analysis project Ga0310345, IMG submission 204667) | Marine microbial communities from station ALOHA, North Pacific Subtropical Gyre - HC15-DNA-20-500_MG | ecosystem: Environmental > Aquatic > Marine > Oceanic | place: Pacific Ocean: North... | reverse complement strand
GCGAACATGTTGAGGTTATGTTCGATCTGCAAGCCTTGGCTTTCATGTCAGATCTCACGCGGGTTTTCTCATTTAAGATGGGTCGCGACGCCTCTGGGCGCGTATACCCTGAAAGCGGTACAACACGAGGTTTTCACCCGGCTTCTCATCACGGCGAACGTGAAGACCGCGTGCTGGAATTTGCCAAGATCAACACGTACCATGTCAGCTTGATTCCATATTTTCTTGAAAAACTCAAGAACACACCAGATGGAGACGCGAGTCTGCTAGATCGAACAATGGTTGTTTACGGTTCACCAATGGGCAACTCAAACATCCATAATCACAAACGGTGTCCACTATTTTTAGCGGGTCATGCCAATGGCCACCTAAAAGGTAACCAGCATGTCATCACAGAAGACCGCACCCCAATGGCGAACGTGATGCTGACCCTACTTCATAAACTAGGACGCGACGACCTTGAATCGTTTGGTGACAGCACTGGCACGCTGTCAATTTGATTGGATGGTTGCCAATGATGAATAGACTGATACTCGGTGCCTTCATTATAGGCATCAGTGCACAGGCTCACCCCCTACTTTATGCCGCTCTAGAGTCACCAGTTGCCGATGCTGCGATGCATAGTGATCACACCACTGTGCGGTCCCTCTTGCAAGAAGGGGCTGACGTGAATACTGCACAAGGTGACGGCATGACAGCTCTACACTGGGCTGCAGTGAATGGACAGCTCGACACAGCGAAGATGCTACTCTATGCCGGTGCAAATCTGAGAGCAACAACGCGCCTTCATGCCTATAGCCCACTGCACCTCGCGAGTCGAAGTGGCCACGCTGACACTGTAAAGCTGTTTCTGGATAATGGAGCAGATGCCACTGTCGCAACTACCACTGGTGTAACTCCTCTCATGCTGGCAGCCTCATCTGGCAGCGCTGATGCAGTCACAGCCTTAATAGCTGGTCGAGTTGATGTAAACGCTCGTGAAACAGGTCGCGGACAAACTGCACTAATGTTTGCGGCCGCTTACGATCGCACCGAAGCCATCGAAGCCTTACTAGCCAACGCTGCAGATCCGGAAATCGCAAGCGACACCGTTGACGTTATTGAAGTAGATAAAGAATTTCGGGAAGCCCGTACTGAGCGCAACAAGCGAGTTGAAGAGGAACGCAAGGCCTTGGTGGAGGCGGCCTTAAAGGCGTCACCTGAGGTAGGCGCCACACAGGAAGAAACTCAACCTGAAGTATTACCGGAAGAGAAAAAAAGGCATTTCTTGCTGCGTTTTTTTGCATGGGTTATTCCAGGGGGAGGCGAAAAGGAGCCGGCTGAAGAGCCCGAAGGCCCCTCACGCCTCTCGTATGCGGAACTCGTTGGTAAGCAAGGTGGCCTAACACCACTGTTATTCGCTTCGCGACAGGGTCACACCGCTTCTGTGAGGGCACTACTGGCAGGTGGCGCAGATATTAACGCGGCCTCATCTGACGGTACAACACCACTTCTCATTGCTACAATCAATGGCCATTTCGATCTCGCCAAGTATCTACTTGAATCTGGCGGGGACCCCACAATTGCGAGCGAAGCCGGTGGTACGCCTCTCTATGCCGTGCTGAATGTCAAATATGCGCAGTTGGCAGATTACCCACAACCCACATCCTATAAACAACAACGCATCGAGTACTTAGATCTCATGGATGCATTTCTGGATGCGGGTGCAGACATTAACGCGAGATTAACGAAAAAGGTTTGGTACTCTGGTTACAATTTTGACCTGTCAAACGTAAACGAAACAGGCGCAACAGTATTTTGGAGGGCCGCATACGCTAGCGACGTCGAAGCAATGCAGTTGCTCGTTGCGCGAGGTGCTGACTTCAGCCTACCAACCCAAAAAACACCAGAACGTCGAAGACGAAATCAGCCAACTGAAGATTTGTCCGGATTACCACCTGTTCCACTAGGTGGTCCAGCGGTCACGCCCCTCCAAGCTGCTGCAGGTGTTGGTTATGGCTTTGGCTTCGCAGCCAATTCCCACCGATACCATCCAGCAGGCCAATTACGCGCGGTTAAATATCTAATTGAGGACTTGGGGGTTGATGTCAACGAACGAGATCATCGTGGCTACTCAGCGCTACATCATGCTGCTGCACGTGGTGACAACGAAATGATCAACTACCTGGTTTCGAAGGGTGCTGACGCAACCTTCGTTAGTAGGAACGGTCAAACAACAGTAGATCTAGCGAATGGGCCCGTGCAACGTATCGAGCCATATCCAGAAACAATTGATTTATTAGTGAGCCTTGGCGCAATAAACAACAACAAGTGCGTCTCGTGTTGAAAAACCAGGGTCGGTTACTCGTCGCACCCTAATCAAACACGCATTGCTAATGGGAACGGCCGTGGCCGTGGCCCCCACCCCGTTCATCCAAGCTGAGTCAACTGCCCAAACAACCTTTGAGACTCTCTCAAGCGTAATCAGAAGACCATTAGTGATACGATCGCAAAATGTTTTGGTAAGATATTCACAACGAAGATCGCTTTTTTCAAGTTCACTAACAGGAGACGGGAACTAAATGCTGACGATTAATTCACTTCGAATGAATCAGATTTTTATATTCGGCTTCGTCATATTCGCATCACTACTCTTGACAGTGAAGTCATCGAGCGCACAAAACTCTCGCGAGGACCTGCACGATGGCCCTCTTATACACAATTTTGGAAGACATGTTGATCTACCAAATGCAGACCACAAGACGAACACTGGCATGGTGTACAAGGTTGCTTTTGAAATACTCCAGGCCCTTGGCGAACCTACCCGTCCACATATGAGACTTGAAGCGGCTGCTCGATTCATGAACATGCATGCGCATGCAGGCGTGCCCACAGAAAACCTACAGTTATCCATCGTATTGCATGGTGGCGGCACACGCGCAGCCATGACGAATGAGGCGTACCGCAAGCGATATGAAGTCGATAACCCGAGTTTGCCGCTACTGCACGCATTGAGCGATGCAGGAGTAAGCATCTATCTTTGCGAACAAAGCCGAGTCCTCAGCGGCACTGGTGTTGACGAAATCGCAACGCCGGTGAAGAGTGCGCTTTCGGCTATGACAGCCATCGTAAATCTTCAAGAAGAGGGATATCATTTCTTGACCTACTGAAACACCGGTATCAGGCGCTTCGTATCTAAGAAGACCGATACTCTTTTATGACCAACTTACACACGGGAGACCATTCATGAGAAGCACCCTTGTCGCATGTATTTTCATACTAGGAGCCACAATAGCAGTCAACACGCAAACGAATGAACAGAAAATTTCCGATGCCGTCAAGGCTCTCCCGGAATCACTGAGAGATGGTGCTGCAGTCGTAGAATATGACGCAGACGGTTATCGCACGGTGCTGAGGGAAGGCAGCAACTCCTTAGTTTGTGAACCAGACGACCCAAAACTGGAAGGTTTCCGTGTCGGCTGCTACCATCAAAATAGAATTGCCCGACTAAATTTTGAGCGTCAGCTTGCCGCAACTGGAAAATCGGCTGCTGAGATATTTCAAGCTCGCAGCGCCAAAGTAGATACTGGTTTACTTCCCTTGCCGGTTGCAGGACAAATGGCATACTTTCTTGCAGGCGCTGACGAAGCCTCGGCAACGCCGACACGATCAGTCCGACTCCCCTACGCGACCGCAGAATCTACTGGTCTACCGACCGAACGTGGGCAAGACGGTGTCTGGCTAATGCAGGCTGGCACAAACCGTGCCCACATCATGATTGTTGGTAACGGTGGCGAGACCGGTCAGACTGAAGGAACGAATGGCGACGCCATAGCAGAAGCAGTCAGCCCCCTTGCACCAGGACTTCGTTCCGGGGCAACCGTCGTTCGATATAACGATAACGGTAAGCGAGATATCCTTCGGCAAGGTAACAACTCCATCGTGTGCGAACCCGATGACTCAGCCGTTGAAGGATTCCGAGTCAGTTGTTACCACGAAGGTCATGTCCCACGCTTGAATTTTGAGAAAGAACTAGCCGCCACAGGAATCGAACAAGGGGAAGTCTTTGCAGCACGAGTCAAGTCTGTTGAAGCTGGCCGAATACCGCTCCCTGTCGCTGGGCAGATGCAGTACTTCCTCGGGGGAGAGGATATTGCAAGCGCGACTTCCTTTAAGGGAGTCAGACTTCCCTATGCAACATCTGCGTCAAGCGGATTACCAACAGAGAGAAGTTCAGATAACATTTGGCTGATGCAGGCTGGGACAAACCGTGCCCACATAATGATGCCTGGAAGATAGACCTACGAGTGCATAAGAGTCTTCCATAACGGCTAAGCAATCACTCTTTATAGGATACGGCGTCGATCGGCAATTCCTCGTTCTGATAATCATCCGCCTTGAAGGGATACTCCGGACGAGGTTGGGCAATTATGTACGCAGCAACGTGTTGTGCTTCCTCATCGGAAAGAATACCGGGATTCAGATACGGCATTGCATAGCGAATGAAGCCTGCTAGCGTATAGTAACGAGAGGCGCCTGCTCCATCGTTCCACGAGGACGGTCCCCAGAGTGGTCCAGCCCGCTTGTCACCAACCTGCACCCCTTGGCCATCTGCGCCGTGACAATTGACACAATGCTCAGTGAACAACGACTCACCCTGCTCAGGATCAAGTTGGTCAATTGAGACTAGAGCATCAGTTACAATGCGGTTCCTTTTTCGCCACGGTGGATTTTGGCCCACAGGGTAATCACTGGACAGCCATGTAATATAGGCTGCCAACGCCTCGACCTCTTCAAAGTCTGGCGCCGGTGCGACAACCTCTCCATCAACGTTAGTCGCACCCACTGAATTCTCACTGCGCATAAAACATCCAACAATACGATCCTCCAGTGTAAACATTCTTCCAGCTCGTCTGTTGTATTCCGGAAACATGCCAGCCGCACCAACTAACGGTAATGCTAACTCGCGTTGTCCGGCATTCAAGTGACAATTACCGCAAGTCATACCACTCGGCGTCAATCTTGGTGTTTCAATCGGCGTAGCCGTGAACAACCTAAAACCTCTCCTAATCTGTTCTGCGTTTTCAGAATCACCCAAGGTGACATCAGTCAATGGGTTTCTTGGAATATCCCAAGCAGTCACCATCGTCGTATGTCCAGGCACCAATGGACCTGCAAGTTGATAGGTATGTGAGGCTGGGCCAAAACTGTCTAGCTGTGTAACATCCTCTACAGTATCAACCACAGAAATCACATTCTCGCGGTCTCCGCACGAAATCATCACGAGACAACAACTCAGCGCAACCGCAAAAATAATCTCCAACTTATTCATTCATTCATAATATGACAAAACATTCACGACCAGATATGAATCGCGTTTCATTTGTGTAAATTTTTTTTCAAAGAAATTCACGGGCGAATCATTGCATACACACTTGAGTACGGTAGAATCCATGATTCGTGCACGTCTGGGCCACTTACGTTTCAGACTCATGACAATTGCGGCAACTCGGGGTTACTAGGAGGGAAATATGAATACCAATTTGAGCTCAAAACGATGGTTGATGGTTGCGTTCGCCCTACTGCTTGCAACAGCCCATCAAACCTCCACACAGAGCGAAATGACCTTCTTCCTCACAGGCAAAGGGCCGGGGAATGGCGCCAATCTTGGCGGTCTTGCAGGTGCTGATCAGTACTGTCAAATGGTCGCGGAAGCTGCCGGCTCGAGCAATCGGACTTGGCATGCCTATCTAAGCACAACTGGCCAAGATGGTGTGAATGCACGTGACCGTATTGGTAGCGGTCCATGGCACAACGCTAACGGTGTGCAAGTCGCGTCTAGCGTCGCTGACCTACATAGCGATAACAATAAATTGAGTAAAGAAAACAGTATCAGCGCGACTGGTGAAAGCATTAGTGGTCGCGGTGATGACGTAAACCGGCACGACATTCTGACTGGTTCACAATTGGATGGCACTGCAGCTTCTGGAAGTGATGACACAACCTGTGCAAACTGGACCAGTAACGGCGCGGGTAGCGCTCTAGTCGGACATCACGACCGACAAGGCGGTGGCGACAATCCCACAGCGTGGAATGCCGCACATGGTAGCCGCGGCTGTAGTCAAGAAGATCTGATCGGCACAGGAGGTGACGGTCTCTTTTATTGTTTTGCTATCAATTAATTGCCCGATTGCGTCACCCTTCTGCTCTGAAGGACGAGGAATAAGAAATGTCGATCATAAAGACTCATAAGATGATCACAGTGATCACTGTGTTCTACCTTTTATTCTCTGACCCGACTGGCGCTCGTCAAACAGCGCTTAACGAGGCTGAACTTTCTTCAACCATGAAGGAAATCGGTTTAACCGTTGGAGATGCAGAAGGCCATATAGATGCCAGGTACTGGCCAGAAACTGAAGAGGACGGTCAGAGGCTTGCGGCAATGTTTCAACTAGTAGAGGAATTCTGGTTGAATCGTGGCACCGACGCAGCAGCCAGGATCGCGGCGGATGCCGTCACTGCCTCTAATAACCTCACTACTGTAGCCAGAGCAAACGACTACAGCGGGTCACAAAATGCTCTTGCAGCTATTCGAAAGACATGCGGTGCTTGTCATCAAGACTTTCGTGAAGAAACCGAAGACGGCTATCGAATTAAATCAGGTTCGTGACCGACACGCCCCTGCGCAAATGCAGCCTGAGGGCTGGTCTTGAATTGATATTCCAAGTCAGCCGGCTCTGGCGAGTAGTCAAATAGTCTGGTGTTTAGACTCCGGGAAATGCCTTTGAAATTGGATGTTGCCGCACTGTATTCGTATATCTTAAAAGGTGTGTTAATAGTCGTGTGGCTTCTCCTATTGCCCATTAAACCAGCAGCTCAAGTCATACCAAACGACGCCACCTTTCATATCTTCGTCAAGCCAGCGAATCAGAAACTTCACTTGTTGCTACGTTTGCCATTGCGGGTAATGGGAGACTTCGATATCCCAACGGTAGACCCAGGCTTTCTCGATTTACCTCGAATCGAGCCTGCCTTACGCAACATTGTACGGTCAGGTGTTCTAAGCCAGATCACCATCTACGAAGACAACCTGCCTCTGAGTGCTCCTCGCATTCTTGCTGCACGAACCTCTCTGCCATCCGATAGGTCTTTTAGAGCTTACGACAGAGCGGTGAAACATGTACTCGGCCCTAGACTGAACCCGGAAACTTTATTGTACTGGCAACAAAGTCTCCTTGACGTCTTGATCGAATACGATATTCACTCTGACAACGCAAATTTTTCGCTCGATGCAAACTTTGCAGGTCTAGCGCTGAATGTAATCACCAATCTTAAATATTTGCCACAATCGGGAACCACGCGTTCGTTCGAGTATGAAGGTTATCCTGGGTTAGTTAGACTTGCGCCACATTGGCATCAAGCTGCGTGGTATTTCATCCAGTTCGGGTTTACTCACGTCTTTAGCACGCTAAATCATTGGCTTTTCTTGATATGTTTAGTGTTACCTTTTTCTCGTGTTCGCCCGATGATCTTGGTCACAGCAGCATTTGCACTTTCACACTCCATAACGTTGTTCGCTGCAGCTTATGAAGTAACCCCAACAGGACTCTGGTTTCCATCATTTCTCCAGACTGCTATTGCCATTTCAATTATCTACGCAGCCTTCGAAAATATTATCGGTGCGAACTTAGCACTTCGGTGGCCTGCAGCATTTGCCTTTGGACTCGTCTATGGGTTTGGCTTCAATTCCGTGATTACTCCCACACTGCAATTTGCGGGTTCATACAGTTCTCTCTCATATCTCGCATTTAACTTTGGTCTGGAATTAGGCTTTTTAGCAGCTTTAGGTTCGCTAATACTCGTGTTGATAACTATTCGCAAGCTGCCGATAAATGAACGCCTCGGAATAATTATTGCGTCATCACTAATCGCACATACTGGCTGGCATTGGATGCGGGAACACTCTGCAGAATTGGTTCAGTACCAATTTGCCTTGCCATCTCTGGATGTGAGTTCGCTTGAGGGTCTAATAAAGTGGCTGATGTTGTCCCTGATAACATCCGCCGCATACTGGGTGATGTATCGCCTTGTCAGGAACGTGGAGCACTCGGAATACCGCAGTCCTTGATATGCCCACGATAACGCCCGGAACGAATAAAGCTCTTCATAGTGGTAATGTCTCCGGAAAGAGCGCGATCGTCCCCGTACGATGGGATCTCAGATCGGATCTCATCCAGCACACGCATAATAGGTTTTGACGCAGTGAGCGGATAATGAAACTCAAGGCCTTGCGCCGCTGCCAGTAGTTCGACTCCAAGTATCCCTGCCGTATTGTCGGCCATCGTAAGTAAACGGCGACCTGCGAATGTGGCCATACTAACGTGATCTTCTTGATTTGCCGATGTTGGAATACTGTCAATAGACGCTGGATGCGCCAGCGACTTGTTCTCAGAAGCGAGCGCGGCCGCTGTAACATGCCCTATCATGAATCCTGAATTTACTCCGCTGTGTTCTGTCAAGAAAGGCGGCAAACCACTCATTTTTGAATCAACCATGAAGGCAAGTCGACGCTCAGACAGTGAACCAATCTCTGCAATCGCCAAGGCTAGCACGTCGGCAGCCATGCCGACTGGCTCTGCATGAAAATTTCCTCCGGATAGAATTTCACCACTTTCTGCAAATACAAGTGGATTATCAGTTGCGGCATTAGCCTCGATCTCAAGAATCTCAGCAGACGACCGAATTAAATCGAGGCAGGCGCCTAACACCTGTGGTTGACAACGCACCGAATAGGGATCCTGTACACGTCCCGAGTTTATCTGCGACCCATTAATTCCACTGCCTGTAAGAAATCGACGAAATGCAGCAGCAACGATCGCTTGTCCACGTTGTCCTCTGGCAGTATGAATTCGTTCATCGAAAGGGGTGTGGCTACTCTTACTCGCCTCAACTGCCATTGCACCCGCAACCACAGCTGCCAGCAAAAGATCTTCAGTCTCAAACAATCCTCCAAGTGCGAGGGCTGTTGAAACCTGAGTGCCATTAAGCAGCGCCAACCCTTCTTTCGGTCCGAGTTCTAGTGGGGCCAGTTCAGCTGCGCGTAATCCTTCACTAGCTGAGACAACCTCACCCTGAATCCGCACCTGGCCTTCTCCGATTAACACACCAGCAAGATGCGCTAAGGGGGCAAGATCTCCAGAGGCACCAACCGAACCCTTAGATGGAATCACAGGATAGATTTCTCGCTCAAGGAAACGCGAGAGTGTGTCGACGATCACCGATCGCACGCCAGAACGACCACGTGCCAAACTGGCCACCTTGAGCAACAGTGTTAGCCTGACAACCGCGTCATCCAAGGGCTCCCCAACACCCGCTGAATGTGAACGAACAAGGTTTTTCTGTAAATCGAGTAACCGTTCTGCGGGGACCACTGTTTGTGCTAGCTGACCAAAGCCGGTATTAATACCGTAAATCACACGTTCATCTCGTACAACCTGCTCCACTACTTGCTGCGATGCTTCAATCGCTTTTCTCGTTGAAGACCCAATCGTAATGCAGGTTGGGCTCATGTAGGCCAAACGCAATTCAGACAAACCGACTATTGTGTCTGGGCCATCAATATGAATTGTATTTATTGTTGACACGGACACCCTTACCTCAACATTGGTAAATGTAACTGATGTTCTTCTGCACAGGCGATCGCATCCTCATAACCAGCATCGGCATGGCGCATAACCCCAGAAGCAGGATCATTCCATAGCACTCGTTCGATACGCCGAGCTGCTTCGGCTGTCCCATCGCAAACTATCACCAAACCAGCGTGCTGGGAATAACCCATGCCTACACCACCACCATGATGAAGTGATACCCATGTCGCTCCACTAGCAGTGTTCAGCATTGCATTTAAAAAGGGCCAATCAGACACCGCATCGGAACCATCTTTCATTGATTCTGTTTCTCGATTCGGACTTGCGACTGAGCCGCTATCGAGATGGTCACGACCAATAACGACAGGCGCACTCAATTCACCTCGGGCTACCATCTCATTAAATGCTAGACCGAGTCGATGTCGCTGTCCAAGACCAACCCAACAAATCCTGGATGGCAACCCTTGAAATTGAATTTTCTTTCTAGCCATGTCTAACCAATGGTGAAGATGAGCATCATCAGGAATCACACGTTTGACACAGTCGTCGGTCTTGTAAATATCATCAGGATCCCCAGAAAGCGCTACCCATCGAAATGGCCCAATACCACGGCAAAAGAGAGGTCGAATATAAGCGGGTACGAACCCGGGAAAGTCGAATGCGCGTTCCAGCCCTCCATCAAGCGCCATTTGACGAATATTATTTCCGTAATCGAACGTTGGTATACCTAAATCAGAAAACTTCAGCATTGCTTCGACGTGTTTTACCATCGACTTTATAGCTGCTTCCCGAACTCCTTCAGGGTCATCGGCTCGTCGAGTATCCCAGTCATCAAGACTCCAGCCTATTGGCAAATAGCCATTTATGGGGTCGTGTGCTGAAGTTTGATCAGTCACAACATCAGGTCGAATTTGCCTTGCCACAAGGGCGGGAATTATCTCCGCGGCATTACCGAGGACACCAACTGACAGGGGCTTACGTTGAACGCACGCTTCTTGAATAGCCGCTATCGCTTCATCTATATCATCGATTCGTTGATCTAAATATCCCGTGGCAAGTCGTCGATCGATGCGCTCGGGTCGACATTCTATTGCTAACATCGAGGCTCCAGCCATGGTCGCTGCAAGCGGTTGAGCCGCCCCCATGCCCCCTAGACCAGCTGTGAGTATCCACTTCCCTCGAAGGTCACCACCGAAGTGTTGTCGTCCAACTTCAGCGAATGTTTCATAGGTCCCTTGAATGATTCCTTGGCTGCCAATATAAATCCAAGAACCCGCAGTCATCTGGCCGAACATCATTAGCCCTTGCCGATCCAGCTCGTTAAAATGCGACCACGTTGCCCAGTGAGGAACCAGGTTTGAATTAGCGATCAACACACGTGGTGCATCAGAATGTGTACGAAACACTCCGACAGGTTTTCCCGACTGCACCAATAAGGTTTCGTCCGCCTGAAGCGAACGCAACGTACTTACAATTCGTTCGAAACAAGGCCAATTGCGTGCCGCACGACCGATACCACCGTAAACGACCAAATCCTCTGGTCGTTCGGCAACTTCCGGGTCAAGGTTATTCATGAGCATTCGCAGTGGAGCTTCCGTCTGCCAAGTCTGAGCACTCAGCTTAGTGCCACGGGGAGCTGTGATAACCGATCGTTCAGTGCGTGTTGTTGAACTGGTCTGCGTCATGCTACAACTCGTCCTTTCGTACACACTGTGGAGATGTAATCACGATTCATGAGTGTTGTTTCATTAGTCCGTTTCATATGTCACATCAAACGGTTAACAACCGTCCATAAGCTTCTGCGATCGATGCCTCGTCACGGTGTCACCCTTCTCGGACCAACCAGTCTCCTCCCACGATAACAGATTGAACCGACTTACCAGCCGAAGCAAAAATCCGTCCGTCAAGCCATGCCGCAGGGCCATGATCGACTAAGCTGTCGAAGAGTAGCCTCTTCATCGTATCCATATACAAACCTATGCATACATGTTAGCTTAACTCTCCGCTCCTAACTCGTCTGAAATAGCGGAAATCATCCATGCCACAATGGGAACACCTATGGGTCAACGCCAACCTCGCCACCATGGCGACACCCATCCCTTCTCTTGGACTAATTCAAAATGCAGCCATCGCAGCAAACAATGGCCACATCTCATGGATTGGCTCAATGGACGATTTGCCAACTCCACACGATCATCTGGCTCATACCTTCACTGATGTAAAAAACCACTGGATTACGCCCGGACTAATCGATTGCCATACTCACTTGATATTCGGTGGACAGCGCTCTAATGAATATCAACGTCGTCTCCAGGGTGAGAGTTATGAGGCTATCGCTCGGGCCGGCGGTGGCATTGTCAGTACGGTTGCTGCCACGAGGAAGACGACAGCTTCGGTTTTACAGGATTCTGCAAGTTCACGACTCGCAAGACTTCATACAGAAGGCATTACTACTGTGGAAATAAAGTCTGGTTATGGACTAGACACCGCCACTGAACTCAAGATGCTCCAAGTTGGCCGAGCACTTGAAAGCGACTTCCCCGGGACTATTCAACTAAGTTTCTTAGGGGCACACGCAGTGCCGCGGGAGTTTACTTCTCAACCCGATGACTATATCGAAATTATCTGCAATGAGATGTTGCCGCAAGTGGTCGATTTGAAACTTGCTGATGCAGTCGACGCATTTTGCGAAGGTATTGCATTCACGCCGAGCCAAGTAGAACGCGTCTTTAAGGCAGCGCAAAAGAGCGGCCTACCTATTAAATTACATGCTGATCAACTTTCTGACCTGGGAGGCGCCGCACTAGCAGCACGTTTTGGTGCCTTATCCGCTGATCATCTTGAACACGCTGCTGAAGAAGGTATAGCCGCGATGGCGACTTCTGGAACAACCGCTGTACTACTGCCGGGAGCTTGGTATTTCACTCATGCAACGAAACTGCCACCGATTGAAAGCTTCCGCGCTCACGGAGTACCAATGGCAATTGCGACCGACTGTAATCCAGGTTCGTCTCCAGCCACGTCCTTGCTACTAATGTTAAATATGGCCTGCACCCTATTCCGTTTCACAATCGAGGAAGCCTTGCTAGGTGTGACACGGCACGCCGCAGGGGCGCTTGGTCTTTCGAAACAAATCGGTATGCTCGAAGTAGGACACCAAGCCGACCTCGCCATTTGGGACATCCAAGAACCAGCTGAATTGTGCTACTGGATGGGAGCAAATCCCTGCGTCGAAGTGATTTGCGCTGGTCAAGCAACGCGTAATCATAAGTTTTAGTAGATATTGCTTCCCTGTAGTGCCTGACAAGAATTGACCTAATAGTTGGTAAGTAACTGATTAAGTGGATGCCTACATCCTATGTCATGTCTTGGTTCTACGATGACGTCGTCGCCTTACGACAATAAGAGACGTTATACTGACTAGATGTCTATTCCAGTCCGTTCCACGCCTAACACGATAAACCTCTTGCGACGGAACATCGCCATCATTGCTCACGTTGATCACGGTAAGACCACGCTTGTGGATGCACTGCTTCATCAAGGTAACGTGTTACGTATGAACGAACGGGTCGCTGAACGCGCGCTCGACAACATCGACCTCGAACGTGAGCGCGGCATAACGATTATGGCTAAGAACACATCTGTCCAATATCGAGATGTGATCATAAACATTGTGGACACACCAGGGCATGCCGACTTCGGCGGTGAAGTGGAACGAACGTTAGTAATGGTAGACGGTGTACTCCTTTTGGTCGACGCATCAGAAGGACCGCTCCCGCAAACACGATTTGTATTGCAAAAAGCGTTAGCTCGCAATCTTTCACCGATCGTTGTTATCAATAAAATTGATCGACAAGACGCTAGACCCGGCGAAGTATTAAACGAGATCTACGATCTATTTATCGAGCTTGGTGCTACTGAAGAGCAACTAGAATTCCCAGTGCTCTATACCAACGCCAAGCTTGGTACTGCGACCGATGAAACAAGTCAGGCAGGCACGAACCTGGATCCTCTTTTTAAAGCAGTTCTCACTCACGTGCCACCTCCAGCAGGTGATCCTGAAGCTCCACTTCAGATACTAGTTGCCAACCTAGACTCAAGCGACTACTTAGGTCGAATCGCAATTGGTCGAATCGTGAACGGAAATGTGAAACTTGGAGACAACGTTGCTGTTCGCAAACTCAACGGTCAGACTGAGTCTACACGGGTAACCAAACTTTTTGTCTTTGATGGTCTAAAACGTACTGAAGTGAATAATGCATCAGCAGGAGATATAGTTTGTCTAGCGGGCATCGAGAACATCACGATCGGTGAAACTATTTCTGATCCGGAATGTCAGGAAATAATTTCATCCATTGAAATAGATGAGCCCACCGTATCTATCATCATTGGTGTGAACACCTCGCCCATGGCTGGTCTCGATGGACAATACGTTACCTCACGTAATTTACGCGATCGCCTAAAACGCGAACTGATTGGAAATGTTTCAATTCGCGTTAACGAGACTGATACTACAGAACAATTGGAACTCATCGGACGAGGTGAGCTTCAACTCGCTATTCTCATTGAAATGATGCGAAGAGAGGGCTACGAACTGCAAGTGTCTCGACCTAAGGTGGTTACACGGCAACTCGATGATCAAACTGTAGAACCAGTCGAAGAACTCATTGTCGACATTCCAGACGAATGTCAAGGTGTGGTGATTGCTCAACTAAGCAGCCGCCGAGGTAATATGCTGGAAAGTGTCAAGCAAGGAAACGGAAGAGTCCGTCTCGAA
>Ga0310345_10003685_pt1 | contig 14408 bp, 13 predicted proteins | sample HC15DNA20500_MG_FD_204667 | JGI IMG/M metagenome (GOLD analysis project Ga0310345, IMG submission 204667) | Marine microbial communities from station ALOHA, North Pacific Subtropical Gyre - HC15-DNA-20-500_MG | ecosystem: Environmental > Aquatic > Marine > Oceanic | place: Pacific Ocean: North... | reverse complement strand
TCAAACGGAGCGTTATGCGAGGTGTTAAACGGGCTACCCAAGTAGGAATGGTCGGGAAATTATCTAAAATGGCCATGGGGTATTTTGTTACCCACGTTGCCGGCAACCGGGTCGATACCAACTATCTTGCTGATCTAGCTGCCCAGTGTGGAGCAGACGAACTTATACAAGAAGAAATCCGTGGAGCAAGTAGCGCAAGACACTTCCAAGAAATCGCTCAAGCCAACAATCTCATTTCAGTTTTTCCAATGATGTGCCAATTAGTTTGTTATGAAAGCCAAAAACTGCTAGGGGACGACTCTAACGCATTGATAATCGATACTATGTGCTTTGATTTCGATGGAACCTTGCTCGGGCATGCCTCTACTTCAAAAGACGGTATCCCACTAATTTGACAGGCCAAAGTTATATAAAACTCCTATCTAAATGAATAACGAGCCAGAAATAAAAACCTGAGGTGATATCAATACCTTCCTCACCGAAAAACTTCAGCCTTCCCGGTAAAATCTCAATTAACACGCAAAGGACTTTAGGTCTGCCAGATTCAGATTTTGCCCAACGTAAGCCACTAGACGGTCAAATTACCAAACGTGAAGTAAGAGCCATCAGCATTTATTCTATGGGATTAGGTCCCGACAATATAGTGTGGGACATTGGAGCTGGGACTGGGTCAATCTCCATAGAAGCAGGCTTTATAGTTCATAGAGGAAAGGTTTTCTCCGTGGAAAAGGACCTCGACAATATAAATTTGCTTGAAATGAATGTTCAAAAGTTCGGTATGGGAAATATCGAGATTGTAGCGGGAGATGCGCCCGATGCACTTAGGGATCTACCTAGTCCCGATTCAGTTTTCATAGGGGGCAGCGGAGGTCATCTATTTGAGATTCTGAGAGAAGTAGTACTGCGCTTGAAGCCAGGAGGTAGAATAGTCGCCAACTTCGCGATTTTAGAACACAGCCAAGAGTTTTATAATGACTTGAAAACTTTTGGTTTTGGGCCAGATATGGTAATGGCGAACATATCCCGCGGCAAAGAAATGAAAAGCGGTGGGATACGCCTCGAAAGTTTGAATCCTGTTTTCATAATATCCGGCACGCAAAAGGAATATCTTGGTGAGTAATAGAAATCTTGAAACCCAAAGTGGCATTTTTTACGGTATTGGGGTGGGGCCTGGTGATCCGGAGTTATTAACCCTAAAAGCTCAAAGAGTCCTAAAAGAAGTTTCGATTATTTTTGTCCCGCAGTCAGAAACCAGTAGAGACAGTTTTGCTTATTCTATAGCAAGTCAATTTATAGACTTAGATATACAACGGGTTATACCAATTACGTTTCCAACCGATGACGCTGACGGAGCGGCACAAGTCTGGAAGGACGCGTCCGAGCGAATGGCCCAAGAACTGCTCAACGGAGATGACGTCGCGTTTATTACAGAAGGCGACCCCATGCTTTTCAGCACATTTTCTTATGTCTTAGATGGTATAAAATCAGGCTATCCGGAAATACCAGTCGAGATAATTCCTGGCGTTTCATCGGTAATGGCCGCTGCAGCACGATCTGGGGTACCATTAGTCACCCACGGCCAAAGGTTGGCAATATTACCGGCTGTCTACGGAATAGACGACCTTCGCGAAGCTATAGCCAATTACGATACAATAGTGTTAATGAAAGTTAACAAGGTATTATTAGATGCCCTAGTTAACCTAGAAAAATTAGGGTTAGCCGGAAAGGGAGTCTATGTCCGTAGAGCTACCACTGACCAAGAACAGGTTGTTAACGATTTACAACAACTTTCTGCCAACGACCTCGATTATTTCTCACTATTAATTATTAGGAAGGGCGATTAATGATGGTTAAACCTCAAGGAAAAGTATACTTTATCGGGGCTGGCCCCGGAGACCCCGAATTATTGACCCTAAAAGCCAAACGGCTTATTGAGGAGGCCGATGTGGTGATCTATGCTGATTCCTTAATCCCTGAATCCATCGCGAATTTCGCAAAGGAAGACGCAGTTATAATCGGCAGCAAAACCATCACATTACCAGAGATTATGTCAACTACCCTTCAAGCGGTTAAAGAAGGAAAAATAGTAGCCCGGGTACAGAGTGGTGATCCAAGCATATACGGCGCTATTCTTGAACAAATACGTATTTTGGAAGGTTCAAACGTAGAATACGAAATAATACCGGGTGTGAGTGCTGCTTTTGCTGCTGCCGCATTGTTAAAAACAGAGTTAACCGTTCCAGAAGTTTCTCAGACCGTAATCATGACACGGGCTGAAGGTCGAGTATCAATGCCACCTAAAGAACAATTAAAAGACCTTGCTGCTCATGGCTCATCTCTAATTATTTTCCTTAGCATCACACGTATGACTAAGGTGGTTAGAGAATTATTAGGAGCGGGGTATACCAAAGAAACCCCTGTCGCCATAGTCTATAGAGTTGGATGGCCAGAAGAAAAAGTCATCAGGGGTACTTTGGATGATATAGCTGCCAAAGTTCGCGAAGCTAAGATAACTCTACAAGCATTGATTATGGTCGGAGCTGCTATGGATCCGAATCTACGAAATCCCCAAATGGATGACGCGCAGCCTATGGCTACATCTCATCTTTATTCTCAAGAATACACCCATCTTTATAGACGTTCTTCATCTAGGTCCAATCCATCGGGGCCACGTATAAAAACAGGTGAAGAAAGAGTCCCTTCGTCGTAAACGAAACTAACGAAAATTTAGATATGAATGCAAAAACCGCCTTTATAGCTATTTCCAAAAAAGGTGCCCGTCTGGTTCAGAATTTGGAAGAGTTCGAAGGGGACAAGGATATATTTGTAAATCGCAGGTGGTTTGTACCCAAAGATGGTCACAGGGCTTTCGACCTTCCAATTAAACCTACCATACAAAAGATTTTCACTGATTACCAGAAAATAATCCTCATAATGCCGGTTGGGGCTGCCGTAAGGCTAATAGCTCCGTATTTACGGGATAAATATGCCGATCCTGCAGTGGTATGTATAGATGATTCTGGTAATTTTGCGGTAAGCCTGCTATCTGGACACCTGGGAGGAGCTGATCAATTAGCTTCAGATGTAAGTAGTCATATTGGTAGCATACCTGTAATAACTTCCGCTTCGTACTTAGGTAGAACTATCCCAGTTGATCTACTTGGACACGAATTCGGCTGGACTATAGAATCATTATCATCAACCGTTACCAAAGCCAGCGCCGATGTAGTAAATGGAGAACCAGTTACAATATATCAACAGGCAGGAGAACCAACTTGGTGGCCAGATCATAAATCTCTGCCAAACAATATAACAAAGTGTATAACATTAGATTCAGTAAAAGATGCTCCAGGACATACCGCTTTAATAATCTCCGACGAGATGGAGCTGATCAGATATAGGACGCAACCTATTGAGCAAATTGTGTTAAAACCAAATATAGTCCTTTACAGGCCACGGAGTCTGGTGATTGGAATGGGATGCCGGAAAGGAGTAGGGTTTGAAGACCTGCAACAGCTTTTGCTTTCTTCCTTAAGAGATCTGAACCTCTCTCCAAATAGCATTCGGACAATCGCTACAGCCACTATAAAATCTACAGAGCCTGGTTTGGTAGAGTTGTCAAAATACTACAATGCTAACATAACTACCTACAACGTTGAGCAGTTAAACGCTGTCTTTCAATCCGGAAAGTATCAGGTCTCCCCATCCGATGCTCCTCAGAGGCTATTAGGAGTCGGAGGGGTCTCTGAACCATCAGCATTGTTAGCATCCGGTAATACGCAATTACTAATGCACAAGAGGAAAACTGACCGAGCTACTATAGCTATCGCTCGCATGGTGTTTTAAACAGAATCTTTATTTAAATAATCCCAAAGGGTGTTATGAACGATTCAACAACAGGTCTGATATATCTCGTAGGTCTAGGCCCTGGTTCGGATGGCAATCTGACTCCCTCAGCACGCGATGCGTTAAGGAAAAGTGATTCTATTATCGGCTTCCATACTTACGTTGAACAAATAACTGATTTGGTCCAAGACAAAGAACTAATTTCCATGGAACTTGGCCAAGAAATCGAAAGGGCAGAACGAGCAGTCGATATGGCAAACACCGGCAAAACGGTAGCGGTCGTGTCATCCGGAGACGCCGGCATATACGGCATGTCCGGTCCAGTATTCAAAGTACTCTGCGATCGCAATTGGGACGGTATTTCTCCCGGACTAGAAACCATCCCTGGCATATCTGCCCTTCAATCCTCAGCCGCACTTTTAGGTTCTCCTCTAATGCAAGATTTTTGTGCTGTAAGCCTCAGTGACCTGATGACTCCATGGCAAACGATATGTCGACGGATAGAAGCCGCAGCATGGGGAGATTTTGTGGTGGTACTTTATAATCCAAGGAGTATGCGGCGTACCCAACAGTTACTTGAAGCACGCCAAATAATAATGAACCATCGGGAAGCATCGACTCCGGTCGGCTTAGTCAAAGATGCATTCAGGATCAAACAACAAGTAACTTTAACTAACTTAGGGGATTTAGAACAAGCCAGCGAACAAATCAACATGGTGACCACGGTAGTTATAGGAAATTCCACCACATACATTCACAATGGACATATGGTCACTCCTAGGGGTTACGGAGACAGCCCGACACCACCCAACTGATAATGTAGCTAATTGTAGGCGAAGGGACATGTTTATGCCAAACATTAGGATTAACAACGCGAAGGCAAAATTAAGAAGCAACAAGATCGTAACTACAATCTCGGGGAATTTATCCAGTGAGATCATAGATTTCCTAGGTCCGATTGGTTTCGATGCTGTATGGATTGAATGTGAACACGGTGGAGTCACCTGGGATCAACTAGGAGATATGACTAGGGCATGTGACCTATGGGATATGACGCCAATCACGCGCGTTAACTCTAACGAGCCCTGGCTTATTACCAGAACCTTGGACAGAGGTTCTATGGGGATAGTTACACCGCACATTAACGATGTGGAAGATGCCGAGAAGGCCATGCAATCGTCAAAATATTCTCCTCTCGGGTACCGGGGCATGTTCGGAGGACGGCAATCTTACGGTGTGCCAGATTATTTCTCTCAAGCCAATGACCAAACAATGGTTATAGTCTTACTAGAGGAAGCTGAGGCTCTCCATAACTTAGAAGCCATCTTAAAAGTAGACTACATTGATGTTTTTTTTGTTGCCCCATCTGATCTAGCTCAAACAATGGGACATATCGGGCATCCGGATCACCCAGAGGTACAGCAAGCTATAGACGAAGCAATCGAAAAAATAATATCCGCGGGACGCACAGCTGGCACCTTAGTCAACGATGAAAATGTAGGGCGATACGTAGATTTAGGTGTCAAATTCTTATTAACATCTTTTAACGGCTGGCTCTCCAAAGGTTCAGTTGGCTTCTTAGACAAGATAGTAGACTCATCAAGATAAAATAATTCATTATTTAACAGCTAGCCAACATAAAAGTTAGATTTAGTTAAAGTTTCGGCAGTTGCCAATTCAGTATGATTACGTTGCAACTGGTTTCACCCTGACCAGCACTAAAACACCCAAAAGGAACAGCACTCCTGCTCCTATCAGCAAGGTTGTATATCCTAACCCGGGGGATGCCATATTAAGAAGATCTACCACTGGACCCAGAAGCTTAGATGTCGCGGCACCAGATATTGTCGCAATACTAACTAATCCAATATGTTGACCTTCCCTTCCTGACGTACCGAGTTCGTTTGCTAAAGCCCAATTTCCCGCAAGCATTATTCCCACGAAAACTGAAGTAAAAGTTGCTACAACCAAAACTTGTATCGAGCCGTCCGCTTGTGTCATCAACAAAAGCCCCAGTGTTGCCCCAATAGCGCCTATTAATACTACTGGTTTACGCCCAAGTTTATCTGAAACCCATCCCGCAGGGTAGACACTCAACAGCATCACTCCACCAATCACCACAATCATTAATCCAAGAGTTTGAGCAGGGTTATTTACCTGAACCATATCCTTTAAATAAAATAGCCCGTAGGTTGGAAAAATAAACGCAGCGGATATCATAAAATACCTTGAAACCAAAAACCAACCGAGCTGAGGATTTAAACTAGAGGTCACTCTAAGCTTTTCCCATATATCTCTATCCAGTCTTTGAACTGCCCTCTCTCTGGGGACAACGATAGATGAACTGATGCTGGCGGTACTAATCAAGGATAGTCCAAGAATACCCAACGCAATCCATAACCAATATGACGAGCCATCGGGTCCAAAATTTCCTAATAACAAACCTGTCACAGCAATTAACACTGCCCCGCCGGAAATGTCAGAAAAAATCTTGAGTGACGATGCTGCACCCAACTGGTCAAAGGGCACCAAATCCCTGATTAAGGCCTGAAAAGGACCAAACCCAATACTTGCATTGGCTTGTATCAATACCCAAATTACAAATAGAGAAATATAATTGACAGCCGAAGCCAATCCAAGCATCCCCAATGTTACTGATAAACAACCCCAAATCATGTAGGGAACCCTTCTACCTAATGGAGTCCTGGTTCTGTCGCTGTACCACCCAGCAAGTGGTTGTACCAAAGCAGCAACTAACAGACCGCTTAGCCCCAAAGCGCCCAGTAATGTATTCTTAGCCCCCTCTGGCACTAGCCCCATTACTAAAACTGGCAAAATGACTGATTCCATAGCCATGAAAAATCCAGAAATGCCAAATCCGAATGCCCCTAGTCTGAGAAGCGATATTACTCCCCAAGCAGGGTTTGGTTTGGTTTCAGGATCATCCCTTAGTGCCATAGAGACGTCTAACCTATAATAAAATTGACATCTATATTTAATCACCAACATAAGTGTACTTACCACACTTTCCTATAATATACGCAAAGAGCATGGATTTAAGTGTTAAAATATGCGTAAGCCGCCAGGAATACTATTAACATCCTGTTATTTTCGAAACCTTGCGGATAACTATAAAATGAACTTTCCCCAATAGATAAGACCTCAAAATGAATAATAACCAATCAACTATGAAAGTTTGCTCACTTTTGCCTAGCGGCACAGAAATACTGTTCGCTTTGGGCTTGGGAGATCAGCTTATCGGTATAACCGATCTTTGTGATTACCCTGAAGAAACCTTTCATAAACGTATAGTTTGTCGAAGCAAAATAGATGTTAACAAACTATCAAGTAAACAGGTCGACGAAGCCATGCATAAAATATTGGAGTCCGGCGAGAGCCCTTATGAACTCGATGCAGAATGGCTATCAGCTAATTCACCAGATGTGATATTAACCCAGGATCTTTGTTATTTTTGTGAAATAGACGCAACTACCGTACACAAACATGTGCATCGCATTGCGGATATGCCCGAAATAGTAATCCTTCACCCGAAAAGTCTGAATGACATATTTGAAAGCATTATCCAGGTCGGAGCAGCATGCTCACAATCTACTAAAGCAATAAATCTCGTGGATGCCCTGCAACAACGTGTACAAAACATCAGAGATCACTTATCTGGCAACATAAAATTCCCCAGAGTATTTTCACTTGAAGGCATTAACCCCTTGGTAATCGGTGGTCATTGGATACCAGATTTATTACAGGAAGGGGGGGGCAACCAGACATTAGATCCACCAGGTAGCCCTGCTCGACGACTGGAGTGGCAAGAAATTGTAAACTACGCACCGGAAAAGCTGTTTATTGACCTGTGCTCTTCAGATCTGAACAGACAACAACGAGAAATCCCATGGTTGTTCAACCAACCAGGATGGTGGGATATCCCCGCTGTTAAGTCTGGAGAGGTTTATATGATCGACCATGTTTATTTCAGCCGACCGGGTCCAAGAATAGTAATAGGCCTTGAGATAATAGCAGAGCTCACCCACCCTAGTTTATTCGGTGGTATGGTTCCTCCAGGAACGGTAATGAAATTTAATCCCGATGAAGCTCTATCCTTATCAGGAACAAATATTGCCAGTTCTTTTCATCCCTACTAGATACGGAATTCTTGAAGCTATACAACCAAATTAATGTACCACCAGGTTCACCAGCTTGCCCGGCACATAAATAGTTTTATCTACCGTTTTATTTTCTATAAAGGTCTTTATTTTAGGACTCGCTAAAGCTAGTTCTTGGGCCGTGTCTTCCCCGATATTGGGCTCGACTTGTATACGATCTCTCACTTTGCCATTGACCTGTAAAACTAAAGTAATATATTGCTCAGCCGCTAATTTATCATCCCAACGAGGATAACTCTGGTCATGAATGCTATAACTGTGCCCCGTAAATTCCCACAATTCTTCTGAGATATGGGGAGCGATTGGGGCTAACAACAGCAAAAACTTCTCAATACAGTCATTCCATGTGGCTCTATCGACGGCAGACTCAGTCCAGATTTTATTCAAATGGTTTGAAAATTCCATTAGAGCAGCGATCGCGGTATTGAACTTGAATCGGTCTAGATCATCATGACATTTCCGAATCGTTTGATGAAGCTCTCTAAGTGTTTCTGGAGAGGCACCGGTGACGGAATTCAGTGTGGAAGGATCTCTCTGGACCATATCCCAGACTCTGTTTAACCACCTGGCAACACCATTTATGCCTACATCACTCCATGGCCCTCCCTGATCCCAAGGGCCTATGAACATCAAAAAACAACGAACTGCATCAGCACCAAGATGTCCTACAACTTCGTCAGGATTAACCACATTACCTCGGCTTTTACTCATCTTTTCGTGGTCTTCACCAAGGATAACCCCTTGATTAAATAGCCTCAGAAACGGTTCACTGAAATCTATCAAACCCATATCCCTAAGAGCCTTCGTAAAAAACCTGGAGTACAATAGATGCATTACCGCATGCTCAGCTCCACCAGTATATTGGCCTACCGGCATCCACTCTTTTACTTTTTCCGTATCGAAGGCGCCAACATCGTATTTTGGGCTGGTATATCGAAACATATACCAGGAAGAATCAAAAAAAGTGTCCATAGTATCGGTTTCTCTGCGCCCAGGACCTCCGCAATTGGAACAAGCACATCGAGAGAAATCTGGGTGGCTCACCAACGGAGATTCTCCAGTAGGTTTAAATTCAGCATCAGACGGCAACAATACCGGTAAGTCACTCTCTGGCACAGGAACAATCCCACATGCATCACAATAAACAATTGGAATTGGAGTGCCCCAGTAACGTTGTCGAGATATAAGCCAATCCCGAATGCGATAGGAAATTGAGCTCTTGCCCCAGCCCTTTTTAGTGACATCAGCAATTATTGCCTGGACACCTTCTTGATTAGTCATACCATCATATGGACCAGAATCTGTCATAAACCCGTCATATACATAAGCCTCTTTAGGGGGAGACCCATCCCAATCCAAAGGCGCAATAACAGTTCTAATAGGCAACCCATATTTTTGGGCGAAAGCAAAATCTCTAGTGTCATGGGCAGGAACTCCCATGACAGCACCTGTCCCATATGTCGTCAATACATAGTCCGCTATTAGGATTGGCACCTTTTCATTATTTAAACGATTTATTGCATAAGTACCCGTAAACGCACCAGTCTTCTCCTTTTCACTGGATAGGCGATCAATTTCAGAAGTTTGGCGAGCTTGTGTAATATAATCCTTTACTTCTACGATATGATCTTCTGTGGCCAATAATAAAACCAATGGATTTTCAGGAGCTAATACCAAAAAGGTTACTCCGAATATTGTATCTATCCTCGTTGTAAACGTGGAAATCTGCTTATCATCTAAATTTAGATGCGAGATATCAAAGCTGATTTCGACTCCTTCGCTCCTCCCAATCCAATTCTGTTGCATAGTTAATATTTTATCTGGCCATTCTTCCAAGCCACCGAAATCAAGAAGTTGATCCGCGTAGTCTGTGATCCGTAGAAACCATTGCTCTAGATCACGACGTATCACCAACGTATTACAACGTTCACAGGCTCCGCTTACCACTTGTTCATTTGCAAGAACTGTTTGGCACGAAGGACACCAGACTACCGGTGCATTGGCCCTATATGCCAACCCTTGTTGGTACAATTGCAAGAAGAGCCATTGATTCCAACGATAGTATTCAGGCAGACAACAGATGACCTCTCTCTCCCAGTCATAAATCGCACCCATAGATGACAATTGGGTACGCATATTTTGAATGTTATCCATAGTCCAAGAATATGGATGTATCCCTCTACTGATGGCGGCGTTTTCGGCCGGCAACCCAAAAGCATCAAATCCTATCGGGTGTAACACGTTATACCCTTGCATACGGCGGAAACGGGCATGACAATCTGCTGGAGCCATAGCGTACCAATGACCAATATGAAGATCACCTGATGGATAAGGGTACATCGTCATCTCAAACCATTTAGGGCGAGAGTCGTCGTCATATACTCGGTAGATACTATCCTGAGCCCATCTGCTTTGCCATTTATGATCCAAAGTGATGGGGTCATACCGCAACTCAACCTGTCGGTTAGGGAGGGTCATACTAATACACCTCTAATAGGGTTCACGTTAAACAATATATTAGCATAATACTTTAGCCAGCTAATATCGGGATCGGAGAAGGGAAATATAACCATATAATATGTCAGCACCTTAACCCAACAATATGTATTATCATATTATAAGTGTATTTATCTGATTGACACTTACATATCGAATTACTAAAATCGCATGAATAGATATACATCATCATGTTCTAGGGCCAGATTACCGATATTATGAATACGTTATTCTTCTCATGTTTCCTGAAAATACTCCAGAAAGATCAACAGTAAACAACGAGACTAGTAGAGTTTAGAGTGGATCCAAATCGCCAACTCAACGACACTGTACTGCGCCAACCAAGGGCCTCTGAGTTGCAACCCATATTGATGGTTAATGAAGTTCCCCGTAGGTCTCGTTGGTTTGTTAACCACTATGTCCTTTTTTTTTCCTCTTTCACATTCCTAGCATTTATCGGTGGAAGCCTGTTGACTCTACCTGTTTCCAGTAATTCCGGGACTATAACCAATTTCGATGTGGCTCTCTTCACCGCCACATCAGCGATCACTATCACGGGACTTGCGGTAGTGAGCACATCCTCCTATTGGAGTCCGTTTGGTCAAGCGATCATTTTCTCCTTGATGTTGTTAGGAGGCATCAGCCTAATATCCGTGACTTCTTTTCTACTTTTATCCATAGGCCATAATTTCCACTTGTTTCAAAGAGCAACTCCAACGAGATCTCTAGGATCTAACAACACCACCAAACTAGCATATTTGACCCGAAATATAGCCATGACTTTATGTGTATTATATTTGCTGGGAGCCGCGGCGATATTCTGGAATATGCACGTAGCAGCTACGTCGGAGATAAAAGCATCCCTTTGGCAATCTATATTCCTATCTGTATCGGCATTTAATAATTCGGGGTTCTCAATTATGCCTGGGATAGGCAACAATGAAATGCTCAATATTATACCCAGTGACAAATTCCTCATCGGAACGTTAACTATTCTCATGATCATAGGTGGGTTAGGTTGGCCGGTCCTAGTCGATTTCTATCAAAAAAGGAGATTCAATCGTCTTAGTCTAAATACTAAACTAGTCTTAACAACCAGTCTTTTTCTATGGTTAATCGGAACTGGCATTTTCCTTTTAGCAGAATCCGGAAATACCCTAGCAGGACTAAATTTCTTAGATAAATTGTGGTATTCAATATTCCATTCAATAAGCGGAAGAACCGCAGGATTTCATATTGTTAACTTTCAGTCAGTTCAGGATTTCACGAAACTGACCTATCCAGCACTTATGTTTATCGGCGGAGGATCAGCATCAATGGCAGGTGGCATCAAAATCAACGCATTTGCCGTGATAATCGTAGCAGTGATATCGTCACTAAAAGGGCGGGTTAGACCAGAAGCCTTCGGTCGAGAGGTTAGCAGAGATCAAGTTTCCTTAGCCCTGACGGTAGGATTCTTGGGTATTGCTTTCGTTATCGGGGTCATGCCTATATTAAACCTAACTGAACCCGATGTTCACTTTTTAGATTTACTGTTCGAGACAGTTTCCGCCTTTAGCACAAATGGTACCTCAGTAGGAGTCGCTAGCGGATTAAGCATAGTCGGGAAAAGCATTTTCATATTAGCCATGTTAATCGGAAGACTAGGTCCTATCGCACTAGCATTAATCCTAATCCCCCGAGATAATAGCGTATACCACTTCATGGAGGAAAGAGTTACAATTGGATAGCTGGAGTGATAAATGAAAAAGCAGGTTTGCGTAATTGGATTAGGTAGGTTTGGAGCCACTGTTGCCAAAGAACTCTACCAAGCCGGGCATGACGTACTAGCGTTGGATATAGACGAATCTAAAATCCAAGATATGTTGGGTCAAGTCACTTACGCTGTAAGAGCAGACGCCACGAGTGAAACTGTGCTTAGAGAAATGGAGGTGTCAGATTTCGATGTCGCTATAGTCGCATTAGGCAGTGACAACATACAGGCAAGTATCCTGGTAACCGTACTTTTAAAGAGTTTATCAATACCATTTATAATATCCAGAGCAGCCAACGAGCTACATGGGGAAACATTAGAACGTATTGGAGCCGACAAAGTTATCTACCCCGAGATGGACAGCGCTCAACGCGTAGCACATATTGACTTCAATTCAGGGATATTGGATTTCATGGAGCTGGCACCTAGCGTCGGTATTTGTAAAGTTCACCCTCCGGAAAATATGTTAAGACACACAATAGACGAGGCTGACCTAGGTACACAAGGGAAATACGGTATCGCCGTATTAGCGATTAAAAAGGGTCGTAATTATATCCTGAACCCATCCAAACACGAGGAAATCGCACCTGGAGACATCCTGTTCTTAGCAGGAAAGACCGAACAAATCAGTAAACTCTGCGGAGGGATCCAAGAGTTGCACCCAGCAACCTCAACCCCAACCTAATTATTTAAAATCATAGTTTTTTATGTAAATTTGATGAGATTCACTATTGGCCGTACACTTGTCGTGTGGTTATCATTTCGAATTAAACTCCTCTAATTCGGTATTTGCACAGCAAAACATTTTATGAAAACTTCTAATAACCGTATATTAGTGCCCTCAGATGGGTCTAAAGCCAGTGAGTATGCTTTCAGGTGGGCTTGCCAGGTTGCTAAACACAGTAAATCTGACTTATATTCAATTCATATATCGGAAATTCCCTTAAAATACCCATTAAATAGTGATTACGAAGCGGTCGCTGGTGACGGAGAGCATATTTTATCTAGAATAGAAAGAATCGCATCAGAAGAAAAATGCAAGGTCCAAGCTCAATTGCTAAAAGCCAGGCAGGCGGGACCTGCAATTACGTTAGAAGCCACCAATCGCAATATGAACATGATCATCATTGGACTGCGGTATAAGCAACCCAATTCACCCAGAAACCTGGGATCAACCGCTAGTTATCTTCTGGATCATGCCAACTGCGAACTCATATTCTGGAGGGAACCAACCATATCGCACGTTCCTGGGAGTTGATCCATTGGATGCCTTAATATTTGGATGCGGTCGGCTACCGAATATGTTGATCGAATACCTCCAACAAGAGGGATACAACATTACTGTTATCGCTTCTGAACAAAATACCCTGATCGAGCTTGAAAAAAAATACTCGATATCGACTATATTGATTAAAGACCCCGTGATACAGGATTATTTGCATGAAGCCAATATGAGCATAGCGGAGATGTTTCTTGCATTGTCCAGCTGTGATAATACGAACATCATGCTATCTCAAATAGCCAAGCATCTGTTCGACGTAAATACAGTTATTTGCCAAATAGAAGATCCAAATTTACATGAGATATATTCTCAGCTTGGACTAGATGTAATCGGAAAATCTGACAGCCAACTTTATCAAAAAACCATAAACCTGATAGAGGCCTAGAATACATGTACGTGGTTATCGTGGGATGTAGCGCAGAAGGGTACCACCTAACAAAGGGTCTATTGGCTAGCGGGTATGAAGTAGTAGTAATAGATAAAAATGAGGCTAGATGTCAGCTTCTATACAACGAACTGGGCAGTATCGTAGTACACGGAGATGGAACGGACCAAAACGTTTTGGAGGTAGCAGGTACAGCTCGGTCTGATATGTTGATCGCGACGACTAGGACTGATCAAACAAATCTAATAGCTTGCCAAACCGCGAAGCAAATATTTAACATACCTATAACAGCCAGTATAGTGATCGACACCAAAAACGAACCTCTTTTTCATATGTTAGGAGTAGACGTAGTAGTCAATTCTACCCACCTGGCTGTTACACAGTTAGAGGCTAAGGTACAGGGCAAACCCTTGATACACTTGATGCATTTGAGAGCCTCAAATACAGAACTCGTCAACATAGCTATAC
>Ga0310345_10003684_pt1 | contig 14410 bp, 17 predicted proteins | sample HC15DNA20500_MG_FD_204667 | JGI IMG/M metagenome (GOLD analysis project Ga0310345, IMG submission 204667) | Marine microbial communities from station ALOHA, North Pacific Subtropical Gyre - HC15-DNA-20-500_MG | ecosystem: Environmental > Aquatic > Marine > Oceanic | place: Pacific Ocean: North... | reverse complement strand
TGAGATGTTAATACTCCACGATAATACTTAACATATTCACCAACGTCCATCTGGCTTGATTGCGGTATATGATCTTGATCATCATCTTTTGCCATTATATCATACCCGCCTCAAATTTCTTCCAATTGATAGCATGACTTACGTCCCACCCACGATTGTCGATAGACTTAATTATACCTTCGATATATTTAATTACCGTTTCCAGATAACTGATTTTTGCACCAAGTTCTATAATATCATCATCAGAATTAATATACATTTGAAGATCAGTTTTCAATACCTTCAAGTCAAATGGTTTTGCAACATAAATTTTTGCATCAGCCTTGCCTCCATAATATTCCCACTTGGAACGATATAGACGTTGGTAGTCACCTTTATTTTTTGCAAGTAAAAGTTCAAACCTAGTTCTATAATCCAACCACTTAGATTTTAATTCTTGATTCTTATAAGATTCTTGATCATGATGTTCATAGTTAATAATAGGCAAATCCTGTTTTGCTTCCTCTTTCAATTCATCAAGCGTCATGATGTCGGCCTTTTATACTGACCGTAAGTAGGCGGCCTTTCATACTCAAAATTTGTCATTACATGTTTCATAAAAATATCCTTTGACCAAGGCACATATTTGGTGATGTTAAAGCTATCTGAAATTTTATTATAATCCTCTCTTATACTTAGTCGTTCTTCCTCTGGGATTGATTCATATATAAATGAAGCAACATCAGCACTCATATCAATCCTATTTTGTATAACCCTACAAGACTGAGCTAATAAAAATCCACGATTGCCTTTCCAATCTTCTCGTTCCATAATTTTTGCATACTTATACACCAAATCCTCCTCTGTAAATTTTTCAATAGAATCCCAAAAAGGCCCTACCCTATTACACGTTTTATAATGAAGTAACAAATAATCTTCTAATTTACTATAAAAATCAGAAACCCCTTTAGAATATCTTTGTGGATTTGGGTCTTTTAATGCTCGCATAAAATTAGAAATCTGTGTTACCGTTTGTCCAATAGAAGGGCTATCTAAAGCATCAAGAAATCCAGCAGCCAAGCCTACTGCATAACAATTCTTAATCGCTGGCGTTTGCAGCCAGCCAGGTGCGTATTTCAAAAAAGAGACTTCGGTATCCCCAAATTCTCTTGCTGCTTCATCCTCAGATAAAAAATCCCTGCTGTAAACATATCCTCGACCTCGACCTCTTTTTAAAGGAATATTCCAAAACCACCCAGCGTTTCCTGTGGTAGAAACTGTCATCATATCTTTAGAGCGATTTGCCCAATTTTCTTCATAAGCAATATCTTCAATTTTTTTAAATACAGCTCCATTACACGGTAATTCTGATTTTATAAATTTCCCCCCTAGAGAATCTATTAATACTCTTTTAAAACCAGTAGCATCTATCCAATAAGTGTCTTGTCCACCTGATACTATATGTACAAAATCGATTAGTACACTTTGTATACCATCAGGGCCTGTTTTCACATCTGTAATATCACCATAAACAGTTGTTATTTTATTTTTAAATTTATTAAAAATAAACTCTGCTGTTTCATTTGCATCCAAATGTAGAGTAATGGGTGAATAAAAACCTGTATCCTTATCATAAGGATACAACCCATTCTCCAGCATGTAACCGCCGATATTGATTTCTTTATTATGAGTAAGACCTTCTAAATGAGTAACAACATCATTACGATGGCCATTTATTGACCAACCAGCAACAGCAGGTTTATTTGACCACCCTTTAAATATTGCTCCATGTTTAGGCCAACAATTTGTTTTTTCAACAAACTCTGTTGCTATCCCCATACGTTGAATAGCAGACATTAATAGTGGTATGGTAGATTCTCCAACTCCAATAGTAGGAAGTTTGGAACTTCGGATATTAATAATATCACAATCAAATGTAGTTAATAGCCCACATACTAATGCTCCAGTAGTACCTCCACCAACTACAATAACAGTTTTCTTCATATTGTCACACAATCAGCAGTCATATACTCTGCAAGATTTTTTCTATTCACAACAGTCCCATCTTCAGTTATAGCAAAAACATTAAGCTCTGGTGGAGCTCCAAAAACTTTTGGTGGAGTCCTTGTCTTACCACAACCATAAGCATATTCGGAATCGCCATTCATTTCAAAAATAAAATCTCGTATCCAAATCTTACCCTTCTTATATCGATCCTGATTGGCCTCATTTCCAGAATTATACCATTTATGCTCTTTATCGATATGTAAATTTATTGCAAACTGCTGAACTCGTTTATCAAAAAATAATGGTTGATAATTTTCTATATCTATTTTAGCTTGTCGAATATCTCCCAAAAGTCTAAACGATTGAGTTAAATATGTGTGTCTAGTTATCCCCCACCATCTATCCCAATTCCACTGCCAATTTTCTGGTGAATCTGTAGTAGGTTCTAAATCTACATCTATCTTATAATCGCTACCATCTCTTTGAGCATTTTGCATCATGATAGTATAACCATCAGCACCGAATAAACGATCTGCTTCACACCCTGTAGTATAAACATATTGGCTTAGATCAGAAGCACTAAAAAGTGAATCTGTAAATCTATAATCTAAGTGTTGGATTATATCTTTAAATATTTTTGGATTATTTTTTGGAGCTAATTCCTCACCGCCGGCCATGATAATTTCAAGTTGATCTTTAGGACACACTTCATAAAAAGCCAAAATTAGTGCTGTGCTATCTATTCCACCAGAGTAAAGAAGTTGAATCTTTTTGCCCATATTGGAAATTTTAAGAGCACGTTCTAACAGAATATCTTTAAGGGGGGGAAGGTTATTTGTATATTCGTACTTATTATCAGAACCATTAAAATGTTTCCGGCTCATATTAAATGCGAATTTATTTATACCCAATTGGTCATTGAGCCACCAATATCTAGGTCTAGCATATTGTCTTAAATAATATTGTTCTTCGTCAATCTTACGTTTAAATTCTCTTTTAAACTCACCCGAAAAATTTTTGAGATAAGATTGCCAAGCACGCCTATACGTACCTTTTATCATCAAAAATTTAATCATAATATATCCTTATTGAGCAGAGTTTGATAAAACTCTCCTTTACCTATATTGTCCTGAGACTAGATTATGAAAACTGTTAAAGTTTATCGTATCTGCTCGAATCTATTTATAAGGGGGTCATACTGTATATGTTATATGCAAACTCTGCTTGTACAGACATATATTCCACATCAGTAGCTGCTTGTGTATAATCTAAATCTCCTAAAGAAATTGGAAAAACATCTTGAAAAGATATTTCTATAATAGGATTATTTTTATTAGAAAGTATCATAAGATACGCATCTGAATACATTGCTCTATCAGGAGTAGCTTGGCCAATTAAATCTGGAGAAGCCTCTCCCCCATCAGCTGGAGTATTTGAAGTTATATCTCTAAAGGTTTTAAATTCTCCTCGTTTTTGAGGAAATCCAATGCCGGTCATCCAATTATGTAAACTAATATAATTTTCCAGATATTCATCTACTATAAAATTTACTGTTAAATTATTATAGTCTAATTTTTCCCCCATCAAAGGAATATCTTTAAACGGCGTCGCCTGAGAAGCTTGGGGCGCAGTAATACCAGGCAAATTTACGCTAGTAACAAAATACTCCACTTTAGGAAGCTGATGAATACCAAACTTAAATTGAGTCGGACTCGCATAATCTAACTTATCAGGTTGTCTTGCTAGAGGTGATGTTGAAGTTGCCATCAGTCTTTTCCATTCGCAAATTTTTCTCGCAGCTTATTAACAAAATCCCATAGACTAGAAATTTGCTTAGTCATAATGTCAATCTCTGACCGCTGTTTAACGGTTTCCACGTATGTATCTCTGCGATCTAACTCTTTTGTCAAGGCATTTAAATCTCTTCTGCATGATTTGACTTCTGATTCTAATCTCACTGCTACTACTATAGCAGCGATCAAAAAAACTATTTGATGCCAATAAGCTGTTATTAGTTCCATAGGTTCTCCTATACCTCTATTTATAATAAAAAAAGAGAGGTCCGTAGACCTCTCTTTAGTTTCACTTGGGTAGTTATCTTATTACATAAGATTCGTAACTTTAACCCGGCGATACCAAGCATTAGTGTTGGCATCAAGCGATGCATCGGAGTTAACCGTATCACCAGCAGCAACTGCACCAGCAGCGGCAAATGGGTTTGCGGCCAGACCATAGCGGGTCTTAAATCCGATTTTCGGTTGGAAAGAACTCTCACCAACTGCACGTACCATCTGTAGAGGTACGTATGGGCAGTAGAAGAAGCCCGCATCATAAGGCGAAGTTCCTTTGTATCCACAAACATAGTACTGTGAAGCAGCTACGTTAGCAGAATACGGATCAACATAAACCTTGAAACGACCATTCATAACACCAGCAAAGGTGGTAGAAGTGTCATCAACATTCAAGTTATTGTTGAGGGCAGGAGTATAATCGAGCACACCAGCCATATTAAGAGCAGAAGCAACGTCAGCTGACACAATCAGCATGTTACCTTTACCCCGACGAGTCTGTTGACCAATCGCATTGGCGTCACGTTCAATAGCGAACATAAGACCCTTGAATTTCTCAACTGACCAACGACCATTTGAGTCGGTATCAAGATCGAAAATTCCAGCCGTAGTCGTATTAACCTGAGCACCCTTAACAGCGGTGATATACAGATCACGAATAACCTCACGGTTAATCTCTGCAAGAATTTCAGAACTAAGAATATTAGCAAGTTCTGTCTCAGCGTCAAGACCGTGAATGGCTTTCAAGTCCTGGGCAAGTTCCATCGTGTACTCGGCCTTGAGGGCACGTGACACGGCAGTAACCGTGGACTTTTCGATTGAGAACGCCATTTCTGCGAAAGCGTTCGTAGCAGAGTCACCCAATGCTTCTGCCTGAGCAGTAGTCATACCTGTTGCAGAAACGTAAGTTCCAGCAGAAGGACTGTCGTTAAGAACAGCAGGGTTAGTCTCAGTTGCACCAACGTCACCACCACCAATAGTACCGGCAGCGTTTTGGTTGGAGATATCGGGCATTGACTCGTCAACGAGAGCCTCAGCACCGTCCTGAGAGATGAACGAAGAGCGCATCGCAAAGATAAGACCAGTAGGCCCTGTCATTGGCTGCACGCCACATACATCATACGCAATTAAGTTCGGCATCGCACGCCGGACCAATGAGATCAAAATCGGATCCCATGTATCCATCTGTCCGCCAGACATTGCGTTTACTGGAGCAACCTCAGAAAGCATCTGACGATCTTCCATAAGAGCTGCTTCTTGGTTTTCTAGGATGAGAGTGGTAACTGCCCGCTTGTAAGAATCCTCAATCGGTGGTAGATCGGGGTGTTCTAGGACTGGCTGCCACTTTTCCTGTAGATGTTCTGTCTGAAACATGTTAGTTTCTCCTTTTTAATTAAGTTACATCTGTTAATATAATTAAGCACTCGCCTTGTTACGACTGATAGCTGACATATATGCCTTCATTGCATTAGTCGTATCAATGTCCTGTGCGGTGCCACCGTCTTCATCATCTATAGTTCCTTCACTAGATGGTTGAAGTCTGGGGAAGTAACTTTCCTTGAGAGTATTAAGTTTCTCACGAAAAGAGTCCTCAGTTCCAAACTCAACATCTTGAGTTAGTGATTTGAACTTTTCAATTTCGGTATCGGCCAAATCGTCAGAAACTTCTGAAATGACCTGTTCACGAACTAGAACGTCTTCTTTGGATTTGGCTGTGACATTTTTTTGAATAGCCTCATTCAATTTGTCCTCTAGTTCGGAAATTTTCTCAGATTGTGCCTCAAGTACATTGTACTTCTCATCAGGCACGTCAATATAGTGATCTTCAAACAACTGTTTCAGTCCAGAAATGAAATCTTCTGCAATCTCGCCTTTTAAGCCTCTTTCGATTGCCAACTCATTTTCCTTGGTCCATTCATCTACAACGTAGTTGAGATAATTATCAACTTTCTCAGTAGTCTCTTCCTTAAAGGTTTCGATATCCTGAGCTTTCTCTTCTTTAGTCTCATCCACAATTCTTTCTATTTCTGAACGAATCTTGGATTTAACAGCTGCTTCAAAAATGTGTGCAGCTTTCTCCTTGAACTCTTCAGAAAGTTCCTCACCTTCTACAAGAGCTTCAACGTCTTCCTTGACATTAATCGATTTAATCTTCTCTTCGATCTCTGCCTTGGCGTCTTCAAGTTTCTTTAAGGCCTCTACTGTTTCAGCATTCTCTGCCTCTTCAAGTTTTGAAGCATGTTGAGCCAACATCTCTTCAATGTCTGCCTTCTTCATCTTTGCGATATTCTCAAGATGTTGGGCCTTAGTTAATTTTTTAGTTTCAGCGAGGTTTTCGCCGTCGTGATCTACTTCATCACCAGCAGCAAGTTTCTTTTTCTCGCCGGGCAATGCTTCTCCAGAACTTCCTTGTTTCACTTTAGTTTCTCCCTTTGCCTGGCGCTCGATATCTTTATCGTTTGCTGGTTTAGCCTGAGCAGAACCGGCTTTTCCGATTGCCTGATCAGGGTTGTCGTTAGGAGCAGAAGCCTCTTTACCAGAACCGTCTGCCTCGGTTGCCTTCTCGACGTTCTCACCCTTGTTCTTATCGTTGGCACTGTGTTTCATGGGGCCACCCTTAGTTGTTTCCCCAGACGCAGCATCGCCTTCAGCAGCAGGATGTTTTTGCCCGCCAACGTCTTTACGTTCGCCTGGCACGGATTCTTTCTTGTCAGCACCGGCAACATTAGGAGCAGGGTCTTTAGCCTTACTCACATCATCAGCGGCATTATCTGAACCTAAACCTTTGTCCTTAACTTTACCCAACGGCTTCTCTGATGCCTCTTCAAGTTCCGCAAGAACTTCTTGTTCAAGTTCCTCAATAGTTTTTTCTAGTTCATTATCGGCCATTTGGATTACTCCTTTTTCTGTGTTAATATTTATAAATTAAAGTTTTTTGAGGAACCTTGCAAACTCCAAAGCTTCCCTATTTGCGTCCCGATTACGCTGTTTTGTATCAAATTGTTTACGTAAATCCGCAATATGTGCCTCAACAAGGGCACCATTATTCCAGACCCACTCTTTTCCTTCCATAACTCCCTCTACAAATGCATTAGGTGCTGAAGGATCAGCGACAATATCTGCTGCAGTTGCAAGATAAAAGTCATCTTTTACGTAATTCGTTCCACCTTTTTGTTGCAAACTTCCCATACCTCTAGAAGAAACTCCTAATTTACACCCTTCATCCATTAAATTTTTAACTATTTTCCCCATAGGAGTGTCCATAATTTTCGCTTCACCCAGAAAATTTTTACCATCTGGAACCAGACTAGTAGTAATATGTGATACTCTTTCTAAATTTACCGTGGGCCCGTCTGGATGTCCCAATTCACCAAAAGCTCTTTTTTCCCTAATAAAATTGCGGTTATATTTTGCAACTTCTTTTTCAAGAACTTCCATAGGATAGATACGGCCATTTCTATTTTTAATATCGGCCTGTAGAAAAACACCTTTAATTTTATAGTTCTTGGCGCCATCTTCTTTGGCTTCAGTGACATATTCTACTTCTTCTACTGCTTCAGAAAATAATTTTACTGTATCCATCTTTTTAATCCCATATCTTATATTTAATTGGTTGTTTCTTTTTAGAGATAAAATTAAAATCCCTTACATGATGTTTTCTACGACTGACCCCTTTTTGTGGAAATCCAACACCCATTAACAATAAGGGGGATTTTTCTAACAAGGCAATCTCTCTAATTGCATCACTATCCATACACTGGCAACATCCTGTCCGATACCCCATAAGAGATGCCGCAAGATTAAGATATCCAGCTGCGATCCCTACTGCTATCTGTTTATCTCTTTCTAGTTCTGTCTTTCTTTCAGAACTTAATTTTCCATCTAGCAAGAACTCCCTAGTTGCTTGATTTCTATGAATATCGTCCTTTAGATCATCTAAAAAATCATAATCTTCAAAAATCACTAGAAGATTTGCGAGAGTTTGAGGATTTGTCTCTGTTTCCCTCACCTCGCCGAGATCGTATGTTGCTCCCTGCCTTCCTTTATATGTACCAAAACCGTAAGTATTTTCATGAATCTCTTCAATTACATCACGATCCTGTATAAAATGCACTTTATAAAAAGCAATATTCTGTTTACTTGGACAGTTTGTAACTGCATGTAAAAGAGTCTCTACATCTTTTTTGGGAAGTTCTTTCCCCAAATCCCAATTTCGTTGGGTGTGTTGGCTCTTAATAACTGCCTTTTCCATATCACTATGAGTATGTGCATTTAACATTTATGCTTCTCTTTCTATGTTATCCCAACCAGAAACTTTTCTCATCTTTATGATTACAGTTCCAGTGCAAGCGCCGTCATTTTCTATATAAATGTCTCCATCTATACCTGTACCAGCATTATTTGAAATGGAAGGCAATGCTTGACCACCAGCATTATAATTACCATTCCCATTTAGCGTAAATGCAGTAACATTTGAATCAGCATTCCATTCAATTTCGGTAACAGAACTAACCGTCCACCAAATTGCAACAATAGTTACTCTGGGATCAGTTGCAGCACCTTCAAGAGCAGATACATCAACAACTTTCAAAGCAGTTCCATTTGTACCAGTAATCGTACTTTTAGTAACAACTTCCCAATCTGTATCTGCTACTGTTTGAGTTGTAATAGCCATTATTTGCTCCTAGATTGATAACATTTCTTTTTCAAAGTAATCCATAACCTTTTTCTCAGGCACTTTGAACTTTTTTGATACATCATTAATTGTTTTCTCAAATGTATTTAGGAAATCTGAAGGTTTAGCATCCATTTTTTTAAAAATAGCATCAACAGCATCCTTCATCTTAGGAGACAATTTCTTGTACTGCTTAGATTTCTTATGCTCATCCTTCTCTACAACCGTATCTTCATACAATTCTTCAAAATGAATCATTCTTCATCTTCCACCTGAGTTGAGCTACCAAATATAGTTTTACTAACTTCCCGCCTTTTTACCTCTAAAGCATCTCCTACTTTTGATGCTATAGATGTTTTAAAAGCGTTTTCAGCTTCGACATTGTTATTAACAACAATTGCATCTACCATTTCCTTACTCATTTTTTTCTTCCTCTAGTCGTTCTTGCAGCTGTTCTAGCTTTTTTTGCAGCTGCATCATTAATTACTTTTTCTTCATCAAATTTCTTTTTCATAATTGCTTCAGCTTCTGCTGTAGCATCTTCACCACGTTTCTTTTCTCTCTCACCCTTATCTAAAGCTTTCTGCAAGGCCACATTATGTTGTCTTTCCATTCTTTCGGATTCTTCTTTGAGAAATTGTTTAGCTCGTTCAGCAGCTCGTTCAGCCTTTTCTCTATTTTTAACCCCCATTTCGTTTACCTTTTAACCCATTCTTTACAAGAAAACTTTTATCTACCTCCTCCCCACCAGAAGGATTGGGTGTATCGGCAGCTGATCCAGCTGCCCCTTCAGGCGGTTGTGGAGCAGTTGGTGTAGTAGATGGTGCTGATGGATCAAGCCCCAGTGCTGCCTTTGCCCTATCATCAGCGGGCATCAGAGGATCAATTGGCATCATATCAGGGCCAACTGGAATTCTTTGTATTCCATCACCGCCTGGAGGTAGAATAATTCCACCGTCCATTGGGTCTTTTTCTGTCTCAGATTTAATCTGATCACGCATAGTCTGAACTTCAGCATCAGTCATATGCAAGACTTTCTTCAAAACATACTCTTTACTAAAGAATGTGCCAATATACGGTTCTACCAAACCTAACTGGTTAACACGATCCTCTAACAACTCTGATTCTTTAAGTGCAGCAAAATGCCCATCTTCCAAGAAATCATATTGAATATGTTCTTGCATGCTGTCCCAATCATCTGGGGCTATTACTCCTTTAAGAAGGAGTTGTGTTTTGAGAATGTCAGTAAATAGGGGAGTGAACTTTTTCCGAATCCGTTGTACAAATTTAGTGAATTTAAGTTCATCTCTGGTAATTTCTGTTGATCTGCCGAGAGAAAATCCTTGCTCACTTTCAAGTCGTGAAATCGGCACGTTAAGTGAACGGTATAATTTTCGCTGGAAATACGTGATATCATCAATCTCTCCTAGATTTGAACCACCTGGCAATGTTGTAATTTCAGTTCCTCTACCACCTTCTCTTCGGGGGAGCCAAAAATCTTCCAACATTGACATATGATTTCGATCATCTCGTATTTCTCCAGTTGTCGCATCATACACCAATTTATTACGATATCGATTCATAACATCTTTTAGATATTGTTCTGCCTTTACCTTAGGCAAATTGCCGACATCAATATAAAAAATTCTGCGTTCTGGGGCTCTAGATATCCTATAGATAACCAATGCATCTTCAATCATCCTTAGTTGATTAACAGGTTTAATTGCCTTATGAAGGTAAGACATAACCTGACCAACATTCCCATCAATTAAACCAGATGGCACATAAGTAATGGAATCAAGCGCAATTTTAACACCTTGATTAGCTCCTGTTCCTGCTAATCCTGCATTTTCAATACCTTTATCGTTATAAACAAAATATTCATCTACTTTTTTAATCAATTCTACGGAACTATTTTTATCCAAATCTTTTTGAAGTTCTCTTACCTTTTTAATTCTAGTTGGGTCTATCCATCGAAGTTCTGAAATACCTTTTCTGGGATTTTTTGTTTCTATCATTTTATGATAAAATATTCTACCATCAACATACCACCGTCTAAAAATATCATGGCCCTTGACGCCAAACTCTAGCAACCTAAGAACTTCTTCAAATTCTGTTCTAACTTTACGTTTAATTTTGTCGGAATATGGTATATTGTCTAAATTAATTTCTACAGGAACATCTGTTTGATTAGCAACAATTCCCTCATTAACAATATCTTCAATTGCAGCATCGCACTCAGACTGTTGAGAGATGTCACGATATCTCTTAATCAGCTGAATTTCTGTTCGTTCTCTACCGTCTGTGTTTAAGCTTTGACCAAAAAAACCACCACCGACAACATCGATAGTGCCATCATCAGGAGTAGGGGTAGTGAAAGTTTTTTCACCACCCTTACCCTGACTTGATTTTTGTATGCTAAATCCGAAAAGTTCGGCCATAATGTCTCCTACTTTTAACTATTTAGTAGGTATCAAATTAGAAGTTAACGCCTGAAGCCTCGAAATGCTGATACCTCCACGTAATATCGAAAGTCTCAATATCAGTAGCAGCGTCTTGCGTTAAGTCAATTGCTGTTATCCCTGTAGGCCAAGCACTTCTGAAAATATAACTTTTCAGAACTGTGTCATCACGATCCATCTGTTCAACAGTAAGATCAGATTGATAATCAGCAGGAGCGATCACTCCTGTATTGTCTGCAAGATCGTTAATACCATTCATCCATCTTTCAACACCATTACGGATCATGAAATCTGTATCATTGATAACATTTGTAGTCCAAGCGTCAGCAAACTCCCTATCTCCAGCAATATAGATTTTTCTGCCCCTAAAAGAAACTTCAATTGGAGTTAATGTTTGAGCAGGCAAACTTGCTGTTTTGACTAGGAAGGAAGTTCTACGAACATCCAATCCGATTGCAATGCCAGGAGGTGGAGTTAAAGTTACCCGAAACTGATTCGCACGAGCACCGCCACCTATTAGATTAGCTTTGAAGTCATCTATCTGAGCCATGATTAACCTCCTACCTCACTAAAGGCGACACCAGTTCGTACCGCAATAAAGTTTAGGGTAATGAAGTTAATTGAACGAGCGGGTTTAATGTATATATCACCAATAAACTCGTTGCGGTCAATAACCTCACCTGTATTATTTGTTGAATCGCAGACTACCTTAAAGTCAAAGATTCCTCGTCTTCCTTGTACATCTCTCAAGAAAGGTTCTACCATGTTTCTAAATTGTGCCCTTGTAAATTCATCGTTAAATTCAAAGAGTTGATATTTAGAAGCAATGGCAATTGCCTTCTCAAGTACCAAGAACAATCGCCGTACGTTAATACGATCAAATGCACTAGGTTTGGAAAGTCCAGTTTTATCACCAAAGAGTAGAACACCTTGGCCCGGGAAATTAACTACAGGATTAACTCGTTTCCTGTAAAGTTGATCCCTTTCACTGTTCTTAGGGTTGTACGAAAGTTTAATTGCACCTCTTACATGACCTCGGTTATATCCAGCAGGGGAATACCAAGGATCAGCAACCTTATCTGCATTTGCACAAAGTCCAGCAGTATCACCGTTTAATGGTACATAGCGATATACGTCATTGTACTTATCGTACATATATTTATATCCACTATCATAAACTACATAAGACGATGATGGCAAAAGATCAAAAGCTGCAATAGTATTTGCAGTTTGAGCAATTGAAGTTGCAATATTCACTGTTGCCGAACGATATGGTGAAATAAATGCCACACAATCTTTACGTAATTCTACAAGATCAGTAAGCATCGTACCATGTGTGTCCATAGATGCAGCAGTATCAGCAACACCAGAACTAGGTCCACCAAGAACCAGATTTATATCGATATTTTCAGTGTCCTCAAACAGCCCGTAAGCAAGTTTAAGTTCACCATTAGTTACCGAATAATCATCCGTTCCACCTGTCATAGAAACAACAGTTATCGTATTTACAGCGGTGTAAGTGGTTGTAGTATCTGTGCCCCAGTTAGAACCAGCAGCAATATGATCTCCCCAATAAACGTATACAGATTGTCTGAAAATTACGTCTACATAATAGTTTGAACCACCTTGAGCCGTTTTAGCAACAGGACATTTTGAAAGTTTCTCATATCTTTCAATTACCGAATTGGTAGCCTGACCAGCGACATCATAGTCAAAACCAGTGATATCACCAGTTGTATCGTAAACTACGATATGCAATTCGTCATTAGAACCACGATTATTATCCGTAGCCCATTGTGAAGTGCCTGGAGGACCATCAAAGAGATTATAGAAAGCCCAGCGTCTGCGAATATAGGAATTATCTGCAATTGCAGCTTTCAGTCCGGCACCATTAGGATCACCAGCCAAACGAATAGTTAAAGTATTTGATGAAATAGAAGTAACTTGATACTCATTACCTTCATCACCAGAAGTAAATGCAAAAGCAGTAGAATCTGAAGATGAATCAGCAGATGAGAATGAAATTAAATCACCTACGTTAAATGCGTAATTGGCTTTATCAGCGTCATCAACGTCAATAGTTGTGTCACCAATTGCAACATCACTCTGGTTAACCAGATTATTTGTGCCTAGATGCTGTTCGTAACACGTAGAAGAAGGACATACTTGAAGTCCAAGAGAATTCCCCCATGTACCAGCAGTTCTAGCATACCAATCGTTTGATGTAACCTGTCCATCACCAGATTCAGACCAATAATCATCTAGATATATGGTATCATTCTTGATTAGAACCCCACTAGCTTCACCAGCATTGAGAAATCCCGAAGCAGGTCGAACAACCTTTAACTGATCGGAGTATTGTAAGAAACTTGCAGCTGTAAACCACCATTCAAAATTACTTGAATTGGGTTTACCGAAAACTTGAAGTAAATCTTCCTCACTTCCAATAACAGTTATATCACTAACGGGCCCTTTAGCGGCAGGCATAGCAATCGCACCGACTGTAGTAGCAACTGATGGAACAATATTTGTAAGGTCAATCTCTCGTACATGTACGCCAGGAGAGGATAGAAAAGACATATTTTTGCTCCTATGTTTAAATTTTATTTTTAGTCAAGAATATTTATAATAAAACAGTTTTCAATAACCCAATTTATAAGTGTTATAACATATAAATATTAACATGGGAAATGATCATTATGAAAAATACAAGGACACCATAAAGAAGGTAGCTAGACGTAATTATCGTAAAAGAATCGTTTTATTAAACGAATTTCTAGCAGATAAATCGTGTCAGCACTGTGGAGAGAGCGAAACTGTATGTTTAAAGTTTTACCCCCACGACTCAGAGATACGTAAAATAACGAAACGAGTCGGGACTAGTGACAAGTCTAGACAAGAAATTTTTAATCTTATGAAGAAATCCCATATTCTCTGCTCTAATTGCTGGATTAAATCAGATAATGATCTGATCGAGTTTATCTAATTGTATATATAGTTATAGTGAATTTGAACAAAGGAGATATTATGTTAAAACATTTTCTAGCAGTTGCCACTCTGGTAACTGTCTTTTTCACAACATCAGTAAACGCAGCCACTCTTGGAACCACCAAAGGTGGAGCAAATTACCAGATAGGTATCATACTTAACAAAGTTTTAAACAAAGCTGGAGTTAATATAGTTCCCCTTCCTCATAGAAGTACTCAAAGATATCTTGA
>Ga0310345_10003683_pt1 | contig 14410 bp, 18 predicted proteins | sample HC15DNA20500_MG_FD_204667 | JGI IMG/M metagenome (GOLD analysis project Ga0310345, IMG submission 204667) | Marine microbial communities from station ALOHA, North Pacific Subtropical Gyre - HC15-DNA-20-500_MG | ecosystem: Environmental > Aquatic > Marine > Oceanic | place: Pacific Ocean: North... | reverse complement strand
AGGGTGAAGCACACGAAGAACCATGATCAACTGTTGGAGATGCGGATTCGGATCTTGGAGGGCAGTATTGCCCGCGCTAAGACAGTGTCAGCGATGGCGCGTGTGTTGCGTGACCAAGAGTACTCTGCTGCCCAGTTCACCGAGTTGGTGAAGCAGTTGCTGCCCACGGGTGATCAGATGACGGAGAGGCAGAAGGAGAATGTGTATAACCGCCGTCATTTCTGCCAGTCCGCGTGGCAGAGGGAAGTGGATGAGTTCGGTGTAGCCGATCCCATCGGGCGTCCCACCCATATAGGTAACCGGTGGTTGGCGTACAACGCCGTTCAGGGCGCTGAGCAACATCGCATCAATGGCCGGGTACGCGGGGGCACGTTCAGTCGTGACCGTGCGTTGGAGAAGGCCATTGACCAGAAGACTCCGTTGGCTGAGAAGGCTTTGGCCTTACTGTCAGCGTAGTAAACCAAATAGAAACCAACAATCAGGAGACAGGTATGATTACCACTGATAACCGTGTTGGCATCAATCAGAAGGAGATTGCTGCCTTGTTCAATGTTCACCAGAGCACGGTGAGCAACTGGCGACGACGGTGGACGGCTGACACTGAGCATCCGTTCCCGGCGCCGACCGCGAAGATGTCGCTGTGGATTCTCCGCCGCGGCGGCGGAATGGGATGGAGCAAACCGTTCCTGTGTTACAATAGGGATGATATGTTGGGATGGCATACAGGGTTGCGGGCTGCGAAGTCTCGTCGCCATTCAGTTGCCATGCGCACAGCGCGTGCCCGTCCCGGTATCCCCATGTATCCGGACAGGGCGTTGGCTGAGATCCGCAAGTTGCGGGCTGAGGTCAATGGCTTGAAGGTGCTGGTGCGGGGCAAGCCCATTGATGACATCAACTTCTGATGTTATCCTAGGATAAAGGAGAGAGAAATGAATGCAACCGTTAAGATAGATGATGGTGACTTGGAGTTCGCCATCGCGGATGTGCTTGAAAGCATGCTTGAGGATAAACTTGGGGACCGTGACGAACCCGATGAGGCTCGTCTCCGGACCCTGATACGGGAGGAGATACGCGCCCTGCTCTACATGGGCACGTCGCGTCTTGATGTACAACTCAAGTATGACACAGCAGGTATCAATGATTGAGATACACACCCAGTGCCGGGGATGCCCGACACTCAGTCGGACACAGGTGAATGAGGCACATTTGGAGAAGTACATGCAGCGCATTGGGCTGATCCAAGAGTTGTTCCCTCATCACACTAATGATCAACGGGAGGCGATTTTGGGATACCGCACCGGCTGGTATCTCTGCCCGACCTGTTGGGAAAAGGAACTGGGGCCAGAGGAATGAGTTTAATACACGGCTATTTGACGGGAGTGAACATGAGTAAAATCATGCGCGACGGGGAGGTACTTATCTCCAGCAACAGTGTGGAGGTGTCCTCTCCGTACGGGGTCATTCGGTTTCAAACCAGTACATGGTTGAAGACGGAGTTCGCTGCCGGTAGGCTCGTCGTGTGTGACGCCAGCATAAAGGAAGGGGTGATTCCAGTGGGAGAACCATTGACAACACCATGAGTGACATAAGGCCAAGCGGTGGACCTGAGTGCACCCTCACACGGGAGGAACTGCTCAGGTTCCGTGAAGATCTTTACCGTAAAGGTAAGGAAAAGGAAAGCAAACAACAATCAGATACGGAGGCTAGCAGCCATGAGTAATATCCTAGAGGTACTCCCCCCGAAGCGGGGCGGAGGTGACGCGTGCTACGACTGGAAACAGTGGTTGGACGGTCGTGTACACGAACTGGTAGAGGGAGAGGACTTCGGCGTGTCCCGTGAGAGTATGCGTGCGCAGGCTTTCAACGCTGCTAAGAAGCAGGGCCTCATCCTGCAGAGCCGTTCCACTGATCTGGGCCTTGCCATACAGGCGATGCCCCCTGTGTGGTAGGCCTCACGGGAGACGACGGTAACGTACACGATGTGTTCCCTGTGGTATCTGTTCAGTGGGGAAAGGACAACGAGTGGGCCACTGAGGCGTCGGAGCAGTTGGATTGGGCGGAAAGCCTGCGGTTGGAGATGATCGCATTGAACGCTGCCCGCATGCGACGACAGATGATATTACAGGAAATAGACGGTATAAGAACGGAGTTATCCTAGGATATAAGATCGTGGGGGTCGGGGCCTTTCTCCTCCTTTCACCCCGGCCCCCACACTACCTTTGGAGCATAAATGTCTGATAAAACTGACGATAATACCCCGGAAGAAAACCTGAAAAGTCTGGAACAATACCTGCAAGAATCCACGATGGCAATCCGGTTTTCCGTAGGATTAACCGGGCAGGCAATCAAAACAATAGGGGATTTCGCGCACGACACGGGGCTGGCTTGGCTCCGATTGATGGAGGATTTGGGACGGCTCATTGACCAGCAGGACGAGATCCCCGACTCCGACCCCAACCACCCGTCACGTCTGACGGTCATCGACGGGGAAGGCAAAGGCTGACCGGTGCGTGTAGCCTCCATATGCATATGCCCAGCCCGTAAGGCTGGGCTATGCATATGCATATGGGGGGGTGCGTCACCCGACGAAAGGAGTGTGATACCATGGACGAAGTGACCGAAGACCGGATCGTTCTGCGCCAGTCATGGCTGGGGACCCTGTCGAAATGCCCGGAGCAGGCCCGCCAGATCTGGGAAGGCGTGGCCGTGGAGACAGACTCGTCGTACACCATGCTGGGCACCGCCGTTCACAGCGCCATAGAGCAGTGCCTGAGCGCCTACATCGACACCGGGGTCCACTTGGACCGTGACACCACCATCGACGCAGCCACAGCCCACTGGAAGGACCATGAGGGCGACATCGTCCGCTGGCACCACAAGCCGGAAGCCGCCTTGGATGTGATCCAGAAGAACACCGCCGTGTGGTGGGATGAAGTGCGCCCCGACATACGACCCATCGCCGTCGAATACACGTTTGAACTACCGCTGGTACCCGACCACAAACCGGAGATCTGGTTGAGAGGAACCATCGACTGCGTACAGGAGTTCCCCAACCCGATTGTGGACTGGAAGAACCCCAGTCGCAAACCCAACGACGCGTGGGAGAAGAAACGCTGGTCGGTGCAGGCAGCCGCGTACACATGGGCGATTGCGTCCATGGCCGATCAGGGCTTCGGAGAACCACTCCTGTTTGAACTCGTACACCTAGTCAAAGGCACCGTACATCGTATGACGCTCGATTTCGGACCCGCAGAGTGGGCCAGTCTGGTTGCGCTGGCCCGCTCCGCGGGAACACTACTATCCGCTGACCTGCCAGTGTGGCCTCTCCGTATGGAGGGGTGGCACTGTGCCCCCAAGTGGTGCGCGGCATGGAACTCATGCCGTGGCAGGTTCGCGGGACCAGATCCATGGAACCAACTGTAAGGAGAGATACCCATGGCAACCAGCAGTAAACCAACAGACATCAGGGTGACAGTGGCACGCCGCAGCGTGGCGCAGGTCGCCCCCTACGAGTCGGAGGAGGCATCCACTTCGGTTGAGTTCTCCATGGAGGGAGACAGCACCTCAGAAGACGTGATCGGAGAGGCCAAGGCGTGGGGTGACCGTATCGCCACGGCCAACTATGAGGCCCTTGGTGTGGGCTACGAGATCACTGAGGTCGCCGTACGGAGGTTGCAGAAAAGCCTTCCCGGGAACAACGAAAGTCCTGCCGTGGCTCCCGCCCCGGCACCAGCAGCCCCTCCGCCCTCTGGTGGAGCGCAGGAGGATCTCTGGCGTGACATTATGAACAACACCGACAAGTGGTTCACCAACTGGCCGGACCAGTTGGACGGGGACGACAACCCGTCACGACCCGCGTACCGTCGATCCACTGATGGTAAGGGCGTGTGGCTGACCCGCAAGGACGCCGCGGGCAGCGCCAACTTCCCGTCATGGTTCGTGTGCCCGAAGACGGGCAAGACCGGGGACGCACTGGCGGAGGTTGGGCGACAGATACGGGCCAAGGCAGGTGCCAAGTAGCATTATCCTAGGATAATCGATGGCAACCCTGCACTCTGAAGGGGAGGTTGCCCGTCGTCTCGCTGCTGTGCAGCAGGCGCCGGGTGACCCCCCGGAGGAGCAGCCCGAACCCGGCAAGCGCCCCAAGCGGTTCCTGCTCACTTCGGCTGTCGCTGACAGTCTGGTGGGTTTCATCCGGAACCCCACCGAACGGTGGTATCTGGGGTTCCCAGAGTTCGACCTTGCTACCCGTGGCGTGGGCCGCGGTGAGGTGATGATGGTGCTGGGACGATCCCACACGGGGAAGTCTCAGATCCTTCTCAACAGCATTGTGTGGAACCTCATCAACCACCACGACACCCATGCGGTGATCTTCTCGTTGGATGAACCACGCGAACTGGTGTTGATGAAACTGTTCTGCCTCCTGAAGGGCCGTGCGTCTGAGGAGGTGGAAGAAGCGGTGAAGCGGGGCGACAAGGACACGCTGTCCGATTTGGAGCGTGCCGCCACGCAGGAACTGTCTCGTGTGGCGATAGTTGACGAGTCGGTCCACTTGGAGGAGATGGGCCGGGTCATGGATGAGGCCCGTGCGTGGTGGGGTGTGGACCCGTCGTTCTGCATGATCGACTACTTGGAACTGCTCCCCGGCGGTGACTCCGACGCAGTGGGCGTGGTGTCCAAGGCGCAGGCTGTGAAACGGTGGGCTAAGGATCAGCGTGTACCAATCGGTTTGGTTCACCAGTCGGGGCGTGGCTCGTCACAACCGGGGTATGCGGCCGGGTTGTACGGTGGCCGGTACGGTGGTGAGCATGAGGCGATCTTCGTGTTGGAGGTGTACCGTAAGAAGGACCGGCATGACCTGTCACGGTGGGAAACGGAGTACCACGCCAACAGCGTGAACATGAACCTGTGCAAGAACAAGCGTACCGCGCGGTTGGTCGATCAGACCTACTACTTGGACCCGGTGTGCGGGCACGTTCACCCGTACCATCAGGAGTTGATTCCGGATGCCACTGATACCTGATGTGACGATGCAGAAGATTTCGGTGCCGATGGGCGCCGGGCATTGGGTGGTGCGCTGGGCTGTGTTGGAGAATCAGAACATCCGCATGCTGTTCGTGGAGCAGAGTGATGCCATGGGGTACATGGAGCGACTGGTTGAAGACTGGTCCTCTAAGGACGAGTAGAACCATGCATGGTGAGGTGGTGGACAACTTTGTCACCCTGTTTCAGGGCGGCAAGATAGCCCGCTCCACCACGGAGGGCTGGTTCGGACCGTGGGAGAAACCGGACGGGTCACACTACGAAGCGTCCGGAGAGGCCTTTTACAGGGCCGTGGAGGCGCACCTGACCGAAGATGGGGAAGGTATCGGGGTTTACCCTCTGATCGCCGTAGAGGGCCTCTCAGGGGCTCCTGAGGCGTTTGTGGCGTGGTGGGGGTGTGTGGACTGGGATGAGGGGGAGGCCGAGTCCTTCACACATGCCCGGAATGTCCACCAAGTATTAAACCAACTAGAAATAACTGCTTGGGTAGAGAGGTCTAGATCCAAGGGATACCACCTCTGGATTTTTTTCACCGAAACCGTCCCCGCCCGCACCATACGCGAAGGGCTCATCGGAGCATGCAACGTCGTAGACGCACCCATCACTGAAGTCAACCCGAAACAACTGGTACTCACCGGTCGCAGAGTCGGCAACGGCATGCGCCTCCCCTACCCCGCCGACCGCAAAGGATCCCAGAACGAGATGGTAGACCCCACCGTCACCTACTCGCAGATCCCACCCGGCTCCTTCGCAGCCGCAGCCCTAGAGAAACGCGTCACCCCCCAACAATGGGAAGCAGCCCACGCCCTGTACAAGCAGAGCGAAACGAAGCCAGTGACCCGCCCCTCCTACAGTTACACCGGACGACGGCTCACCGGCATGGCCGAAGCCATCCGACGCACCGGCCCGCGAACCAGCAAAGACAAACCCCACGGCGACCGGTCCAGCACACTGTTCGGACTGGCCTGCGCGATGATCCGCCAAGGATACGGCGACGGTGATATATTCAACGAACTGAAAGACGCAGATGACGAATGGGGAGGCAAGTTCTCCAAGCGTCCCGACGGGAAGGAACGGCTGCACCGCATGATCGAATCAGCCCGGAAGGAGGCGTGGAAAGACCGTGAAAAGTTTCTTCGTACGCATCAACCGCCGACCTAAAGTCAAAGCCCGCCCCCGGCACAACAAGAAAGGGCAAGTCTTCACCCCCAAAGGCACACTGGATGAAGAGAAAGAGGTGCGCAAAGCGTGGGAGGAAGCCGGAGGGACCACGTTCCACACCCCCGTCGAAGTCCACTTGGTGTACGCCCCCGACTGTGCCACCATCACCGTCCACGAATCACCCCACAACGCTAAAGTACTCAGAGGCGATCTGGACAACTACGTCAAACTCACACTGGACGCATTGAATAAGGTAGCGTGGGACGACGACGGTCAGGTGGTGCGCATCACCGCCGTGAAAGTAGACCGCATGGAAACCGAATGCAACGGCTGCGGACAGGCCCTACCCGATGATAACCATACCCATTGACACCCACATGGTCGAACAGGCCACCCGGCTAGCCGCCGAAATCCCCGTCCTCCGCAACTCCATCCGCTCCGGCGAAGGCACCATCTACGGAGTGCTAGGAGAACTCATGTACGTCCAAGCGTGCGGAGGGGAACGACAAAACACCTACGACTACGATGTGGTCATGGACGACAACCACACCGTGGACGTGAAAACCAAATGTGTCACCACCGAACCGCGCCCCCACTACGACTGCTCCGTAGCAGCCATCGCATCCCAACAAGACTGCGACCGCTACGCGTTCATCAGAGTCCTCAAAGACATGACCCAAGGCTGGTACCTAGGGTCCCTCACCACCGAAGAGTTCTACGACAAGGCCCGTTACATGGAAGCCGGAAAATGTGACGACTCCGGATGGTCCCCCATCATCGACTGCTACAGTGTTATGATAAGCGAGTTAACCTAGCGACCAAGCAGCCACCACATGAACCAGAGAACAGGCTGCTCGGATGGGTCAACGACGAGAATACCCGGTAGATTTCAACGCACGCCAAGCGCACCCGCCGCGCGGCGTCCTCCAAATCCACAGACACCGGCCTCTCACCGAACTGGAGGCGCTCATGGAAGAGCGCCCCTTCGACGGCATAGTCACCATCTACCGGAAACCACTAGAGAGCACAGCCGCCCTGCGCGAAGCCCTCGGTGAAGCAGTAGACAACCTGCCGCCCGAAGATCGGTACATCATCGAAGAACTCTTCATCGCAGGCAACTCCCTGCGCAAAACGGGAGCCATTCTCAACATCCCCAAAACGACACTGGCCCGCAAACGCGACCGGATACGCCGACACCTCATAGACACGCTAGTAGACCACCCCGACGTGCGAAAATGGCTGAGAGACTAGTTGTTCTCCGGCGCCCCCATCAGACACTGACGGATCATCCCCATCAGCGACGTGACCCAAACACCCCAAGCGTACGTCGCATCCTCAATACCCTCCACACCGGCGTGGAACGCCGCCAACAGGGTTTCCGCCTCATCGTGATCAAACACCAACAGCATCCCCAACAGGCCATCATTAGCCCACTTGGCATGCGTGCCGTCCGTGACATCAAACAAATGCGCAGTGTCCTGCAACGACTGGTAGATCTCCTGCTCTACCGCGCCACCCTCATCGCTGATGAACTGCTGCCACTTGGCGTCAAGATCGGCGTTGTCCATCACTACCCCGTGACGTGATCCTGAGCATACGTCTTGATGACCGACAACGCGGCAGCAATACCAGCCACCAACGCTGCTTTGGCCGAAGCCAAATCGGACACCACGAACACCGCCAGAAAAGACTGGGCCAGCGTCCACGCTGCCCGCTCCAACATGTTCCTCATTTCTTCTTCCCCTTGTTAGACCGCTTGGAATAATCGTACGCAATAGCGGCAGCCTGATCCCGAGGATGACCCTCCGAAATCAACTTACCGATATTGTGACCGATAGTCTTCTGATCCCTGCCCCTCCGCAGCGGCATGATCAGTACCTAGGACGCGGACGTTTCCTGCCCACGGCTAACGTCGCCACAAAGCAGACTTAGCCGCCGAAACCGACTGACCGGCCGGAGGCCGGAACGTCTTCCCACGCGTGATGCTGTCCACCAGAACCCGACCGGCATTCCTGATCAGCCGCGGTGTCTTACCATCCCTGTGCATGGCCCCTACTTTCCAAACGGGCGGCCGCCAAACGCGGCGTTGCCCAACTTAGTGCCACGCAGATACGCAGCAGCCTTCTTAGCCTTCTGTGACATGTCCCACATGTTGAAAGACGAAGACGAATCATACAACTGATCGTCCTGCGACCCGAACGTGTCCTCAAATGTGCCGTAACCTTCGCCCTTTGGCATAACCCTTCCTCACTGTAAGAACAGGGCGCCGAACGTATCACCGTTCACCACCCCGGTTACCTTCAGGAACCCCTGCGATCCCTGAAACTCGCGCACCGCCTTCACAGTGCGACGACCATAAATACCATCCACCACCCCCGAATCGAAACCCCGGCTGTTCAACTGTGCCTGCACCAACCTGACCGGAAACCCCCGCGACCGGCGGCGCAACGGTGCCGCCTCCACCTGCTTGCGCAGATCCTTGAAGTACTGGATGATGGCACCCCAATCCGCATCGGAGGGAGCCTTCGTCTCAGTCATACCACCCTCAACCCAGTCCCCCAACCAGTCACCCGGGCAAGTCGTCGTACTCTTACGACGGTGCGTGGACACCCACATGTCACGCCCGAAATGCTCCTCCGCCTTCCCGACCAGCGCCTTGATCGACTCAAGAGCGTTCCCATGAGGCCGCTTAAAGCCGTACCCCGTGAAACACACCGAAATCGACTTGCTGTTCCACCCCTTGGTGGCCGCGCCACGCGCCCCCCAACCGCGCCCCTCAAAGATCGTCCCCGTCTCATCCACCAACCAGTTGTACCCGATACCATCCCACCCCTTTGACAGGTGGTGACGTTCAAAAGCGTGTACAGCCGCCGTGCCCTTCGGCCCGTTCTCCACCCCCGAATGGTGTATGACCACGCCCTTCACCCTCCACGGGGTCAACGCGTCGAACTCCCCGCCGCGTGGCGGCTGGGCATCCCACATGTTTCTGTCAACGAAGAACATCACTTAGTAGCCTCCGGTGTCCCGATTATCCCGGGATAAGGCTAGCCGCGGCGGGGGTCCCGTGTCGGACCCGAACCGCCCCCGCCAGAAGACGGCGAATACCCGTCGTCACGCCGCTGACGGTACTCCAACTGGTTCAACTGGTAATCCAACCGCTTCTGCCACGCCTCCTCCACCTCCGGTGTCTGACGCTGTACACCCACCCCGAACATCGTGGAGAAAATCGTCTCAACGAACCGCTTCTGATACCGCTCCTCCGACGGCAACAACCGCCGCGACAGAGACAGTGCAGGCAACGCATTCGTCAAAAAATACAGGGTGAAATCACGGATCTGCCACTCACCGTCCTTCTTGCGGATCCCCGGCACCACATCCGCCAACGACTCTATGATCGGAGCGCCCAGTGTCTCACGAAGTATCCATGGCATTGTCTGGTACTTCGCTGTGAAGTTGAACCCACCCCTGAGACTTTCCCCAAACGCCATCTCCAATGGGAACTTCGCAATCGGAGACATCTGCCACAACAGGTTGTCCTTCAACTCCGTGAGCCCATACGGCACTATCCCACCGTGGCTCTCCATGGTCTGCGTCGGGTCATAGCGGAACAAATCAAGGAACGGCATATCAGGCACCCCGTACACGCGTGCCCCACCCCACTTCCACGGCAGGCGAATCCCGAACGGCTCCAAGAACCAGTCCGGAACCACCCCCTCATCCTCCGTGCCCAACTCCATGTTGCGCTTCACCGACATGACCCGGTTATACGCCGCCGGGTTTGTCGCCAACTTGTTGAACTGGTACGGCACGTTCTTCCGCGTCCAAGTGTAGAACGGCACAAACCGCCGTGCCCACGTCTGCTCCCAACTGGTCAACTCCCCGTAGTCGAACTGTGAACGGGCGATACGCTCCAACGCGTCCTGCGGGGTGCCACCCCACCGCAACGTGTCCATACCCACACCCAGCCGGATCACATCCTCCATCTGCATGTTGGCCGACCTGATCGCCTTGTTCCACATCCAGTTAGACGAACCGGGTCCGAACGGCAACAGCGTGCCGATGTTCCGCAACGGGCCACGACCAGTGATCACATCAGCGGCCGACTTGACCAGTCGCAACGGGCCGCGCAAACCACTCGGTGCATCCGGTGCTTGGGCGCTGCCCCGCGTGATGCCCTGCCCCACACGGCCCAACCCCGCAGGAGCATACGGGTCCACCGACCGGGTGGCCTGACCACCGCCGCGAACCCCCTGCTCCAACAAGGTGACGAAATCTTTCATGTACGCATCCTCATCGGCCATGCCCCGTGCCGCCTGTATGAACGAAACGCCGTCTTTCACCGCCTGCTTGTTGATCCGTGAAACAGTATTAGCGGACCTGAGAATCGCGTTCAAGTTCACCCCATCCAAATAGGCGTTCAAGAACGCCCCGAACATGTTGCGGTACACGAACCCCGGAGTGGCAATAAGCCCTGCTTTGAACCAGTTCTGCAACGGGTCCCAGAACTTTCTCCAGAACGCGTGCCCCGGGTCCCGCAGAGCAGTCAACCGTTGGAACGCCTGAGCGGCCAACACCATGTTGGAATCCAAATCAGTGTTGCCCGACGCTATGCGCCACGGGCCAAAGTTCGCCAACCCGTCCTCCACGGCATCTATGAAAGTCTCAATCTGCTTCGGGTCCCGCTTGTCCCACGGCCTGCTGAAGAACTCCTCAAACGCCTCACCGGCCCGCTCCACGCGTGTCATGTCCAACAAGTCGGCGGCATCACGGGCACGCGACTGGGCGAACAACTCCGCTACCGTAGCCTCCTTCTCCAACAGGGTCACCTCCTGCTGCAACAGCGTCCCCCTTGTCTTCGCACCAGCAGCCTTATCGGCAGCCAACCGCTCCTCCAACACAGCCAACCGTTTACGGATAACCTGCGCGTCAGCGAACAGTACGTTCGCCTCATCACGGGCCACCGTCGCAGCGGTCAGCACATCAGCGGTCGTTATGTCCTCAAACTCTGCTATGGGACGCCCCGGTTGGATCCTCTCCCCCACCGACGGGGCCTCACCCGGGCGCACCAACGGTTCCGGCACCTCCACTGTGCGCTTCGGAACCCCCTTGCGTTTCCTGAAGGTGGTCTGTCGGATGGATTGCAGCGTCTCATCGAACCTGACCGTCCGGGCCAGTTCAGTGATCTCACTGTCAATGACCCTGAGGAGCATTTCTGCCTCAGAGCCAATAGGCTCACCGGGCGCATGCCCAGTTATTCCCCAACTGATAAACTCCTGATGGCCGACCGCTTCGTCAGCGGCTCTCGCCGCGTTGTACGCGTCAGCCCACGTCTTGTAGGGTGTGGCGCGTTGCAGTTCCCGTGCCGGATATTTGATAATCGGGGTGTAGCCCGTGGCGGCGGGAGCCCCGGGGTTATCCACAAAGCCGTACCTGCGGTACCGTGCCAGCAGGTCACCCTCCGCTATGGCAGTGATAACAAACCCTTCGTCGGACAGTTCCTTTACGATCTGATCCAACCGTTTCAACCCCGGCAACGCAAAGCCCCCCCGCTGTGCCCCGGTGGACGTTCCGGGCTCAGGAGCGCGCCCCCCAGTAGACCATTGGATATCCACGGTGCGAGCATGCGGGTACTCTGCGCTGGGCCGTGTCCAGTCTAGCCCAATGTTTACGCTACCCTCACCGCTCGGAATACCCTCCCAATGCTGTGGTTCATGCGTCTCCCCAAGGGCTTTCGCCCGGATCTTCGCCCACTTCCCCGGCATGCGAGCCGCGGCAGCCGGAGTACCAGCAGCCAACGCCTCATCAGCCATCTGCGCCGCACGCCCCGGATCCAACGTCTCAGCCAACCGGATCAACTGGGTTATCGACTCGTCACCAGCCAACAGCAACTTGGCCTGCTGCACCGCCAACGGAAACTGGCCGATGTACGGGTGGACGACGTTGTCGCCCTTGATGTAGGCTGCGCTTTGCTTTATGCCGTGCGCCATCTCCGTGAACGCTTCACGCAACGGCTCCATTATCTCGTCAAGCGGCTCCCATGCCCCCCGCCACATAACGTAGTCCGTGGGGGGTGGTGTCCCCAACGCAGTGGAGGAGATAGCGAACTTGCGGGCTGTAGCAGCATGCGCTGCCTCAATGGTCGCCAAAGCCTCCTCATATATTGCGTTCATCACTATCATGTCGTCTTGGATCTCAGCCACCCGTGCCGCACGGTCATGTATGCGCACAACCAAATCCTGCACATCATCAAGTCTGCGGTACTTGTACGTCCCAGAGAGAATAGCCCCCTGATTTCCCTCATAAATCTCGTTCAACCGCGCCCCGGCCTGCGTCATCTCCTCAGCGATACCCTCTATCTCCCCGAACAGACGCACCGTGTTCTCGTTGACAGCCTCCCAGAGACGGAGCGCCCTGAGCGTGTCAGGGGACTCGTCAAAAAAGTTAGGCAAAGGACGCCAACCAGCAGGATCCGGCTGCAAGTGGTTCAATAACACGACGGCCACACGCCCGTTCCCGTCCTCAAACGGGTGAATCTTTAGGAACTCGCGCACAAACGCTTCAGGATCGGTCTGCGCTAGCCCCGACTCCATCAATAGGGTCATTTGGCGTGGCACATGCTGCGCTGGTACTGCTGTTCCCCCGCTAGCGAACGTGACTGGCGTGGTGCGATACCCCATGTGCATTCCCTGCACAGGCCCCTTCTGGGACGGGTGGACTCCCATAACGAGACGGTGAATGTTCTGAATAGTGTCCTCTGTCACCACCCCTGTCCGCAGCATGTGCCACTCCCACTCCCACTCCTCTGTCACCACCCCTGTCCGCGTCATTCGCCATGCGTTCTTCAAATCCTCGGCGGCACTATCCGGGGCGCCTTGACGGCGCACCTCCGCCAAGGCCCAGTCATCTAACGGCAGCGGACGCTCTTCTCCGGCAACTAAGGCAACTCTGTGTTCCCCAGCGAGCCGCGCATTCGTGTCAATGACCTCCTCAAAATCGGCCTGAGACACCGCGTACAACCGTCGTGTACGCGAACGAATCACATCCAACTTGGACCCCAAGCGTTTGCGCATCTTACCGGAAGTCGCATCCCACTCCTGCAAACCCTTATTAGCCACCCGCTTGAACCGTGCCACCACATCATCAGGCAGCCGGAACATGTCATCAAACCCCATGGTGTGCTTCATGTGAGACATCATCGACTCGGTGGCCACATTCGTAGACATGCCACCCATGTAACTGTCCAACACTTTGAACACGTTCTGCTCGTACATCGGCTCACCGAACGCCGCCGTAGCAACCCGGTCAATCTGATCCTGCACAGACAACCCGGCCTTCTGCGGGTCCACAATCTTAAACTTACCCCCCTGCCCGTCACCCAAATACCAGTTGCCCCTCTCGTTGAACAAGTAATCCTTGTGTACCGCGCTCTTCGCCTCATCAGTCAACTTGATGCCACCATGACCGGGCTTCCACAACCGGTTACGCATCGACTGCGCCGTCCGATAACCCCCCTCAAACGACCCGCGCCCCCCACGCTCCGCCGACTCCGTGAAGTCAAACCCGAACAGTTCCCGCATCCTCTCCGTCAACCGCCGCGGGAAATAGCCAAGCCCCTCATCGCCCAGCAAACCCAACTCGTCAGCCCACAAATACTCGCCTGTCGTCGGATCCAAATCACCGAAAGCCCGACGCACCGTCTTGTCCAAATCGTTGAACCCGTTACGCACCGCCTGCGCATACCCGATCAACTCCGGTTCCGGCACGTCCCTGATTTCCTCCGGCAGGTTCTTCCACCACCGGCTGTTCCGATTAACACCCGTCACCCGACCCAACTCGTCCACCACCAGAGCGTCACCGTTCACCGCAGCACGCAACCAGCGGCCCAACAGCCACTCCCCCTGCGCGTCCTGCGGCAACGAACCATCCTGAGCACGTTTAGACAAATCGCTGCGCATCTTCCGGTTGACCTCACGGAAAAACGCCCGCTGACCCCGCGCGTACCGCATCGACTGCTCGGCGCTCCAAGCGCGCACAATCTGATCCGGGTCACCCGAATCCAACAACTCCCTGAAAATCTCGTCAGAGACACTCATGTTCTGACGCCACACTTTGGTCAAACCACCCTGAATCTCATTCGCCAACCCCGGGTTCTCCGCGTACAGTTTGTTCCACGCCTCCGGCTTCAACACGTTCTGCAACCGCTCAG
>Ga0310345_10003682_pt1 | contig 14418 bp, 13 predicted proteins | sample HC15DNA20500_MG_FD_204667 | JGI IMG/M metagenome (GOLD analysis project Ga0310345, IMG submission 204667) | Marine microbial communities from station ALOHA, North Pacific Subtropical Gyre - HC15-DNA-20-500_MG | ecosystem: Environmental > Aquatic > Marine > Oceanic | place: Pacific Ocean: North... | reverse complement strand
ACCGTCGCGCCTCCGACTCGCTCTCGACCTTCCGCAGCTTCGCCACCAGCACCTCCGCCGTTCGAGGAAACGGTGGAGCCTGTGCCTGCACTCAGCAGCGATCATCCCGGCGTCGCTGATGGGTCACCGTGCGCGTGACCAACGTGGGCAGCGACATGCAGACGCTTCAACCGATTGTCGAACAGATCGGCGAACGAACCGGCGTCCTACCTAAAGCCGTGCTGGCGGACGCAAACCACGCGAACCATGCGCACATCGAGGCTCTGGAGCTTCAGGGGGTAAAGAACTACATCCCTCCGAACTACCGTTCGAAGACGAGGAAGCCGCGCTCCGACCGAACCCTTACCCCCGCAGTCCAGGGATGGCTGGCCCGCATGGAAACGCCTGAAGCTCTGCAGATCTTTCGAGGACGGCCGAGTCTCGCAGAGCTGCCAAACGCTGCATTCAGGGCGCGGTACGGCATGCAGCAGTTCCTCGTCAGAGGGGTAGACAAGGCGACGACGGTCTCGCTCCTCACCGCACTCACCCACAACCTCGTGACGCACGCCCCGAAGCTGCTGGCCTAGCTCGACGGCCGGGGCGTCCACCCCGTCGACCGAACAGGGATGTCCGCGCCGGCCTGCGCGAACCCGAGCGGAAACGAGCGCGCGGTTTGCGCTCGTTTCTGCTCGAGTCATCCTCGCGCGCCCGCCCTCCTCAGGATGGAGCGAGCGTTCGCGCGATTGTTTGCCGCATCTTCAGCTCATGCGGGCGGCGATCTCGTCGGCGGCGACGAAGGCCTCCTTCAGGAGGTGCGCGACCGCGTCGGTGGCGACGCCGAAGCGCGCGTGCGTGACCTGCACGACCTCGTCGAAGCCCTGCTCGTCGCTCCCCTCGCCGAGCGGGGCCACGAGGGCCACCGCCGGGGGCGGGCCGTCGTACTCGAGCGCCTCTTCGTCGTGGTGGCTGCCGATGGCGTCGGCGAGGTTCTCGGGGAGCTTCCAGCTCTGCGCGACCCAGCCGGCGACCACCGCGTGATCGAAGCCGAGGGCGTCGCGCTCGAGGGCGGCGAGGTCTCCGCCGTCGTGGTGCCACTGCTCGAGCACCACGCCGTAGTCGCCGCCTTTGGCCGCGCCGATGAGCGGCACCGCCATGTCTTCGAGCAGCGACGCGGTGAAGCTCTCGCTCTTGGTCCGCGGGTGCAGCACGTCGGCGAGCGCGCGGGCGGCGGCGGCGCGGCGGGCGGCGGTGCGCCAGAAGCGGCGCTGATCGAAGCCGGTGATCTCCGGTCGCGGGAGCGAGGACTGCACGACCACCCCGAGCAGCAGGCTCTCGACCGTGCTCCGGCCGAGCAGGCTCGTCGCGTGGCTCACGCTGCGCACCGGGTGGCGGAGCGCGAACGCCGAGCTGTTGGCGATGCCGAGCACCTTCGCGCTCAGCCCGGGATCCTCGGCGAGCGCGTCCCCGGCGGCGTCGAGCGGCACGTCGGGGTCGCGGAGCAGCCCGAGCACCCGGTTGGCCACCGCGGGGAAGTTGGGGAGGGTGAAGTCGCCGAGCGACGCCGCGAGCTGCGCCTTCGGGTCTTCCTTCTTCTTCCGCTTGAACCAGCCGAGCATCACTCTCCTCGCCGCGCGAGCTTGTTGCTGAAGATGCTGATCAGGCCGCCGAGCATCAGGTAGCCGATCGTCACCTCGGTCATCGCGAGCCACTGCGCCGCCTCGCTGGCGGGCAGGACGTCGCCGTAGCCGAGCGTCGTGAGGGTCACGACGCTGTAATAGAAGGGCGAGAGCCAGGTCTCGTGCGCGCCGAAGTCCATCGCCACGCTGGTGAAGACGAAGCCGAACCCGAGCGCGATCAGGACCGTCCAGGCCGTCCAGCGCGTGAGGCTGCGGCCGCAGTCGCTGCTCGCCCACCACACCCAGTAGACCAGGCGGTACATCCGGCTGCGGTTCTTGAACTCGTCGAGGAAGTTCTCGTCGAGCACGTGACGGCGCAGCATGTAGGCGCCGCTGAAGTCCACGTCGCGGACGTCGGCGCGCAGGAACGAGGCGCGCTCGAACCGGGCGAGCGAGCGCAGCCGCGCGCGCCGGAGATCGGTCTCGACGAAGCGAGCCCGGTCCACGTCGGCGCTCGACAGCTCGGCCCCGGAGAGGTCGGCCTGCGAGAAGTCGGCGCGGGTCAGGTCGCAGTCGGTGAAGCGCGCGCCCCGGGCGCTCGCCGTCCGGAAGTCGGTGTGGCGCAGGCGCGCCTCGACGAAGGACGCGCCGTCGAGCTGGGCGCCGAAGAACGAGGTGCGCCGCAGATCCGCCTTGCCGAACCCGGCCCGCTCGGCGTGCGCGCCCTCGAGGCTCGCGCCGAGCAGGGTGGCCCCGGCGAGCTCCGCCTCGTCGAGCACCGTCTGGTGCAGCGTCGCCGCGCTCAGGTCGGCGCCGATGAGCTTCGCGCCCCGGAGGTTGGCCTTGCTGAGGTCGGCGCCGGTCAGGTCGCAGCCGCTCAGGTCGCAGCCCTCGAGATCCTCGCCGACCAGCCGGATGCCGGCGAGATCGGTGGGCCGCTCGCCTCCCTCCCGCAGGGCGCGGAGCACCTTGGTGCGCAGATCGTCGACGGATCCGGGCGGGCGGATCCAGCGTCCGCTGACGGCGGGCTCGACCTTGGGCGGCATCGTGGAGGCGGCGGCGGGCATGTCTCACCCCGAGAATCGGCGGGGTGGGCGCCCATCTTTAGGTGCCTCTCCTCGTGATATCCTGCGGACGGGTCGGCTTCGCCGGCCCCATTCACTCCGAGCCGTCATGTCGTCTTGGCCCTTCGCACCCGGCGAGAGCCCCTTCCGCATGAAGGGGATCGCCTATCGCGCCTTCCTGAAGTTCATCGAGGAGGAGCTCCCCGGTGGCAAGGAGGCGTTCTTGCAGCAGCTCGAGGACCTGGCCCTGCGCGAGTTCGCCTCTCAGGCGTTCCTGGCCGCGAGCTGGTACGACGTCGGGCCGGTCGTGGCGATGAACGAGGTGGTCGCGGGGATCCGCGGCGAGCCGATGGAGGCGTTCCTCCGGCAGCGCGGCCGCGCGCACGCGGAGGAGGATCTCTCGGGGGTGTACGCGTGGCTCCTCCGGCTCGCGACGCCGGCGGCGGTGGCCAAGGGGCTGCCGCGCCTCGCGCAGCGCTACTTCGACTGGGGCGAGACGCTCGCCGAGGACGTGGGCCCCGGGCACGTGCGCGTCGTGCGGAGCGGCATCCCGGACCACCTCGCGCAGTGGCTCGACTCCGTGTCGCTGCCCTACATCGAGTACGCGCTGGAGAAGGCGGGCGCGAGAGGGCTCGAGCTGAGCCTCGACGGCCACCCCGCCGAGCGCGTGCACGGTCAGCCGGCGTCGCGCCGCATCTACGACATTCGCTGGCGCGCTTGATCCGGCGAGGGCGCGCGGTTCTACTCGCGTCCCATGTCGGATCCGCTCCTGGGTGTGACGGTCGGCGGGCGCTACCGCGTCTCGCGCAAGCTCGCCGAGGGCGGGATGGGCGCGGTGTACGAGGCGGAGGACCTCGAGGCCGGCGGCCGCCTCGCGCTGAAGGTGCTGCACGCGCACCTCCACCGAGACGCCGACATGGTCGAGCGCTTCCGCCGCGAGGCCCTCGCCGCGACCGCCATCGGCGACGAGCACATCGTCGAGGTGCGCGGCTTCGACATGCTCGACGACGGCTCGGGCGTCTACATGGCGATGGAGCTGCTCGAGGGCCGCGACCTGCGCGCGCTCATCCAGGAGGAGGGCCCGCTCCCGGTCGCCCGCGCCGTGCACGTCGCGCGACAGATCGCCGCCGCGCTCTCGGCCGCGCACGCCAAGGGCATCGTGCACCGGGACCTGAAGCCGGAGAACGTCTTCCTGGTCGAGCGCGACGGCGACCCCGACTTCGTGAAGCTGCTCGACTTCGGCATCAGCAAGCTGCAGCAGACCATCGAGGGGGTGGAGGAGCTCAACCCCACCAAGACCGGCACCACGCTCGGCACGCCGCACTACATGGCGCCCGAGCAGGCGCAGGCGCAGAAGGACGTGGATCACCGGGTCGACGTCTACGCGCTCGGCGTGATCCTCTTCCGGATGCTGACGGCGCAGCATCCCTTCGACGACGCGTCCTACCCGATGCTCGTCCTCAAGATCTGCACCGATCCGCCCCCGCCGGTCCGCAGCTTCCGCGCCGACGTGCCGCAGGGCTTGCAGGACGCGATCGAGAAGATGCTGGCGAAGGACCGGGCCAAGCGCTTCGGCTCCGCGGTCGAGGCGGCCGAGGCCCTCGCGCCCTTCGCCGCCCACGACGCGCCGGTCTCGCTGATCGCCGGCCGCACGACCCGGGAGCGCCGCGCCGGCGCGTTGAGCAAGGCCCACACCCCCGAGGCGCTGGCCGCGACCCAGGCCCAGAAGCCTCCCGCGTTCGACGACGAGCCGCCTCCGCCGCCCCCCGGCGGATCGAACGCCGCCGCCAAGGCGCTGCTCGCGGGCATGGGCCTGCTCCTGCTCGCGCTCGTCGGCTGGGCCATCGCCGGGGCGCTCGAGGACGACGAGGTCCCGGAGACGGAGGCCTTCCCGGAGCTGCCCGAGCCGCGGGCGCCGACCGTGCGCCCGATGGTGCCGAGCGGCACCGGCTACGGCTGGACCTGGGTGAACCCGCAGCCACGCGCCATGCCCACCTGGTACGGCGTCGACGCGGCGGCGGGCGGCGACCCGGTGGTCATGGTCGGCCGCGAGGGGCTCGCGGTGCGCTACGAGGGCGCGTCCATCTTCCTCTGGCGGAGCGGCACCGAGCAGGACCTCCGCGGGGTGGCGTGGACCGGCGCCCACGAAGCGCTGGCGGTCGGCGAGGCGGGCACGGTGGTGCGGCTGCGGAGCGAGGGGCCGCAGGCGATCGACTCCGGGGTCGAGGTCACGCTCCGCGCGGTCACGGCGCTCTCGGCGACCGAGGCGCTGGTGGTCGGCGACGGGGGCACCGTCCTGCGGGTGGCGGGCGACCGGGTGACGCGGCTCGAGGTCAGCGCGCAGGCCGACCTGCTCTCCGCCTTCGCGCGCGGCGAGCAGACCTTCGTGGTCGGCGCGTCGGGCACCGTGCTGCGGATCGAGGGTCGCGAGGTGGCGACCGAGACCGCGCCGGTCGACGTGACCCTGCGCGGCGTCGGCGGCTGCGCCGAGGGGAGCGTCTACGCGGTCGGCGACGAGGGCGTGGTGCTGCGACGCCTGCGCGACGGCGGCTGGCGGCAGCTCCGCGTGGAGGGCACCGAGGCGTTCACCGGGGTCAGCTGCGATCACGGGCGGGTCGCGGCGGTCCGGCGTGACGGCGAGATCCGGCTGCTCTCGGGCGACCGCAGCGTGACCCTGCCGAGCGGCTTCGACCGGGCCTGGTACGCGGTGAGCGGCGGCCGCGAGGGCTCGACCTGGGCGGTCGGCGCGGGCGGCCGCCTCGCGAGCATCGAAGAAGATCACGTGCGCACCCGCACCGCGGGGCCGACGGTGCCCATCCGGGACCTCGGCGCGATGGGCGGCGCGCTCGTCGCGGTCGGCGAGTGGGGCCGCATCCTCCGGCAGACCGAGACCGGCTTCACCCAGGTCGAGTCGCCGACCGACTCCGGGCTGGCCGCCGCGATCCAGATGGCCGAGGGCCGGCTGATCGCGGTCGGCGACTACGGCGCGGTGGTCGACATCCGGCACGACCGCGCCAGCCTGATCCCGACGCCGCAGCGCACCAGCCTCCGGGACGGCGTGACCGACGGGCAGGAGCTGCTCCTCGTCGGCGTGGAGGGCGGCGTGCTTCGCGGCCTACCCGAGAGCCTCGCCCCCTCGCGCATCCCCGACGTCGGCGATCTCTGGGCGGCGACCGGGACCCCCTCCGACGCGCTGGTGGTCGGGGACGGCGGGGCGGTGCTCCACTTCGGCGAGCGCGGCTTCGCGCGCCGCGCGTGCGACACCGACGCCACCTTGCGCGCGGTGTACCGCGACGCCGAGGGCGCTTGGGCGGCGGGCGACGACGGCCTCATCGTGCGCCTCGAGGCCGACGGCTGCGTCCGCGAGCACGAGGGCGGGCCCACCTTGCACGCCCTAGGCCCCGGCCCCGAGGGCCGCCTCCTCGCCGCCGGCGACGACGGCGTCGTGCTCCAGCGCACCGCCGACGGCTGGACCCGGGTCGGCGTCGACGTCGGCGGCCACTCCATCCGCACCCTCTGGCGCAGCACCCGCTACGTCTGGCTCGCCGGCACCGGCGGCGTGCTCGTCCGGCACATCCGGGTCGACGGCGACTAGGCTGTCGGCTGCCGCCGCCTCGGCGCCTCCCGACTCGCGCGTCCGGACGCCGCCGCCTCGGCTCCTCTCGACTCGCGCGTCCAGACGCCGCCGCCTCGGCTTCTCCCGACTCGCGCGTCCAGACGCCGCCGCCTCGGCTTCTCCCGACTCGCGCGTCCAGACGCCGCCGCCTCGGCTTCTCCCGACTCGCGGGAAGGGAGGAAGGAAGGAAGCGAGGAGGGGAGGAGGGGTGTTGGGCCGGTCGCACCGACCCTTCCGGGCACGACCGACGCCGGCTCGCTGATCGAGGCACGAGATGACGAAGCCGACCCTCCTCCGCGCTCCCCAGCTCGCCCTCGCGATCGCGCTCGTCGCCGCCTGCGGCGCCCCCCGCCCGGCCCCCGAGCCGGCGACGCCGACCTCCCGCCCCACGGACACGGGCTCGGCCGCGGACTCGGACTCGGACTCGGACTCGGCTGCGGACTCGGCCGCGGACTCGGACTCGGCTGCGGACTCGGCTGCGGACTCGGCTGCGGACTCGGCCGCGGACTCGGCGGGCGAGACCGAGGTGCTCCTCGCCTGCGGCCGCTACCGCGCTCGGCTCGCCTCCGGCTGGCGCGCGCTCTCCGGCCTCGACGCCTACGAGGCCACTCCCTGCTTCTTCGACGACCTCATGCAGACCCCGGTCCCTCGCACCCGCGGCGTCACCGGAGGCGCGAGCCGACACGTCTTCGTCCGGGGCGCGTGCCGGGTGGAGCTGGTGGTCTCGGAGCTGCCCGAAGGCGAGCCGCCGCGCGACCGCCTGCTCGAGCTGCCCTCCGGCGCCCGCCTGAACCTGCGCGGCGCCTCGGAGGGGGCGTGCGGCGCGGAGCTCCAGCCGATCCTCGAGGGCTCGATCACCCCGGAGGCGCCGGCCGAGCCCGTCCTGGAGCTCTGCGGCGATCATACGCTCGAGGGCCCTCGGGCGCCGGGGACCACGATCACGATGGGGTACGGCGTGACCGACGTCTGGCAGCTCTTCTACGAGCTGCGCGCCTCGAGCGGGGCCTGGAGCCGGATCTACTGTCGCTACGCCGTGGAGCCCGACGCGCCCGGGGGCTTCCGGCCGCGCCTCCTGCCCGCGCGCCCCCGCTGGCGCGCCGGGCCGGATCCGGCGGCGGAGTGGATCAGCGACCTCGGCGACGACGCCCCGCCGCCGCCCGACTGCGACGGAGCGCGCGCGGTCGGGCCGGACCCGCGGGTGGTCGTCGACGTCTACGTGTGCGGCGAGCGCGCGGGGCGACGTGCGCTCGTGCGCCAGCTGCAGCGCTGGCGGTTCGCCCCGCCCGTCTCGCCCTGATCAATCCTCCGCGTGCGAGCGGAGCGTGAGGACGGGGACGTGCGAGTGGCGGACGACGCGCTCGGCCACGCTGCCGATGAGGAGGTGCTTCAGCCCGGTGCGTCCGTGGGTCGCGAGCACGATCAGATCGGCGCCGATCTTCTCGGCGTACTTGCAGATCGCCTGCGACGCCGACGGGTCGTGGAGGATCACCGTCTCCACGTTCTCCAGCGTCTTCAGCCTTGAGCGGCGCAGGTCGTCGAGGCCCTTGGCGACCGCGTCGGTGATCTCCGCGTCGAGGTCGTCCTGCTGCTTCGGGCTCCAGCCGATGGTCGCCGGCGGGTGCAGGGCGTCGGGGTCGTGCACGTGCACGAGGGTCACCTTCGCGCCGAGCTGCGCCGCCAGCACGCCACCCGCGTCGATGGCGAGGTGAGAGGCGTCCGAGAAGTCCGTGGGGATCAGGATGTGGGTCGCAAAGGCCATCGATAGCTCCTCGTTGGGGACATCTACGCTCGCACGGCCCGGACGCCAGGACAATCGACGCGCAGAATGTGCGTTCGCTTCGCCGCCAGCGAAACCGCTGCGCCGAGAACGCGTCCCGCCTCGCGAATCACAGGCTCGGGACGGCTGGCACGCCCGCTGCTCAACGAGAGGGCGGGAGGTTCGTGATGGCAGCTCGCTACGATGGGATGGCCGGACGCATTCGCCGCGCGGCGATCGAGGCGCCGATGCTCGACGCCGAGACGGAGCGCGATTACCTGCGGAGAATTCAGGAGTCCGACGACCCGGTGGCGCTCAACGCGCTGCTCGTCTCGCACCTCAGGCTCGTGCTGTCGGTGGCCCAGAAGTACACCGGGCACGGCATCGGCCTCGAGGACCTGGTCGCGGAGGGCAACCTCGGCCTGGTCGAGGCCGCGCGCCGCTTCGACCGGAGCAAGGGCACGCGCTTCTCGACCTACGCCGCGTGGTGGGTGCGGGCGCTGATCCGGCGCTTCACCATCGCCAACCGGCGCATCGTCGGGGCGCCCTCCACCCGCAACGGACGGCGGCTGCTCAGCTCGCTGCGCCAGACGCAGCGCAAGCTCTCGGCGCAGCTCGGCGCGCCGCCGACGCGGGAGCAGGTCGCGCGGGCGCTCGACGTCACGGCGGAGGAGGTCGCGATGGTGGAGGCCGCGTTGAGCGGGCGCGACGTCTCCATCGGGCCGACCGAAGACGGGCACGTCGTCGATCTGCCCTCGTTCGGCGCCTCGCCCGAGGAGCAGGCGTCGGCCAACGAGATCCATCGCATGAACGAGGCCTCGGTCGCGGCCGCCCTCGAGCACCTCGACGAGCGCGAGCGCCTCATCGTCGAGAAGCGGCTCCTCCACGACGACAAGGAGACGCTCGCCAACATCGGTACGAAGATGGGCCTCTCACGTGAGCGTGTCCGCCAGATCGAGCTCCGCGCGCGGCAGAAGCTGCGCCAGGCGCTCGGCGAGCACGACGCGGTGGCCTGAGCGGGGGGTGCATCATGGCCCTCGCCTTGGCGACCGACCCCAGCTCATCGCATGCTCCTCGTGTCATGGGGAGGAGCCGGGGGAAGATCCTCATCGTCGACGACGAGCAGAACGCGCGCGACGCGCTCGACGATCTGCTCGGCGAGGAGGGCTACGCGACCACGACCGCCGGCGACGGCGCCGAGGCGCTGCGTGTGATGGCTCGCTTCGAGCCCGACGTGGTCCTCACCGATCTCAAGATGCCGCGCATGGACGGGCTCGAGCTGCTCGAGCGGGGCCGGGAGCTGTCGCCCACCACCGCGTTCGTGGTGATGACCGCCTTCGGGTCCATCGACACCGCGGTGGAGGCGATCAAGCGCGGCGCCGAGAACTACCTCACCAAGCCGCTCGACCTCGACGCGCTCAGCGCGCTGGTCGGCCGGGCGATGGAGAAGGCCAAGCTGGCCTCGGAGGCGGCGTCGCTGCGGGAGCGCCTCGACGAGCGGTTCTCGTTCGGCCAGATCATCGGCGACCACCCGTCGATGCAGCGCATGCTCAAGACGGTGGCGCAGGTGGCGACGAGCCAGGCCTCGGTGCTCGTGCACGGGGAGAGCGGCACCGGCAAGGAGCTCATCGCCGCCGCCATCCATCAGAACAGCAAGCGGCGAGCGGGGCCGTTCGTCCGGCTCAACTGCGCCGCGCTCGCCGAGACGCTGCTCGAGTCGGAGCTCTTCGGGCACGAGCGGGGCTCGTTCACCGGCGCGGTGGGGCGCAGGGAGGGGCGCTTCGAGCAGGCCGACGGGGGCACGCTCTTCCTCGACGAGGTGAGCGAGATCCCGCTGCCGCTCCAGGTGAAGCTCCTGCGGTTCCTGCAGGAGAAGGAGTTCGAGCGCGTCGGCGGCAACGAGACCATCCGGGTGGACGTGCGCATCGTCGCCGCCACCAACCGGGATCTCGTGGAGTCGGTCTCGAGCGGCAGCTTCCGCGAGGACCTCTACTATCGCCTCAACGTCATCCGGCTCGACGTCCCGCCGCTCCGGGCCCGCAAGAGCGACGTCCCGCTGCTCGCGATGCACTTCCTGCGGCGCATGGCCGACAAGAACGATCGCGACGTGCGCGGCTTCACCGACGACGCGATGCGCGCGCTCCTCGCCTACCCGTGGCCGGGCAACGTGCGCGAGCTCGAGAACGCCATCGAGCGGGCGGTCGTCCTCTGCACGGAGGCGGAGATCGACGCGACCCTGCTGCCCGGCGCCGGCAAGGAGACGCGCCCCGGGGACGGGCTCGGGCTGATGATCCCCGGCGTCACGATGGCGGAGCTCGAGCGCATGGCCATCGAGAAGACGCTCGAGGCGGTCAACGGGTCGACCGCGAAGGCCGCCGAGATCCTCGGCATCAGCCGCCGCAAGATCCAGTACCGCCTCAAGGAGTGGGCCGAGGTCGGCTGACGATCACTTCTCGTCGGGGACGTGGTCGGCGTCGATGACCGGCAGCCGGATGCGGGCCATCGTGCCGCCGCCGTCGCGGGGGCCGATGAGCAGCTGGCCGCCGTGCATCTCGGTGATCTTCTTGGCGAAGGGCAGCCCGAGGCCGGTGCCGCTCTTCTTGGTGGTCACGAAGGGAGCGACCGCCTGATCGCCGGGCTGGTCGAGGCCGGGGCCGTCGTCCTCGACCCGCAGCTCCTGCGTGCGACCGTCCCGCTCCGCCGCCAGGCGAATGGTGCCGTGGCCGCGCTCCCGCAGGGCGTCGATCGCGTTGGTGACCAGGTGCACCAGCGCCTGCTTGAGGCGCCCCTCGTCGGCGAAGCTCGGGCAGAGATCGTCGCCGAGCGAGACCTCGAGGGTCAGGCCGGCGGCCTCGATGGTCGGGCGCTGCACGTGGGCGACGCCGAGGATCACGTCGCCCAGCTCCACCGCGCGCAGGGTGAGGTGCTTCGGGCGCGCCAGGCCCATGAAGTCGTCGAGCAGGTGCGAGAGGCGCGCGAGCTCGTCCCCGATGACCTCGACCCGGCGCTGGATGACCTCGGCGCCGCCCTCGAGCTTGCGGGCGGAGCGCCGGAGCACCTCGAGCTGGAGCTTGGCCGCGTTGATCGGGTTGCGGATCTCGTGGGCGAGGGCGCTGGTGAGCCGCCCCATCGCCGCCATCGCCTCCGCGTCGGCCGCGCGCCGCTCGAGCGCGAGGCGCTCGGTGACGTCGGTGCCCGCCACCACGACCATGCGCGCCCCGGGGCCGTCGAGGCTGAGCGGCCGCGCCGTCCACTGCACGACCCGCGCGTCGCCGTCTCGCGTGCGCAGGTACAGCCGGAACGCGCCCAGCCCTTCGCCGCGGCTCGCGCTCTGGACGGCCTGGGCGAAGTGAGCCCGCTGCGACGGATCGATCAGGAGGAGATCCGCGCGCTGGTCCATCGCCTCCTCCGCCGTCCAGCCGGTGGTCGCCGCGGCCGCGCGGTTCCAGAGCCGGATGCGCGAGCCGGCGTCGATGCCGACGATCAGCTCGTCGACCGCGTCGAAGACGGCCCGGTGCAGCGCCTCGGAGCGCGCCAGCTCGCGGGAGAGCGCGCCCCGCTCGCGGCGCAGCGTCACCTGCGCGAGGGCGCGCTCAGCCAGCGCGAGCAGGCCTTTGGGATCGAAGGGCTTCGGGACGTAGGCGAAGACCCCCTGGCGCACCGCCTCGAGGGCCGAGTCGAGGGTGGCGTTGCCGGTGACGAGCACGATCTCGCCCTCCGGGGAGAGCTCGCGCAGCAGGGGCACGAGCGACAGCCCCGACTCCCCGCCGTCGGACGCGAGCCGGACGTCGAGCAGCGCGAGGTCGAAGGGGCGCGCGCGCACCGCCTCGGCCGCGGCCCCCGCGTCGGTGCAGACCTCCACCGCGCCGAGCCGCCGCATCAGCAGGTGCACGTTCTCCGCGAGGTCGCGGTCGTCCTCGACCACCAGGATGCGGCTCATCCCGGCGGCTCCGCGATCGCGTCGGCGATCCGCGCGACCACCAGGGCGCCGCCCTCGGGTGGGTTCTCGGCGTGCAGGCTCCCGCCGTGGCGCTCGGCGATCCGGGCGCAGAGCGCGAGCCCGAGCCCCAGCCCGTCCGGGCGAGACGAGGAGAGCGGGGCGAAGCGGCGCTCGAGGATCTGCCGCGGGAAGCCGCTGCCCCCATCGCGGACCTGCACCACCAGGTCGCCGCCCTCGGGCCGCGCGGTGACCTCGACGCCGGCCTCGGGGTGGTGCCCCCGCGCCGAGCGCAGCGCGTTGTCGATCAGGTTGATGAGCAGCTGGCGAATCGCCACCCGGTCGGCGTGCACGGTGTGGGCCCCCGCCTCCACCACCAGCTTGGTGCAGCCGCCGTCGTTGGCCGCCTCGCAGGCCTCGTGGAGCAGCGCGACGAGATCGAAGCGCGCCCGCGCGGGCGGCGCGTCGCGCACCATCTCGAGGATGTCGGTGATGATCTTCTCGGCGAGGATCGCCTGCCGCTCGATCTTGTCGAGGTGCGGCTCGAGCACGCCGTCCTCCCGGGCGAGGAACGCCGAGCTCCGGATGGTGGCCAGGGGCGTGCGCAGCTCGTGCCCGATGGACGCGGCGAGCTGCCCGAGCGCCGCCAGCCGCTCTCGTGAGACGTCACGCGCCCGCGAGGCGTCGACGAGGATCGCGAGCCCGAGATCACAGCGGGCGTCGACGGCGGCGTGCGCGCGTCGGTCGCCGACCTCGTCCAGCGCCCGGTGCAGGCCGGCCCGGACGCGGCTCATCACCAGCAGCACGTAGCGCTGGGGGAGGGACAGCGCGCCGTGCCGTCGCTCCAGCCCGGTCACCCAGGCGGCGTCGGGGGGCGAGAGCAGGAGCGCCTCGAGCCAGTCGCGGAGCGCCCGCTCGCGCCGGTCGAGCCACGCGTCTCCGCCGAGCTCCTCCACCGCCGCCGGGTCGTCGGCGAGCAGGCGGCGGGTCTCCCGGACGACCGCGTCGAGCGCGCGCCGCACCGCGTCGACCGCCGGGCTCCGCGCCAGCACGTCCACGTCGCCGAGGTCGACGCGCTCGAGCAGCGCGTCACGCCGGACCGTCCCCCCCATGAGTCGAGCTTGGGCGAGCGGAGGGCGCGCGTCGAGCGCGGCTTGGCGGCGAGGCAGTGACATTGCCCCGATTGAGGCTGCAAGGCCCGGGCCTAGGGACGTCCCCGAGCGGGCCCGCGCTGCGGTGCGCAACCGACGCGCGACGGGGTGGGGCTCGCGTTGACAGACGCCTGGTCCGAGACGTGCAGCGCACGGGCGGCGAGCGCCTCTGGCCCCGAATTCGCGGGGCTGGGGCGTGGACCGACGCAACCTTTGCGCGACGGCGCACCGCCTGCGCGAACCGGAGGAAGAGAGACCCGATGCCCGAGATTCGACGGATCATTTGCCCGGTGGACTTCTCCGAGCCGTCCGAGAAGGCGCTCGACTACGCGATCGAGCTGGCGGCGAAGTTCGGCGCCGACGTGCAGGCGATCCACGCCTACCAGCTCCCGGTCTACGCGCTGCCCGACGGCGCGATGATGGCGGGCCCCGAGTTCACCACCAAGGTCACCGACGAGCTGCAGAAGGCGCTCAAGGAGCTCTCCGCGCGCAAGTCCGGGGTGAAGCTCGAGACGCACCTCGTCGAGGGCATTCCCTACAAGGAGGTCGTGCGCATGACCGAGGAGCTCGACGCCGATCTCGTCGTCATGGGCACCCACGGGCGCACCGGGCTCAAGCACCTGCTGCTCGGGAGCGTCGCCGAGCGCGTCGTGCGCAGCAGCAAGGTCCCGGTGATCACCGTGCCGACCGGGGAGGGCTGAGCCTTGGTCGCACGATCGATCCTCGTCGCCACCGACTTCAGCCAGCCGTCCCGTCGCGCCCTCGAGTGGGCGCGGCTGCTGCGCGCCCGGCTCGACGCCGCGATCCTCGTCGCGCACGTCGACGCCGATCCCTTCGCGCACACGACGCTGCGGGACGACGCCGCCAAGTGGCAGACCGACAGCGAGCGCGGTCGCCGCATGGAGTGGCTGAAGTCGGAGCTGAACGAGCAGGTCGACGACCTCTTCGGCCCCGACGCGCAGGCCGTGCGGCAGGTCGTGGTGCACGGCGAGACGGTCGAGGCGCTGATCGAGCTCGCCCTGGAGCGCGACGCCGATCTCCTCGTGGTGGGCGCGTCGGGCAAGAACGCCGTCGATCGCCTGCTCCTCGGCAGCACCACCCAGGAGCTCGTGCAGCGCAGCCCCATCCCCGTCCTCACGGTGCATTGAGTTCTCGGAGGGTTTGGTGCAAACCCTCCCCCCATTGGGCGAAGCGCCAATGGGGGCCCCCCTCCCGCTGCTTCTTGCTGGAGGGTTTGGTGCAAACCCTCCCCCCATTGGGCAAAGCGCCAATGGGGCCCCCCTCCCGCTGCTTCTTGCT
>Ga0310345_10003681_pt1 | contig 14420 bp, 10 predicted proteins | sample HC15DNA20500_MG_FD_204667 | JGI IMG/M metagenome (GOLD analysis project Ga0310345, IMG submission 204667) | Marine microbial communities from station ALOHA, North Pacific Subtropical Gyre - HC15-DNA-20-500_MG | ecosystem: Environmental > Aquatic > Marine > Oceanic | place: Pacific Ocean: North... | reverse complement strand
ATCGGCGCTGTCACCATTCGCCGACTTCAGGGCCACAGCGTCGGTCTGGGGGTCAGCGTCCGCGCCGGTCTCCTCGACCGGCTCGGACACTTCGTCGATCAGATCGTCCACTGGAACGTCGATGTCCGGGTCGACCACTACCGGTTCGTCTACGGGCGACTCCATGTGCTCGTCGCTGTGACCGAGCTCCGATGTGTCGGTGTCGCCGTCCCCATCTACGGCAGAATCCGGAACGGAGTCGCCGGGTTCTACCGCCTCGTCGGCGTCGCCTCCGGTTGTGTCGCCGAGGATGTCCTCATCGTCGAGCTCCAAGTCAGCGTCGAGGTCGTCATTGTCGAGCCCCAGCTCAGCATCGAGGTCGTCATCGTCGATCGAGTCATCGCCGTCACCAGCCGCATCGCCGGCGCCGGGGTCGCTTCCGTCTTCGCCAGAGTCGTCCGTTCCCTCTGACTGCTGGTCGGCAGACGCGTCGTCATCCTGCGTGTCCGAGGAGACCGAGGACGATGCGTCGGCGTCGCTGTCGGCGTAGGCAATCCCGGCAGAGTTGGCGACAGCCAGGCCGACCCCCAGGGAGACAGCTAACGCACCGACCCTGCCGATGTGCAGGACGTAGGCCGACGTTGTCTTCCGCATATGTCGGGAGGTGCCGCCGCCTCGGGTCGGGTCAACCAGGGATCGAGCCGACCAGAACCCCTGCATGCCCGCTTCCTCGCCCTGAAAGCGCGCACGATGACGAGCAGGGGTTGCGCACATTTACTGTCCTCCGTTTGGTGAGTCCGCAAGCCCCCCGGCTGTTGACCGTCAATTTCCCCCGCCTGATCAGGTCCGCTGAGGGGAACGGCACTAGCTGCCTCGGTTTGCGTTGACACGCATCCACGTAGCATCCTCGCCGCTCCCAAAACGGTCCTCCGTGCACACAACTGATGTGCTGCACACCGCCCTCAGCGGGCGAAGTGGTGCAGCCGCTCGTGAGCTTAAGTCAATATCGTGACTTGAATCACGATATTTGCTTGATAACTTGCAAAAGCAAGTAGCTAGTTACTTTATTCACCAGCGGGAGCGCGCATAGTGCCAGTTAAATAGCATGATTACACGATGTGGGCAAACTATCGGTGGCGCAAATATTGCGCGGATCTGTGGAGTTCAGCGTCGCTAAAATCGCGGCGCTCGGTTCCGAGTCAGGGTGTCGCGCCGCAGCGCATGCAGAACGCCCGAGTGCCCGCCGGGCCTTCGGAAGTGATGTGGACACGACCGTGAAGGCGAGTGCGCAGAAAGGCCCTCCGGGTGGTTTCCTGCCGAAAAATGGTGCCGTGATCTGCGCAACGGTGGGGCTTCGCGGGGTGAGCGAAGCGCCCTCGGTGTTGTTGTGTCGACTCGGTTCAATCTCATGAAACGCAGCATGACTGCCGCGTTCGGACCCGCCCGGACCAGTGAATTCTGGTTAGCTGAAAACTCCGTTGGCGTACTGAATTCGCCAGCCGGACCCGATCCTGAGTGCCAGGGAGCCACGTGCATGGCAACAGTTTCATCGGGCCAATACAACGTAAACCAGATACTTGCACATCAGCGTCTTTGCCAGAGAAATCGAGAAGTTCAGCAACAATCCCACGAAAGGTGTGGCTACGGGCGACCGGCAACTCGTTCGACTGTGCCGCGGCTAGCCGATCGCTGGGATGACTTCGCGCTCGAACAGCTCGATGCCGGAGCGATCGTAGGCAGCCTCCGGGAAATAGCAGATGAGGTACTGGCATCCAAGGTTGCGGAGCTGCGTGATGGCCTCGATCAGCTGCTCTGGGGTGCCCGCGCCGGCCTGAGGGGTGTTCATGGCTGCGAGCATCGCGTCCGCGGCCCCTTCCCCGGCCAGCTCGACCATCCGGGAGCGCACCCGCTGCAACCGTTCGCTGACCTCAGCCTCTGTGGCACCTACGACGACATTGATGTTCGCCGACCGCACGATGCTGTCGTAGTCGGTGCCGACATCTCGACAATGGCCGGCCAGGATCTCCGACTTGTGCGCAAACCCGTCGGGCTCGGAAGTGAAGTTGGTGTATTGCGCGTACTTCGCCGCGATGCGCAACGTGACCTTTTCGCCACCCCCCGCGATCCACAGCGGTATGCCGCCTTCCTGTAAAGGCTTGGGCTCGACGATGGCGCCGTCGACCTGGTAATGCTTGCCGTCAAAGCTGACGACGCCCTCGCGCCAGGCGTCGCGCATGATCTGGACACCTTCGCCCAACCGGCCCAACCGGACGCCCGCGGTGGGAAAGCCGTAGCCGTAGGCCCGCCACTCATGCTCGTACCAGCCACCGCCGATGCCCATCTGTACGCGCCCACCAGAGATCAGGTCGGTGGTCGCCGCCACCTTGGCCAGGTACGCCGGATTGCGGTAGCTCATTGCCGTGCACATCTGCCCGAGCTTGATCCGTGAGGTCGTGGCTGCGTACGCCGCCATCAACGACCACGCTTCGTGCGTCGCCTCATGGGTGGGGACCGGGACGGTGTGGAAGTGGTCATACACCCACAGGGAATCCCAGGCGTCCCTGCCGTCGACGTAGGTCGCCAGGTCGCGCATCACGGGCCACTGTTCACCCGGGTCGATACCGACCAGATCGAGTCGCCAACCCTGGGGAATGAACAGTCCGAAGCGCATGGGTACGACAGTAGGCGCTGGAGCTGACGGGCAGTGTCGGATGCCGTCGCTACTGTCGCCCCATGGCTCTGTCCCGAGACGAACGTGAACAGTTTTTCGCCGAGCCGCGCGTGGCGGCGCTTGCGGTGAACGCCGGAGGTGACCGCGGGCCGCTGGCGGTGCCGATCTGGTATCAGTACCGCCCTGGCGGCCAGCCGTGGGTGCTGACCGGTGCCGACTCACGCAAGCACCGACTCATCGAAGCCGCGGGATGCTTTTCGCTGATGGTGGAACGGTCCGAGCCGACAGTGCGTTACGTCGCCGTGGATGGGCCGGTCAGCCGGATCGAGCCTGCCACCGACGAACAACTGGTCGAGATGACCGAGCGCTATCTGGCACCGGAGAAGGTCGACGGGTACCTCGACTATGCCCGCCGTGAACTCGGTGAGAACGTGCTGATCGTGCTCGAGCCGCGGCACTGGCTCTCGGCTGATCTCGGAGCCGTGTAGCGCTACGGGCCGGGATACAACGCGGCGACGTCGCGCAGGCTGACCTTGAGCGCCGGCGTGCGTGGCAGCTCCCCGACTGCCAGGACGGCGACAGGCACGTTGTAGACCGGAAGTTTCTGCCGCACGAGGTCTTTCAATTCCTCTTCCGACGGCTGCGCACCGGGGACCACCTCCACCGCCGCAAACGGCACCTGCCCCAGACGGGCGTGGTCCACTCCGACTACGCATGCGTCTCGCACTCCCGGGTGCGAGACCAGCACGCGGCGAACTGTCTCCGGGAGAATTTTGAAGCCGCCGCGGATGATCGCGCCGTCCGCCCTGCCGTGCAGGGTGACGAACCCGTCGATGTCGATGCTGGCGATGTCGGTGGTGCGAATCCAATTCGGCCCGATCGGCGCCACCTTGGCCTCCAACAGCCCTGGCTCCCCGGCGGCAACCTCGGCGCCCGTATCGGGGTCGACGATCCGCAGTTGGGTGTCGGGCAAGGCCCGGCCCACACTGTCACGCTTGGTCTCACCGAACTCCTCGAGCATCTCCGGCGTCCACGCGCACAAAGAACCGGCGAATTCCGTTGCACCGTAAGCCAACCTGATCGGCACCTGGTAGCGCCGTTCGAACTCGTCGCGCGTCTCGGGATCCAGCGGTCCGGAGGCGCTGATCAAGAAATCCAGCGAGGCGAGGTCACCCTCGGGTACGTCGGCGTCGAGCAGCATGCGGATGACCGCCGGCTGCACCCCGGCGCGAACCACCCGGTGCCGGCGCACGGCGTCGACCCAACCCTCGACCGAGAACCGTTCGAGCGTGGCGATCCGGCGCCCGTTGTACAGGCCCGCGATCAGCTGACACACCCCTATCCCGCCGAACTGCCAGTAGGCGAACTCCGGCGGCGCATCCTCGGGGGCGCGTTCACCGGCCGTCACGCTGAACACGGTCCGCTCGAGCACCGCGGTGCGGATCGACTGCCGCTTGGGCGGACCGGTGGTGCCGCTGGTCAGGATCTGCAACGCCACACCGTCTTCGGCGTCGGCGTGCCGACGCGCCGAGTCGCGAAGCTCGAGACCGGGCACCGGCGCCACAATCGGGTTCGTCGAAGAGATCGCGAGACCGGCGGACCCGGCCGCTGACGCCGCACCTCGTACCGGGTCGGTCCAGTCCTCGCGGTCGGCCACCACCGCCGCGAGGGCCAGGTTCTCGACGTCGTGCGCGATGGCCTCGGCCGACTGGAACGAATAGATCATCGAGACGGTGCGCCCCGCTGCCAGACAGCCCGCGATCACCGCGGCGTGCTGGAGGCGGTTGCGAACCACCAGGCCCACCGGCGCGTCATCAGCCACCCCGGCACCCCGAAGCGCCGACGCGACAGCCCGACCGTAGGCGCTGACCTCGTCGCCCGAGTACCAGCGACCCTCGAACTCGATGCACGGCTGTTGGCCGTATCCGGCCAGCGCTGCCGCGAACCGTTCGGTAAACCCTTCCGGCACCGCTTCACCATACGCAACAGCCCCCGGCGTACCGGGGGCTGTTGGTCGATTCGGGTTAGGACAGTAGCGAATCCGGCGGGGTGAACCGCTCGCCGTACTTGGCGGCCAATTCCTTGGCGCGGGCCACGAACGCTTCCTTGCCGATTCCGCCGGCGCCCTGATAGCCGACGATGAACTGCGCCGAGCCACCGGTGTACGGCGGGAAGCCGATACCCATGATCGAGCCGATGTTGGCGTCAGCGGTCGAGGTGAGCACACCCTCATCCAGGCATTTCTGGGTCTCCAGCGCCTCGGCGAACAGCATCCGGTCGATCATGTCCTGCAGCGGAACGTCGCCGCTGCCGGACTTGAAGGTGTCGGCCAGACCTTCCCACAGCCCGACCCGCTTGCCGTCGACGTACTCGTAGAACCCGGCGCCCTTGAGTCGCGACGGACGGCCGATCTCGATCATCGTGTTGACGACGGCCTCCGCCGGGTGCGGATCGTAGGTGCCGCCGGCCTCTTCGACACCCTGGCGGGTGGCCGTGGCGATCTTCTGCATCAGCTCCAGGTTCAGCTCGTCGGAGAGCTGCAGCGGCGGGGCCGGATACCCGGCCTGTGAGCCGGCCTGCTCGATGCTGGCCGCGGGCACGCCTTCACCCAGCATGGCCAGCGCCTCGTTGACGAAGGTGCCGATGACCCGCGAGGTGAAGAAGCCGCGGCTGTCGTTGACCACGATCGGCGTCTTGCCGATGGCCAGCGTGTAGTCGAACACGCGGGCCAGCGCCTCGTCGGAGGTCTTCTCACCCTTGATGATCTCCACCAGCGGCATCTTGTCGACCGGGGAGAAGAAGTGGATGCCGATGAAGTCCTCTTGGCGCTTCACGCCCGTGGCCAGCCCGGTGATGGGCAGCGTGGAGGTATTCGACCCCAGCACCGCGTTGGGTTCGACGACGTCCTCGATTTCCTGGAACACCTTGTGCTTGAGTTCCTGGTTCTCGAACACGGCCTCGATGACGAAGTCGACGCCCTTGAGGTCCTGCGGATCGGCGGCCGGGGTGATGCGGGCCAGCAACGCGTCGGACTTCTCCTGCGTGGTCTTGCCCCGCTCGAGCGCCTTGGCTTCCAGCTTCTCCGAGTACCCCTTGCCCTTCTCGGCGGCCTCGATCGAGACGTCCTTGAGGACGACGTCGTAGCCGGCCTTGGCCGAGACGTAGGCGATGCCGGCGCCCATCATGCCCGCACCCAGGACGCCGATCTTGTTGATCTTGACCGGCTCGATGCCGTCGGGGCGTGAGCCGCCGCCGTTGATGTGCTGCAGATCCAGGAAGAACGCCTGGATCATGTTCTTGGCGGTCTGGCCGGTGACCAGCGAGGTGAAGTAGCGGCTCTCGATGCGGGTGGCGGTGTCGAAGTCCACCTGGGCGCCCTCGACCGCGGCATCCAGGATGGCCCGCGGGGCAGGCATCGGCGCACCCTTGAGCTGCTTTTTCAGCAGCGCCGGGAACGACGGCAGGATCGCGGCGAGCGCCGGGTGCGACGGGGTGCCGCCGGGCATCTTGTAGCCCTTCTGGTCCCACGGCTGGGTGTGCGCGTCAGGGTTCTCCTTGATCCACGCCTTGGCGGCCGGAACCAGTTCGTCGACGCTGCCGACGAGTTCGTCGACCAGCCCGATCTCCTTGGCCTTGCCGGGCTTGAACCGGGTGCCCTGGGAGAGCACCTCCATGAAGGCTTTCTGGATGCCGAACATCCGCACGGTGCGCGCGACGCCACCGCCGCCGGGCAGCAGGCCCAGCGTCACCTCGGGCAGGCCGATGACGACGCCCTTGACGTCGGCGGCGATGCGGTGGTGACACGCGAGCGCGATCTCCAGGCCGCCGCCCAGGGCGGCGCCGTTGATGGCGGCCACGACCGGCTTGCCGAGGGTCTCCAGCTTGCGCAGGTCGGCCTTGATGAACTCGACCTCGGCGAACGACTCGGCGGCGTTGTCGGGGCCGACGTTCATCATGCCCTTGAGGTCACCGCCGGCGAAGAAGGTCTTCTTCGCGCTGGCGATCACCACACCGGTGATCGAATCCTGCTCTGCCACAAGCCGCTCCACGGCGTTGTGCATGGACTCTTTGTAGTGCTCGTTCATCACGTTGGCCGAACCGGTCGGGTCGTCCAGCGTCAGGGTGACGATGCCGTCGGCATCCTTGTCCCACTGAATGGTGTTCTCTGCCATTGTTGTTCGTTTCTCCTCGACGCCCGGATCAGACTCGCTCGATGATGGTCGCGACGCCCATGCCGCCGCCGATGCACAGCGTGATCAGCGCGCGCCGCGCATTGCGCCGCTCGAGCTCGTCGACCATGGTGCCGGTGATCATGGCGCCGGTGGCGCCCAGCGGGTGGCCCATCGCGATGGCGCCACCGTTGACGTTGAGCTTCTCGTCGGGGATGTTGAGGTCCTTCTGGAACTTCAGCACCACCGAGGCGAATGCCTCGTTCAGCTCGAACAGGTCGATGTCGTCGACCGTGAGGCCGGCGCGGTCGAGCACCTTGCGGGTGGCCGGGGTCGGCCCGGTGAGCATGATGACCGGGTCGGCGCCGCTGGTCGCGGTGGCCACGACACGGGCGCGGGGGGTCAGGCCGGCGGCCTTGCCGGCCGACTCGGAACCGATGAGCACCAGTGCGGCGCCGTCGACGATGCCCGAGCTGTTGCCGCCGGTGTGGACGTGGTTGATCTTCTCCACGTAGTGGTACTTCTGCAGCGCCACATCGTCGAACCCGCCCATCGCGCCGACTCCGTCGAAGGCGGTCTTGAGCTTGGCCAGGCCCTCCATCGTGGTGTCGGGGCGCATGTGCTCGTCGTGGTCGAGCACGACCAGACCGTTCTGATCCTTGACCGGCACCACGGACTTGGCGAAGTAGCCGCCGGACCAGGCCGCGGCGGCCTTCTGCTGGCTGCGCAGCGCGTAGGCGTCGACGTCGTCGCGGGAGAAGCCCTCGATCGTGGCGATCAGGTCCGCGCCGATGCCCTGCGGCACGAAGCCGATGCGGTAGTTGGTTTCGGGGTCGCTGGCCCACGCGCCGCCGTCGGAGCCCATCGGGACCCGGCTCATCGATTCGACGCCGCCGGTGATCACCAGGTCGTCCCAGCCGGAGCGCACCTTCTGCGCACCCAGGTTGACCGCTTCCAGGCCGGAGGCGCAGAACCGGTTGAGCTGGAAGCCGCCGGTGGTCTCCGGAAGGCCCGCCACCAGGCCGGCGGTGCGGGCGATGTCGCCGCCCTGGTCGCCGACGGGCGAGACGCAGCCGAGGATGACGTCGCTGATCAGGGTCTCGTCCAGGTCGGGATAGCGCGACCGGATCTCGTCGATCAGACCGACCACGAGGTTGACCGGCTTGATCTCGTTGAGCGAACCGTTGCGTTGCTTACCGCGAGGCGTGCGGACCGCCTCGTAGATGAAGGCTTCTTCGGACATGTATGTCTCCAGGTCCTGTTCAGGGAACCGCGGACCTGTGGACAGCCCGGTCCGCGGGGAGGCTGCTCCTCTGCCCGCGATGCTAGCAGCCTCGCCCAACCCGTTGGTTGGGCCCCGGAGGCAGCCCGAACAGACGAACTCGCACGATCCCGGCGAGATCGTGGGAGTTCGGAAGGTCTACGGGCCGGCGTCTCCGCTAGTCCGGGCTGCCCTCGCTGTCGTCGAAGAACGACCACTCGCCGTCATGCTGGACTTCGATGCGCCAGCCCAACTCGGAGTTGTCGGCCTTCTGGTCGACGAACCAGGCATGCGCGTCGTCCGCGCTCTCGATGTCCTTCGTGTCGACGACGTCACCTTTGGGGTTGAGCACTCGGTAGGTAGCCATGGCAGCCGTGTTCCCACGCTCACGCTCCCGCACACCTGCCATCGGTCATGCTGACGGTGATGTCACCGACTCGGTCAGGGTGGGGTAATCGATGTAACCTCGCGGCCCGGCAGCATAGAACGTGGTCACGTCCGGTTCGTTGAGCGGTGCGCCGGCGCGCAACCGAAGCAGCAGATCCGGATTGGCCAGGAACGCCCGCCCCACCACCGCGGCGCTGATGACGCCCCAGTCGGCCAGGTTTTCCAGCTCGGCGAAGTCGCTGTCGACGTCGCGGGGCGTGTTCAGCAGCAGCGTCCCGGCCCACTGGGTACGCAACGTGGCGAACGCCGGCTGGGAAGGCTGGATGAGCAGGTGCAGGTAGGCGATGTCGAGCGACGCGATCCGGCACAGCAGCGCGTCGTAGGCGCTGACGTCGTCGATCTCGCGCATGTCCCCGGCCCCGTTGCCCGGTGAGATTCGCAGCCCGACCCGCTGCGGGCCGATCTCCGCGGCGACCGCCTCGACGACCTCGGCGGTGAACCTGGCTCGGTTCTGCGCAGAGCCGCCGTACACGTCGGTGCGCTGATTGACGACGTCGGAGAGGAATTCGTGCAGCAGGTACCCGTTGGCCGAGTGGATCTCCACGCCATCCATCCCGGCGTCGATCGCGCGGCGCGCCGCGGCGCGGAAGTCGTCGACGATCGCGGCGATCTCCTCGGTGGTCAGAGCACGCGGGACCGGCAGCGGTTTCTTGCCCTCGGGGGTATGAGCGGACAGTTGGGCCGCGACCGGCGACGGACCCACCGTCTCCACACCGCTGATGTCCGGGTGCGCCATCCGGCCGACGTGCCACAACTGCACGAACATGCGGCCGCCTTCAGCGTGCACGGCGTCGGCGATCTCAGCCCAGCGTTGCTGGTGACGATCGGTGTACATGCCCGGGGTGTTGCCGTATGCACCGTTGGCCCCATGCGACACAGCCGTCGCCTCACTGATGATCAGACCGGCCGAGGCGCGCTGCGCGTAGTAGGTCGCGGCAAGCTCGGACGGGGTCGCGTCGGGCTCGGCACGCGTTCTGGTCAACGGCGCCATGAAGATCCGGTTCGCGGCGACGGTGTCTCCGACCTGAACGGGTTTGAGCAATGCCGAGTTCTCGCCGAGTTGAAACGTCATGACCCACTCAAGTGCGCTCGGGCATGAATTCATTCCCGGGTGTCAGGCGAGTGCGCGACGGGTCGACGCGAGGTCGGCGAGCACGGACCCCGATACGAGCCCCCACGAGATGGCCAGCGATGTGCACGACGCGCGGTTCTGCGCGCCCAGCTTCCCCATCGCGTTCTCGACATGATGGCCGGCGGTGCGTGTGCTGATGAAAAGGTGCGCGGCGATCTGGTTGTTGGTCAGTCCGTACGCAGCCAGGGTCAGTGCATCCAGCTCCCGCGGCGTGATCGCGAACGGCAACTCGGCCTTGTCGACCAGGATCACCGCGGCCAGGCTGTCGCCGCGGTAACGGGGGGACGTGCAGATGTGCCGGGCATGCAGCCAGTCCGCACCGTCGCGCCACCGCGTCACCTCTGATCGCAGAGTCGCGCCGTACCGTCGGCTCACCGTGGTCATGTCGGCGATCAGGCTGGCGTCGAGCGCCGCGTCGAAAGCTTCTCCCAGCCGCAGGAGGTGGGCCCGGCCGGCTGCGTCGACCGCCCATGCCTGAGCGCGCGGGGACAGCAACTCGGCCACCATGCGGGGACGCAGGGAAAAATCCAGGTACGTGGCCATCTGATGGCGCAGCGCGTTGATCTCGCGCACGTCGTCGTCGCTGGGGTAGCGGGGGTCGTCACAGTTGACGTGAATGGTCCCCGCATACGTGCCGTCCGCGGTGACCAGTCGAGCCGAGAGCCCTTCGTCGAAACCGGCAGGGGTGAAGACGTTCCGGACCGAGAAGGTGTCGCGGTAGTCGGGAAAGTCCCGCCAGCGCAGCGCACCGCAGTCGCGCTGGCGCATCGAGTCGAACAACGGATCGTGGTCGATGAACCACGTGTTCAGATGCGTGATGACATCGTCCGGATACGCCCGGTTGGCTACCGCGACGTGGCTGCGCGCGATGGGATCCCACAAACAGATCGCCGACGCCGAGGACGCGGCACGCGAGCCCAGCGCGTCGAGCATCTCGTGCGCGCGGGTCTCGATGCCGGCACTGCTGCCCAGTACCTGTCCGTACGTGCCATCCATGTCCGATACCTCGGCCGTGCGTTCGCCTATGCGCCACATCATCGACAGCACACGTTTCGAGAATGTTTCACCGACGGGGCGGCCAGGCTACGGCGACGGCAAATGGGAGATTCCTCCCATGGTGCGGCGACGCGCGAGATTCCTACGCTGACGAGGATTCCCGGCAACGGCACACTGCGGTGCCCGACCTGCAACACGAACAGAGGTCAACAACGCATGGTCAGGACATGGACACCTTCGCGCGGCGTGACGCGCCGACTCACCGTGACCGCGATCGCGACGGCGACGCTGTTCGCCGCAGGGTGCGGAGCCCGGGCGGGCGACGAGCCTTCCGCCGCGGGCGAGGGCTGCGCCGACACATCCGGAGAGACGGTGAAGGTCGGCTCGATCAATTCACTGTCAGGCGGCCTGGCGGTCAGCGAAACCGTCATCCGCGACGCCATCATGCTGGCGGTCGAGGAGATCAACGCCTCGGGCGGGGTGCTGGGCAAGCAGCTCGATCTGATCGGCGAGGACGGCGCGTCCGATCCGACCATCTTCGCCGAGAAGGCGCAGAAGCTCGTCCAATCAGACTGTGTGGCAGTGGTCTTCGGGGGATACACCTCGGCGAGCCGTAAAGCCATGCTGCCCATCTTCGAGGACTCCAACGCCCTGCTGTATTACGGCCAGCAGTACGAAGGCCTGGAGAGCTCGGAGAACATCTTCTACACCGGTGCCACCACCAACCAACAGATCATCCCGGCGCTGGACTACCTCAAGGAACAGGGCGTCACGTCGCTGTATCTGGTGGGCAGCGACTATGTCTTTCCACGCACCTCGAATGCGATCGTGAAGGCGTACGCGCAGGCCAACGGCATCGAGATCAGGGGCGAGGACTACACGCCGCTCGGCAGCACCGACTTCTCGACCATCGTCAACAAGATCCGCTCGGCCGACGCGGACGCGGTGTTCAACGTGGTCGTCGGGGACTCGTTGGTCGCCTTCTTCCGCGAGTACCGCAACGCGAACCTGAGCGCGGACACCATGCCGGTGATGTCCATGTGCGTCGGCGAGGAGGAGGTGCGCAGCATCGGGGCCGGCACCGTCGCCGGCCAATTGAGCTCGTGGAACTACTACCAGACGCTGGACTCGCCGGCCAACGACAGCTTCGTCGCGAACTTCAAGCAGCGCTTCGGCGCCGACCGGGTGACGTCTGACCCGATGGAGTCGGCCTACACGGCGGTGATGCTGTGGAAAGCCACAGTCGAGAAAGCTGATTCGTTCGCCGTGTCTGACATCCAGCAGGCGGCGGGTGGGGTCACGGTCGACGCCCCGGAAGGCACGGTGACGATCGACGGTGAGAACCACCACGTGACCAAGACCGCACGGATCGGTCGGGTCGCCGAGGACGGGTTGATCTACCAGATCTGGCAGTCGCCCGAGCCCATCGAGCCCGACCCCTTCCTCGAGGGCTATCCGTGGGCCGAGGGGATCACGGGCTGACGAGATGCATCTGACACCGAAGGACGAAGACCGGTTGTTGTTGTTCCTCGCCGCCGAGCTCGCACGGAAACGTCGAGCTGCGGGGTTGGCGTTGACCTACGCGGAGGCGCGCGCGTTGATCGCCGACGAGGTGGCCGAGGCAGCTCGCGCCGGCGCGAGCGTCGCCGAGGCGGCGGCCTTCGGCGCGACGGTGCTGACCGACGACGACGTGATGCCAGGCGTTCGGGAACTGATGGGTTCGGTACAGGTGGAAGCGTTCTTCGACGACGGCCAGAAGCTGGTCACCGTCCACGACGCCATCGCACCCGGTCAGAACGGTGCGGCCCCAGAGGTCATACCGGGTGAGGTCCTCGCTGCTGCGGGCGAGCTGATCCTCAACGCCGATCGGCCCACCGCCTCCGTACGAGTCCACAACACCGGCGATCGCCCTATCCAGGTGGGTTCGCATTTTCATTTCTTCGAGGTCAACCGCGCGTTGCGGTTCGACCGTGCAGCCAGTTTCGGGATGCGTCTGGACATCCCGTCCGGCACGGCGGTGCGGTTCGAGCCCGGTGAAGCTCAGGACGTCACGCTGACCCAGTACGGCGGGGAGCGGGTCGTCATCGGACAGAACGATGTGACGAACTCCTCGACGGCCGATGGTCCCACACCCGGTGTAGTCGAAGACCTTGTCGCACAGGGTTTCAGAGACGCGTCGAGGGAGGAGTGACGTGGCGTACCGCATCGCGCGCAGTCACTACGCCGAACTGTACGGGCCCACCACCGGGGACCGTGTCCGGCTGGGAGACACCGAGCTGCTGGCGCAGGTCGAACACGACGCCACCGTCTACGGCGACGAGTCGGTGTTCGGGGGCGGCAAGACCATGCGCGAAGGCATGGGGGTGCACGGCGACCTCACCAATGCCGACGGCGCGCTGGACTTCGTCATCACCAACGTCCTGATCATCGACGCCGTACTGGGAATCCGCAAGGCCGACATCGGTATCCGGGACGGACGCATTGCCGGCATCGGGAAGTCGGGGAACCCGCGAACGATGTCCGGCGTCCACCCCGACCTGATCATCGGCGCGGGAACCGATATCCGGGCCGGCGAAGGCATGATCGCCACTGCCGGGGCCATCGACGTGCATGTGCACTTCGACAGCGCGGGACTGGTCGACGAAGCCATGTCCAGCGGAATCACCACGATGATCGGCGGCGGCCTGGGACCGGTCACCGTCGGGATCACCTCGTCGGGACCGAACAACCTGGCGCGGATGTTGCGAGCGGCCGAGGCATTTCCGATGAACTTCGGATTCATCGCCAACGGCAGCGCCTCGAGTGTCGCCCCGCTGCTCGAGCAGGGACTCGCAGGCGCGATCGGCTTCAAGATCCACGAGGACTGGGGGGCGACACCGGCAGCGATTCGCGCATCACTCGATGCCGGTGACGAACTCGACCTCCAGGTGCAGATCCACACCGACACCCTCAACGAGTCGGGGTTCTTCGAGGACACGATGGCGGCGATCGACGGTCGCCCGATCCACACCTACCACGCCGAAGGCGCAGGCGGCGGCCATGCCCCCGACATCATGCGCGTCGTAGGCGAGTCGTACTGCCTGCCGTCCTCGACCAATCCGACGAATCCATACACGCTCAACACCTTCGACGAGCATCTCGACATGGTGATGGTGTGCCACCATCTCAATCCCCGCATTCCCGAAGATGTCGCGTTCGCCGAGTCCAGGATTCGCCGCGAGACCATCGCCGCCGAGGACGTCCTGCACGACCTGGGTGCGATCTCCGCGATGGGATCGGACTCCCAGGGCATGGGCCGGATCGGTGAAACGATCGCGCGGACATGGCAGTTGGCCTCGCACATGCGCAGCACTCGCGGTCCGCTGCCCGGCGATGCCGGAAGCGGCGCCGACAACGCCCGCATCCTGCGCTATATCGCCAAACTCACCGTCAACCCGGCCCGGTTGTTCGGCATCGATCACGAGGTCGGCTCACTCGAGCCCGGCAAGCTCGCCGACATCGTGCTGTGGGAACCGAAGTTCTTCGGGATCCGACCCGAAGTCGTGTTCAAGGGCGGCTTCCCGGCGTGGTCGGTGATGGGGGAATCCAACGCCTCGCTGATGACGTGCGAACCGTTGCGCTACCGCCCGCAGTGGGCAGCATACGGCCGCACACCGGCAGACGTGTCGGTCAACTTCGTGGCTGCTGCGGCAGCCGACGCGCGACTGGGCGACCTATTGGGGCTCAGCACCCCGCTGGTGGGTTGCCGCGGAGCCCGCGGATTGA
>Ga0310345_10003680_pt1 | contig 14425 bp, 13 predicted proteins | sample HC15DNA20500_MG_FD_204667 | JGI IMG/M metagenome (GOLD analysis project Ga0310345, IMG submission 204667) | Marine microbial communities from station ALOHA, North Pacific Subtropical Gyre - HC15-DNA-20-500_MG | ecosystem: Environmental > Aquatic > Marine > Oceanic | place: Pacific Ocean: North... | reverse complement strand
AGCTGGAAAGAACCACGCCGTCTGATCGAGCACATCGCATTTCCGATGGGTGATGCCGACAGCGAGGAACGTCAAATCATCGAACGATGGGCCCAACAGACCGTCAAGGTTCTTGAATTGGGGACCCCGCTACAAAATGCCGTGGAAAAACCGGTCGGTCTGAGATCTTCTTTCACGCCGAAGGTCGGGGGAGGTTGGATCCGGGAGTCGGATCTGGCTGGTAGCCCCATCTTTTTCGAGGTATTCCAGGTCGAAGTAGGAGAGGTGTTGGGACCCATCCACGAGGATAATTTTGGTTGGCATCTGTTCAGGGTAGTGGAGACGAGGTCTACTCGCTCCTACTCTGAGGTGCGTGAGGAATTGCTCCAGGAGTTGCGAAATCAACCCGCTACCGATGCGGAGATCCTTGCCGTGGAGCAGAGAATCCGAAGGCGGATTCCTGTCTATATCGAGACAAACCCGTTTCCTTCGAAAGTGAAACGGCCCGAAGGAGATCGATGATTTCTAGAGATAGAAATGGTTCCGAACCCACTCCCGATGTATCTGACGAGAATCGTACGGATGGGATTTCAACGGCGCTCGAAGGCGAAGCTCTTCGTAGTACCATCGAGGCGATTCTGTTTGCCTCTCCCGAGTCTGTTTCCCGTCGACGGCTCAATGCGATGTTACGAGAAGCGTCCAAGGGAGAGGTGCGTGAACAACTGCTGGCTTTGGAGGCAGAGCTCTTGACCACTTCGAGGGGCTACATTCTCCACGAAGATGGTGCCGGATTACGTCTTCTGACCAAACCGGAATACGCGCCCTTTGTTGCAAGACTGAGGGGAGAGGGTCGAAAGATTCGCCTCAGCTCTGCTGCTTTCGAGACCCTGGCGGTGATCGCCTACCGACAGCCGGTTCGTCGAGCTGATCTGGAGACCATCCGTGGTGTTCAGTGCGGACCGATTCTCAAGAATCTGATGGAGTGGAACCTGGTCAGGGTGACCGGACAAGACGATACCGTAGGTCGTCCGTTACTTTACGGAACCACCAGTGAGTTTCTCGAATTGCTAGGTCTATCCGGGTTGGATGATCTGCCAGAGCCAGAACGGCTCCGTGAACAGGGATCTGATCGTGGACTTGAGATTCTGGACGATCTTCTCGGCGCAGATGCAGAGTCTGAAGCCACCGGAGAGAATAGTTCCGAGAAGACGAAACCCGCCAACAAGCCGGGTCAAGAAGGGCCAGCGGACCAGTCACCGAGCGAGAATCTGGACGACTGGGTTCCTGACGGTTGGGATGGCGACTAGCACGGCTCCGGTCGCCTTGACACATCTGAGGTGAGGGCTAACATTGTCCTCTTGTGCGCCGGTAGCTCAGTGGATAGAGCACTTCGCTACGGACGAAGGGGTCGGGGGTTCGAATCCTCCCCGGCGTGCTTTTTTCAAATTCCAGACCAGGAGTGGAGTGTCTCAGATGGACGTCTCCTGGCTCGATGACAACCAGGACATCCCGCAGATGCAGTTGGCGCTTCAAGAAGCGCGCTGTGCCGGTGAGGATGGAGAAGTTCCGGTCGGGGCGGTGATCTGGCACCCTGAACGGGGTGTGATCGCGCGGGCTCGCAATTCGAAGGAGACGCTGCGAGATCCGACCGCCCATGCCGAGATCCTTGCCATCGGTCAGGCTGCCGAGGCAATGGATGGTTGGCGGCTGCAAGGCTGTACCCTCTATTGCACTCTGGAGCCGTGTCCGATGTGTGCTGGAGCGATTCTTCAGGCTCGCATCGAGCGAGTCGTATTCGGAGCCGCCGATTCTCGCTGGGGCGCGGTCGAAACGAAACTTGGTGTGTTTGAACCGGGACTCTTCAATCATGACGTGCCATGGGTCGGGGGAGTACTGGCGGAAGAATCGGCGGACCTGCTGCGATCCTTTTTTCGAGCATGCAGAGGCGCGCCTGAATCGGATCAAAATGAGTCTTGAGGAGTGGAGAGGTGCCAGAGTGGTCGATTGGGCCGGTTTCGAAAACCGGTGAGCCTTCACGGGTTCCGTGGGTTCGAATCCCACCCTCTCCGCCAACAACTCCTGAGATAGTGCATGGTATTGGGGCCAGATTTGCCCTCGGAACTGGAATTGCATCGGCGACTGGTGAAAAATGGTCGCGCAAATGGATGCCTTTGTGCTACAGATCCTTGGCGTCAGAGCCGGTGGATCGGCATTTTGACGGATAGTGGAAAAACCAGGAGAGGTGTCCGAGTGGTTTAAGGTGCACGCTTGGAAAGCGTGTGTGCGTTTGCGCGTACCGTGGGTTCGAATCCCACCCTCTCCGCCAATCTTGAATAACGAAGCGGTAGCCATATGGGGGCCGTGTTGAAGAGATCCGGGGTCCGGGCGACTGGCGGCCCGTGAACCTGGTCAGGCCCTGACGGGAGCAGCCATGTCGGTCTCCGTTGGTGTGCTTCGGGCTCCGGTCTTCTCTCTTTCCGGGATGGGTTTTGGTCCGGTCCAGAATCCCGAGAATTGCCGTCAGGGCTATCATCTGTGCCACCACTTTTGATTTGATCGCTTGCGATATTGGGCACGCCCGGTTCAGATGAATCCATGAATGACACGACACCAACCCTCGAATCGACCGCAGGAAACCTGTCCGGGGGAGATGGCCACTACCAGGTCATCGCCAGACGATATCGTCCTCGTAAGTTCGACCAGGTGGTTGGACAGGAAGCGGTGTCGGAAGCGATCCGTCAGGCGATTCTCCAGCAGCGTCTGGCCCACGCCTATCTATTCTGTGGCCCTCGTGGGGTCGGAAAAACTTCGATGGCCAGAATCTTCGCCGCTGCCCTGCAGTGTCCAGAGGCGGTAGACGGCAATTCATGCGCGAATTGCTCTACTTGTCAGCGAATCTACCTCGGAGAAGATTCCGACGTCACCGAATTGGATGGGGCTTCCCACCGGGGGATTGATGACATTCGTAGCTTGATCGAGCACGTCCAGTACGCCCCGACCCTCGGGAAATACCGAATCTTCATCATCGACGAAGTTCACATGTTGACGCGTGAGGCCTTTAACTCGCTGCTAAAGACGCTGGAGGAGCCGCCTGCCCATGTGAAGTTCATCTTTGCAACAACCGAACCAGAGCGGGTCATTCCAACCGTCCTCTCCCGTTGCCAGCGGTGTGATTTCTCATCGATTTCCAGTTCGGATATCGTCCGCAGGTTGGACCAGATCTGTCAGCAAGAGGGGGCGACCCCTGCAGAAGGTTTGCTGGAAAACATCGCTTCTTTGGCCCGAGGCGGTATGCGAGATGCGCAATCTTTGCTCGATCAGGTGCTCTCCTTCGCCGGCGATCAGCCTGGACCCGAGGATCTCGATCGAATCACCGGAAGGGTTTCCTCGGAGCGCCTCGAACAGTTGCTCGAGGTTGTCGATTCCGCCGATCTTTCCGCGGTCATCCAGGTTCTGACTCCCATCTTCGATGGCGGAACGGAACCTTCGGTTTTGACCGAGCAGATTTCGGATCAACTACGTCAGAAGATGCACGAAGGGGTCTCCGGTGGTTGGAGCGAGGAAGATCTGGAAGCGAACCTGCTGGCTCAGGAGATTCTTCAAGAAACGCGCCAAAAACTTCGTCGCCAGGATCGGGGCGACCTGGTGCTCGAACTGGCCCTGATGCGAATGGCAACGCTACGCTCACTGGTTCCTTTGACCGTATCTTCTTCTGCAGCTATCGAGCCGCCAGCAGTGGCACCACTCGATTCCGGTGATTCCGCAGGAAGAGCCCGAGCTGCCCGGAAAGCGATCGATAGATCTCGCCAGCAACACGCTGACGCGGATCCTCAGGAGCAACCATCTGGCGAAGTCACGAACGATGACGAGTCACCACCGTCGACGCGTCAGGATCCGGTAGCGATGGCTTTGGAGCAACTGGCTGACCTCGTCGGAGAAGATTCGCCGATGTTATCCCGACGGCTTCGTGCGGACGGAAAACTGGAATCGGTCGGTGACCGCTGGCAGTTATACGCTACCGAGGTCCTCAAAGGCGAACTGGAACAGGAACCCGCTACCAGGGCCATCGAGAAGTGGCAGCGACAGCATGGTTCGCTCAGTATCTCCGTCCGAGAAGTGTCTTCCGCTGAGGAGAGCGATTCTGTTGCGGCTGAATCGAATGACTCTGCAAAGCCGGAAATCGTTCAGCAGGCGGAAGAAATTTTTTCAAACAAAGCACGTCAACGAGGTCCGACCTCCAGCTAGGTCCGGATTTCAGAGATGAGTCCAAAGGAGTTCGAGCATGTCGACCGGTGATCTAGGAGGCCTGTTCCAGCAGGCCCAGAAGATGCAGAAGGAACTCAAGGCGGTCCAGGAAGACCTCAAACAGAGGACCGTGGTCGGGGAATCCGGTAGTGGCCTCGTCAAGGTTTACGCCAATGGCCAACAAGAAGTGATGAAGATCGAAATCGATCCTTCGGCGATCGATCCGGATGATGCCGATCTGCTGGAGGATCTGGTTCTGGTGGCGGTCCAGCAGGCGTTGGAGAAGGCCAAGGAATTGTCAGATCAGGAAACCTCCCGGGTCACCGGCGGGATGTCTTTCCCAGGGATGTCGTAAGGGGGCGCGTTGGCCGGAGAGGGACTCCTTGGCGATTTGATCGATGCATTCGCGACTTTGCCCGGGATCGGGCAGAAGAGTGCCGAGCGACTCGCCTACCATGTGCTGAAGATGCCCCGAGAAGAGGCGATGCGCATCTCGGAAGCGATACGTCGGGTCAAGGATGATCTGCGTCGCTGTAGCGTCTGTCAGGACATCAGCGAACAAGAAATTTGTACCATCTGTGGTGACGAGACGCGTGAGCGCAGTCGTATCTGCGTGATCGAGCAACCGAAGGATCTCCGCGCCATCGAAGATAGTGGTTCGTACCGAGGACTTTACCATGTTCTCGGGGCTTCCTTTTCTCCACTGGAAGAGCGGGGATCGGAGCAGATCTCTCTCAAAAAATTGGTGGAGAGGAGTCGTTCCGACGAGGTGGAAGAAGTGATTCTGGCCACCAATCCCGATTTTGAAGGGGATGGAACCGCGCTGCTCGTGACCGAATCGCTGGTTCAATCGGGAGTACAGGTGACACGCCTGGCGAGGGGATTACCGACCGGCGGACAAATCGAGTACATGAACCGGAGCATCCTCAGAGATGCGGTGGAGGGGCGTAGCTCCTTTGAAACGGTGAAAGAAGAAGAGTGATGAGAGATCGACCACGCCACAAATGGGCAGCCAGATTTTTGATGGCGTTATCGTTGGTGACGATAACGCTTCTGACGGTGCCCCTTTCCGGCCAGAGTGTAGTCACCCTGGAAGGAGAAAAGTCAGAGGTATCTGCAACAATTCTTCGAGATCGGGTCCAGATCGATTCGGATTGGCTCCCGGTCCTTTTGGAGATCAACAATCAATCTCCGACCCAGGATGGTGTATTCGACATCCTGCTCGAATTGAGTGGTGCGGAGGGTGTTGATCCAGTGTTGTGGCGATCGAGTTTTGAAGTCGCTGCAGGACAACAACTCCAGCATCTGCTTGGCTTGCCGGCGACCATTAATTGGTACACCCCCTGGAGAAACAATCCGCAGCTGCACCTGTCCGCGACGCGAGATGAGAAGCCCCTTTCCGTAGCCAAGAGAGAGACAAAGTTTGTCGACTCCACCTGGTTTCAACATCGAGATCCTTCCGACGGCAATTTTGAACTGTTGACGCTGGAAGTGAGGCCTTCGATGAACCAAATCGGGGCATCGATGGACTGGCGCCCTTTCACCACCAAGTATTCGCAGGGCAGTGACGGTCGGCGTAGATCGAGGGAGACCGTCTTCGACGACTCGAAGAACCAGATCATCGGACTCGAGATGTTACCTCAGAACCGTGAAGCACTGCTGGGCTTCGATATCGTAATGCTTCATGGGATCGATCCGGAAGATGTGGCCATCGGTCAACGGAGGGCTTTGACAGCAGCTGTCGATGCCGGATTGATGGTTCTTTTGCTGCCTGACGAGAAGGGCCGGGGCCTTCGCTGGTTACCAGGCGATCCGGTAGAGCCGATGGTGGAGTTTGATTCGGATGGCAAGGAACGGGTTCGTTTTCCTGTGGTCGGTCAAAAAGCAAAACGACTGAGTGTCGATTGTGTATCGGTCTCTCAGGGGTTGGGACGCTGGTTGGTGCTGGAAAAAGCGAGTGGCCCCTGGCAATTGCCATCGGCTGCTGGATTGCGGCATCCCTGGCACCTGGGTTCTGCCAGAGCACGACTGGAAAGTGGTTATCCGTTACAACACTTGCTGGAAATGATCGACATCTATCAGCGGCCTGGTAATCCGATGAGGTTGATCCTGATCCTGGGACTACTCTACGTCTGTGTCTTGTGGCCGGTCATAGGCACCATCCTCAAGAATCGCGGCAAACTACCTCACATGTTGTGGTTGCAACCGATTGTGGGGGTGAGTTGTCTTTTACTGATATTCATGCTCTCAACATTTCGGCTTGGGGTGTTACCTCGTCACGAGACCGAGGTGCTGTTGATCCGTTTTCCTGGAGAAAGCCATGCGGTCGTTTACCTGATTGATAGTTCTTATTCGCCGCTGGGCGGCAGGATTGACTTCCCACCCACCTCGACTCTGCCAGCGATTCCCCTCGGAGTGGGGGCCAGTACGCAAAATCACACCTTGGCGATGGCTACCGACGGTACCACGCAGGTTTCTAGCATCCGTAAGATTCGCACCACCAGCCATCATGTCCGTTGTGATGTCATCGAAGTGACTCCCACCGTCCGTGAAGTCTTCATGAACGAGGGGATCTTCGAGGGGGATCCTTATAAAGTTTTCCGAAAGCTACTGAAGAGCGAGCCGGGCACCAAGGCCAGTCTCATTTCATTTGGTGTTAATGATACCTCGCTTCAACCTGATCAAAATTCCGATTTCCCGAATGCACGCTGGAACCGAGGCGACGATTCGTCGATTGAATGCCGTGGCTTCGAGCGAACTACCGCCGGTGCGTTCCTCGATGAATCGGCAATCTCGAAACTGGGTCTCGAGCCAGATGTAAAGCTCACCATTTTCGATGCGAGATTGATAGTTCATAAATTGGATCCCCGATGACCTTGCTGAGCACTCCTATTATCCAGGTACGCGATCTGACGATGCGTTTCGCCAAGAAGGAGGCGGTCTCCTCGATCTCCTTCGATGTACCTCGTGGGGTGATCCATGGTTTCATCGGGCCTAACGGTGCTGGCAAGACGACCACGATTCGGATCCTTGCTTCTTTACTGGTTCCGACCGTTGGAGGGGCCTGGATCGATGGTGCCAATGTGGTGACCGAACCGGAAGAAGTGCGTCGTCGTCTCGGATACATGCCCGATTACGTTGGGGTCTATGAGGGACTTTCCGTACAGGAATACCTGGAGTTCTTCGCCATGGCTCACAGGTTGTCAGCGGGTAGACGACGCTCCTCCATCGCCGATGTCGTCGAACTGACCGACCTCGGGAACCTGCTCACTACGGAAGTTCACGTGCTCTCGAAGGGAATGCGGCAACGTCTTTGCCTGGCCCAGACTTTACTTCACGAACCGGATCTATTGATTCTCGACGAACCTGCCAGTGGCCTTGATCCGAGAGCGAGAATCGAGTTCCGCGGATTGTTGACCGAGTTGCGCCGCCTGGGCAAAACCGTGTTCTTGTCGAGTCACATTCTTTCTGAACTGTCACCCATTTGTGATTCGGTCAGCATTATCGAGACAGGAAAACTGGTTGCCGATGGATCTCTGGAGCAGATCCAGATGAGGTTGAGAGGGTCGTCGGTAGCCTACGAGGTGATTCTTCTCGAAGAATCCACACAGGTAGAGTCAATTCTTCGCGAGATCCCTGAAGTGGGATCAGTTCTGGTCGAGGGACGCAAAGTCCGTTTTGACTGGGATGGGGATGACGAATTGATCCATCTGGTGTGGGGAGCGTTGTCAGCCAAGAAAATTGCTATCACTGGAGTTCGGCGCGAGGAGGACGATCTCGAAAGCCTCTTCATGAATCTCACCTCCGGGGAGGTCCAGTGAAGCAACTCACCAAGAGCACCGGTATGGGAATCGCAATCCTGCAGAAGGAACTGATCGTTCGATTCCGCCGTTTTCGTTCTCTCATCGTGCAGCTGATCTTTGCTGCGGTGTTGGGCGGGTCGATGTGGATGTTCTCCCTCGGCTCAGGGATCGGGGGAGCCGTTTCTCCGGAGGATCACGCCCAATCTCTGGTTGTCATCTACTTCGGTGTACAGCTGGGGGCTCTGTTCTTGATCATTCCTGCTCTCGGGGCAGTGAGCATCACGACGGAGAGGTTGGGCAGGACCTGGGATCTTCTGATCGGTACCGACCTTTCGCCGGGAGAAATTGTTCGGGGTAAGTTGCTGGGGATTCTCAGTATGACCTTCTACTTCATGTTCCTGCCGGCCCCATTGCTTGCGCTGACGACTCTGTTCGGAGGAGTTTCCATTGGCTCGATCTTGTTTGAATATTTCGTGCACATGCTGGTTGCGCTGCTATTGGGCAGTTGTTCGCTGCTCTCTTCAGCAGCATCCAAAGGAACAGCCCGAGCGATTCTGCAGGTATATCCTCTGGCAGCACTTGGATTGATCTTCTCGTTGGCTTTTCTGACCAATGAAGTTTATGACGATGGTTTGCTCATCCTTGACTACCTGCTGTTGAATCCACCGACATGGGAGTTCTGGTTGATAATGATTCCGTTGTATCTTTTTGCCTTGACCGGAACGCTGTTGGGAGCGACCTATTTTCTTTCTGGAGTGGAATCGGCACGAGAAATATCAGTACGGATGATGTTCGTGGTGTTCTTTTTAACGGCCGTCGGGATCTACTGGTACGCAGTAACGCCCACTCCTTCTGGAGGCAATTCGCTGACGCGTTATCAGGGAGAGTTTCTGCTGGTCTGTCTGGGGTTTGTACCACTCATTTTACTACGTTTGGCCGGGTCACCGAGTCGGGTTCCCCTGAGAGTTGCCCAGATTTACCAGAAAGGGAATCCGTTGACGCGGATCGGCTACTTCATTTTGCCAGGCGGGATCAGGAACCTGGTTTTTTCGATCATATTGTTTTCGATACCGTTCGTGCTGGTGTGGATCCTGCGCGATGCGGAGCTGAAAGCGCTGCCCCAGGTTTCGCCGAACTTCGATGGCGATGCATACCATCTGAAAATGGCTAGGTTCGTCGACCTCATCGCTTCGATGTTCTTGTGGGGGGTATCGATGCTGTCGCTATGCTGGTTCTTGGCACAGTCGGGATTCGGTAGTATTGTCAGCAGCGTTCTGGCCATTGGAACACACGTAGCTCTGACGATGGTTGTGGTTACGATGACAGTAGTTGGTGGCGGAACTAGTGCCACCCCGGCAATCGCGTTTTTGTCCCCTCTGGTGGCGATAATCTCAACAGCAAACGATCTAGGCACCACTGAAACACTATTGTCGAATGCCAATTGGTTCAGTGGAATCTGTATAATGGTTTTGGTTACGAGCGGGATCTTCATCTCGAAGATGAAGGGGCTTCCCGTTTTAAAGGTCCAACGGCCAGGAATGGATAATCTGTACCTGGAGTTGCCGAAAGAAGTGTCTTGATGAAACGTTTTGCTGTCCTCCTTCTGGTTTTCCTGATGCTCTCAGGTGTTTCCTGGGCCGACATCGTGTACCTGAAGGATGGTCGAAAACTGGAGGGGAAGATTCTTTCGGAAACGGACAAAGAGATAAAAATCGAGATCCAGTTCGGTCGTTCACGTGCCGCGATGACGGTGGCTCGCAAGGACATCGCTCGAATCGAACGGGGAGCACTTCCCGACGAGGAATTCAGAAAGAGACTGGAAGCACTCGATCCTGCAGACCTGGCTGGCCATCAGGCCTTGATCGAATGGTGCCAACAGAAAAAGTTGCTCGACCAGGCGAAGTTGGTTCGCTCCCGGTTGGCAGATGTGGCGCTAGCTGCCAAGAAGAAAGCCAATCCGGAGACCTGGTGTCGTCCTTGCGGCGCACTTGGTGCAGTTGATTGCACTGGTTGTGCCGGAAAGGGAGCACTGGAGAAACCATGCCAGCGCTGTGGCGGTAGCGGTGGCCTTTCCTGTCGGACCTGTGTTCTCAAGGAAGATGGATTGCTCGATTGTCGTCGTTGTGGCGGTGCAGGTACCTACGAGAGATTTGATCCGACCAAAGGTCGGAAGGTAAAAACGCGGTGTGGTGATTGTAGTGGCAAGGGTAAGGTTGAATGTCCGACCTGCAACGGCAAACGCAAGGCACCGTGTAAGGACTGCAAGGGAAAAGGCGGAGCCCCGGTTCCGTGCGAAGAGTGTGCCAGTAAGAAGAAGATGACCTGCAAGAAATGTGAAGGATCAGGGATCACGGTTGACGGTGAGGGGAAAAAACCAGTGGCTCCGGCCAAAGAAGAGAAGCCCAAGCCGATCAAGAAGCCTGTGATCGAGGCTGATCCTTTCGGTTGATCCTATATTTCACTCTTTCATGTCGATGATCAGCAAAACCGCTCCTGCGGCGACGGCATCTCCTTCGCTGACCTCTATCTTTTCGATGGTCCCCGACACCGTCGCTGCGATCTCGTTTTCCATCTTCATAGCCTCCAGGATGAGCAGCGGAGATCCCGATTCGATCTCGTCTCCTGGAGCGACCAGCAGTTTCCGAACGATTCCCGGCATCACGCTCAGCACTGGATGATGACCACTGGCTTCAGGCCCGGAACGGACCTCTCGTGTGATGAGGTCGATCGGATCCAGAACATCCAATTCCAACAGGCTGTGGTCGAGCAAGAAACGAACAGGGGCTCCGGCACGGTTACCGGGAAGGAGAGTGATGGTCTTGCTTTCGCCGCCTGTGATGAGTCGCAGGACCGCTCCTTCTTCCAGTGTCTCTACCCGAGCTTCGACGATCTTTCCATCGGAGAAACGGAGTTTCCATTCCCTTCCGAGCGGGTCACACTGCGCATCGATTTCACGGACCTGGTCGTCCCATTCAATTTGGTACTTCATAGCAAGGGGTTCCGAATTCCCTCGGTGCGAGCTGCTTTACCCCACGCCCCTCCGCCTGGGGATGCAGGGGAGGTTTGTTTACGAGCAGTCCCGAGGGCGTGACGGGCGATCACCGCAGAGACCAGTTGCAGAGTGTCCGGTTGGAGCTTTTCTTCGCTGCGCTGCTGGAGCCAACTTTCCAGGGTGGAGGTATCGAACTGTCCAGCGATGAACCAATCTTGATTACACAGTTCGATTCCGAGTGGAACCGTGGTGTGGATCCCGCCGATTCGAAGTCTCGACAATAGCGCAGACAACCGCTCCACTGCTTGGTCGCGGTTTTCACCCCAGACGATCGCTTTGGCTAGCATCGGATCGTAATAGGGTGTGATCTCCAGGCCCTCTCGGATCGAACCATCGATGCGACAGAAGGGTGCGTGGGGGATTCGCAGGGCTCGGATCTGACCAGTAGAGGGAATGAAGTTTCTGTATGGATCCTCGGCACAGATTCGGAACTCGATGGACCAGCCCCGCAGTGGTAGTTCTGGATCGTGTTCCAGCTTTTTCCCGGAGGCGATATCTAATTGCATTCCGACCAGGTCGATTCCTGACACCATCTCGGTCACCGGATGTTCTACCTGAAGCCTGGTGTTCATCTCAAGAAAGAAGAATTCCCTGGTCGATTCGTTATACAGGAACTCCATCGTTCCAGCTCCTCGATAGTGGATCGCCGCTGCTCCTGCGATCGCCGCTGCCCTGAGTTTGGCCCGGACTTCATCGTCGATCACCGGGGAAGGACTCTCTTCCAGTACTTTCTGATGGTTTCGTTGCAAAGAGCACTCACGTTCTCCGAGAAACCACACCGATCCATCTCCGTCGCCAACGATCTGAGCCTCTATATGTCGGGAAGGACTGAGGAAACGCTCGATGTAAACCCGGCCATCGGCAAATGCTGCCTGCGCCTCGGATCGAGTTCGCTCCCACGCTGAAATGAGGTCCTTCTTCTGATCGACTCGTCTGATGCCCTTGCCTCCACCGCCGCCTGCAGCTTTAAGCAGTAGTGGATACCCGATGCGTTTCGCTTCTTTTTGGAGCGTCTTCTTGTCATCGATGGGGCTGTCGGTGCCGGGAATTACCGGTACCGATGCGGCTCCCATCAACTCGCGGGCGCGTACCTTGTCTCCCATCGATTCGATCTGCTCGGGGGTTGGACCTATGAAGATCAGACCCGCTTCTTCCACCGCTCTGGCGAAGTTTGCGTTTTCGGAAAGAAATCCATATCCAGGATGGATGGCATCTGCTTCGGTTCGCAGAGCTGCCTCGATGAGTTTGTCGAATCGTAGATAGGATTCTGCGGGGGGAGCAGGACCGATGCGAACCGCTTCATCTGCGGCGTACCGATGGGGTGCGGAAGCGTCTGCTTCTGAGAAGACCGCGACCGACTCGATCCCTCGCTCGCGACAGGCCTGAAAGATGCGGATCGCAATCTCGCCACGATTGGCAACCAGAACCCGGCGGATCTGCTGCGCCGACTGTTTGCTCATAGAGGTTCATTCCCGTGCTTCTTGGCCGGATTCTGGTCCCTCTTGCCTGCCAACAGTCTCAATCCTTCGATGAGCCGTGGTCTTGTTTCCGGTTCTTCGATGACGGCGTCGATGTAACCCCTTTCTGCTGCGTTGAAGGGATTAGCGAACAGGTTCTCGTATTCTTCGGTTCTCGCCGCTGACACCTCTTGGGGTTCATCGGAGGCAGCAATTTCCTTTCGGAACAGGATCGCGACTGCACCCGGAGCACCCATCACGGCAATCTCTGCTGAGGGCCACGCCAAGTTCAAGTCTCCTCGGATGTGCTTGGAGGACATCACATCGTAGGCGCCACCGTACGCTTTTCTGATGATCACCGTCAATTTCGGTACGGTGGCTTCACAGTATGCATAAAGGAGTTTCGCTCCGTTGGTGATGATACCGTTCCATTCCTGGTCAGTTCCAGGTAGGAAGCCCGGGACATCGACGAAGGTAAGGATGGGGATATTGAAACAGTCGAGGAATCGAACGAACCGGGCAGCCTTGACGCTGGCGTGAATATCCAGACAACCGGCAAGTACCGCTGGTTGGTTTGCCACGATTCCGACCGGCTTTCCATCCATCCTGGCGAAAGCGGTGATGATGTTCTGTGCGAAGTCTTTCTGTACTTCCATTATCGAGTCACGATCAACGACTCTTTTGAGCACCTCAGCCATGTCGTAAGGCTTTTCACGACTCTCTGGAACGATGGTGGCGAGTTCCGGATCGGCTCTGTCGACGGGGTCGTTACAGGGGGATTCAGGGGCGGTATCCAGATTGTTGGATGGGAGATAGGACAGAAGTCTGCGGATCTCTTCGAGGCAATGGCGATCATCTCGACAGCGGAAATGTGAGACTCCACTACGCGAGGCATGGGTCGAGGCTCCACCGAGTTCTTCCTGTGTGACCTCTTCATGAGTCACCGTCTTCACCACGCTGGGACCGGTCACAAACATGTAGGAGGTACCTTCTGCCATGAAGATGAAATCGGTCAGGGCAGGGGAATACACCGCTCCACCGGCACAGGGGCCGAGGATCGCGCTCAATTGCGGAATCACTCCGGAAGCGAGTGTGTTGCGCAGGAAGATATCTGCATAACCACCAAGACTTGCGACTCCCTCCTGGATACGAGCACCGCCTGAATCATTGATGCCGATTACAGGAGTACCTGCCTTGAGAGCCATATCCATCACCTTGCAGATCTTGGCGGCGTTGGTGGCAGAAAGGCTACCGCCCTCGACGGTGAAATCTTGGCTGTAAATGAAGATTCGACGACCGTCCACTTCTCCCCAGCCGGTGACGACACCGTCTCCGGCAACGCGTCTTTTCTCCATCCCGAAATCAGTACACCGATGGGTGACCAGCGCGTCGATTTCCTGGAAGGTACCTTCATCGAGCAACACCTCGATGCGCTCCCTGGCGGTTAGTTTTCCGGCATCGTGTTGGCGCTGGAGGCGGTCTTCGCCTCCTCCGAGGCGGGCTGCCTCGATCCGTTTGCGCGCCTCGGTACGATTCTGTTCCTTCAAGAGCGTGGCTCCTCTCCCGATGATTGACCGGTGTCATCGTTGAGATACTCGACGAGTTCGACCAGTATTCCACCGGCAGAAGTGGGATGGATGAAGTTGATTTGGGTTCCATGACTACCCGGGTGAGGCTCAGAGTAGATCAGACGGCATCCGGACTCGACGAGCTGGTCCATCGATTTCTGCAGATTTTCGACCCGGAAAGCGATGTGGTGCAGGCCCTGTCCTCGTTTATCTATAAAACGGGCGATGGGGGAATCCTCGCTGATCGCCTCCAGTAGTTCGGTTCGGGTCTGTCCTGTTTCCAGATACAGGACCCGGACCTTTTGTGTCGGGACCTCCTCT
>Ga0310345_10003679_pt1 | contig 14428 bp, 13 predicted proteins | sample HC15DNA20500_MG_FD_204667 | JGI IMG/M metagenome (GOLD analysis project Ga0310345, IMG submission 204667) | Marine microbial communities from station ALOHA, North Pacific Subtropical Gyre - HC15-DNA-20-500_MG | ecosystem: Environmental > Aquatic > Marine > Oceanic | place: Pacific Ocean: North... | reverse complement strand
CCTTTCTATCAGCAAAGAGGTCCATCCAGTCTCCGATGTGGTCTCCCCAGACATAATTAAGCCACTCATAGAAGTGCTTCACATCCTTACGCGAGCGTTCCAGGTTTATTCCTTGCATTACGCCCATTACAACGGCTCCAGTGATTTTTCAGTACCACAATACGGGCACTCACCCTTAATGGCCTTTCCCCTGCTTATCACACGCGAAGCCCAACCACACATTTTGCAGTAAACTGCTCCCTCGAAGGTATCTCCTTCCATCTAAGCCACCGGAGCGAATAGTGAAGAAATTAGCCCTTCTTCATGGTCTATGATGTAAGCTGAAAGTCCTGCTTCCGAGCTAACATAGCCGTGTCTGTGATGGTATCGGTCAGACCCACTAAGGCTCGGCATTTGGATAACAGTCGTCCCTCCCTTTTCTTCAGACTTGCGAAAGTGCAGGTGTCCGTGAAACCACAGGTGGTATCTGTGTTCTCCCCACTCTTTGCGCTGTTCTACTGCCATGAGTTCAGGCAGTTTAGCAGTACTCTTGTCTCCATGAGTGAAACCAAGCAGGGAATCACCATATTTCACATACTGTCGAAGATTCGGATTTACTATGATTTCAACATCGTCACAATTGTCGAATGTGGCCTTCAGGTATAGCATCAACGCCAGGCTGGTGTGCCTATCGTGATTACCCCCTATGCACACCACTTCTAACGGAGCAATGTCCCTCAGCAATTCAAGGTGTTCCTTAGCCAACTCAAACCCGCTCATTAGAATTTCAGCGGGGGAGCCTGCCATATCTTGAGGAGTTCCCTTTGTAGTAGTCCCTGAGTCGTTATCAATATGGAACCAATCTGAGCCAACCGCTACGATGATTTTTTCTGGTGAATGAGGCAACATACCCATAAGCCTGGCAGTCTTTTCGTAAAGTCTGCCCTTTGCTTCGCTGAAACCGTACTGTTCGCCCACTTCGTCTTCCCAACCGTATTTTCCCCAATGGAAATCAGTAGGAGACACTATGAGAGCGTATGGTCGGTCTGAGGGGGATGGTTTCAACGCTTTTCGCTTTATGGTCTTTGGAGCCTCAGAAAAGGTGATATGACTGAATAGGCCATCTTCGAGGAGACGCCATTTTTCAGCATCTTCTTCGACTTGCTTCCTCCTCTCCGCGACATACTTTTCCTGAACCAATTTCCTGTTCTTAGCGACCAAATCATCAACCAGGTCATCCACATCTCTTTCCTGGAGTTCCTCATCTGTGTAAGGTAGCATTGAGTGGAGCCAACCATGTTTCCTGCGGTATTCATCGAACCAAGTCTCAGGGAACCCATACATCATGGAGATTGTTGATGATGTTTCACCATCACCGACCAATTTCGAGTATTCCTGCTTCATGGCTCTATGGATTGGGCCAGGAACCACCACGTTATGTTTCGCACTCGCGAGGTAGGTTATGTAGGTATCGTTCTCCTTCACATAGTAGGTATCGCAAGTCTTGTAGCCCTTATCCCCCACTATGACCTTATGTTTCACTCTAAATCGGCTGATGAAGCACCGCCAACCATTCTGACTTCGTTCTGGATAGTTTTCAGCTAACCAATCAGATAACTGCCTATCACTTTCAAATTCTTTATCGTTTATTAAACCAGCGACAAGGTCTGCGGCCTCGTCGTAGTCACCCCCGTTCATGTTTGTTCGTGCGCTGCGGCTCCTTATCAATGTTGTTCTCGGAATTTATTTTAATGTTTGTCTCCCTGCATTAAATAAATACATTTGAGCTATGCTGCCCTTTCTCACTAATCTTTCTTTTCTCTATGGGATATGGAAAGGTTTATTTGGAGGCACCCCGTTTTCAGACTGAGGCATGGCAGTAATAGAAGAGACTCCATTTTGGGAATTAGATTGGAAGAAGGGCGTTGACTGTTTATATGACGGAAATTGCCCTGACTTCTGCTACGCTGAGGACTATGGAGACAATATCCAAACCACCTGCGTATCAGTCCCCTTTGGTGTGTCGGACCTGGTTGATACTGCTATGGGACTCAGTTTTCGCGTAGTATTCCTCTTCGCTTTCACACTTTACTACACAGTTATACGATACAGATACCATAGAGAAAAGAATGAATACCCCAGAATGTAGTGCGGCGCTGCGGTTTAATGATTCGTCATATAACGCAAAGAATAGAAAAAATTCTCAAAAGCCTTAAATGTGGTCACTCCTCACGCTCAAATACGCGAAAGCGTCACAGAAAAGTGCTCGGGTGAGAAAATGGCAGATTATGTTCCGTTCAAGGGTGAAACTGCTGGAAACCCTGAAGAAGGAGCGACTTATAACATCGTGGGAACGGCTGCAAAGGTGGGTGATTTGCCGGTATCGGCTGCACTATCGGACATTCTCAGCGAGACAAACACACTTAGAACCACAGCAAATTACGATAACGACTTCGACATTTATGATGATATGCTGAAATTAGACCCTGAACTCAATGGGGCCGTCAGGGCAATCAGTCTTTCTGCTAACGATTGGGGAATTGACTACACCACAGGCAAAAATCGCCGCATTAGGAACGCTATACGCGAGCTCGTGGAGGAAACCCTGGATTTTGACGATATTCTTATAAATGCTATGCGAAATATGATGGTGTATGGGAACGACATTAACAAATTGTCAGGAAAAATGGGTGTGGGGCTTACGAATGTGCAGTCTCTACCTGCAAAGCAGATAACCATCGTTGATGAAAGGGCGAAAATAGATGCAAGCAGACCGTTTACTGCACCATTCGTCGCAGATGAAGCAAATCCTATCATTGAGAACAAATTTTACGTCCTCAGGGAACAGCAACAAACAGAACAAGCGTGGTCGAAAGACGAAATCTGGCATCTGCGGATAGATTACCGCAGTAATTGGTTTGAGGACAAACTCGGCAGGAAGAGTTATGGGATATGGGGAGCATCACGATTTTCTTCTCTCAAGCAAGCAATCCGAGCGAAATACAACTCCATGAATAACAGGATTTCCCTGGAAGATTCTCTCACAAAGCAATTCATCACAATTGGTCCTGAAGCCATTGAACACATTCAAGACCCAGCAGAACAGCAGGAACGCCTTAACCACATAATTACTAAGGTTGGGACGCTTCTCGGTGGATTAAGGAGTGACCAGATTCCCATCCTCCCCCACTATGTCGAAATGCACCATGTTGATTTGACGAATACCATTCCTGACAACGCAGGATTCCTGGACGCGATAAACGCCGATATATCCGCCGTAATGCAGGTTCCCCGCGTAGCAGCTGGTCAAGAACGCGGTTCAACATTCGCAGCGACTTACAATGCTAATATCTGGTCTTTCCAAAGCATCAAGAGGTTGCAGACTGTTGTAGCGCAACATATCAGGGAGCTCTTTTCAAGACATCTGGAATTGTTAGGTCTTCCTCACAAATTGAGTGGAATACCGACTCTTGTCTTCGCTCCTCTATTGGAAGAATCTCCTGCCGAAACTATGGCGAGAGGAACCTCAGGGTTTATTGGAGGCGTTCTCACCCTGAACGAGGCAAGAGAAATCATTGGCTTGGAGGGAGTTGCCGGAGGAGATGAAATCGTTCAACCGGAACAAGAAGAAGAATCAGTAGAGGATGAAAATGCCGACGAATGATGATATAGCGCGACTAAGCGACCTGCTAAGAGAAACACGAGAAGATGTTAGGAATATCAGGGATAACCACCTGATTCATATTGAGAAGGATATTAACGAGATACGCACCAGTATTGCTCTCATAGAGCATAGGCTCGAACCCCTTGAGGACTTTATACACGAATTCAGCAGGAAGGTTATGACTTTGTTTTTAGGTGCAGTAGCAGCAAGTATAGGAATACCTCTCGTTGTTGATGAAATGTAGGGAGGAATATTTGTTGACTCAAGATGAAGCCGACTCCATTATCGAAGTCATCAATCTTCGCGCAACAGAATTGCGCCAATTGATTATCACCATAGGCTCGATAATAGCAATACTGATGCCTGCAGTTGAGATGGTCGGTATTCTCGATATTACCCCCTACGGTGCGGGTGACGATGAATGGATTACCGACGACGATTGGGAGTATGAATCCGACTTCACCTGTGGGGATGGTTCAACCATTCAAGCCTCTTTAGTGAATGATGGCTACAAGAATTGCCGAGATGGGAGTGATGAGCCGGAGGAGGAATCGGAAGAGGAAAATAATACTGTGATATTGCCTCCAAGTGGTTGCACAGACCCCAATGCTGAAAATTACAACGAAACAGCCGTTGATGATGACGGTTCATGTGAATACGCAGGAAATCAGACCAATTATGGTTGCACGAATGAAACAGCCTCAAATTACGATGAGTGGGCTGAAGAAGATGATGGAACCTGTGAATATGACTCAACGGTTCATACAGACTGCGGTTGTAGGGCTGAAATGTGGGATGCCTTTTGGACTTACGATGACCAGGCCGATAACATGACTCTAACCTGGGATGCTGATTTAACCTGCCAGACTCCCCACAACCTAACAGTCATCTGGACCTTTTACTACAACAATACCTCCTCTAATGAAACTGGAGAATGGGCTGGTATTCAAGAAATGATGACCTATGAAACCACCTTCCAAGATTGGGACTATGTGAATCTGACTGTTGAAGGAGTCTCAGAAGGCCGCTACGACATATTTTCAACCTTCGGATTAGACGACACATATTACCGAGGAACAGATTGGTATAATGTGCAGGTGGGATGATGTGGGAATACCAGATACGAGTCCTCAGGGTTATTGATGGCGACACGATAGATGCTTCCGTTGATTTGGGATTCCACACTCACAGGAATATTCGCATTCGTCTCTACGGCATTAACACGCCTGAGACGCGCACTCGAGATGCCAGGGAAAAGAGGAAGGGTTTGATAGCGAAAGGCAGGTTATGGGATTTATTGAGTGAAGATGTTGATAAGGTGATAGTCAAGTCTCATGGTGTGGGGAAATTTGGTCGCTGCTTGGGTCAGCTATTCGTGGTTGATAACAAGGGGCATAAGCACGATGTTTCAGCAACTCTAATCCGAGAAGGGCATGGAGTAGAGTATTTCGGCGGGAAACGAAAGAAGGCTTAAATAAACTGAAACACCCAGGCCTGTTTATGAGCTGTGACTGTGGCTGTAATTGTGTGGCGGAAGAAGCACCGATATGTGGTGTTGATGAAGAATTGGTTGATGGGGTTTGCCAGAAGGTTTCTGTGACCCTTGACTTCAACCTCGATAGTGCTATTGTGCAATTAGAAGCGAGCACAGGCAGACAAGTGGTGAGAATTACCGGAACGGCATTCACCGAAGGAATCAATAAGAACTCATGGGGTCTCACTCGTGAGGGCGCAGAATCTGTGTCTTCGCAACTCAATGGGATAGACCTGACTTTACTGCACCCCGAAGCAGGGCCAGGTGGTTTTACTCGAAATATGGACGGTGGGGTTGAAGAGGCAGTAGTAGGTGAGGTTATCTCGGCATCTATAACCGATTCAGACGCATGGGTAGTCAAATTCATAGCAGATGTTTATCGTAGCGAACTCTTTGAAGCCCTCGAATCCGGCCTATGGCTACGAGAAGGCTATGGAGTATCAATCGGCGGAACAGGAATGCCTGAAACAGTCGCAGAACACAAGGATGGGACGGTGGAAATGTGGTTTGGTGCTGATTTTAACCTTGACCATCTCGCAATAGTCCATAAACCAGCCTACGAAGAGGCGAAAATAGACTCGGTGGAGCGAATAGAGGTTGCAGAAAGCACTGAAACGGAAGAAGCAACACAGGAGTTTATATGTAGCAAGAGTCTTCCCTCTAATTACCAACAGGTGACTGCAATGACAGAAGACAATCTTGATGCGCCGGAAGTGGAAGACACTTCGGCAATTGACGAATTAAATGACCTTCGTGCTGAGCTCATCCTGGCAAACGCAACCATTGACGAGTTTGCCGCCCAAGCCGCTGAAGAAGCGGAAGGCGAGCGAAAGGAGCTCGTTGATGAAGCAACAAAGCTGGGAATGAAGGGCCACGATGACTTGAATACCGATACCCTAACAGGGCTAATCGCTTCATGGAATGACGCACATCCCCCTGTGGAAGAGCGCGAAATGAAGCCTGTTGAGGCCGACACATCGGCTACTCCCGCAATTGTGGAGGCTACTGAAGAGGCTATGGTCACGAATTTCCTAAACGGAGAGAAGGTTTCAACCCCTGAATCTGTTTATGCACAAGTCTGGAATGTCTGGGCTGACCAATGGAACGGCCAGATGAACAACGACGACCTTTCTGCTCCAACCTACGAACAAGCAAAGGAAAGGAGGATGATTTAAGATGGCAGGAAGACTATTTCAGGACCCAATTGACGGCGATATGGCGAGCGGTCAGACGTGCGCCTCGCAAGGACTACTATTGAAAGCAGACGGCAGCGGCAACCTAACGGTGGTCGCGGCTGTGACTGATACCCCAGTGGGTGTTTCGGTTCAAGAGTCACAGCGTGACTACGACCAAGCACTTTTGGCTGCGGGCAGGGTTTCATTCTACCCTTCGGGTGGAGTGATTTTCTGTGCATCAGTCGGTGGCGAGGCACTCGTGACCGGAACTGCAATCTATGTGACCCAAACCGCAGCAGCGGACGGTCATGTTAGCATCTCTTCTTCAAACTCGGCTGTCAGGGTTGGAACCTACCTCGGACCTGCTTTGACTACGAGTGCAAATACGGCAGGTCTTCTGATTCCCGTTAATACAACGATGGCGGGGTGGTGATACAATGGCAAACATAACACTTGACTCTATACTCCGCGCAAATGACGACAGCTGGATAGCCGCTCAGGGTCCTATGGCCCCACCAGATGCGGTGCTTGAGCAGACTCTCCGTGACTTTATACAGCTACAATCGAATGTGATTTCGATTGGAACGAAGCTGGTCGGGACAAGAACTGTCCCCTGGTTGGAATTCAAATGGTATACTGGAACACAGGGAACCTTCACCTATCCGATAGATGACGCTTCCGTGACCGACCCGACTAAGATTGGGACTACCTCCTACACGACCCAACTCGCTAAGGGACAGGGCCGCGTGGTCTTCCTCGACACAGTACTACTGCGTGGGGAGTCATGGGAGACTATGGACCGCCAGCAGATGGGTATTATCCGCGCTCGTGCAGACAGCATAGACAACAAGATTCTAACTGACCTTGTCGCTGGTGCGGGACAGACACAGGCAGCTACGGCTGTTTTCGGGTCTGGCTCGGCTGACGAAGAGGGTGACCTTCTGGTGACTATGGATAAGATATTCGCAAACGCCCGCGTGTCGGGTGACGAGGGACTAACACTCGTCCTACCTGCAGACAAGAGGTCTTCAATCCTCAACACAACTCTTTACGGAAACGTGGTTGAGTCTCTGGGCGACCATTTGGGACGCATTGCTTCTCTAAGTGTTCTCTACACTCGCGACTTTGGCGCAACCGGCGCACTCGGAAATGACTCATTGGTTATGATTCCTGGTAGTGAGACTGCCGAATTCTTCACCTACAATGGACCTGGATTCCAGGAAACCGAACTGACCCGCCTACCTGGTGTCGGTTGGGATTGGCTCCTGACCTCCTACTATGGAGATGTAGTCCATGAAATGCAGGATGGTGCGGCCAGCGGTAAGAACAACCGCATAGTCAAACTGACCGGCGTTAGAAGCTGATAGTGTGGCTCGTTTTACTGAAGCATTCCGAATGGTTGAGCTCGCCAACATCTGTGCGACTCAAGGTAAAGAGTGTCCTGATGAATGGCCTGAAGGCTTAGATGCTCATTATGCAGCAATGGTTGCGTATGTCCTCGATATGGGTTCCCCAAAACCTAAACCTGTGAAGCCAAAAGGTAATAAGAGGCAGGCTCCGAAGAAAGAGGTGAAGGCAAATGGCAGCAAAGAAGAAGAAGAGTGAATCTCCTACGCCAAAGAAAGATACGAAGGCAGCTATCGCTGGTCGTCTCAAGGCAAATGGAATACCCTTCGATGAAGGAGCATCAGTAGCTGAGCTACGCCACAGGGAAACCCATTGGATTCCTGGGCATGGTTGGCTCGTCAGAATGTATAGGCAACACCCTAAGCTCAGAGCCGTTGGTATGTTGAACAACAAGATGTATTGGCTCCCCAATTCAAGGTGGGCTGAATCATTGATTCTGACGAAGAAGCTCACAGTTATTCGGCGCATGAACGAAGTTCCTGGGAATGCTATTTTCCTCGATGTGCCGGAGGACTGGAATGGCAGCAACTGAAGCCAATATCCGCGATTTACTGAATTACCCGAAGGGGCTCAATTCAGGCACAATCACACAGTATATCACGATGAGAACCGAGCAGGTCAATAAACAGGCTCGTGGTGTTCTTTATCTCGCAGACAACACTACCAATGCAGTTACTACTGCTCAAAAGGATGAGTGCGTCAAGGCTTTGGTGTGCCTTGATTGCCTTTCAGTCCTCATAGACACCATACCGACTCATGTCCCAGAAGAAGAGCAAAGAGTAAGCGATATGCGCTTGAGAAGTCAGATAAGCACATTCAGGACACGCAGTAGTCAACTGCTGAAACTTATCTCGGAAGAAGGGGCTACAGCCTACGAAACAGGCAGCACTTCAACGAGGATTGAATAATGGCTTCATATACATGGGTTGGCAGCGGTGGCTCTATAACAGCCAGCACCTCGACTAATTGGCAGCCTAACGGAGTACCAGGGACTAACGACACCGCATTTTTCGACAAGACGAGCGCTTACGATTGCACATGGGACATTGCGAGTATAGGGGAAATCAAGTGTGAAATGGCTCCATCGTCAGGCGACAGGGAGTTGGGGATAGACTACGGCTACTACAACGAAAATGCAGGAACAGCCAGAACAATCACCTTCACAACCAATGTGACCGCGAAGGGCATTTACTTCAACTGCATTTTCAAGGCAACAGCTGCCAGGGAAATATCATTTACTGGAATCAATACCTTAGAGGGAAGATACCTCACCTTTGGAGAATTGGCTGCATACGATGGGAAGACTAACTTCACATTCAAAATGGATGTTCTCAATGCGACCTCATTCGGGCTGGAAGATGGTGAATATCCCCATCTCGACTTATCAGGTGCTGGGACTTGGGCTATGGGAGCACTCGCGGCTCATACAGGAACAAACTTCCCGTCGGGATTTACCACAGTTGATATTCAAAACCTTACTGTATCTGCAACCACAGGAAAACCAGCTTCATATAATCCGATAAACGACAGGAAGAAGAAATTCACAGTCAATGGGACTATGGCCGTGACTGTTAATGCTTTCGATGCCGGATTGACCAGCTGGACTCTTACTGCCTCTTCGGGAGGCTTTAGAATCCCCACCACCGGAGATACCTCTAACTTTGGTACTGGAACCTCCTTTTCAGCGACCTGGCACAATTTGACCATTCAAAGGGGGTCTGCAGACGGACAAACGGCATACATCACAGACGGTCTGACCTTGATATGCGACTCTTTCACCATCAAGGCAGGTGCTCATGTGAAACCCCAAACCAACACTAAGGGAAACGGCATTAAGACCAATTCTACACCGAGCATAGACGGTTCCTGGGACTTCTTTCGGGTAGGTGGGGGATTTTACCATTCCGCCCCCACAAACGCCGTCTATATGCCCCCCAAGATTGGCTCCACTTCTCAGGTTCTATCCGTTGTGAATGGAGTTCCTGATTGGAGCACCATAACAGCAGATGTTTCAGCACAATCAACCATAGATATTGGGCCTCTCATTGTTGGGTCAAATACAGACTATGGTAGTATTGTGATATTCGGGACACTAACGCTTTAATAGGGATGAGTAGGAGGAAGTAGTATGCCTGACCTTACAGACAGCAAGAACCTGCTGACAGACACACAGGCTAACAGGATTCAGGTCACTCCTCTCGGAGCACAGATTTTCCGCGACACAACAAGCGGGATGGTGTTCATCGGTGATGGCTCTACTGCAGGTGGTAGGTCTATGGATATACGACCAAACTCCACCACGATAACAGCAAGTGCTACCCTCACGCGCACTCACGAGGGACAACTCATAGTGTGCAGTTCCGGTAGCGCAATCACACTCACAATACCCCCCAATTCCAGCATTCCATTTCCCACCAATTTGACTGAATTAAGAGTCCTCAACATGGGAACAGGTGCGGTCACTATTGCCGGTGGTGTGGGAGTCACTCTAAACGGGTCTGCCTTCGCTAAGGTTCTCGGCCAATACGAGAAATCCTATGTGAGAAAGACAGGAACAGATACATGGCTTGCGTATCAAAACAGCGCAAGTGGGCCATCTGGTCCTCCAGGCCCCACAGGGTCCGCTGGCCCTCCAGGACCAACGGGTAATACTGGACCAGCCGGACCTCAAGGAGACGAAGGAGAACAAGGTGATGATGGGAACACAGGCTCAACAGGTCCTCCTGGACCTACTGGTTCAACGGGAGGAACAGGCCCAACGGGAACTGCTGCTGGCTTTGGAACTCCAACAATCGCAGCTGGAACATTGGCGATTAACTCCTCCGGCCCTGATACCGCGAAGATTTTTGCATTCACAATACCAGCAGGCCCTACTGGTTCAACTGGAGCCATAGGGAAGAAGGGAGGACACGGTTATGCCTTCACCACTAATACTGCAGATTCAGACCCAACACAGAATACATTCAAATTTAACCACGCTACTTTCAACTCAATAACCAAGATTTTCATTGATGATGAGTCAGATTCAGGAGATGCTCAGGATTGGTATGCTACATGGGATGATTCTTCTGGTCTCAGGAAGGGCTACCTGACTTTTTCAGGTATGGATGGAGATAACCTCGATGTTATTTCCCTCCAAGTGACGGGAGTGACCGAAGCCACAGGATATTGGAAGATTGATGTTATCCCAAGACACGGCTCTGTTCCCTCTAACGGCTCGAAGTGGGTTCTTGATTTCAGCCCATCAGGAGACTTAGGGCCTGGTGGCCCTACAGGCTCACAAGGTCCGACAGGTTCTCAAGGCCCGACAGGCTCACAGGGTCCGACGGGAAGCACTGGACCTCAAGGCACACAAGGCCCGACAGGGAGTACTGGAGCAGCAGGCCCTGAGGGGCCGGATGGCCCCACAGGCTCTACGGGTTCTCAAGGTGCGGCAGGTCCTACGGGTCCAGCTGGGCCTACAGGGAGTACCGGAAGTCAAGGGGCAACCGGAGCTCAAGGTCCGACAGGTCCAGCAGGACCCACAGGTCCCACAGGGGCGGGTGGGCCAACAGGTTCACAGGGACCAACAGGAGACACAGGTGCTACTGGTGCTCAAGGGAATTTTGGGGGAGCCTCGTTCAAGTATGACTTTTCAACGACCACCACTAATGCAGACCCAGGAGCAGGGAAGGTTCGGTTGGATAACGGAACACAAAATGCTGCAACAGGGATATACATTGACGACTCAGATCTCGATGGGTCAGATATACAGTCCTACATGAGAACCATTGACGACTCAACCTCGACTATCAAAGGCCATGTGAAAATCACCAAGATTGACGATACCTCTAAATTTTTGCTATACACCATATCCTCTCTAAGTGAAACCACAGGTTATTTCGATATTACAGTTAGCCCAATAGATTCTTCTGCAGCATCTCCATTCGCAAATGGTAATGATGTAATAGTGACCTTCGCCCGAACCGGCGACAAAGGCGACACCGGAGCAACAGGGCCTCCTGGCCCCACAGGCTCAACCGGAGCTCAAGGACCTGCAGGACCGACAGGTTCTCAAGGAGTGGCTGGCCCTACGGGTGCTACAGGAAGTCAAGGCCCAACAGGTTCTACTGGACCAACCGGCCCAGATGGACCTGATGGACCTGATGGCCCAAGTGGGCCTCCAGGTCCTACTGGTAGTCAAGGAGCAACAGGCCCAGGTGGTTCAACGGGGCCTCCTGGACCGACAGGTCCAACAGGACCTGAAGGTTTGATTTGGGAGGGTAATTGGGCTACCGCTACTGCATATACTGTTGATGATGCAGTTTACTACACCGTGAATGGTCAGTCGTATATGTGCAAACAAGCACACACCTCATCCGGCTCTATACTCCCCACCAACGCCTCCTATTGGGACACGTTAGCTGCTAAGGGAGCAGACGGAGCTACCGGAAGTCAGGGTAGTACTGGACCAACAGGCCCTGCAGGACCTTCAGGCCCAACGGGGTCTCAAGGAGCAACAGGAGCAGCGGGTGCTACTGGACCAGCTGGACCAACAGGTTCTACGGGTGCTCAAGGGCCAACGGGAGCGACCGGAGCGGCTGGTGCAGATGGTGACGACGGAGCAACCGGCGCACAGGGTTCAACCGGCCCAGCGGGACCTCCAGGACCAACAGGAAGCGGTGGGAGTACTGGACCAACAGGACCTCCTGGCTCAACAGGCCCAACGGGACCCCTCGGTCCTCAGGGTGTGTTCGGTGGAGCCTCTTTCAAATACGATTTTAGCACTACAACCAGCAAGGCTGACCCTGGTGCAGGTAAGGTAAGGTTGGATAACTCTACTGAGAATGCCGCCACCGGAATTTACATTGACGATAGCGACCTTGACGGCACAGATATACAGGCTTTCCTCCGCACCATTGACGATTCCACTTCGACCATTAAGGGTCACATGAAGATGACTAACCTCACAGATTCATCTCAGTTTATCCTATGGACTATCTCTTCCCTCACAGAAGAAACGGGCTACTTCGACATAACCGTGAGTGCCGTTGATTCGTCTGCCACGTCTCCGTTCTCAGACGGCGAGGATGTTTTTATCACCTTCGCTCGAACTGGTGATGTTGGAGATACAGGAGCACAAGGGCCGACAGGAGCAACAGGTCCCGCTGGGCCTCCTGGACCCACAGGGTCTCAAGGAGCAACAGGCGCACAAGGCCCAACGGGAGCAACAGGTGCTGCCGGTGATGATGGAGACGATGGAGCAGCAGGCCCACCTGGACCCACAGGTGGCGCAGGCCCAACAGGCCCCACAGGAGCAGCAGGAGCAACCGGAGCAGCAGGACCTCCTGGTCCAACAGGCAACACCGGAGGTGCTGGCCCGACAGGTGCAGCAGGACCTCCAGGGCCTACCGGCCCAGATGGAGATGATGGTGATACCGGAGCGACAGGTCCGACTGGACCGACAGGGGGAACAGGCCCAACGGGCGGAACTGGACCCACAGGGCCTGCTGGTTCTGATGGTGCAACATGGACTTCCAGCAATACTACACCAAGCGGGGGCAACAATGGAGACTTCCACTTCAATACATCTAATGATAAGATTTATAAGAAGTCAGGTGGCTCTTGGTCTGAAATAGCAGACATTACAGGCACAACAGGGCCTACCGGAGCCGCAGGCCCCACAGGAGCAGCAGGTCCTACTGGGCCAACAGGAAGTGCTGGTGGAACAGGACCCACAGGTCCTACTGGAGCTCAAGGCTCACAGGGAAATACAGGGGCTACCGGCGCAGCGGGAGAAGATGGAGACGATGGGGCTACCGGCCCTACAGGTCCTGCTGGGCCTCCTGGCTCAACCGGAGGGACGGGTCCAACAGGTCCGACAGGACCAGCAGGTGTCTTTGGTGGAGCCTCTTTCAAGTATGACTTCTCTACCACTACTACTGACAGCGACCCTGGTGCGGGCAAGGTGAGGGTCAATAGCAGCCCCAACCAATCAAACGCAAATCACATCTTCATAGACGACTCAGACCTCGACGGAACGGACATACAGACCTTCTTGAGAACAATTGATGATAGCACCAGCACTATCAAGGGTCATGTGAAGATGACCAACCTAACCGACTCCTCTCAGTTCATACTATGGACTATTTCCTCACTAACAGAAAACAGTGGTTATTTCGACATTACAGTTGGAGCAGTCAATTTTTCCACTACAGCACCATTCTCAGACGGCGAAGATGTATTCCTTACATTCGCAAGAACCGGAGATATAGGAGCAACTGGAGCCACCGGCCCTACGGGTCCGACAGGCCCATCTGGTCCTCCAGGACCAACAGGTGCAGCTGGTGCAGACGGGGATGATGGTTCGGATGGAGCCACAGGTCCTCCTGGGCCTACGGGCGGAACAGGTCCTACTGGAGGAACAGGACCAGCAGGCACAGCAGCAGGCTTTGGGACTCCAACAGTCACAACAGGTAATGCTGGAACGAATGCTTCAATAAATTCAAGTGGGCCGAACACAGCAAAAGTCTTCGCCTTTACGATTCCAAGAGGAGATACAGGCGCAACAGGTCCTACTGGACCTGACGGAGACGATGGTTCAGACGGTAGTGATGGTGCAGCGGCTGGGTTTGGCACTCCAACAGTAGCGAGTGGGCCATTAGCAATCAACTCAAGCGGGCCTAATAC
>Ga0310345_10003678_pt1 | contig 14429 bp, 14 predicted proteins | sample HC15DNA20500_MG_FD_204667 | JGI IMG/M metagenome (GOLD analysis project Ga0310345, IMG submission 204667) | Marine microbial communities from station ALOHA, North Pacific Subtropical Gyre - HC15-DNA-20-500_MG | ecosystem: Environmental > Aquatic > Marine > Oceanic | place: Pacific Ocean: North... | reverse complement strand
AGCCTACTCGCGGGAAGAAGAAAAGTTAGAAAAACATCTACCTTTTCTTGCTACCGTGGGATCCGTATCGCCTTATATAGGTTTGTTTGGCACAGTGATTGGTATTATGAATTCGTTTTTAGGCCTAGCGACCCAAGCCCAGGCAACGCTGCAGGTAGTCGCACCTGGCATATCTGAGGCACTGTTTGCAACAGCAATTGGTTTGTTTGCAGCTATTCCTGCTGTAGTTGCTTATAACCGTTATTCAGCGGTGCTGGATGACGTAACAAGCAGCTATATTACTTTCACAGATGAGTTCTCGAGCATTCTGCATCGGCAGATACATAGTACTTAGTTTAAGTTCGGCTTTTAGGTAATCAATATGGAAATAATGGCCCGCAAAAGGCGTAAACCTATGAGCGAGATTAACGTGGTACCCTACATTGATGTGATGTTAGTGCTTCTTATTGTTTTTATGGTTACAGCTCCCATGTTGAATCAGGGGATTGATGTTGATTTGCCACAGGCCAATAATGAGCCACTGGACATTGACGAGAACTTAGAAAGTCTAGTGGTGTCTATTACGTCAAATGATGAATATTACTTGAGTATCGGAGCGACCGGAGAAGACCGGCGACCGATAGCGTTGAACATGGTTGGAGATCAAGTCAGCCGTATTATTAGTGCTAATCCTACTATTCAGGTTTTAATAGAAGGCGATAGTGAAGCGGACTGGGGAGCGATGATCACTTTGATAACCACATTGCAGCAGGCGGGTGTAACTAACCCTAATTTTATCACTCAACCATTAAATATGGTGCAGTAATAACTGGTTCTAATATTAGTATCTGTGAATAGTGTATTTAATAATTTAATAATTTATAACGGCTATCCAATCTCTATAGTCGCCGCAGTCATCTTCCACATTATACTTTTGGTTGTACTTGTTTGGGTGCAATCTAATAATAGGATGGATAGATTAGAATTGGTGCAGCCGACCATCGTGAAAGCGCTTTTTATCGATGAGAACCCCCAAGTGCGTAATCAAGAAATTCTTGAGCGCCAGCGGCTCGAACGAATAGAACAACAGCGTGTTACACGAGAAGAAGAACAGTTTCGCCAACAAGAAGACGAGCGTCAGCGCCTGTTGGAAGAGCAGCGGGAAATGGAAGAGGTGGCTCTTCGCGAGCAAGAAGAGCTTGAGCGCCAGCGAGCTCAAGAGGTACAGCGCGAACGAGCGCGACAGGAAAGTATCACGATGGAGCAACAGCGGGCACAAGCCGAAGCGGAGCGACGGCGTCAGGATGAGGAAGCACAATTACAACGTCAGGTAGCAGAAGATACAGCCTTGGCAGCAGAAGCAGCTCGTACTGAGTTTGAACTGGTTCAGAGTGCTACCGCTCTGATTCAGCAGGCTCTTCAACAGGTCTGGAATCGGCCTCCAAGTGCTCGTAATGGTATGCGCGTCATTCTCAGGATTCGTATGTTACCAACTGGTGAGTTGCTTGAAGCCTCAATAACTCAATCTAGTGGTGATGCTGCTTTTGATCGTTCTGCAGAGAACGCCGTTTACAGCGCCTCTCCGTTCACAGAATTACAGAATTTACCGATTAGTGTGTTTAATGAGAACTTTAGAACGCTGTCCCTTATTTTTGAACCAGAGGACTTATTGAATTGAATACGCGTACCAGTATTTGTATTTTCCTACTCAGCTTCCTTTCTTTGTCGGCTAAGGCCGAGCTCAGCATTCAGATTACCCAGGGCATTGACAACCCTATTCCAATCGCGGTCGTGCCGTTTGCATTGGAAGGCGCTGGCGTGCTCAGTGAAGATGTTGCTGGGATCGTGATTAATGATCTGGAACAGGTTGGAGAGTTTCTCTCTTTATCACGCTCCAATATGTTGAGTATGCCGAGCGAAGAAAGAGAAGTATTTTACCGTGACTGGCGCATTCTAGCGCAGGACTACTTGTTGGTGGGCAAAATAAATCGAGCTTCAGGGAGTCAGCTTGTGCAAGTGCAATATGAATTTTTCGATGTTAATCGGGAATTGAAATTGGCAGGTGAGATTCTGACAGGGAGTGTTGCCCAACTCAGAGACATAGGGCATGCAATAGCAAACGTGGTATTCGAGGAGGTCACTGGAATACCCGGCGCCTTTACTTCTCAAATACTTTACGTAGTGTCTGAACAGGTACAGGGAGATGAATATAATTTTCGTTTGGAAAAGGCTGACTACGATGGTGCTCGCGCACAGGCACTGCTGGAATCGAGAGAACCGATCATGTCCCCTAGTTGGTCACCGAATGGCCAAGATGTAGCCTACGTGTCCTTTGAGACTGACCTCCCGCGTATCTACATTCAAAATATTGCGACTGGGCAGAGACGACAAATTACTAATTATCCAAACATCAACAGTTCTCCGGTATGGTCGCCTGATGCGACTAAGCTGGCTATGGTGCTTTCTAAGGATGGCAGTCCGGATATCTATGTTCAGGATCTCAATACCAATCAATTAATGCGGGTTACTGATCATCCAGCGATAGATACAGAGCCAAGCTGGAGCTCTGACGGGCGCTCAATAGTATTCATGTCTGATCGTACAGGTCAGCCACAGATCTACCAGATAGAGTTAGGTGCGCCTTCTTATAATGTAGAAAGGCTGACTTATGATTGCTTTCAATGCATGAAGGCCAGGTTTTTACCAGATGGGGTGAATTTAGTGCACGTTCGCAGGGAAGCGCGACAGAACCCCAATTACCAGATCGCCATATTGAATATCGAGACTCTTAGAGTGATTACTTTGACAAATACCTCATTGGATGAATCCCCTAGTGTGGCTCCGAATGGCAGTATGATCATGTATGCTACAAAATTTAACGGTAGAGGCGTGCTTGATGCTGTATCCATTGACGGTCGAGTTAAATTCCGGCTACCATCCTCACAAGGTGACGTGCGGGAGCCTGCCTGGTCTCCGTTTCTGAATTAGAGCTACTGAATCGTAACAAACTAAAGTATTTGGAGGACTCAAAGAGTGGGAAATCAATACAATCAATTTCTTAAAATAAGCCTATTGGTAATCTCGGTGGTCACGCTGGCTGCATGCAGTTCAACTAGCGAACCTGAAGAGGTTATCGAAGATAATCAAGCCGCATCAAGCAGCAGTAGTAATAGTGCTTCTCCTAGCGCTAGTTCTGGTAGTGGTCAATTGACCCAGGAAGAAATCAGGGCTCAGAATGCTTTGCGAGAGACTGTCTTTTATTTTGATTTTGACGTGGCCGAGTTTAAGCCAGCAGATCGTGACACGCTGACTTATCATGCCCGTGATCTTGCCGCTAACCCCGGTAAACGCGTGCGGTTGGAGGGTCACGCAGACGAACGAGGCACGCGAGAGTACAACTTGGCGCTGGGGGAGCGACGTGCCAACGGGGTAATGAACTACTTTATAGTCAACGGTGCATCTCGATCTCAAATCGAAGTAGTGAGCTATGGGGAAGAGCAGCCTGCTCAAAATAGTTCCAGCGAACAAGCGTATACCCAAAACCGCAGAGTTGAAGTAGTTAACCGATAATTACGGATGCATAGATCTTTTGCCATAGTGGCCAATAAAGTACTTGTCCTTATCTTTGCGAGTATTTTTAGCATAGTGGCTATAGCTCAGGGTACCGGCGCTGTTATCGAATCTCAGGCATTTACTCCGGGGCAACAACCCTTGCCTCCGGGGTCTGTCGGCGGGACCAATAATGACGGCCTCTCACTGTTGTTGGAACAGAATCAACAATTACGCACTGAAGTACAGGCTTTAAGAGCGCTTGTCGAGGAACAAGGATTCGAAATTCGCAAAATGCAACGGGATTCGCTTAATCGTTATACCAATTTAGACGAAAGGCTGGGGGCACTAGAGGGTGGGTTAGTCACCGAAACAAGACCTGGGAATCGTGCTACCGATACAATATCTTCCCCAGATTCGCCAACAGAAGCGTTGCCAGAGAATCCTGAAAGAGGCACGAGCGTGGTTGCCGGCCTGGAAAATGGCAGCTCAACCCTTGCGCCGCGGAGTAGCGCTCGTGTTAATCGCGGCACATTACAACCTGCCATACTGAGTGAACAACAGCTTTACCAGATGGCTTATGACTCAGTAATCAATAGTAACTTTGAGCGGTCCATTGCTGAATTCGATCAGTACCTGAGCATTTACCCTGAGGGGCGTTTTGTAACTAATACTTACTATTGGAAAGGACAAGCTTACTTATATCTGAATCGATTTACCGAAGCACGGGATTCCTACGAAATTATTCTGGAGCAATACGAGGAGTCACCGAAACTACCTGATGCAATGTATGGACTAGGCTTAGCTTATCAGGGGCTAGGCAACATCGCTCAGGCGCGCCAATTGCTCAGTGAGATCAAGAGACGCTTTCCCAACACCGGTGTAGCTAATCTAGCTGACACTAGACTTCTTTCGTTGGATTAAATTAATACATGCATTCATTCCCTTCTGCGTAGTTTCTGTGCGCAGTGTGAAATCGTTGGTAATAAGAAGCTGAGATAGCGCATGGCTGACGACAATACGTTAAGAATTACGGAAATTTTTCATTCCTTACAAGGAGAGGCTCGGACAGTAGGTAGACCGACGGTGTTCGTGCGGCTAACAGGTTGTCCGTTGCGCTGCCAATACTGCGATACCGCCTATGCTTTCGACGGCGGCAAATTGTTACCATTGGAGGGTATTTGTGCTGAGGTAGAGAAATACGGTAGCAAACTTGTAACAGTAACCGGTGGGGAGCCTTTGGCCCAGCCTAATAGCAAGGTGCTAATGACCATGTTATGTGACAATGGATATCAGGTGTCGCTTGAAACCAGCGGTGCTATGCCAATCGAAGAAGTTGACGAACGCGTATCTATCGTTCTTGACCTTAAGACACCAGGCTCTCAGGAATGTGATAAGAATTGCTATGAAAATTTAGGCCATCTGAAAACTAAGGACCAAATTAAATTTGTAATCTGTGATCGGGCAGATTACGAATGGTCCAAAGCTAAATTGGATCAGTTGAATTTGCGCAATAAGGTGAGTGAGATTCTATTCTCACCTTCTTACGATCAGCTAGCGGCTTCAGAATTAGCTGAATGGGTTCTGAATGATGCTCTTGATGTGAGAGTTCAATTACAGCTGCATAAGGTAATTTGGGGTATTGAGCCGGGTCATTAGTGCCTTCTCCGTATAAACATTCTATGAGCAACCATGAATAAGAAAAAGGCAATTGTGCTAGTGTCAGGAGGGCTTGATTCGGCGACCTGCCTAGCAATTGCGAAGGCTCAGAACTACGAGTGTTATGCGATAAGCTTCGAGTATGGGCAAAGATCAAGGAGTGAGCTGCAGGCGGCGAAAGAAATTGTGGCTGCGGCAAGGATAGTAGAGCATAAGATTTTCTCGCTGCAGATGGGTGAGCTGGGTAGCTCGGCATTAACGGATGTACACATAAAGGTTCCGGAAGAAGAGAGTGAAGGAATACCTGTTACTTATGTACCTGCCCGCAATACTGTATTTCTATCCTACGCTCTTGCATGGACCGAAGTATTAAAGGGTGAAGCAATCTTTATGGGTCTGAATGCTCGGGATTATTCTGGCTACCCCGATTGTCGTCCCGAATATGTTGCAGCGTTCCAGCAGTTGATTAATCTAGCTACAAAGCGGAGTGTTGAAGGAGGGATAATAAAGCTGGAAACACCCCTTATTGATTTAAATAAGTCAGAGATTATCAAGATTGGACTGCGACTTGGTGTGAATTATGGCAATACAGTGTCCTGCTACCAAGCAGATGAATCGGGAAGAGCGTGCGGGCGTTGCGATAGTTGTCGTTTTCGACATAAAGGCTTCGTTGATGCTGGTGTGGATGATCCTACGCGATACCAGTTATGACGCCCGCTAAAACGTGCCATCACTTGAGTTTTTTAATTTTGATAGTACTATGTCGCACCTCGTGGGTCGTTAGCTCAGTCGGTAGAGCAGAAGGCTTTTAACCTTTTGGTCATAGGTTCGAATCCTATACGACCCACCATTTTCTTTTTGTTTTTCTAAATACTCCAAACTTAAGAATTGGAAGCTTAACTCGTAGTACCCTATGCTAAAATCAGTGTCCCTAATTTTTCTCGGATAATTTATGACCGATACTGCAGGTGCACAAGAGCACCATGACCTAGCATCCGATCTGGAAATAGTCCGGCAATACCTGGACCAAATAGAACCTCCGGAGGAATTGTCGGAGGCGGCACGATCAGTGGTTGAAGCACAACTTCGTGACTTGATGCTGGCCAAGAATGCCCGTTTGGTCGCGCATTATTACTCTGATTCGTCTTTACAAGATCTAGCCGATGATACTGGGGGATTCGTCGGTGATAGTCTCGAAATGGCTAGATTTGGTCGCGAAAGTGATGCGGATATTCTTATGGTAGCCGGTGTCCGGTTCATGGGTGAGTCTGCCAAGATACTTAGTCCAAGTAAAAAAGTGTTAATGCCTACGCTCGAGGCAACCTGCTCGCTTGATATTGCTTGTCCAATTGAGAGCTTTGCGCCATTTTGTGATAAACATCCTGATCGAACAGTAGTGGTATATGCTAATACTTCAGCAGCGGTTAAGGCACGCTCTGACTGGGTAGTGACTTCCAGTATTGCACTGGATGTTGTGGAGCATCTTTTAGAAAAGGGAGAAAAGATCCTCTGGGCTCCGGATAAACATCTCGGGGCTTACATCAGAAAGACTACTGGAGCAGACATCTTACTCTGGGATGCCGCTTGTATCGTACATGAAGAATTTAAAGCCCGTGGCATTAAGGATATGCTGAACATCTATCCTGACGCCGCGGTACTGGCCCATCCAGAATCAACGGACGCGGTGCTGGAACTAGCCCACGTAATCGGATCTACGACCCAAATTATTGAAGCAGCTAAGTATTTGCCAAATCGAAATATTATCGTTGCGACTGATCAGGGTATCTTTCACAAGCTGCAACAGTTAAATCCGGATAAATTCTTTATCATCGCTCCAACCGCCGGTAATGATGCAACCTGCAAAAGTTGCGCTCATTGCCCTTGGATGGCAATGAATTCCTTGCAGGCCATGTATAGCTCTTTATTGGAAGAGACAGATGAAGTATTGGTTGACCCGGTTCTTGCTCAAGATGCTATGAAACCCTTAAGGCGTATGCTGAATTTTGCTGCGGAGAATAAATTGCGAGTAAAAGGTAAAGCCTAGCCTAGGGCATGACTTATTTTATCGTTTAATCGTCGCTAAGTTCACGTATGATTTCTTCGACGTTACTAATTTTTTGTCTCAGGCGGGCCAGTTCTGCTGGGGCAGCACCATTGTCAGTTTCTACGCGGACAGCAAACTGTAATTGCTCCCGGGCTCTGCGAAAATCGTGTAGAAGCATAAAGTACTCAGCACGAGCCTGGTGAACCTTGCCGATATTTCCAGCTTGCCCCCAGGTTTCTGCTAGTTGAAACCAAAGATGGTGATCGTTGGCTCTGAATTGAGTATACCGTTCCATCATTTCGGCAGCTTCGGTATAGGCTCGAGATTCTTGCAAAGCAGCGACATAGGCCATTGTAAGGGAATGATTATCTGGATTGATCTCCAAATGGCGGCGCAAAAAATTGATAGCCTGATGTGGCTCATTTTGGGCTGTATAAATTTCAGCTTGGGTAACTACATAACTGATGCGATTGGGATCTTTAAGCAGAAGCGGAGCAAGGGTGGTATTAGCTCGGGCATATTGCTCATCTTCCGAGTAGCTTACGGCTAAACCGTAACGATTGGCATCCTGCGTGAATTCGTTAGTACTTTCATTTAATTTTTCCTGGTATTCCATTATTAATGCTCTTCTGTCGGGAGCATAATGGCTGAGTATCCGTGCACGCATAGTCTGGTATTCCAGGTTATTGGCGTAATCACTTGGCGGATAGCGCATAGCCCTGCCACGGGCGTCAGCAACACGCGATTCGGTTAGGGGGTGGGAGAGAAGAAACTCTGGAGGGCGTCTGCCAAAACGATTGAGCGCGATGAGTCTTTCAAACAACTTACCCATTGCGTCGGGATCGAAACCAGAATAATACATATTGTCTTGGCCGATGCGATCGGCCTCGGCTTCGTGGCTTCGGCTGAATCGCAATTGATTCTCGACGGCCCGACCTTGAGTAGCGGTAATCGCCGCCATGCCATGTTCGGCTTGGGAGGTAGCCATAACCAACACGCTCGCCAATAAAGTTGCTAGTTGAGGGACGCGCCCCGCTTGTGCTTCGTCAACCCCGCGGGCAAAATGCCGCTGACTGACATGAGCGATCTCGTGTGCCATTACAGATGCGAATTCCGCTTCTGTTTGTGCGTTGAGGAACAGACCGGTGTTGACCCCGATTATGCCGCCTGGAGCGGCAAAGGCGTTTAGTTCTTCGCTATCGATAATTATAAAAGAAAGGCGATGGTCCTGCAGTTGACTGCGAGAGGCTAACTTATAAGTTAGATTTTCCAAATAATCGTTTAGAAGAGCATCTGGAATAGTTAGTGCGCTTCGACGAATCTGGCTCAAAAATTGCTGGCCCATCTCGTATTCTTGCTCGAGCGAAACGGTTCCCGAAATACGATCGCCTAGTGAAGGAAGCGGTGTTTGGGCTTGACTGCTTAGCGCAAGCAGAGTTGGTAGTAAAAATAACGCTGTATAACGGTTGTATCGACTCATCATGGGTGTCTTAGCACTATACATATGACCCAGACTAACACAAATTATTATATAGGATAGAGTAACTTAACATAACTATTAAGCGGATTAGATCATGGTCATTGGGTGTAATAGCTTGATAATATAAGGGATGGATATCAATGTTGATGTGATGTTGGATTTGAGCGGTTTACAGTGTCCAATGCCGCTATTGAAGACAAAATTAGCTTTGAATAACATGTTGCCACAACAGATTCTAAAAGTGGTCGCTACCGATCCTGGATCCGAAAAAGACTTCCATTTATTCGTAAATCAAAGTAATCACCAGATTCTGCACTTTCAGAAGGATCAGCGGGCGTATTTCTACTGGATTCAGAAGGGTTAAAAAGGCTGATAGCAGAAATCTCTATTTTTAGAGCCTCTTCTGTTTTGAAGGGACCCAATATGGTAAAGTTCCTTGCCTAATTCGCCTCTGTTACAGGCTTTCACTTGAGAAAAAAGAATTCCGATGTCTGGTTCTATTAGAGGCAGTATTGTAGCTTTGGTTACCCCAATGCGAGCGGACGGGTCCCTAGACCTAGCCGCTTTCGATCGTTTAATCGATTGGCATGTCGAGAGTGGTACGCATGCAGTGGTGGTAGCTGGTACTACAGGGGAATCGGCCACCCTCAGTGTCCAGGAACACTGTGACCTTGTGGCGCATTGTGTAAAGGTAACAGGTAACCGTATTCCCGTTATTGCCGGTACTGGTTCTAACAACACTGAAGAAGCTTTATACTTTACTGAGTCGGCACGCCAGCATGGGGCTGACGCCTGCCTTCTAGTCACCCCCTACTATAATAAGCCTTCTCAGGAAGGATTATATCAACATTTTAAGGCAGTGGCCGAAAGGGTAGATATACCGCAGATTTTATACAACGTGCCGGGTCGCACTGCTTGTGATCTAAGCTTGGAAACAGTGGAGAAACTGGCTAATTTGGACAATATCGTGGGGATAAAAGATGCTACAGGAGATTCCCCGCGTGGACTCCGATTGATACAGCGTTGTGGGAAACGATTGGCTATTTATAGCGGTGAAGATGCGATTACCCTACCGTTGATGGAAGGTGGAGCTGATGGCACCATTTCTGTCACAGCAAATGTTGCTCCAGAATTAATGGCTGAAATGTGTTCTCTTGCACTTTCAGGTGATAATGAGAACGCGAGAAAAATAAATAAAAAGCTCGATTTACTACATAGCAATCTGTTTCTGGAGGGAAATCCTATTCCTGTAAAATGGGCTTTACGGCAAATGGGGTTGATAGAGACGGGGATAAGGCTCCCGCTTGTGGAACTTGGCGCGAAGTATCATATCCAAGTAATTAAAGCTTTGAAGCAAGCCGGCATAGCGCTGTCAGGGGCGGTGTGAACTTTGGAACATATTTTAGGGGCTTGTAAAGTCTAACTTAATGTTTAAATTGATCTTAATAATTATTCCCGCACTAGTTCTTAGTAGCTGTAATTATCTTATGGGTGACGAAGGTATGTTTCGTGATCGTGGTGGAGCCTATCTGGAGGCACAGGCCGTGTCACAGATGGAAATACCAGAAACTTTAGACAGTTATACACTGGATCAGCTTTACGTAATACCCGAGCAAATCGTCACAATCACCGCTCCGTTTGAAGAAATTCCAATGCCTAAACCGATTGAGACGCGACGGCGGGAAGGCGTTATCATACAGAGTCTCGCTACGAATCGGTGGATATTGATAGATGCTACCCCAGGGCAAGTATGGCCTTTAGTTAGAGACTATTGGACTGAACTGCAAATCATCCTTGATTTTGAAAATCCTAGTAATGGCATCATGGAAACTGCCTGGGTAGAAGTGGACAATGACCAAGAGAAACGCCACAAGTATAGAGTTGCAATTGAGCCTGGTTTACATTCCGGTTACTCGGAAATTTACATTGTTCACATGGAAAACCTCCGTACGGAACCAATTCCTCTTGTACTTAATTGGCCTCAATATTCCGATTCCGAAGACTTAGAACGTGAGATAATGTCTTCAATATCGCAGTATTTGGCCGACAGGAATGACATCTATCAAGCGTCTACGGCGAGTTTACTTGCGGGAAGTATTGAAGCTGAATCTAAGGCCAATATTGTCGAAAATGAGAGCGGGAAACAAGTACTTGAGTTAAAGATCGACTATGATCGAGCCTGGGTGCAAATTCGAGAAGCGTTGGAAACAGCAGAGATATTGATCGTTGACAGTAACCGAGATGAGAACTTCTTTAACGTACGGTTTTCCGGTTTGACCGAGGAAGGAAATGATCCTGGATTTATTAGACGGATATTCGGTGGCGATGATGAAGATGCAGAAGTTGAAGAACAGGATTTCAGTGTCCGTCTATTAGAGAATGATGATGTCATTAATGTTATTACGGAAGCACTAGAAACATCTGGCGAAACAAATCAACTCACGGTTGAGCTGTTGCAGGTTATTAACGACAATTTAACATAGTTTTCGCGGCTAGAGATTAATACTCCGCGACCTTCATGGATACTTTCTTACTTATAATTCTTAGTTCGGTTTTTTTCAGTGCTATATGCGTAGTATTTTTGTTGATGCGCCAACTATATAACGTACGAGTAGGTGAAGTGGCTGTAAAAGAACGATTGGCGGCCAAGCAAATCGACATATCTAACCTCCAAAGCTCCCTGTCTAAAGCAGAAGAGCAGAATGATTCTCTAAAACTAGACATACAATCATACAAGGAACAGCTCGCTACGATCAGGACTAGCCTGGATCTGGAACGTAAGCAGTTTGAGGATAAGCTGGCATTACTAAATGATTCGCGAGAGCAGTTGAGTGCTGCTTTCAAGAATATCGCTAATGAAATTTTTGAAGATAAAACCCGAAAATTTACAGCTAACAGCAAAGAAACATTGGCTACGGTATTAAATCCACTTCAGGAAAAGATACGACAATTCGAAAAGCGAGTTGAAGAAACCTACGATAAAGAATCTAAGGAAAGGTTTTCTCTAGCCAAGGAGATCAAAAACCTTCAAGAACTTAATAGCCGAATTAGCGAGGATGCAATTAATCTAACCAATGCTCTTAAAGGAGATAATAAAACGCAGGGAAGCTGGGGCGAGTTTGTTCTTGAATCTATACTAGAGAAATCAGGTCTGGTTAAAGGCCGTGAATATGAGCTCCAGGTAAGCTTGAAGGGAGAGGATGGTTTGAGAGCTCAACCGGATGTCATCCTTCACCTACCGGAGTCAAGAGACATTATTATAGATTCGAAAGTATCCTTGAAAGCATGGGAAGGGGTATGTTCTAGTGAAGATGAAGCCAAAAAATTAGAATTACTAAAACAACATATTCAATCAGTGCGCGCCCATGTTAAGAATCTGTCGGGGAAGGATTATCAGAACCTAGTAGGAATCAATTCTCTGGATTATGTATTCCTTTTTATGCCTATCGAAGCTGCGTATTCAGCGGCTATTCAGAATGACCCAGAGCTTAACCATTATGCTTTTGAGCGTAACATTATCTTTGTAGGTCCAACCACCTTACTTACTACGCTAAAGACTGTGCAGAATTTGTGGCGCCTGGCTCAACAAAATCAGAATGCGAATAAAATAGCGGAGCAAGCCGGCAGTCTTTACGATAAGTTTGTAGCCTTTGTAAACGACCTCGATGAAGTAGGGCAACGTATTGATGCATCCAAGAAGAGTTTCGAAAAAGCTCACAACAAACTGTTATCGGGTCGTGGCAACCTAGTGAAACGCGCAGAAAGTTTGAAACAACTTGGTGCTAGGGCGTCGAAGAAACACAAACCAGAGGTGCTGGACTCGGCTATGCAATCCGATGCGGATACATTGACACCGTCGTCCGATTCGGAAGATGTCAAGGCTTTGGAGAAAAAGACACGGCATTGAGGCTGTTATCGGTAATTTTATGAATGCTATTTTGCAATTTCTTCCTTGTGAAACACCTGAAGCATGGCTGGAATCAGCCCTTATCAATCAATCACTGCTGCTAATAGATCATGCCAATTGTGAAAAGAAAGCGGCCGCTACCGCAATAAATCTCATACATCGCTATACGTTGAAGCCTGATTTGTTAAACACGATGTCACGGCTTGCCCGTGAAGAATTACTTCATTTTCAACAGGTGGCGAAAATCATGGCCGACCGAGGCGTTGCTTATGTAAGACTCAGTCCGTCTCGATACGCAGCGGGTTTGCACTCATTAATTAGACAAACGCAACACGAGCAATTAGTGGACATGCTAATTGTCGGAGCTTACATTGAGGCGCGCTCGTGTGAACGATTCGCTAAATTGGCCTCTAGATTAGATCGTGAATTAGCACAGTTCTATAAGAAATTACTAAAGTCAGAGGCACGGCATTTCGAAGATTACTTGAAATTTGCCGCGAAATATGCGGAAGAAGATGTCTCCGCCCGAATAGAGGATTTTGCCGAAAAAGAAAAGAAACTAATAACTACTCCGGATCGACATTTCCGTTTCCACAGCGGGATACCACTTATTAAGAAATCCAATTACCGCTAATCTTTGCATGTTTCAGGGGGCGTTAGATTGCCTTTGAATTGTTCTCGCAGTAATTGAATTTGGTTACAGGGAATCTCATTGTTACCCAACAAACTGACAGATGTTAGGCTGGCGATATTTAAGAGCGGACCAATATCAGTAACAAGATTTTCACTTAAGTTAATACCCCCGAGTTGTTGAAGCTCCTCGAGTGGTGTGATGTTGGTTATGCTATTGTTGGCTAGATCTAAAAAACGCAACTGAACTAGCTGCCCAATTCGCTCAAGATTGCTGATTCCAGAATTTGCGCATGATAGTACTGTCAGTTCTGTAGGATCGGCTACATTCTGTTGGCGTAAAGCCAGATTAATACAACCTTGTAATTCAGCGTTTATAACTTCATCACTAATAAGTCTACCGGTGGGATCATAGACTGGTTGGTTGTTGACGGAGACCGTAAAAGGCTGGGAGCACGATACATAAAGTGCTATCAGTGATATTAATAGAATTCTAAAATCCCTAACTATACGGTGTTTCATAGCTCTTTTGACTAGCTGGCAATTAATGTTTATCCCAGTTAGTATGCGCAACCTATTGTTTGTAAAAAGATTACAGGCTATTGTCTAACGAATCCAAGGAAATTGGTATGAAAACACTAAAACATGCGACGTTGGTATTCTTCTCGCTTGTAGCCCTTTTAATCAGTTTCTATTCTCTTGGCCAAGATAGTGTGGATTTAGAAGATGAAGATGAACGCATAGCTTATTCGCTTGGTGCCAATATAGGACAGAATTTAGTCGCTCAAGAGCTAATCGAAGGAATCGATGTGCAAATTTTTGTCGCAGGTATGTTAGACGCCTTTTCTGACGACCTCAAACTTCAGCCAGCTGAAATGATGGCTGCAATACAAACCTATATGGAGCGGCAAGCTGATGCTGATCAGTTAGCATTGTCTGAGAACCTTACTATGAGTGCAGAATTTCTTGAACAGAATTCACAGAATGACGGAGTAGTTACTTTAGATTCTGGATTGCAGTACTTGGTTCTCGAATCAGGTCCAGAAGGAGGGGCATCACCGACCCCCAGTGATTCAGTACTGGCTCATTATCATGGTACATTGATAGATGGTAATGTATTCGATTCATCGGTTGATCGCGGTGAGCCGGCATCTTTTGGAGTATCTCAAGTTATCTCTGGC
>Ga0310345_10003674_pt1 | contig 14438 bp, 10 predicted proteins | sample HC15DNA20500_MG_FD_204667 | JGI IMG/M metagenome (GOLD analysis project Ga0310345, IMG submission 204667) | Marine microbial communities from station ALOHA, North Pacific Subtropical Gyre - HC15-DNA-20-500_MG | ecosystem: Environmental > Aquatic > Marine > Oceanic | place: Pacific Ocean: North... | reverse complement strand
GACTCGTTGATGTCATTTTTGAGACATGGTCGCGGGTGCCTGTGAGGGAAATAAGTTGTGCTATCTATGCCAAATATAGACGCCTGCTATCGGTCGATAGCCGCCGATCCAAGCGCGCAGCACGAGGGGCAGCTCTCAGCCTAAAGCTGACCGATGCCCGCGCCCCACCCTACCATGGCGGGCTCACATCCACGAACCGAGACACCGAAGCCCAATTCCGTCAGGATGTCTTGCAGAATGCGGTCAATGCCACCATCCTGTCGCGATGGCAGGACCTGGAGCTCCCCAATGCCTGGGTGGTGGCTGGCTGTCTGTTCCAGACGGTCTGGAACCTGCAACGCGGCCGCCCGCCTGGCCAGGGCATCAAAGACCACGACCTGTTCTATTTCGATCCCCCCGACCTGAGCGAGGCCGCTGAAGCGCAGGCCCAGTCCCGGGCAAGGTCCCTGCTGGCTGACCTTGACGCCACGGTTGAAGTGGCCAATCAGGCACGTGTCCACCTCTGGTACCCAGGGCACTTCGGGCGACCATGCCCACCGCTGCAGTCGAGCGAAGACGGCATCCGGCGCTTTCTCGTGCTGGAAACTTGTGTGGGCATTCGCCCCCATGAGTGCCACGGGCCGTTTGGCTTCTCGGGGCTGTACGCGGGCTCGTTCACACCCAACCCTCTCACGCCGTATCCGGAGTTGTTCGCCGCCAAGGTGGCCAGCTTCCGTGCACGCTGGCCTACATCAGGGCGCCAGCCGACGCTGCTCAGCGAAACCTAGCCCGGGTCCACGCCGGTCACGCACGGCGCCCAACCCCTCGCGCCAAGCCCGTTTTTCTCCGCCTCTTCGAGATTTTTCTCGCCCACTTCGAGATTTTCTCTCTCAGTTCGAGACATTCACAACCACCCCAGCCTGCATCGCTTGCTGGTCGGCGTGGTAACTGGAGCGCACCATCGCGCCCACGGCCGCATGGGTGAAACCCATCTTCACGGCCTCCTGCTCGAACATCTTGAAGGTGTCCGGGTGCACGTAACGCTTCACCGGCAGGTGGTGCCCGGAAGGCGCGAGGTACTGGCCGATGGTGATCATGTCGATGTCGTGCGCGCGCATGTCGCGCATCACCTGCAAGACCTCATCGTCGGTCTCGCCCAAGCCCACCATGATGCCGCTCTTGGTCGGCACGTCGGGGTGGAGGGCCTTGAACTTCTTGAGCAGGTTCAGGCTGAACTGGTAATCACTGCCCGGGCGCGCTTCCTTGTAGAGTCGCGGCGCGGTTTCCAGGTTGTGGTTCATGACATCGGGCGGCGCGGCTTTCAAGATCTCCAGGGCGCGCTCATCGCGGCCGCGGAAGTCAGGCACCAGGATCTCGATGCGGGTGGCGGGCGACTGCGCTCGCACCTGCTGAATGCACTCGACGAAATGAGCGGCGCCACCGTCGCGCAGGTCATCGCGGTCCACCGAGGTGATGACCACGTACTTGAGCTTGAGCGCCGCAATCGTCTTGGCCAGGTTGGCTGGCTCGTTGACATCAAGTGGGTCGGGGCGGCCGTGGCCCACGTCGCAGAATGGGCAGCGGCGCGTGCACTTGTCGCCCATGATCATGAACGTGGCCGTGCCGTGGCCGAAACATTCACCGATGTTGGGGCACGAGGCCTCTTCACACACCGTGTGCAGCTTGTGCTCGCGCAGGATGTTCTTGATTTCGTAGAAGCGCGTGCTGGGGGAGCCGGCCTTGACGCGGATCCAGTCGGGCTTCTTGAGCACCTCGCCAGCGGGCACGATCTTGATGGGGATGCGTGCGGTCTTGGCTTCGGCTTTTTGCTTGGCGGAGGGGTTGTAGGCCGGTGCTTGCGGCGCTGCGGTTCCGGCTTGTGGCTGGGCGGCAGGCGCGTCGGCGTGATCTCGGGAGGGGGTGGACTCGGACATTCCGCCACTTTAGCCCATCGGGCCCGGCCGTGGCATGCGGATGGCCGCATCGGTCACCATGGCGCAGCTCTTTGACTCAAGGCGCCAGGAAGCTGTCGAGGTGCTGCGCGAGGCGGCCGGCGGCCTCATCCCAAGAGACGTCCACGCCCAGGCTGGCGAGGTCCACGGTTTTGAGGCCGTTGTAGCCGCAGGGGTTGATGCGCTGGTAGGGCGCGAGGTCCATGGCCACGTTCAGGGCCACGCCGTGGTAGGTGCAATGCCGCGTCACCTTGATGCCGAGCGCGGCCACTTTGCCCAGACCGCGGAAGGGGTCGGCCGGGTCGGTCGGGCCGGTGAGTGCGGCGTGGGCGAAGGGGTCGTCCAGGCGCACGTAAATGCCGGGGGCACCCGCCACGCGGTGGCCGGTGATGCCCAGGTCCTGCAGGGTGCGCAGCACGGCTTGCTCGACGCGGTACACGTACTCCTTGACGAAGTAGCCGCGGCGGCGCAGGTCGAGCAAGGGGTAAGCCACCACCTGCCCAGGCCCGTGGTAAGTCACCTGCCCACCCCGGTTGGTCTGCACCACGGGGATGTGGTCGGGCCCGGGCGGGTTGAAGAGCAGGTGCTCGGCCTTGCCAGCCAGGCCCTGGGTGAAGACGGGCGGATGCTCGCACACCCAGATTTCATCGGGCGTGTCGTCGCTGCGCTGCTCGGTGAAGGCCTGCATGGCGGCCATCGTGGGCTCGTAAGGCGCCAGGCCCAGGTTCAGTGTCTTCGTCACGGTGGCGATTGTGCAGCAGCGCCGGGACGGCGGACACGGGGAGCCCGTCAGGCCATGCGACTCGGGCCATGCGACTCGGGCCATGCGACTCGGGCCATGCGACTCGGGCCATGCGACTCGGGCCATGCGACTCAGGCCATGCGACTCGGGCCACGCAGCCCAGCGCCTCAAGCCCGGCCCACGCGCTGGAACAGCTGCCCCGGCAGGCGCGCCACCGCCCCCAGCAGCTCGAGCTCCAGCAGGCGCACGCCGATTTCGGCCGGCCCCATGCCCGTGCGCGCCGACAGCGCCTCCTGGCTGACCGGGTCGAAGCCCAGCGCGGCCAGGATCGGATCCGCCTCGGCGGAGGGGGTGTCCTCCGCATCGGCATCGGCCTCCGACGCAGCGCGGCTCGCATCGATCCAGCCCGGGTGGCGCACCACCGGTGCATCCAGCCGCAATTCCTCGAGCACGTCCTGCGCGGTTTCCACCAGCTTGGCGCCCTGCTTGATGAGGGCATGGCAGCCCCGGGCCTGAGGCGCGTGGATGGACCCGGGGATGGCGAGTACCTCGCGGCCCATCTCGGCCGCCAGACGGGCGGTGATGAGCGAGCCCGATTGCACCGCCGCCTCCACCACCAGGGTGCCGCGCGCCAGGGCCGCCACGATGCGGTTGCGCTTGGGGAAATTGGCGCGCAGCGCGGGGGTGTCGAGCAGGAACTCGCTGAGCAGCAGACCATGCCGCCCGATGCGCCGAGCCAGCGCAGTGTGCGACTTCGGATAGACCTGCAGCAAGCCCGTGCCGAGGACGGCGATGGTGCTGCCACCGGTGTGGGCGCTGGCATGGGGTCTGTCATGGCCGCTGTCACGGTCGCTTGGCGGCAGCGCGGCCAAGGCGCCTTCGTGGGCCGCGGCGTCGATGCCGCGCGCCAGCCCAGAGACCACCGTCACGCCCGCCTGGCTCAGCGCCTGGGCAAAGGCATGTGCATTTTCTTCGCCCTGCACCGTGGCATGGCGACTGCCCACGATGGCGACAGCGGGCATGCCCAGCAGGCGCAACTCGCCCTCGGCGAACAACACCAGCGGCGGATCGGCCGCTTCCAGCAGCGCTGCAGGGTAGCGCGGATCGGCCAGGGTCAGGATGTGGCGCTGGGCGGTCACGGCCGCGTCGCCACGCCACCAGTCCCAGGTGAGCGCCATCTGCTCGGCGAGCCCCTCGGGCGGGCGGGACAGCGCGGAGATGTCACGGGATAGCACCGCCCGCCGCGTCACGGGGCTGGCATCGAACACGGCCTGGGGCGAGCCGAATGCCGCCAGCAGCTTGCGCGCGCTCAGCGGCCCGACACCTGGCGTCATCAACAGGCGCAGCCAGGCGGTCAGTTCTTCACGGTCCATGGCGGGGTCGGGCTGGGCCGCGCCCCCAAGAGTGGGCGCTGGGGCGTGTCAGGGCTGCGGGTTGCTCGGGCTGCAGAACGCTCAAGGCTGGGTGAAGCGGTCACCCGCCTTCACTGGCTCTTTCACGTTGAGGATGAGGGCGTAAGACATCCGATCAAACACGCGGAACACCAGCAGCAGGCCGTGGCGCTCGTCGGGCAGCTTGATGACGGGCTTGTCGGCCAAGGTCATGTCGCGCACGGCACGGCCATCGCGCCACAGGGCCAGGACGGTGCCACGGTCCAGGCCATCGCGGGCGCCACGGTTGAGCGCGACGATCTGATTCTGGCCCGCGCTGAGCGCGTCGCCGTAAATGGAAACCAACTGGCCGGCGATGTCCTGCCGCGGCGCGTGGGGCGCCATGTTGTTGAAGTCGCGCGGGGGCACGGGCGCCAGGCGGTCGCCCACCATGGCTTCCTGGCGGATGCTGTTGACGGTGAATGTGGAAGGCACGACCAGCGGCTGGCCGTCTGCGCCTGTGCCCTCGGCGCCTTCGCGCACCAGCCCGAGCGTTCCGACGTACTGGGCTTCGTAGCCCAGAACCTCGCGGGTGGCGGGGTCGCGCAGCGGCTTGGGCTCGCGGAACAAGCGCCATTCGCGGCGGCCGGCCAGCTCGCCGCGCACGTACGCGGTTTCACCGCGCGACAGCAGCACGCGACCTTCTTGCGTGGCGACCAGGCGTGGCGCCTTGAGCAACTCGTCGCTGTCGTCGAAGATGACGGCCTCGTTGAAGAAAGGCTCCAGCAGGTGCACGGGCACCGTCGCGATGGCGTCGTCGAGGTTGCCCTCGCGCACGCGCGGCGACAGCTTGGCGTTGCCGCCGCTTTCGCTCAGCACCTGGCCCACGCGCAGGCGGGCGCGGCCGTTGCTTTTGTCCAGATACAGCATCTGGCCAGGGAAAATCAGGTGCGGGTTGCGGATTTGCTGCAGGTTCATGCCCCACAACTCGGGCCAGCGCCAAGGCGACTTCAGGAACAGGCCAGACACGCCCCACAGCGTGTCACCGCGCTTGACGGTGTAGCTGTCAGGCGCGTTGGGCGAGAGTTCGGACAGCGGCACCCCGGCCTCGGCCACCTGCTGGGCGGTGCTGCGCTGCTGCTGTGAAATGGGGAAATTCGGCTCGGCTTGCACTGGCAATGCGACCCAGCTGCTCGCCAGGACGGCCACGAAGACAGCAAGCCGGGCTGGCGCACGCAGGTCCGGGCGCGAAGGGGTTTGCGCAGCTTGGGGCAGCGATCGCTGGGTCATCAACACAATCTCCATTGGACAGCAAGTGCACGGACGCGCCAGACACGGCAAAATCCGGACAATGATCAAATGATTCTGCCCGCAAACTCTGAACCGTCGCAATGAGTATTGCGCGGTGTTACGACGGCTGATGCCCCCTTGGGCGAGGCTGCCGTTGTGCCGACTCCACAATCACCCAACGCCCTCCAGCCCCTTTCTGCCCGAACAGGCACCGACCCGACATGGCCCTGCTGCCCATCCTCCGCTACCCCGACCCCCGCCTGCACACCGTCGCCAAGCCGGTGGCAGAGGTGAACGACCGCATCCGCCAATTGGTCGACGACATGCTGGAGACCATGTACGACGCCAAGGGCGTGGGCCTGGCCGCCACCCAGGTCGATGTGCACGAGCGCGTGGTCGTCATCGACACCAGCGAAGAGCGCAACGAGCCGCGCGTGCTGATCAACCCGGAAATCGTGTGGGCCAGCGACGAGATGCTCGTGTGGGAAGAAGGCTGCCTGTCGGTGCCGACCATTTACGACAAGGTGGACCGCCACGCCCGCGTGCGGGTGCGCGCACTCAACCGCGACGGCCAGACCTACGAATTCGAAGGCGATGAACTGCTGGCCGTCTGCGTGCAGCATGAGCTGGACCACCTGCTGGGCAAGGTCTTCGTGGAATACCTCTCGCCGCTCAAGCGCAACCGCATCAAGACCAAGCTGGTCAAGCGCTCGAAAGAAGAAGCCTGAGCCGCAACGCCATGAGCTCACCCGCTCTGCGCGTGGCCTTCGCGGGCACGCCTGAATTCGCCGCCGTGGCCCTTGATGCCATCCTGGCCGCAGGCCACACCGTGCCCTTGGTGCTGACCCAGCCGGACCGCCCGGCGGGCCGCGGCATGAAGCTGCAGGCCTCGCCGGTCAAGCAATTGGCACAGCAACACGGCATCGCGGTGGCGCAGCCGCACAGCCTCAAGCTGGATGGCAAGTACCCGGATGAGGCCGCCGCAGCGCGCGATGCCCTGCTGGCAGCCGCACCCGACGTGATGGTGGTGGCCGCCTACGGCCTGATCCTGCCGCAGTGGACCCTGAGCCTGCCGCGCCTGGGCTGCCTGAACATCCACGGCTCGCTGCTGCCGCGCTGGCGGGGGGCTGCACCCATCCACCGCGCCATCGAAGCCGGTGATTCGGAGACGGGCATCACCATCATGCAGATGGATGCTGGTCTGGACACGGGCGACATGTTGCTCATCGCCCGCGAAGCCATCCGGCCCGACGACACCACCACCGCGCTGCACGACCGCCTGGCCGCGCTCGGTGCGCGCTGCATCGTCGACGCCCTGGCCCAAGCAGCCGCGGGCGCGTTGCAGGCCACGCCGCAGCCGGCCGAGGGCGTGACCTACGCGCACAAGATCGAAAAGGCCGAAGCCGCCATCGACTGGCGACAGCCCGCTGCCGACATCGAACGGCGCATTCGCGCCTTCGACCCCTTCCCGGGCACGACCTTCGTGCTGCGCAACGGCAAAGGCCAGGACGACGTGATCAAGCTCTGGCGCGCCAGCGTGGTGCCCGGCAGCGGTGTGCCTGGCGAGGTGCTGCAGGCCGAGGGTGACACCCTGGTGGTGGCCTGCGGCGCGCAAGCCCTCGCTTTGCACACTTTGCAACGGCCCGGCGGCAAGCGGGTGGCAGTCAGTGCGCTGCTGGCCGCCTTGCCAACCAAGGCATTCAAGCTGGGCTGAATCGCCCAGACCGCTTCACGGCTGGTAAAGCCTGCTCGTCGGGATGGCGGTGAAGTCTACGGCCCCAGGCTTGAGCCACGACAAGCGCATCACGGCGCGACCGATCAGATCGTAGTACTCGATGGAGATGTCGTAGCGCTTGCCTGCCTCCATCACGATGTCGGCACTGGTGTCCGTCGCAGCTGAATGAGACTTCCAGTGATCGATCACTTTTTGACCATTGACGGTCACGCGCACGCCATCGTCGCTCAGCGTACGCAAGCGGTAAACCCCGGCTTCTTCGGCCTGCACGTAGCCCGTCCATTTCACGCTGAAGAAATCACTGCGCATGCCGGGCGCGGGCTTGCCGGTGCCCCAGTCGAAGTCGGGATTTTCGACGCGAGTGGTCACCAGGGTATTGGCGAACAGACCAGATTGGAAGTACTGCCCTTTCAGCCCCGAACCCGTACCCAGAGGGATGACGGACGGAGGCGGCTCCGCAGGCGAGGGGGGCGTGCCAGCACCGGCCTGGTACAGCGCAAAGGCGCTGCCCTTGTCCTGCAAGATCACGCCACTGTCATTGATGCGAACCAGCGGCGAAATGCCCCACACCTTGGAGAGATCTGCCGTCTCCCCCGTCACCGAGTCGGCGTAACATCCACAGTAGGGTGAATAGAGGGCATCGCCGCTTTCCTGCGCAACGATCTGGCCCTTGTTGTTGAGGGAAACCGCCAAGCCCGCCACCGCCGAGGCCGCAGTACTGGCACCCAGATACAACTGGCTGCTCGAACTGTAGGCTTTCACGCCCGCAAACCCGACCAGAACCGCGCCCGCGTCATTGAGCACCAGGTTGTCGGGCATCAGAAATTCATCGCTGATAGCCGGGACACCACCCAGGGCCGGCACCTCGTACCTCCAGGCGCGCAATGTCTCGCCCGAGGGGCCCATCACCCCGGCCAGCGAATAGCCCCCAGGGTTGCCCACATAACCGCGGAATCCTGAGACGTAGCCGATTTGCCCGGCATTGTTGAACGAGCGAACGGTACCAGGGATGCTCAACGCAGTCGTCGTGCCAGTGGCGGACGACCATGTCCCTGCGGCGCCCACGGTCACCCCACTGTCGTTCACGAACAGCCCACCGAATCCGGACGGCACCAAGCGGAAGCCAGCAGCTGCTGTCCAAAGAAACGGTACGCTGCCGCTGGCGTTGCCGATGAACCCCGTGACATGCCCGGCGTTGCTCAAATCGTTGGCTTTCAGGGTGGTGTAGCCAGCGAGCACCAAGTCGACGGGCAGCCCCACCGCATTTCGTGCGCCCGATGCCGTGTCAACAATCGTGAAAGACGCTGTGTCGCGTACCAACACCTGATTGGCGTTGTTGAGGTCGACGGCCGAGCCGGCGCCCTCGTAGACCTTTCCGAAATCGGAAGCTGTGAGGGCAAAAGCCCAAGAACAAACGGTGAGGGCCGCCAGCGCGACCACGCTGCGACGAATGGAGTGATTCATGAAATTCCCCTGTTTGGTGGTGATTGACCTGATGAACAAACGGCCCGGCAAATCCGGGCGGTGCGCCGATCAGGTAGACGAGCTTGCACATTTTGCTCACCGGATAGGCGTGCGTTCAATGCCTTGCAACCCTAAGGCGCTCTTGAAACCACCGATGCAGGGGCCATCTACGACTCGGCACGATTTCGAACGCTCTCGGATAGATTGGCGCAGGAGGCCCGATACCATGTTCAACCTGATGAAAACCGCCGTGCTGATGGCGGCGATCACCGCCCTCTTCATGGCCATCGGCGGGATGATCGGCGGCCGCGCCGGCATGATGCTGGCCCTGGTTGTGGCCCTGGGCATGAACTTCTTCAGCTACTGGTTCTCCGACCAGATGGTGCTGAAGATGTACAACGCCCGCGAGGTGGACGAGACCTCCGCACCGCGCTTCTACAACATGGTGCGCGAACTGGCGCAGCGCGCCGAGTTGCCCATGCCGAAGGTCTACCTGATCGACGAACCGGCGCCCAACGCCTTCGCCACGGGCCGCAACCCCGAGCACGCCGCCGTGGCGGCCACCACCGGCATCCTCAATGTGCTGACCGAGCGCGAGTTGCGCGGCGTGATGGCGCACGAGTTGGCCCACGTCAAACACCGCGACATCCTCATCAGCACCATCAGCGCCACCATGGCCGGTGCCATTTCGATGCTGGCCAATTTCGCCGCCTTCTTCGGCGGGCGCGATTCGGAAGGCCGCCCGGCCAACCCGCTGGCGGGCATCGCCGTGGCCATCCTGGCGCCACTGGCGGCCAGCCTGATCCAGATGGCGATCAGCCGTGCGCGCGAGTTCGAGGCCGACCGTGGCGGCGCAGAGATTTCTGGCGACCCTCAAGCCCTGGCCAGCGCGCTGGACAAGATCCACCGCTACGCCCAGGGCATCCCGCTGGGCCCGGCCGAGGCCCACCCTGAAACCGCGCAGATGATGATCATGAACCCGCTGTCGGCCGAAGGCCTCAAGGGCCTGTTCTCGACCCACCCTGCCACGGAAGAACGCATCGCGCGCCTGATGGCCATGGCGCGCGGGCAATGAGCCGCTGGCCGTGACTTAACGCACGAACCGAACCCCGGCTTCGTTCGAGATCCCCCCCTCGCTGCGGGGGTTGGCATCAAGACATGCCCACCCACGCCGATACCCGAGGACGCGCCTTGCCACGCCGTTGCGGCCGGGCGCCCTTGTCCGAGGATCGGGATGCAGTTGGAATTTCAAGAGACCCAACGAGAATCGCTGCGCTGGAAGCAGGCCTCGTGGCTGGTGCTGCTGGCCGGCCTGCTGCTGAGCGGCCTGGCGTGGTGGCATGCTGGCCAACGCCTCCAGCGCGAGGCCGACGCCGCCTTCGCCGCGGATGCGCGCAACCTCGCACTCCACCTCGACCAGGTGGTGGACCACCACCTCGACGTGCTCATCAGCTTCCAGTCGATGTTCGCGGTGAACGGGCAGGTCTCGCGCAAAACCTTCCACGAGCACTACCGCAATCTGCACGCAGAGAGCGAGTACCCGGGGCTGCTGGCGGTGCAGTATGCCCCCCTGCTCAAGCACAGCGAGAAGGCCGCCTTCGAGGCACAAATGCGCGAGGATCGCAGCATCTCGCCCGAGGGCTATCCGGATTTCCACATCCACCCCCCGGGCGAGCGGGCTGACTACCTCCCCATCGTCTACCTGGAACCCATGGCGCGCAACCGAAGCGCCTTCGGCTTCGACCCTGCCCAGAATGTCATGCACCGGGAGCTGATGGAACGGGCGCGCGACAGTGGCACAGCCCAGGTGTCAGCCCCGTTCAGGCTCATCCAGGGCGGCAAAGACCCGCTCGGCCTGGTGGTACGCCTGCCGGTGTACCGAGGCGGGGCGCGTCCAGACACTGTGGCGGGCCGCCGCGCCGCCTTCCAGGGACTGGTCAGCGGCGTGATCCGCATGAGCGACTTGGTGGCCCAGTCCGACAACGGCGCGGCCTGGCAGCGCCTGCACCTGCGCATCGATGACGTTGCCGCCGACGCGCCACCCTTGTTCGACAGCGCCCAACAGCCCGGCGCATCGCGCCCTCGGGCGCAGAGCGACCCCAGCGATGTGCAGGTCCACACGCTCGAGGTGGGCGGCCGCCGTTGGCGCCTGCAGTTCACCCGCGACCCGGTACGCGCCCTGGCCCAGCCATACCCTCTGGCGCTGCTGTGCGGCGGGGGCGGTTGCACCCTGGCCCTGTGTTTGATGATGCGCAGCGCCGCCAGTCGCCACGCCCGCGCCGCAGAGATGGCACAACGGCTGAGCAAACAGGCACGCGACAGCGAGCAACGCCTCCGCTCGGTGGTGGACCACACCCTCGACGGCATCCTCACCGTGGCGCCGTCGGGCCGCATCCTGAGCGCCAACCAAGCGGTGTGCCGCATGTTCGGGCACAACGAGTCGGCCATCGTCGGGCAGCATCTCCAGCTGCTGCTGCCGGGAGCCGGGTCGCACGAGGCAGGCATGCGGGTCGAGGCCTTCCTGCAAACACAGCGGGTGGGCATGGACGGCCTGGGGCGGCACACGGAGGGCAGGCGCGCCGGCGGGCAGGCCTTCCCGGTCGAGTTGGCCATCAGCAGCATGGCACACAACGGTCAGCGCCAATACATCGCCCTGGTGCGCGACCTCAGCGCACAGCAAGCGGCCGAGCAGGCCGTGATGGAGGCGCACCGCCAGCTCAACGAAGTCGATGAAATGCGCCGCGTGATCGTGCACAACGCGCCTTACGCCATTTTCGTGCTCAGCCAGCAGGGCATCGTGCAGACCGTGAACCCGGCCGGCGAGCACCTGCTGGGTTACAAGGCCCACCAGCTGGTCGGTCGCTTCTCCATCGAACACTTCTTCGACGCTCAGCAGGTCGCCGAGCGCGCCCGCCTGCTGACCATGCGCCTGGGCCAGACTGTGCAGACGCTGGACGTGCTGAACCACGTTGCGCAAGCTTCCCCTGGGCTCGCCGCCGAATGGACGCTGGTGCGCCAGGACGGCTCCAGCCTGCTGGCCGAGCTGCTCATCACGGAGATGAGCAGCGAGTATGGCGCGCAGAGCGGCTACTTGGTGATGGCCCACGACGTGACCTCCCGCCGCGAAGCGGAGAACCAGGTCCAGCACATGGCCATGCACGACGCGCTCACCGGCCTGCCCAACCGCAACATGCTGCAAGAACAGCTCAAGCACAGCCTGATGGTGGCCGAGCGCGAGGGCCACTACATGGCCATGATGTTCCTGGACCTGGACCGGTTCAAGAAGATCAACGACAGCCTGGGCCACCAGTTGGGTGACGGCGTGCTCATCGAAGTGGCACGCCGCCTGCGCCAGGCCATGCGCACCTCGGACATCGTGGCCCGCCTGGGCGGCGACGAGTTCGTCGTGCTGCTGCCCTGCATCACGGCCATCGAGGATGGCGAGCGCGTGGCGCAGAAGGTGATGGAACAATTCGCCGAACCCCTGCGCCTGGGCGGCCACGAGCTGCGCGTGACGCCCAGCATCGGGCTGGCGCTGTACCCCCAGCATGGCAGCGATGCCGTCACGCTGATGCGCCATGCCGACCTGGCCATGTACCAGGCCAAGAGCCGCGGCCGCAACCGCGTGCAGGTGTTCAGCGACAAGATGGTCAGCGTCACCCCCGACACCCTCTTGCTGGAGAACGACCTCTACAAGGCGCTGGAGCGCGACGAATTGCGCCTGCACTTCCAGCCACAGTTCGACTGTCGCACCGGTCGCATCACCGGCGCCGAGGCCTTGCTGCGCTGGGAGCACGGAGGCCGCCTGGTTCCCCCGTCGGACTTCATCCCGCTGGCCGAAGAAACCGGCCTGATCGTGCCCATGGGCGAGTGGGTGCTCCAGCGCGCCTGCACCATGGCGCAGCAATGGCGCGAGCGCAGCGGCTGGCCCCTGCGCATCGCGGTGAACCTGTCCGCCCTGCAGCTTGACCGACCCGACCTGATCGACACCGTGGCGCGCACGCTGTCAGACACCGGCCTGCCCGCCACCGCCCTGGAGCTCGAGATCACGGAAAGCGTGGTGGTGCGCGAATCCTTGCGCGCCGCCGATGTGCTGACGCAGCTGCGCGCTCTTGGCGTGGGCGTGGCCATCGACGATTTCGGTGTGGGCTACTCCAGCTTCGCCTACCTGCGCGAGCTGCCGGTGGACCGTTTCAAGCTCGACCGCAGCTTCCTGAGCGCCGTGCCGCAATCGGGCGGTGACAGCCGGCTGCTGGCCGCGCTGATCGCCATGGGCCATCGGCTGGAGGTTGGCATCGTGGCCGAAGGCGTCGAAACGCAAGCGCAGGCCGATTTCCTCAAGGCGCATGGCTGCGATGAAGCACAGGGCTACCACCTCGGTCGTCCGATGAACGAAGACGCGTTCGAAGCCCTGCTCCTGGCGCACAGTGCCACCCAAAATGCCATCCAAGGTGGCGCAGTCTGCGCCGCGGACGCGGCTCAGCGCGGATCGACCGCCTGCACCTCCTGACGCCGCTCCACATAGGTCGGCGTGGCAATGGACGCGGCATCAGGGCAGGTGGCCGCAGCGCCATTGCAGGCCACGGCGGTGAGGGTGTAGAGCCGCAGAAGCTGAGGCGTTCCAGCGATGGACTCGCCCTCGAAATAATCGGACGAGGCGCAGCTCACCGTGACGCGAAAACCCGTGTCACTTCGCAGGTCCAGGGTCTGTGCTGCGCCGCAGCTGGCCTTCCATGTGCCCCCGATCTTGAGCGCCTGGTAGAGCCCCCACTGGATACCCGCCTGCGCTGCCTGTGCAGCGCGCGAGGCCGTGACGTCTTGCGCGTTGCCGATCTGCTGAGCCCAGTTCAAGCGCACGATGGCCGCCGCCAGCGTGGCCAGCAGCACCAGCACGATGACCGCAGCCACCGCTCCCAAACCCCGCTGGCTCGCTCGCGCACGCACGTCCCTGGCACGGCGCCAGCTTCGCGGCGCGCGCGGCGTGAGCGGATCGTGGACGGGCATGGCCATGGCAGGAGAGCTTTCGGTGAAGGGGTCAGGCAAACGCAGGAAGCATCAGGAAACGCGTCGAAACACGCATCGGAACATGCGTCACGGCGCGTTGGCCACGTGCGCACCCATGCTCAGGTGCACGGCCTCGGCGTTGCGCGACAAATCCAGGTCCAGCAGCAGGTAGCCGCTCTGCTGGGTCGAGCCCTGGTTGGGGCTGTAGGTGACGGCGCACGACACAATGCCCTTGAGGATGATGTCTGCTCCCGCGACGCTGGGGCAGGCGGTCGGGTAGGTGCTGTTGAATCCGTAGTTCTTCAAACGGTACAAAACGCCTTTGCCAGTGCCCGAAGCATCGGTGGTGCCATCGGCCCCACTGCACACGTAGAACACCGCACGCTGGCTGTTGGGCACGACCTGGTAGCGGCCGCCGTCGTAGCCTTGCGAGAACTGCTTGGCGTTGATGTTGATGCGGTGTGCCCCCATCCAAGCGGCGGGCGCTGCCGCAAATCCCGTGATGGCCGATCGGTTGGTGCCCTCGTAGACGTCGTTGCTGTTCTGATTGTTGATGACGATCCAGTCCCCGTTGGCGGGCGTGACGGGCAAGGTGCTGAGGCTGTCGAACACGCTGGTTGACTTGGTGGTGTCCAGCGGGGCCGAGCAAGTGGCACTGGGCGAGCAGCCCGCGCTGTCGCGACCCGGGGAGGTGTCCGCAGCCATGCGATAGCGCCCACCCGCCGACGCCGGGATCAGCTCGAAGCACTGGTTGTTGGGCGAACGGATGGAGTTCGGTAGTCCACCCTGAACAATCCGCAAGTCGTTGATCTGCAATACGATTTCGGTTGAAGTGTGGTGCGATATTTGCAAGGAAACAAATACCGGCCCCGCGCTTTCTTGCAAATTTGGCAGCCCATGAA
>Ga0310345_10003671_pt1 | contig 14446 bp, 14 predicted proteins | sample HC15DNA20500_MG_FD_204667 | JGI IMG/M metagenome (GOLD analysis project Ga0310345, IMG submission 204667) | Marine microbial communities from station ALOHA, North Pacific Subtropical Gyre - HC15-DNA-20-500_MG | ecosystem: Environmental > Aquatic > Marine > Oceanic | place: Pacific Ocean: North... | reverse complement strand
GTAAGCCGGTCAGCTTGCCATTCATTCACACACACCTAGAATCCCACGGCGCAGCGTGTTGCGTCCCGAGCAGTGATTCAGCGGCGTCCTGTGCGACGGCAGGTCATTTCTATACCAGGCCATATAGCTCAAGCGTGTGTCCAAGCAAAACAGCTGGGCTACACACGCGCGGGGCATTTGTCGCTGACCGGCGTCTAACTGCTCTCCTTGAGGGATAATCGTTGATGCGCCCGACCACCGAGCGCATTTAAAATCACGCGGAATATATCCGCCAGCTCTCTATCATCAAGTAGGTTTCGAATAGCGGCCACAGATTGTTTCGCATGGCCTAACGTGACTGCAGCAAATCGCGTGATGACTGGCATTGTCGCTTTCTTACGGAGGTATAAATTGTCATCCGTATCGACACGTCTAATAACGCCACGTCCTCTGCGACATCTAGCATAGCTAGGCCTCCAGGGAGCACACGCGCACATGAGGGCAGATAAGTTTCCATCAAACGACGGTGCCATCCGGCAGGCCCGAGGTCTCCTCCTACCACTAGGCTTTGCGGCAGCGTTAGCCAGCCTGAGCCTCTTACCGCTGGTGATACACAGTAGCCATCTTCGTTGGACGTTCGTGACCGCCGCCACCATTTTGGGCGTGTGGAACGGACTGCTGTTCGCCAACACCTTCCGACAGAAACGCATCCTTTCCGTAGACATCGTGCTACGTCCGCAACACTACGTCCAAGCGTGCGCGCAAGGAGCACTACTCCTGTACTGGGGATGGTACTGGCGGGAGGTGTACGACGCAGTTCACCTGCTTGCAGCACAGCTCCTGTTCGCCTACGCGTTTGACGCCTTACTTTCATGGACACGGCGCGACACCTACACGCTCGGCTTCTCTCCGTTTCCGGTGATCCTCAGCATTAACCTGTTCCTCTGGTTCAAGACTGATTGGTTCTATCTGCAGTTCCTGTTGATTGCCGTCGGGTTTTCCGCCAAGGAGCTCATTAGCTGGCAGAAAGATAACCGGCGCGTACACATCTTTAACCCCTCTTCGTTCGCCCTTGGTCTGTTCTCTCTCGCATTAATCGCAACAGGCACCACCGACGTTACGTGGGGCGAAGAAATTGCCACGACTCTCAACCGTCCGCCGGAGATTTATCTGGCGATCTTTCTCGTCAGTCTGCCGGGACAGTTGCTGTTCGGTGTAACGACGATGACAATATCCGCCGTCGTCACGATGTATGCATTCGGTCTCGTCTACTTTGCCCTGACCGGCACGTATTACTTCATAGATGCATATATTCCAATCGCGGTATTCCTCGGGATGCACCTTTTGTTTACGGATCCATCGACTTCACCGCGAACCGACTGCGGACGGATCATCTTCGGAATCGTCTATGCGCTTAGCATTATCAGTCTTTATGGAGCACTCGGCGCCTTTGGGGTTCCGCGGTTCTACGACAAACTGCTCGCCGTTCCGATTATGAACATGCTGAGCCAGGCAATCGACCGCATTGCCCGTTCGAATGCCCTGAGACGATTCGATCCCGCCGCGCTCGGACAAAGCTTCGTGGGCTGGCAACGAAATCTTGCGTACATTGGGTTATGGACGTCCGTCTTCATTGTGATGACCACATCCCAGGGAATCGGTGACACGCACCGCGGTCAGTGGGTGACGTTCTGGCAACAAGCCTGCGCAGAGGACCGCCCGAACGGGTGCCGACATTTCGGTGTAATGGTGTCAACCTACTGCAACAATGGATCCGGATGGGCCTGCAACGAATACGGCATTTTGCTTCAGACACAGAGCCGTCCCAACTTGTCTACCGATGCGTTTAGACGTGCCTGTGACCTTGGCTTCTCCGCTGGATGCTCCAACCTAAGCGGAGACCAAGTAAATAACCCTGTTAGGATGGCGCCAGGTCTCACCGATTACAAAATCGTCCTGCGGCAAGATAAGAGACCTCGCCCTGCCCCGTCACAGATTCAGATTTACCATCTGGCGTGTGCCCAGGGGTTCGTCGATGGCTGTCGGCAAGAGTGTAATCTCGGGGTTCTGCAGGCGTGTGTTTCCACGAACCAACAATGACCAATCTCCTGAGCATCGCTGATGCTTTATAGGACCTCGGCACGCACCAAGTGCAACTCAGAACACTCAAAGACTGACCCGGTGTCTGAGTAAAACCTGTGTCCAAGTTAGAGTGGGATGCCACGCACTCGGATATACGGCGGTAACACCTTAGACCGCACAATACTAAGAAAAAACTCATGACCATACGAGATAGCCGTTCAACGCACCTGAATCGCCGGGAAATGATTAGGCTGCTCAGTGTCAGTACCGCTGGGGCGGGGTTCAATCTCACAACCGCTTGCAGGCCTGGCGCGTCCCCGGAAACTAAGACATTTGCAGAGCAGGCATCGATTCGACCCATTCCCTCAGTCACTTTTCCAGACGGGGCCATCGTTCGTACCGTGCTGGCAGATATCGATCCGGATATTCTTAGTTCGGGAGCCACCTTATTTCATGAGCACCTAGCCTTTAATTTCAGCAGTCCGCCGCCCGACCCGCGCGCACCTGGAACACCTGAACCGTCTCCACCCACAAACGCAGCAATGGTCGACCTTCTAGTCGAGGAACTACGAATGGCTGCGTTCGACGGGGTGAGTTGCATTGTTGATTCGTCGATCGGGCCGCGCACCGAACAGCAACTCGCCAACCTCACGGCGATGGCGACCCAGTCCGGTGTGCACGTCGTGCTGGGTGGCAGTTACTTCCTGCAATCACGGTATCCAGAGGAGATCATCCGCTTACCTGAAGGCAAACTTTCGACGCACATGATCGAGCAGGCTAGACGCGAACGGTGGGGAGCTCTTGGAGAAGTCGGCAGCTCATTTCCGGAAATGCATACCGACGAGCGAAAAATGATACGCGTCACCAGCCAGGTGCATCTTCAAACCGGCCTTCCAATCTTCACCCATGTTCCGCACGAAAGTTGCCCATCATGTGCAATCGATCAGATCGACATGTACGAATCGCAGGGAGTTGACATGACACACCTGTGTATCGGACACCTTTCGACCATCAAGCGATCAGACGACCCAAAGTGGGAGACGCACAAGGAGATTGCCCGTCGAGGCGCCTTCCTCGGTTTCGATACGGTCGGCCATCGGATGAGCGCATCGTTCATTCCAGAACGTGAAAAAATCGATATGATTCTAACCGCGCTTGAGGCTGGGTTTGAGGACCACATCCTGCTGTCGTCCGACTTCGCTAACACAACACAGATCAAGGCGAACTGGGGCAACGGATTCTCAACAGTGCTCGTTCAGTTCGTGCCAAAACTCCGCTACTTCGGTGTGCCTGAAGAGACGATCCACAAGATCCTGGTCGACAACTCACGCAGATGGCTTGCGTACCAACCAAAGTCGGGGTAAGCGGTTCGCCCGACCAGCAGGTCATGCCACGACATCCTCAACCGTCACGCTTTAACAGACGGGTGTGTGCATTCCGCACAACCACTGACTCAGCAAGAACAAGCGACCATTACATAGCAACCGGGCTGAGCGCAGCACAGTCACCAAACGACCTCACGTGAAACGCCCCTCAGACTCAATCCTTCGCAACCAAGAGGCGGCGGACATTGAGTATGCGGTCCCCGACGTTGGGATGGGTTGAAAGGTAAGGGCCTAACCCGAGGTGGTCGTCGGTTTGATCGAGACGCCGAAAACGTTCGAGTAGACGAACAGCACCGGCCGGGTCGAAGCCGGCCGCTCGCATGAGCAAGGTTCCAAGCTCGTCCGCTTCAAGCTCCTGAGCCCGTGAATGCGCACGTTCCATCCATTGAAAACCGACTTTTCGAATCCAAGGTGCGAACGCCCCTCGACCCGGAGTCGCCAGTGCCGCTAGAGACATGGCTTTCTCCCTAAGCAGTCGGTTAATAGCGTGACGTCTGATCACATGCGCCATCTCGTGGGCAAGCACGAACGCTATCTCGTTTCTGTCGTGGTCGCACAACTCGACGAGTGACGGGGCAACGAAGATAAAGCCACCCGGCAGGGCAAAGGCTGTCGGACGATCACTCTCGGCCACGGCCTTCACACTGAAACGGTGGAAATTTTTCCGTACCGACTGCTCAAGCTGATTCACGATAGGATCCAGGAACGCTTGGACTTTAACATCGGGTCCGTAAGATGCCTGGTCGAGGATAGCGGTTGCCATCTCCTGTCCAACACCGTACTCGGCCAGAACGGCATCCTCCTCACTTCCCGCAACCGACTCCCAGATCCACTTGACCCGGCGGAACTTGACACCGGCCATCCGACCGAATTTGTAGAAGCCACTCTCAGTCACCATCAGAAGTGTACCGCGCCACCGACACGAACCAAACACGTTGTCCGTCTTGTCCTGACCAAGCTCGAACGTCCGCTCAGCCACAGGAGGTTCTGCACGGATTGCCGGACGGCATCCACAATGTCAAACGAAATTGTGCTGGATATCATCGCCGGGCTCGAACCCCAGTCCCATCTCGGCCAGCCCATCGGTTCGTGGATCGTCAACCGGTTAATTAACCCGTACGGCATCGAGAGCAGTTTCAGCAACGACCTAGCCACTACCACCATCAGTCTCGAGTTCCGCTACCACTTCGTAGGGAGGCATTCGTGTTGTGTCCTGTCACAGGACGACGGTTGGCTCGTAAACCTGATCAGGTTTACTACGCCCTCTCCAACACGGACGAGACTGAATCGGAAGCGGCATCATCTCTTATCTGCTCAGTTCTTTCTACGATAGCGGCTTTTTCACAGAGTGCAAGAGCGGCTAGGGGATGGGTAGTCCAAGCCTGAAATTCGAAATCGCCTTCACACCCACAACCGGGTGGATCGACAAAGTCCACACGGTTCTGACCCTCTACGTCTTGACGGTTTCCCCGGCCGACTGTAGGCTCGCTTCACATAGTCAACCGCAGGAGGAAAACATAATGGTGCCGGCACGCCTCATCCCTATCGTCTTTGTCGTCCTTGCCCTCGTGACCGCTGGCGCAGCGACCATGCGGGAGAACGCCGAGCAAGCCGCTTCGATGACCGAGGCCGCACAAGCATTCCTCGACGCACTGACACCTGAACAGCGCGCAGCCACGACGTTCCCGTTCGACGGCGAAGACCGTTTCGATTGGCATTACATCCCGCGCGAACGCAAGGGTGTCGCGTTGAGAACGATGTCCGAAAAACAACAGGATGCGGCGCTCGCACTCGTCCGCGCCAGCCTAAGCGCGGAAGGCTATGACAAAGCGGAGCGAATCCGGCAGCTCGAGCAGATCCTCTTTGAGCGCGAAGGACGTGCCATCCGCGACCCCAAGCTGTATTTCTTTATGATCTTCGGTGAGCCGGCGCCGACCGGTACGTGGGGATGGCGCTATGAGGGGCACCACATCTCGCACAGCTGGACGGTTGTCAACGGGCAACTCAGCGGCAGTACGCCGCAATTCTTCGGCACCAACCCCGCCCACGTTCGCGAGGGCAGCCACGTGGGGGAGAAGGTGCTAGCCGCTGAGGATTACTACGCGCGCACCCTCCTCGGTTCGCTATCCTCAGCACTCCAGAGTGCGGCTATCATCTCAAACGAAGCGCCAGATGACATGTTGACGTCATCCGATCGCCAAGCCGCGATGCAAGACGACAGCGGCGTCGCCTACGACCAGCTCAACACCGCGCAACAGAGCACGCTCTGGTCTCTGATCGAAGAATACGCTGCTGCGCAACACGCTCCGGTCGCCGAGGAACGCCTTGAGAAGGTCAAGTCTGCCGGCCTCGACAGGATCAAGTTCGCCTGGATGGGCGGCACCGACGAGGGAGAGGGTCACTACTATCGTGTGCAGGGACCGACGTTCCTCATCGAGTACGATAACGTGCAAAATGATGCCAATCACGTTCACAGTGTATGGCGTGATTTCGACGGAGATTTCGGTCGCGATCTCCTAGCAGCACACTATCGTCAGTTTCCGCATCGGGCACTCAACGCCGACGAATAGCAGTGCTCTAAATTAGGATTGCTTGGCTATAGATTGTAGGAAGACAGCCTCACACCTGTACTCTAGGTAGAAAAAATTAATCGGACCGGTCACAGAAGAAGGTGTGCCTCAAGCGTCGCGGGTGAGGTCGCTACCGCTATGGAGTCAGATGGGGCGCCGGTATCAGTCTCGACACTGCTCGTCAAGACGCTCAATTCACTCTACCGAATCATTACCTCTGCGCACCACCCAGGCCCCTGCGTCCTTGTTCAAGCCAGACGGTGCTTTCTCGAAGTCACCAAAACACACCTTGCTGGTGCGGGTTATGGCAACAACTTGCGCTAACTTTCGTGGCGCCGGTGTGCTTTCGGATAGAACTCTGCACGGATGACAACGGTTCATCATGGCAGCGGTGCAGTTGAGCACGGTGCGGCACGACGACGCGGAGCTCACAGTGCCATTCTAATCCTATGGACGTAGAGCACCGGTGCGTGAGTAGATCGACGATGGCCTGGTGTCCTGGGAGGGTTATGAAACGCAAGAAAAGTGCATGCTACACTAGGAATGCTTTGGTCGGGCAATGCCCCGCGCGACGCGAATCGTGGTGAGTGTAGCTCAAGGGTAGAGCGCCGGTCTGTGGCACCGGATGTTGGGGGTTCGAATCCCCTCACTCACCCCACCATTACCCAAGTCCGTTCATCATATCCCCGCACGATGCGCAGCAACCTCTTTAGGTCTCGACGGTTCTGGCTAGCGTGGCTCTGCCTGCCGCCGCTACTGTTCACCGTAGGCAACTGCGTCGACACCACACCATCAGTCGCGCAAGGTCCAGCGGTCCTAACGCCAAAGGGCACTGGCGGCCATAACGATCCGTCCATCCTCACACACCCCTATGTGGTGCTAGTCTCGTTTGATGGCTTCCGGTCCGATTATCTCGACCGCTTCGAAACCCCGAGTTTTGATCGCCTCGCGCGTGCCGGGGTACGCGCAGAAGGATTGATCTCGGTCTTTCCATCGCTGACCTTCCCTGGCCACTACTCGATCGCGACCGGCCTGTACCCGGAGCACCACGGCATCGTCGGCAATCGTTTCTACGACCCGGTGCGCACTGATGAATTCAATTATCGCGACTCGGACGATGCGCGAGACGGGTCGTGGTGGGGTGGGGAGCCGATCTGGGTCACGGCCGAAACGCAAGGCATGGTAGCGGCTGCGTTTTTCTTCCCGGGTACCGAGGCAACTATTGCCAACATCAGGCCGACCGATTGGCGTCCGTATGACGCATCGGTGGCGAACGCCGAGCGGGTGCGCCAAGTGATCAACTGGCTTACTCGACCGGCCGACCGGCGTCCACATCTCGTGACGCTCTACTTTTCGTTGGTCGACAGAGCCGGACACGACCTGGGACCTGACACACCGGGGATGAGTCGGGCCGTGGAAGGTGCCGACCGACTTCTTGGACAGTTGATGGACGGATTGAACACGCTACCGCACAGTAAAGAGGTAAGCCTCATCGTAGTCTCGGATCACGGGATGGCACCGATTGACCCCGAACGTCAGATCGTCGTGCGAGACCTGGTTGACCTGAAAGGGGTCAAGGCCGTGGCAACGGGCCCGACGATGAGCCTCCATGTCGGAGATGATCAGCGGAGCCATCTCCTGCGGGACACTCTGAACGGACAACTGGTCAATGCGCGCGCGTACCTCCGGGCCGAGATACCAGTGCACCTCCACCACCGTGCGAGCCAGCGGATTGGGGATGTCGTCGTAATCCCCGATGAAGGGGTGCAGATCAGATTTCAGCGCGATGCGTCACCACCGGCAGGGATGCACGGGTGGGACCCGACGCTGCCGTCGATGCACGGAATTCTACTGGCCAGCGGGCCTCGTATTCGAGCGGGCCAACGGATACCGGCCGTCGAAAGTGTGCACGTGTACCCACTAATGGCCAACTTATTGGATCTGGTGCCGAATCCTAATATCGACGGTGACCTAAACGTATTGATCGGTATCCTCAAGGTACCGGTCTTGCGGTAAACCTCTTCACAGATACCCCGCTGACTGATTTAATAAAGGGCAATAGAGATATTCACTCGGTAGTGCCGCACTACTGTCAGGTTACCCGACGGACTCGCATTCCCTAGAAACACATGGCAACAACAATTCAGGGCATCCTCGATTCCTCTTCCAGTCTCGTCTTCCCCGGTGTCTATGACACACTGTCGGCCAAGATCACTGAGCGCGTCGGATTTAAGCTCGCCTTCATTTCCGGCTATGCGGTCTCGGCCACCGCCATCGGCGAGCCTGACATGGGCTTACTGACCCAGACAGAGATCATCGATCACGCCAGGCGCATCTGTCAGAGCGTCGCAATCCCCATCATCGTCGATGCCGACACGGGGTACGGCAACTCGCTTAATGTCGTCCGGACCGTACGCGAACTGATCGCCGCAGGAGCGGCCGGCTGTTTCCTGGAAGACCAGGTCTGGCCGAAAAAGTGCGGCCACATGCGTGGTAAGAAAGTCATTCCACGTGACGAGTACCTCGGCAAAATACGTGCGGCAGTCGATACGAAAGGCGACAGAGATTTCTTCATCGTCGCTCGTACGGACGCGCTCGCGGCGACGGATCTGAACGAGGCGGTAGCCCGGGTTGAGGCGGCAAAGGCCGCCGGTGCCGATGCCACGTTCATCGAGGCCCCCGGCTCACTCGCGGAACTGGCTGAGGTCGGCCGCCGGGCGCCCAAACCAACCGTGGCGAATATGATCGAGGAAGGTCGGACTCCCCTTCTGCCTGAAGCAAAGCTGTCCGAGCTCGGATTTCAACTCATACTCTACCCACTGGCCGGTCTCTACGCGTCAGCCAAGGCGCTCGAGACGGTCTACACAACGCTGCGAACCGATGGTACGACCACCGCGATCGCGGACCGATTGAGCGCCTTCGAACAATTCAATAGCCTCATCGGCGTCGAAAAAAATTTTGCCCTCTCCAAGCGGTATGGAAGTGATACCTAGCTTCTGCCCTCCACCTGCCGTCCAGCACTCGTTCGCGGTGGCTTCCGCAGCAGCACAGAGATATAATCCGCTCCCTTGACTACATTCGCTGAACGGAGGTAGCTCGTGAAAGTCCCTGTCAGCATCACCGTGAACGGCCGCCAGTACCAGCGCGAAGTTGAGCCACGGGTGCTACTCGTCCACTTCATCCGTAACCTGGGTGGCGTAACCGGCACAAAGGTCGGATGCGACACAAGCCAATGCGGATCATGTACGGTCCTGCTCGACGGCGTTGCCGTGAAGTCATGTACAACGCTCGCTGTTCAGGCCGACGGCGGTACCGTTACGACCATCGAAGGATTCGCAACGAACGGGGAATTGCATCCGCTCCAAGAAAGCTTCTGGAACAAGCACGGGTTGCAGTGCGGGTTCTGCACACCGGGCATGATTCTGGCGTCGCACGAGTTACTCCGAACCAACCCGAACCCGAGCGACACCGACATCCGGCGTGGACTTGAAGGCAACATGTGTCGGTGCACCGGCTATCAGAACATCGTCCGGGCAGTGAAGGACGCCGCCCAGACCATGTCGGAGAAATAGTGATGAGCACGAGAATCTTTGGCTCCGGTATTCGCCGCCGAGAAGACCCGCGGCTAATCACCGGAAGCGCCACGTATACCGATGACATCACGCTGCCCGGTATGGTGCACGCCGCGATGCTGCGCAGCCAGCACGCTCACGCCAAGATCACTAAAATCGACACCAGTGAGGCTACATCCGCTCCCGGAGTACTGGCCGTCTACACCGGCGTCGACATCGACGGCGCACTGGAGCCGGTACCATGTGCCTGGCTCCTTCCCGATTCTGATCTGAAAATTGCCGCCTATCCGGCTATAGCCAAAGATATCGTCCGCTACACGGGAGACATCGTCGCGGTAGTGGTCGCCGATGATCAATATCAAGCCTACGACGCGCTGGACCTGATCAAGGTCGACTACGAGCCACTGCCGTCAGTGATTAATCCGGAAGCCGCGGCCAAGCCAGACGCGCCTCAGCTCCATCCCGACATCGAGGGCAACCAGGCATTCCATTGGGTCGTGAGTGGCGGCGATGTCGATGCCGCCTTCAAGGAGGCCGCAGCCACAGGTGTCATCGTCAAGGAGCGAATCATCCAACAGCGATTGATCCCGAACGCGATGGAAACACGTGCGGCGGTGGCACAGTACAACCAGGCGTCGGGAGAGTTGACTCTTTGGAACACGACGCAGAACCCGCATATTGTTCGTTTCCTCTGCTCTGCCGTCACCGGGGTCCCGGAAGACAAGCTCCGCGTCATCGCACCAGAGGTTGGGGGAGGCTTTGGCAGCAAGATCGCAGTCTATCCCGCTGATTTCGTAACCATCTTCTGCGCCAAGATGCTTGGCGTACCGGTCAAATGGACTGAGACCCGCAGCGAGAACTACCAGGCAACGACCCACGGGCGGGACCACGTGCAGGACGTTGAGCTCGCCGGGACAAAAGACGGCAAGATCACCGGGCTGCGATGTTCGGTTCAGGCCGGGATGGGCGCATATCTATCCACCGCCGCGCCCGGTATCCCCACGATCCTCCATGGGCTAATGCTATCGGGCTGTTACGACATCCCAGCGATTAAAGAGGACGTCTACGGTGTGTACACGAACGGCGTCCCGGTGGAGGCGTATCGGGGCGCGGGACGGCCGGAAGCAACCTTCATGCTCGAACGGCTCATCGATCTATTAGCCGCCAAGCTCGACCTCGACCCGGCTGATGTGCGACAGAAAAATTTCATTCCAAAGTTTGACAACGGCCACGACGTCATCACGGGTTTGACCTACGACAGCGGCGATTACCCAAGTGGGCTAACTAAGTTGCTCGGACACACCGACTACAAAGCGCTTCGCGCCAAGCAGGCCGAAGGCCCGCAAGATGGTAAATATCTTGGCATCGGAATCTCATCGTATGTAGAAATCTGCGGCCTTGGTCCGTCACAGGTCGCCGGTGCCATTGGTTTTCAGGGTGGACTCTGGGAAAGTGCCATCGTCCGTGTCCATCCCACCGGAAAGGTGCATGTCTTCATCGGTGCCTCTCCGCATGGTCAAGGTGAGGAAACGACGTTCGCACAAATCGTCGCGAGTGAGATTGGGGTCGACACGAATGACGTAAAGATCATCCACGGCGATACAGACAACACGCCGATGGGCTGGGGCACCTATGGCAGCCGTACAACGGCAGTCGGCGGTGCCGCACTCGCAATGGCCGTACGGAAGATCCGAGACAAGGCAAAGGTTCTTGCGGCTCACCTCCTCGAAGCCTCCGTTGAAGACATGGACTATGACGACGGCAAATTCTTCGTTAAAGGCTCGCCAGACAAGTCTAAGACGATCCAAGACATCGCACTATTGGCCAACGTTGCCTGGAATATGCCGGAAGGGATGGAGCCAGGTCTGGAAGCCTCGACCTTCTACGACCCACCTAACTTCGTCTTCCCCTACGGATCACACCTCGCGGTGGTCGAGGTCGACACGGAGACGGGCCATGTGGAACTGACTAAATACACCGCGCTCGACGACTGCGGTCCTCAGATCAACCCAATAATCGTTGAAGGACAGGTACATGGCGGCGTTGTCCAGGGTATCGGCCAAGCACTCTGGGAAGAAGCGGTGTACGACGAGAGCGCACAGCTCATCACTGGGTCGATGCTCGACTACGCCCTTCCGCGTGCCGACCGTCTCCCACCTATTGAAGTGATCTCCACGGTGACGCCGTCACCACATCATCCGTTGGGTGTGAAGGGTGTCGGCGAGGCAGGTACCATCGCCTCAACCGTAACGGTGTGCAACGCCGTGCTCGACGCGCTACGACCACTCGGGGTTACGTCAATCGATATGCCGTTCACACCAGAACGTGTCTGGCGCGCCATTCAGGACGCGAAAGGGAATTAGGTCATGTTTGCTGCCGATTTCGACTATTTCCGTGCCGGCTCCGTGGCGGAGGCCGAAGAGCTCTTAGCAAAGCACCCCGGAGCGAAACTTCTGGCCGGAGGTCATAGTTTGATCCCACTCATGAAACTCAGGCTCGCGGCACCGGAGACTGTCATCGACATTGGTCAGATCGCCGAACTGCGGGGCATCACAGCAGACGGTGGGTTGACCATTGGCGCGTTGACTACACATGCCGAACTCGCGGCGTCGACCGAGGTAAAACAGCATGCGGAGGCATTAGCCGAAGCAGCTAGCCATGTGGGTGACCCAGCGGTACGCAATCGAGGAACTATCGGTGGAAACATCGCACACGCTGATCCCGCATCAGACTTGCCCACAGTTCTCGTAGCACTTGGAGCCACAATCAACATCGTGGGCGACGGCGGCGAGCGGTCAATAGAGACCGACGACTTTTTCCAGGGCATCATGATGACGGCACTCGGCGACAACGACGTGCTGACTTCAATACAACTTCCCGCCGCGACCCCTGGGCAAGGAACGGCTTATGCGAAGTTTTCGCACCCAGCATCACGCTACGCCGTTGTCGGTGCCGCCGCATCGGTCACGGTGAGTGGGGGCACGTGTTCTGCAGCATCAGTCGCAGTTGGTGGTCTGGTGCCGGCTCCTCTCCGTTGCAACGCTGTCGAGCAGGCACTGACTGGTAAGCCGCTCTCACCGGAGACGATTGCGAACGCCGCCGATGCCGTAGTTGGCAGCCTCGGTGACGATCTCATCGGCGATGTGTTCGCCTCAGCTGATTACCGAAACGCAGTTTTGCCCGTGTACGTTCGCCGCGCCTTGGCCGCGGCCGCCGAGCGCGCCGGCTAGCCGTGGCCCATTAGTCCAAAACACCTGTGTCACCCGAATCAATCGACGAGCTGCAGGAACGGCTCACGACCCATCAGTACGTCGCCGATATCGGACTCGCGACATCCATCTACCTTGCCTTGAAGCTTCAACGACCGCTTCTACTCGAGGGTGAGGCGGGGGTTGGCAAGACCGAAGTCGCGAAAGTCCTTGCCGCAGTACTTGACACCAACCTCATCCGCCTCCAGTGCTACGAGGGACTCGATGTCACGCACGCGGTTTACGAATGGAACTACGCACGTCAGCTACTAGAAATCCGCGTGGCAGAAACAAATGGTGATGAAACGCGCAACCGGAACGATCGGGTACGGGAGTTGTTCGGACCAGATTTTCTTATCGAACGCCCTCTACTCCAAGCACTCAGAGATGGAGGCCAGCGACCACCGGTACTACTGATCGATGAACTTGACCGGGCGGACGAAGAGTTCGAGGGGTATCTCCTGGAGGTGCTCTCAGATTTTCAGGTCACGATTCCGGAACTTGGCACCATTGTGGCAACAACACCGCCGGTAGTTGTCATCACTTCCAATCGAACACGGGAACTACACGACGCACTCAAGCGCCGATGTCTCTATGCCTGGATCGACTATCCTGACTTCAAAAAAGAGCTTCAGATCGTCACGACCAAGGTTCCCGGAGCCCCGGCTGCCCTCGCCGAACAGGTTACCCGTTTCGTACAAGAGCTCCGTCGTGCCGACCTCTATAAAGCAACTGGTGTATCTGAAACGCTCGACTGGGTCGCCGCTCTTGTCGCGCTCGACCAGCAGGAACTCGATGCCGCCACTATCGAACGCACCCTCGGTATTATCTTGAAGAACCAGGAAGATATGCAGAACATGCAGGGCGACCGGATTCAAGAACTGCTCAATCGGGCAAAAATGCCTGGCGCTCAATAAGCGTGTCTGCCCTGCTCCCCAACCTCCTTCACTTTGGCCGGCTCCTGCATCGCCTCGGACTCGATGTGCCGGCCGGACGAATGCGAGATGTAGCGAATGCACTCGCCTTCGTCGACTTAGGTCAGCGTTCCGAGTTTTTCCACACGCTACGGAGTTTACTGGTGCATCGCGTTCAGGATCTCCCGCTGTTCGACGACGCATTTCGCGTCTTCTGGCGCCGACCCCACGGCAACTGGACCGAGACCGACCTGCACGCGATGGGAGAAACCCGCCGGTCGGGTGACCCAGAATTCGAATCAGAACTACCGCCGAACGATATTTCTGAGAGAACGAGTCACGCACCCTCCTATCACGTGGAGCGCATGGCAGCACTTAGCTACAGTCAGCGTGAGGGATTATGGGCGAAGGACTTTGAGCACTTTACCGAAGACGAAGTCACAGCGGCGCAGCAGATGATGACCGACCTCGATTGGCAACTCGGTAAACGTCGATCGAAGCGATGGGCTACTGGTCGTGGATCGGCAATCGACCTCCGGCGCGCCATTCGTGCCAACATGCGATACGGCGGCGAACTGGTCAACATCCCGACACGACACCGAAAAACAAAACGTCGACCTCTCGTGCTCCTTTGCGACGTCAGTGGTTCCATGGAGCGCTACAGCCGTATGTTGCTCCATTTTATTCATGCACTCA
>Ga0310345_10003670_pt1 | contig 14447 bp, 15 predicted proteins | sample HC15DNA20500_MG_FD_204667 | JGI IMG/M metagenome (GOLD analysis project Ga0310345, IMG submission 204667) | Marine microbial communities from station ALOHA, North Pacific Subtropical Gyre - HC15-DNA-20-500_MG | ecosystem: Environmental > Aquatic > Marine > Oceanic | place: Pacific Ocean: North... | reverse complement strand
TGCTCATTACCGAGCACTCGAGATGCCAACCCGGCCGACCACGGCCCCAGGGAGAGTCCCACGCGGCTTCGACCTGCTCGTCCTCAGCCGTTGCTGCCTTCCAGAGCGCGAAGTCGCGCGCGTCCTCCTTGTCGTACTGGTCGTGCGAAACGCGTGCGCCCACCTTGAGCGTCGAGGTATCGATGCCCTTCAGCCTTCCGTACTCGGCAAAGCTGGCGATGGAGAAATACACAGCTCCGTCGTCCGCCGGATAGGCGTGCCCACCATCGACCAACCGCTGTACGAAATCGACCATCGCGCCAATGTAGTCGGTCGCCCTGGGGTAGCTCTCTGCGGGGCGGATGCCGAGCGTGCTCGAGTCTGCGATAAAGGCCTCGCCAAACGGCGTGGTCTTCTCGGTGATGGTTATTCCGGACTCGACCGCGGACTCGATGACCTTGTCGTCAACGTCCGTGAGGTTCATGACGAAGCGCACTTCGTAGCCACTCCAATTCAAGTACCGGTGCACGAGGTCGAAGAACAGAAACGTCCGGAAATTGCCGATGTGCGCGTGGTTGTAGATCGTGGGGCCGCAACCGTAGACACGTACGATACCCGCTTCGAGCGGCTCGAAGACTTGGAGCGATCGCGTGGCGGTGTTGTGGACCTTGAGCGTCATGCGAATCCTGGTTTGTGCTCGGGTGCGTCGCGAGTTTGGCTAATCATGCCTCGCTGGGGCCCCCTTCGCTCAACTCAGCGAGCAGGGCTGTCAGCGCCGCAACCGGGTCATCTGCCCTGGTAATAGGCCGCCCGATCACCAGATAGTCCGCGCCGGCGGAAACCGCGTCTGCCGGGGTGGCTACCCGCATCTGATCCCCCGGGTCGGCCCCCTCGCGTCGAATTCCGGGTGTTACGACCAAGAAGTCGTGCTCGACACGGTTTCGTATCCACGAAGCCTCGAGAGCCGAAGCCACAACACCGTCGAGATCGCATGCGACAGCCAGATCGGTAAGCCGTCCGACCTCCTCGCGAATCGATCGAATCTCCCGTCCCCAGACGACTTCCAGCTCGTCCGGCGTGAGTGACGTGAGCAGCGTTACGCCGAGCACGCGCATTTGGCGCCCCGATGCGTCCGCTGCCGCTTCGAGCATGGCGGGGCCGCCAGCGGTGTGCACCGTGAGGAGGTCCACGCCCAATGCCGACGCCGAGCGCACAGCGCCCGCGACGGTATTGGGAATATCGTGCAACTTGAGATCGAGGAAGACGCGCTTGCCCAGCGTAGCCAATGACTCGACGAAGCTGGGGCCACCACGAGTGTACAGCTCGAGTCCGACCTTGTAGAACGTGGCGGGTGGGCCGAGTCGCTCGACCATCGTGAGCGCCTCGTCCGCCGAGGGATAGTCCAGCGCCACGATTACGTCTGCCACGTATTCTCTCGGTCGGGGGATTCGGCAATCAGTTCCGTCCATGCGCCGACTCCATGTCGGCGTCCCCAACGCGCGAGGCCGGCCACGACCCTCTGCGCCGCACGGGGCGCCGCGAATGTGGCAGTCCCGATCTGAACGAGCGAGGCCCCCGCTCGGGCATAGGCGACGGCGTCCTGCGTGGCCAGCACCCCGCCAACGCCCAGCAGAGGCAGGTTCGTGCCTTTACGAGCATCCTGCACCGCTTTCAAGCCGATCGGTCTGAGCGCGGGACCGCTCACTCCCCCGGGCCCCGCTCCCAACTCGGGCTCGCCCGATGCACCGCGTAGCAAGATCCCTGGTAGCGTGTTCACGAGCGTAAGGCCATCGGCACCCGAGTCGGTTGCTATGCGCGCGGTCTCGGCCAAATCCAAGTCGTTGGGGGCCAACTTGGCCAGAAGCGGCCGCTGGGTTCGAGCCCGGCACCCCGTGAGGATCTCCGCCACCGCCGCAACGTCGAGAGCAAAGGGCAGCCCTCCTAGCTTGGCATCGTTGGGGCAGGACAAGTTGAGCTCGAAGCCGAGAAAGCCATCTTCGCCGTCCAGGCCCTCGATCAGCTCGAAGTACTGCTCGACCGTGTGACCCGCGAGGCTCACTAGGACCTTTGCACGGCGCACGTTGCTACGCAGCCATGGCAGCTTGTCTCGCTTGGTACGCTCGAGGCCCGGATTCGTGAGGCCGATGGAGTTGAGCATCCCCCCACCGAACTCGGTCACGCGGGGGGGTGCGTTGCCAACGCGCGGCTCGACCGTCACCGATTTGGTGACGAAGCCGCCAAGAGATTCGAGATCGAGCACCTCACTCAACTCTTGACCGAAACCGCAGGTACCCGCCGCCAGAAGTATCGGATTCTGGAATTGGACGCCGAACAGATCGGTCTCCAACCTCATCGGTTCTTGATCTCCATCAGGCGCAACGCCAAGCCCTCCTCGAGCGCTTCGAAGCCCGGCGCTGATGCGCCCCGAGCCGTTAAAACGTAAGGGCTCGCGGCATGCGTCTCCAAACGCCCCAGCAACCACGCCCGATCGGAGTCATCGGAAGCAACGGTGAGCGCCGCCAGCAGGGCTTTCGGCACCCAGGGATCTTCCGGATCGGCATCGGCGTAGGCCAGGAACAGGCCTCGGGCCAAGGGCAGCGCCTCTAGGTCGTCCCGGGCGATCTCAGCCGCTGCAAACCAGCCGAGCGGATCCGTGAGTCCCACGCTGGTGAAGTCCTCCAGAGTGCCCAACGCGTCGAGCAGCGGCGTCACACCCTGATGTTCTTCGGCGGGCAACAAGATCTTCTCCACCTGCTTGAGCTCTGCCAGGTCATAGGCCAACTCCAGGCGCCAGCGAGCGATTTGAACCCGTGCCTCCGCAGCTACCACGCCGACGCCACGCACGACCTTCCAGGCTGTTGCGTTGGCCGCGGCGGTGTCCCCCGCTCGGTGGAACAAACGGGCCCTGCCGAGTGCGATACGACCACGCCCGACCCTTCCCCAACGCGCGCTATCCGCACCCGCCAGAAGCCTCGCGGCCTCGCCAGGACTCCATTGTTGCGCGGCTCGGTTGGCGAGCGCCACAACGGTATCAAGCCGCTGCCCGGCCTCGGAGTACGAGAGCAACTGTGTGAAGGCGTCTCCCGCACGCGTGCGCTCATCGTAATGGATCGCCCAACGCAGTTGGGTCAGGGCGGCCTCGACACGAACGACCGCGTCCAACTCCTGCGCTCGATCCAGGTCGACCCACCCGTTTCCTGCCGCCCCCTGAGAGAGCAAGACTTGACCGCGCAGCAGGTGAGCTTCCGCCAAGGCCGGACCGACGGTCAGTCCGCTCAGCACACGCTCAATGAGGGGCAGCGCGGCCTCCGAGTTTCCGGACTCCACTTCGGCGAGCGCTAGGTAGACGAGGACCGCGAAGCGGGTGTCCGCGCTCTCAGACCGCTCGGCCGCCTCCTTTAGCGCCCAACGCGCCGCCCTGATCTCGCCCAGGCGAAGGCGCGCTCTTCCCAGCAGAAAGAGTGCATCATCCCCCCACTCCCCTTCAGGGTCCCTGCGGTACCCACGCGCGGCCTTCCGGACCACATCGCGATAGCTTTGGCTCGCTAGCGAGTCGCGACCGGCTCGGCGATGCGCTTCCGCTTCGTCGTAGGACCGCTCCGCATTGTAGATGACGTTGTAGTACGCACACCCACTTGCGAACAGCATGACGCCGAGAAGGCCGGCGCCGCGCCGGCTCACGCTCCGTCTCCCGGTCCTCCGGTTCCGCTGCCTGGAGGGTACCGCTCGAAGAACCTCACGACCGCGCGCGCGATCGATCTCGCGGCTTCGTCCTGGAATGTGGGTTGCCCGAGCAGCGGACCTTCATCCTCGTTCGACAGGTAGCCGACCTCGACCAGGACGGAGGGCATCAGCGCGTTGGTCAGCACCGCGAGCACGCCTTGCTTCACGCCACGGTTCGGGCCCGGATGGAATTTGGCCATTTCCCCTTGGACCATCTCGGCAAGCATCGCAGACCAGTGCTGATGATCGAGGGCCTTCAACTCGCGGAGGATGAACCCGAGGTCGGGTTCCGCTTCCGGGTCGACGAACTGGCCCCCGGCGCTCAGGGGTGCGTTCTCGATTGCCGAGACCCTACGCTCGTGATCGTTCCTGGCTTCGGCCAAAAAATAGGTCTCGAATCCGCGTGCCGAGCGGCGGCTCGGGAACGAGTTCGCGTGGATCGAAATGAAGACCGCGGGGCGGTCGCCTTTCCACGCGGTGGCGAGGTCGCCGCGGTCCCAGATGGGCACGAACGTGTCGTCGTCTCTGGTGAGGTACACCTCGAAGTTGGGCTCATGCTCGAGTAGCTCGGCGATCGCCCTGGCAATACGCAAAGCGACGTTCTTCTCGCGGACGCCTCTCAGGCTGAGGGCTCCTGGATCCCCTCCGCCGTGCCCGGCATCGACTACCACGACCCGCAGACCCTCATAGCGAGCGGCGGGGAGGTCCGTGTCCACCGGGAGTATTTCAACCGTCACCGGCGCCGCACCGGCTGTATCCGTAAGTCCGACGATGGAGTCGACACCCGCTGGCGCCTCGACGCCAGGACGCAACTGCACAACGGTCGTGCCGAGCCAATCCTCGGCTTGCGCGGCGCGTAGCGTCAGGCTAGGCCCGTCGAAGGAGTACAGCTCCGGCAAGCGCCTCGGCAGAAAATCCGTGAGCAGCTGGACCGGAACCAGGGTCTCTCCGGCGGTGCGATAGGGCACATCCGCGAGTTGAAGCACCTCGTCGTCCCAAGTGAAGAAGGGGGATCCGATGCTGAGCGAGATCGAGACCCCGTGCGGGCCGAACATCGCGAGTGCACCCTCGACCTCCGCCACGACCCAACCGAGTTCCTCGAAGAGCGTGAGACGGACAGCGGCGAAGCCCCTTTCGAGATCGAGTGGGCGCGCGTCCACCGCACCCCGGTCACGCTCGATCCTCAACTCGGGGATCCCCTGAGCCGCGAGTGGGCGCGCCACGAGGGCGACAAGAAGCATCGCGGCGAACAGTCCCCTCCGTGCCATGACCGCGTATCGAGTCCTCACATGCTCATCGGCCGCTGAGGCTGTGTTTGTCATCGAGACTGTATCGCGCGACGCGCCTCCAGATCCTGCTGGCTCCGCTTCAGATCCTCGCGCTTGTCGTACAATTTCTTTCCGCGGGCCAGCGCCAGGTTGACCTTGGCATACCCACGTGCAAAGTAGATCTCCAGGGGAACGATCGTCAGCCCTTTCTCCTTGATCTTGCCCACGAGACGCCTGATCTCATGACGGTGCAAGAGAAGTCGACGGGCCCGGACTGGGTCTACGTTGGATCGGTTGGCCTGTTCGTAGGGACTGATGTGGACGCTGTGCAGCCACAACTCCCCTCGCTGCACGCGCGCGTGTGCGTCTTGAAACGAGACATTCCCGCCTCGCAAGGACTTCACCTCGGGGCCCTTCAATTCGATACCGGCCTCGAACGTCTCGAGGATCTGGAACTCATGGCGTGCCTTCCGATTCCGTGCGACGACCTTTCTCCTCGAATCCGACGCTTCTCGGGCCATCCTCAGAAGACCAGGACCGGTGTGCCGACGTCGACCATGTACATCAACGTACGCACGGCTTCGTTCGTGAGCCGGATGCAGCCATGCGACACGCACCGCACCTCCGGATCGGGGTCGAGCAGCAACTCAGGCTGATTCGTCCCGTGGATCGCGATGCCGTCGCCGAGGTAGATCACTGTATTGCCCATCACCCCCGGCATGAAGCGAGAAGGGTCGTTTTCGGGCGGAGTCGGCACGCCTGCCTCGACGAAATGCCAGTCGGGTACCTGCCAGAGAGGGTCCTTCTCCATGCGGCGGATGTGAAACAACCCGCGGGGCGTCGAGAACCTCCATTGATGTTGCTCGGTATCGAGTCGAAATTCGGTACCTGTGCCGGCCGGCGCCGACCAAAGGGAGCGAGCTCCTTCGAAGACGACAACGCGATTCTCGGCCAGATGCACGACGACGTAGGGCCCGTCGTGGCGTAGAAGGGGGTGATCGGCCACGACCTCGCGTTCCACGGCATCCCAAGAAAACAAGAAGTCGGCGGCGTCAGAGTCGAATAGCTGGGCAACCGCGGGCCGCGGCATCACCGCAATGCACGCAGCGCACAAGATAGACCCTCTCACGGCCCGGCCTCGAAGCTCATCACTCCGGCTCGACTCGCCTTTCGCATGGTGTACACCTGGGCCACTTCGCCGCCCAAAATAAACACTATCGACCCGTAATAGATCCAGAAAAACAGTACCGCGACCGTGGCCAGATTCCCGAACGCGGAGCCGTAGTCCGCGATCTCCGTCACGTACCAAGAGAATCCCCACTTGAGCGCTTCATGAACTAGCGCGGAGAACGTCGCAGCGACCCACGCAGTCCTCCAAGGTATTCGGCGGGCAGGTAGGTATCGATACGCGATGAGGAAGAGGGCCCAGATGGAGCCCAGCGCAAGCCCATGCCCGAGCAAGCGCTCAATGATCGAGAACGCGCTACCATCGACCCCGATGAGCCCAATGCCATAGTCCATCGTGGCTTCGAACGCCACGGTCACGCCCAGGTTCAACGTCAACAGCGAGACGCCGATCAGGACCGCCTGGATGTCGAACAGCTTGCCCATCAAGACTCCGCGCTGCCGTCCCAGGTCGAAGATCTCCCGCAGAGCGACGCGGAGGGTTGCCACCATCCTGGTGCTGACCCAGACCAGGAACAGCGCGCCGAACACCGTGAAGCCCGTGCGTCTTTCGACGAGGGAAGACACGGGCGCACGAAAGGCCTCGACGAGCGCGACGCCTTCCCCGGCCTGGGGAAGGTTGTCCGCTACCAGCGCTAATACCGCGTCCGTCGGATCACCGAAACGAGCGCTGAGCACGAACCCGGTAAGCCCGATACCGAGGATCAAAAGCGGTACGAGCGCGATGAGCACGTTGAAGGCAATCGCCCCGGCCATGAAGAAGACTTCGTCCTCGACAGACTTCTGCCAGAGGCGGCGGAGGAACTCTGGCACGCGATAACCCAACCGGTGGTGCCGCGGCACCGCGCGCTTTTTGGTTACGAGACCGTGCGTCAGGCCTCTGCCTCCGCGTCTTCGTCATCCTCGGCGCCGTCTGCCACGGTTTCCCTAGCGGCGTCGATACCTGCGCGATACGCCGCCTTGGACGTCTCGAGCTTCTTCTCGAGCTCGCCGCGAGCCTCGCGTGCGGCCTCACGGCCGGCGTCCAGCGCGCTCTTGACCGACTCCACCCGCTCCTGCACGCCTTCCCGAGCGACATCCAACCGTTCTTCGAGCTGTTTCTGGGCCTCGCGCATCCGCTGCTCGGCTGAACCGCGCAAACGTCGCGCGTGCTCCTTCAAGTCTTCCTGCGTCTCCACCCCAGACTTGGGGGCGAACAGCAACGCCAACCCCGCACCCACCAGCGCTCCTATCACGAAGGAGCCGACCTGGCTGCTGCTGTCTTTTTCGATGACGATGTAGGGAACCTCGTCGTTGTCACGCATGCCTGCCTCCCGCCACACTCAGCCGGGCTCGAAAATGAACCCGACTCTCGATTCGAATCTAACCGCGCCTGCACAAGCTATCTACCAGTCCGACCATGAGTTGCAAGAACTCAAAGCACCCAACGCGGGTCGACCTCGGCAATCTCCGGGGCTGGAGCACCCTCCCGTCCCATGAGCCCATAGGTGAGCTCCTTGCCTAGCTCGACGCCAGGCTGGTCCAGCGGATCCACGCCGTAGAGTGGGGCCGCAAGCACCGTGGCAATCTCCAGCAGCATGATGAGCTGGCCTAGCGCGTGGGCATCGACCGCCGGAAGATGGATCGTCGCATTTGGACGCCCCGCGCGCCGCAAAGCCTCAGCCGTCGCGATGTGCTCAGAGGCCAACAACCCGCCCAGAGAGTGCCCACCGAGATAGGAGAGCGCGTCGATTTCCGAGTGCCGCCGCGGGATGGGCACGTCAGCTCCAGGATCGTCCACCGCGATGAACAGCACGACCTTGTCGGCGGGACCCTCCAGCAGCAACTGCAGCAGCGAATGCTGATCGGTGGCGCCGAGCGCAGCGAGGGGCGTCGGACCGGTGGGTCTATCTTCGCCGGAGTGGCTGGTCGTCTTTCCCAGGCTCTCCGCCCAAAGCTGTTGGAACCAGAGGGCGGTCGAGCGCAGCCGGTCCGCATAAGGCATCATCACATGGATCGTCCGACCTTGTCCGGTATCCGCGTGATGCAGCAGAGCGGCGAGCGTCCCTGCAGGGTTCGAGTCCAGTGCGTCGCCGCGGCAGCGGGACTCCATCTCGGCCGCTCCCGAGAGCAGTGCCCCGATGTCAGCGCCGCACGCCGCGGCCGGGAGTAGCCCGACCGGCGAGAGGACCGAAAAGCGTCCGCCCACGTTGTCCGGCAAGGGCAGCATCGCCAACCCTTCCGCTTCGCCGATCTGGCGCAGCGCCCCGTTGGCGGCATCGGTGGTGAAAAGGAAATGGCTCGGCGCATGGTCCGGCCCCACCGCTTCGTCCAGGTGCTCACGCACGACCAGGTACTGGGCCATGGTCTCCGCGGTGGCGCCCGACTTGCTGACCACATTGAACAGCGTCCGCGCGGGGTCGATCTGGTTCATCAATGCCCGGTATGTGTGCGGGTCCGGATTGTCCAGGACGTGGAGCCGGGGAAAGTGGTCGCGCTGCCCCGCCGACTGCTGATTCCAGAACGGTCCCAGTAGGGCGTCTCTCAATGCGATGGCACCTAGGCTTGAACCGCCGATCCCGAGCACTACAATGTCGTCGAACGACTCACGATACCGGCCCGCGAGTTCTGCGACCCGTGCGACGCTATCGCTTGCGTACGGAAGATCCAGAAAGCCCAGGCGGCCTTGCTCTCGCCAGGCGGACACCGCGGAAAGCGCGCTCTCGAACACCGGGGCCAAGAGAGTGGACAGCTCCGTCGGCTCGACACCGCCGGGCAGACCCGGCGCCATGAAGTTGCCGTAATCGAGCCGGATCGCTTTCACGACTCGAGCTCCACCGTCAATCCGTCGTACGCCGGGAACACACCGTCCGGTAGACGCTCTTCGAGTTCCGCATGCGTCACCCTGTGCGTGAGATGGGTCAGATAAGTCCTCGCCGCGCCGACCTCGCGTGCGGCGTCGATCGCTTCTTCGACATTGAAGTGCGAAGGATGAGGGCGCCCGTACCAGAGCGCGTTCAAGACCAGCACATCGACACCTCCGAGCGCCGCCAGCGTCTCTGGTGGCAGGCTCTTGCCATCGGTGATGTACCCGAGACCACCGACGCGGAAGCCGTATACCGAGCTCGGGCCGTGAGGCACCTTCAAGGGCATGAAATCCTGACCGATGATCTCGACCGACCGGCCTGCCTGGATCTCCTTCAGCTGCACTCGCGGTTTCGAACTGCCCGTCGGCGGTTCGATCGTATCATCGAAGATGTACTGGAAGTACCGCGAGATCAGCCGCCGGTATTCGGATGCCACATAGGCGGGAAGATCACCGCGACCGCGAGCCGTGAAGATGCGCACGTCGTCGATGCCGTGCACATGGTCCGCGTGTATGTGCGTGAACCAGACGGCCTCTATGTCCGATATACCGGAGGCGAGCAACTGTAGACGGAGCTCGGGCGGCGTATCGACGAGCAGCCGGCGTCCGTCGATCTCGACGACCGCGCCGTGGCGTGTGCGCCGGTCCCGCGAATCATCCGAAGTGCATGCGCTGCAGTCGCACCCTACGACCGGAACGCCGAAAGAGGTGCCGGTACCCAAAAAGGTCAGCTTCAAGAGAGGTCTGCCAGAGGGTCCAAAGGACTAGAGGCGCTCGAGGCGCATCGTGTTGGTGGATCCGGACTCGTAGAATGGGAAGCCGGCGGTAACCGCGACCGATGCGCCCGATTCCCCGACACCGCTATCCAGCACGCATTGGCGTCCGTACTCCGCCTGGCGCTCATAGCTCATCTCAAGTCGCTCGGCCAGCACGGGACGCACCCCCCATACTCCGGCCAATTGCCGATACGTGAGCGGATCGGGTGTGACCGCGAAAACCGGCACGGTCGGCCGGTACGATGTCACCAGGCGAGCCGAAAAGCCCGACTTGGTGAGCACGATGATCGCCGGAGCATTGACCCGGCGCACTGCATCCACGGTCGCGGCCGCGACTGCGTGCTCGCGCGGCGAAGCGCCCCCGCGCGAGTGTAGTCCCGGGTGGGCCAGGTAACGGGGTCCGCGCTCCAAGAACCCACTGCGCTCGATCTCGGTGCCAATACTCACGAGCGCCTGAAGCGCATTCAGTGGGTACTTCCCCACCGCCGTCTCTCCGGACAGCATGACCGCATCGGTTCCGTCGAGAATCGCGTTGGCGACGTCGGAGGCCTCCGCGCGCGTGGGACGCGCATGTTCGATCATCGACTCGAGCATTTGTGTCGCTGTAATGACCGGCCGGGCGTAGAAGTTCGAAAGTTGGATGATGCGTTTTTGCGCAAGCGGCACACGCTCGAACGGGAGCTCCACCCCGAGATCCCCCCGAGCAACCATGACCGCATCCGTCTCGGGCAGGATTTCCTCGATCGCACGCAACGCCTGCACCTTTTCGATCTTCGCCACGACCAAGGCGCGATTCCCCACCCGACCCTTGAGGTCGACCACGTCCTCGGCCCGTCGCACAAACGAGAGCGCAGTGTACTCGACCCCCTCCGTGAGCGCGAAATCCAGGTCGGCCAAGTCCTTCTCGGTAAGCGAAGGCGCGCGAATATCGACCAGCGGCAAGTTGATGCCCTTGCGGGCTGTGAGCAGCCCCCCTCGAACGACTTCCAGTCGGGTGCACTCACCCTCGGTGCCAGTGCAAGACAGTTCCAACAGACCGTCGTCGAGCAGCACCCTGTCCCCCGCCTGGATCTCCTCAGCGAGCGGAGAATATGTGGTCGGAATCTCGCCCCGCACGGCGATGTCCTCCGGAGCCATCACCACGGTCTGGCCCACCTCTAGCTGCATGGGAGCTTCGAGTTCACCCACTCGAATCTTGGGACCCGATAGATCGACCATGATGCCGACGGGCCGTCCGACTTCCGCCGACGCCGCACGCACCGCGGCCATCGAGGCGCGATGATCGTCGCGACTCCCGTGTGACATGTTCACGCGCGCCAGGTCCATACCCCGCTTCACCATTTCGAGGATCACCTCGGGTGAGGAGCTCGCGGGGCCCAGGGTGCATACCACCTTGGTACGGAGCATGAATCGCTACCAGGAGAAAAGGCGAGGCGGCCCCGCCGGCGGCGGGCCCAGGAATTGTGGTCTCCACCCGAAGGAGGGGCAACACCCGGGGGTGGCGTCCAACCCCCCGCGCCGCTTCCTTTTCGCGCCGTTCCTTTTCATTGTCAGTGGTGACGCCGGACCCACATGAGTTATCTCCATATCGAAAGCGAGAGCGACGCCAGCGCGCTCGAACGCGACTTGAGTTCCGGGGAGCGCATCGCGCTCGACTGTGAGGCGGCGGGTTTCCATCGGTACTCGGACCGGCTCTGTCTGGTTCAGGTCTCAACGGTCACCGCGACATATGTGGTCGACCCGCTGGCGTTCGACCCCTCGCAGCTCTTGCGCGAGGCGCTCGAGGACCCGCAGCGCGAGGTAATCATGCACGGCGCCGACTTCGACCTGCGGCTCCTGCACCGCGACCTCGGTATCGAGCTTCACGGGCTTTTCGATACACAGATCTCGGCGTCACTATTGGGACTCGACTCACTCGGCTTGGCCCCGCTCCTGGAAACGCGCTTCGGCGTGAAGCTCAGCAAGAAATACCAGCGCGCGGACTGGGCGGAGCGCCCGCTCACGAATGGCATGCTCGACTACGCCGCGGCCGACACCGGCTATCTGATGGGCCTCCGGGACCAGTTGGGCGAGGAACTCGCGGCGGCCGATCGCGCCACCTGGGTTGAGCAAGAGTGCCGCGCGCTCGAGGAGTCCGCGATCATGCCTAAGGCGAGCGCTGAGCCGAGGGACCCGGTAACGCGCGTGAAGGGTGCCCGAGACCTCTCGCCTCGGCAGGTCACTGCCTTGAGGGTGGCGCTCAACTGGCGCGATCAGCTGGCGCGCGAACGTGACAAGGCGCCATTTCGGGTCGTGGGAGACGGACCGCTCATCGATGCCGTCGCGCTGCATCCGCAACGGGCCGAAGAGCTGACGTCCATCAAGGGATTCCCTCGGAGTCTCGCTAAAAGGGAAGGCCATCAACTCGTGGAGCAGCTTCGAGCGGTCGTGGACCTGTCGGAAACCGAGCTCCAACCGTACCCGCGCAAGCAACGTGGTGGGCCTGGCCGCCCGCCCCCCGAGGTCGAGCAGCTAGCCGAGAGGCTCAAGGGAGTGCGGAACCAAAAAGCGGATGAGCTCGGCCTGGCTCGAGGGACATTGCTAGCGAACGCGGTGCTGGTCGAGGTCGCCCTCGCGGCCCCGAGCAACAGCGAAGCGCTCGCGGCGATGCCGGGCATGCGGCGATGGCGTATGGACGCCCTAGGTGACCAGTTGCTCGCGGTGATCGGGAGCAAGTAGGAGCGGGCGGAAAACGACCGCTACGCGGCGGACTCTTCCCTCCGCTTGCAGTCGATGCAGTAGCGCGCATGCGGCAACGCATCGAGCCGCTCGAACCCAACGTCTGCTCCGCACGTGTGGCAGTTGCCGAAGGTCTTCGGGTCGTTGTACAACCTGCGCAGCGCCTCTTCCAGGCGGTAGAGGTACCGGCCCTCCTTGGTCGCGAAGACAGCCGCCTTCTCGCGCTCCTGCGCCTCTGTGCCCTGGTCCGCCATATGATCGGTGTATACAGCCAAGTCGGTGTCACCCGAATCACGATTGGCCTTCGCCATTTTGTCGAAAAGCCCGAGTGCTTTCAACGCGCGAGCCCTCTCATCGAGGAGCCGCTTCTCAAGATGTGTGAGCTGTTTCTTGGTGAGGGCCATATCCGCCTTCGTGCACGCAAAGCCTGGTAGGCTGACAAGTTAACTACCACCGCACGAGCGCAGAACCCCATGTGAACCCGGAGCCGAAAGCGACGAGGCAGAGCAGGTCACCGCGCTCCAGGCACTCGTCTCGGACCGCCTCAGCGAGGGCGATCGGGATCGTCGCCGCGGTCGTATTGCCGTACCGCTGGATGTTGTTCACGACCTGGTCATCCTCGAGGCCCAGCCTTCTCTGGACCATCTGCGAAATCCGCAGGTTCGCCTGATGCGGAATGAGAAGGTCGATGTCGTTGGTGGTGAGGTCGTTCGCCTCCAACGCCTCCATCACGACCTCCGGCATGCGCTTCACGGCGTGTTTGAAGACCTCCCTACCCTCCATACGTGGGTAGTGGCGTCCGGCGGCGATGTCTTCAGCGGAGATGCGTGGGTGGTTCTTCGAACCCGCGGCTTCGGTCCAAAGCATCTCGGCGTGGTTCCCGTCGGCATGGATGTGCGTAGAGAGCACGCCGCGATCCTGCTCGTCCGTGGCGGTGAGCACCGCCGCGCCGGCGCCGTCGCCGAACAGAACCGCGAGGTCGCGGCCGCGGGTCGAGACGTCGATGCCTGTCGAGTGGATCTCGACCCCGACTAGGAGGATGGTCCGGTACTGACCCGACTTGATCCACGCGTCCGCGACGGAGAGTCCATAGACGAAGCCGGAACACTGGGCGCGCACGTCGAGCGCCGGAATGCCCTCCAGCCCCAGGCCCCGCTGCAAGAAGACGCCGGTCCCCGGGAAAAACACGTCAGGGCTGAGCGTGCCCAGCACAATCGCGTCGATTTCGCCTGGCTCGATGCCCGCCGCGGAGATCGCCATCTTACTCGCCCGGCACGCCATTTCGGTGCTGGTCATTCCGTCGGTCACCCAACGGCGTTCCTGGATCCCGGTTCGCTCAATGATCCACTCGTCTGAGGTGTCCATGTACTGCGTGAGCTCGTCGTTCTTGACGACGCGGTCGGGGACGTAGAAACCGGTTCCAGCGAAGGCTGTGCGTGGCACGTTGGCTCCTGGCATACGTCGGGGCTGCTGGGGATCGGGTCCGGCGCGCCCGGGTACTCGAAATTCAGAATCACGCCGATACGGGGGAAGATAGGGGATGACTGCCGAGACATTCCAATGCCGTCGTTGCGAAGACGACAAGTCGATGCTGGAGAAGGCTCCGTTCCGAAACGAGCTCGGTGCCCGGATCCTCGCCCAAATCTGTTCCGGGTGCTGGAAGGATTGGCTACAGCACCAGACGCTGCTGATCAACCACTACGGCCTCGACCCGCGAGACAAAAAGGCGCGAGCGTTCCTTTACGAGCAGATTGAGCAAGTGCTACTGGGTGACGGGGACGGCAAGGACATCGATACGAGCAAGCAGGGCACGATCGAGTGGTGAGCTAGGGAGCCTCTGAACAAGTAGGGCACGCCGCGTTACGGTGCCACGGCCCCAGATCCTAGGCGGGGCTTCGAAGGCATAGCCGTCGCTACGTCGAGAAGCTCCAACGACGGAGATGGGGCCGTGCC
>Ga0310345_10003665_pt1 | contig 14458 bp, 12 predicted proteins | sample HC15DNA20500_MG_FD_204667 | JGI IMG/M metagenome (GOLD analysis project Ga0310345, IMG submission 204667) | Marine microbial communities from station ALOHA, North Pacific Subtropical Gyre - HC15-DNA-20-500_MG | ecosystem: Environmental > Aquatic > Marine > Oceanic | place: Pacific Ocean: North... | reverse complement strand
GACTAGGACGTCGGCATATCCACGAAGGTAGGAGGTGTATGCGATTGCCCGTCGGTCGGCAGACCACGCCGGAGTGATATTTAGCGATCGATTTACGGTTACCCGCTGCTGGTTATAACCATCGTAGTCTGAGAAGTATATTTCTTTCAGAATTCGATTGGCGACCGGGCCAACGATGCTTTCGCCGTTACGGTTCGAAACAAATGCCAACTTTGTTTGGGCGATACCCTTTAAGCCGCGTTGGTTCTGATGAATTTCATCGGCAATGGTGTGCGCGTAAAGTCGAGTACTGTTTGCGGAGCCGGTATATTCACGCCCGAACACAGATTCTTGTCCTCTGATATTCCATAGCCGAACCTGAACTTCTAACAATTCACCAACGCGGCGCACAGTGCCTATCACCACGCCATCAGTACCGAGTTCGCGCCAGAGGTCAAAGGACACGTCAGTTATAGAGGTCGCCCCAGGAATTGATGCGTAGGTGTCCCGTGGGATCATGTAGAACTCTCGTTCAAAGTTGAGATCGTTCCAGAGCACTTCACCCATTGTTTGCGCTGCTGCGATGGTTTCGGGGTCGTCAGATAGAGCAAGAAAGTCTGGTACTGCAAAGCGTGGTGGTGTGCCTATTCGGTCTCCGATGATTAAGCTCACTTCGGAAGGTTGCCCCTGTTCGGGTTGCTGACTTGCGGGAACTTGGGATGCGCGGCCCCCAGACAAAGCAAGAGACACAATTGCACACGTTAACGACCAGGCAAGAAGAGTCTTATTGAGCATTAGTTTTGATATTGAAACATTAAATGAACCCCAAGTGCTGGCTCTGTGTATCCCGATGGTAGTGGTGGCAATTGACGAGTCACGAGTACAGCTCGTTGCGCAGCAAGGTCGAGCGGTATGTAGCCACTACTATTTTGCACTTGAACGTCGATTAAGGTTCCATTGCGTTGGATAAAAAAATAGATCATAACACTTCCAGTCACTCGCTGATTAGGATCCCAATTTTGTCTAATCAAGGCTGACATGGTTGCCAGATAATCCGGGCAACAGAAATTTGCCGCATCCAGATACCCCCCTGAACCACCGCCGCCCGTTGACAGGCCAAACCCTACTCCTTGCGTACCAGTGTTGGCCAGAGCATTACCAGCCCGAACTTCGTCGCCTTCCGTAGGCGTTCGGCCTCGGGCTTCCGGTGGCGACTGTTCTACCGGTGGGGGAGTTACTTCACGTCTTCTCGCTGTAGGGGTGGGGACCGTCATTGAAGGTTCTTCTCGAGCAGGTACTCGGATTGCACGGGGTCGCGGCGAAGGGGGCAGTGCAATCGCTTGCTGAACAGGTCGAGCTCCAAGTGGAGACAGGCCGCCAACATCCGGGCCCGGAGCGCCACCGAGGCTGATCGTCATAATTGTAGAGGCTGACAAATCGAGTTGTTGGCGTCCCCAATGTTCTGGTGCTAAGAAGACCAAGGCAAGCAGTGACGCATGGCCGAGCACGGAGAAACCAAAGGTTCGACCAGCTCCTTGAGGCGTTTCGACACGTTCGAGCAACACCTGAGAGGTTGATTTTTTCATAGAGCGGTCGGAGTGCGTTCAGGAAGCACTCGGCACACGAGACAAAATTCCAACGCGATCAACACCACCTTCTTTTAACTTATCCATAACGACTATCAATTCTTGGAGGGTTATCTCGCCATCACCGCGAAGGAAAACTTCGTTTTCTTCCTGGGTGCTCATTGTCTGTCGAATTCTTTCGTGGAGGACATCAATAGGAACCGGCTCCTCGCCAAGCTGGACAATTCCATCAGTGCGATATGACAGAGGTACGGTTACGAACACGCGTTCGGCGTTAATGGCTTGCGCTCGGCGAGATACTGGGAGATTCACGTCGACACCACGCTGCATCATGGGTGCAGTCACCATAAAGATAATCAACAACACCAGCATTACGTCGACTAAAGGTACAACGTTAATCTCTGACAGAGAGGTCGCAGTTCGAGCACGACGTGCTCCGCGCGAGTTAGTGGTTGGTTGTTCTTGTCCGACATTCATGGGCGAGAGACCTCATCGCATCAAGACGTTTGCTTCTTACAGTAGGATGTTCCCTTTACATGAAATTTCGTTCTGAGATATTCAAGAACTCAAGGGAAAAGTCGTCAATGAGCGACACGTAAATTCTTACTCGATTCGTAAAATAATTATAAAAACAAACTGCAGGAATAGCAGCGAAGAGTCCCGCAGCTGTTGCAACAAGTGCCTCTGCAATACCGGGCGCAACGACGCCGAGGCTGGTTGAGCCGGTTCCGGCAATACCTTGAAACGATCCCATAATTCCCCAGACCGTACCGAATAAACCAATAAACGGCGTGACACTCGCTGTTGTGGCAAGAAAGGATATCTTGTGTTCAATTTTATTAATTTCAATAGCGGCAGCACGGATAAGCGCACGGTCTAATGGGTTAAGGCTTTTAAGTAGAGACGGAGATTCGGCCTCCTCATGCGAGGTCTCGCTGGAGTGCTGGGGTTGATGTAGCTGGGCATTGAGTTCAGCGTAACCAGTTTGAAAAATTCCGACGAGCGGACTCTTATCTACAGTCGCGCAGACAGCTTGCACTTCTGAAAATTTACTGCTTTGGCGAAATGCCTCTCGAAACTTTGCTGTATCCTTTTCGATCTTTCGAAATTGAAACAGTTTTTGCAGGGCTATGCCCCAAGAAGCGATTGAGAAGAAGAGAAGTATGAGAAGTACGACCTTGCTAACTGAACCCGAGCTAAGTACTAGGTTAATGACGTCGCCCGAAAAGCCGACTTCAGTTGGTTCGGGTTGAAGTTGCAGAATCGCAAAACCATAATATCCAAGCGTGCGCAACGATGCCTCCGAACACCAGGAAGTGCGCCACTGGGATAGCGCGATGCCTGAGAGTACCATGACCGTTTAGTGCTGTCAAACAAATGATATGATGGAAGTTATCGCACTTCGCAGATTCAAAATAATTATGTAGGCGGTCCGTTTGATTCACGGTTCATCGTCAGAAATGCCGGCCTTCTTACCCGAGCTATCAGCGTTTTGCCATGATTAGGTTTCTGAATATCAAGCATCTTGCCGTGATTGACACGCTTGAGATGGAGCTTGAGAAGGGCTTGACAATCCTGACGGGTGAGACCGGTGCTGGAAAATCCATTCTCATTGAAGCGCTTGGTCTACTGCTGGGTGAGCGAGCTTCCGCTGAGTTGGTGCGGACCGGCGAAAGTGGGGCAATGGTGCAAGCTGTCTTCGAACATGAAGATGGTAGCAATACGATTGTGCGAAGAGAAATATCTGCCCAAGGAAGAAGTCGAGGATTTATTGACGACAACCTTGTGACAGTGGCCGCACTGCGTGAATTTGGTGCTGGCGCAATCGATTTGCATGGTCAACATGATCATCAAGCGCTTCTAAATTCAAAAACACACATCGACTTTCTAGACGCCTATGGCGATTTGGGCACTAAACGCCTTGACGTTGCCACTGCATTTAAGAGGCTGCGTGGGATTGAGGCCAAAATTCAAGAAAGCACTATCAGCGATCAAGAAAAGGAAGTTCGAATTAGTAACTTACGTTTTAAACTTGAAGAGATTAATGCGGTTGCTCCACAAACTGGTGAGGATGAAAGCTTAGGAGCGATTCAGCAAAAACTAGCTCACGCTGAGACAATTGTGCGTTTGTGTCACGAGGCCGAGCAAGTTTTATATGAAGGGAATCGAGCGATTCTTGGTGAATTATCTAATGTCTGGAAGAACGTAGAAGAGCTTGTCGAATTCGAACCAAATTTTGGACAACATCTTCAGGCTCGAGACAGCATCAAATCACAACTTGAAGATCTCGTGTTTACCTTGCGCGATTACGCAGGAAGCATTGACACTTCTCCTGAACGACTACAGGAAGTGGACGAACGCTTGGCAGCTCTACAACGCTTAAAAAAACAATACGGTGGCGGATCGTTAGCAGTGGTGCTGGAGCAGCGTGAACACTTCCAGGAAGAGCTCAGTCGTTTGGATTCCAAGACGGCTCGGTTGTCGGAACTCCAGAAGTCCTGTGGTGATGCTAGGCGGAAGTACCTAAAAGTGGCTAAGAATCTGTCTCAACAACGTAAGAAGGTTGGTGCGAACTTAACAGTGAAGCTTATGAAACTCTTGTCCGAGTTGGCGATGGAGAATACGACATGTGATTTTCAGTTTGAAGAAAACGACTTGGTTGAGAAGAACTGGAGTGTGCGCGGTTTCGATGTCGGGGAGTTGTACTTATCTCCAAATGCGGGTGAAGTGCTTCGACCACTAGCTAAGATTGCATCGGGGGGAGAGCTCTCTCGTATCATGTTGGCACTGAAAACTCTTGCCTCTGCAGATGCCCACGGCAAGACGCTCATATTTGATGAAGTTGACAGTGGGATTGGTGGGCGAGTGGCAGATGTAGTGGGGGAACGGTTGCAAGAACTATCCAAACGATTTCAGATTTTATGTGTAACTCATCTTCCCCAAATTGCTGTTTACGGTTCGGCTCATTACGAAATATCAAAGAAGGTAGCAGACGGTAGAACAGTGACTACGGCACGTATGCTAAACAACAAAGACCGTATTGACGAGATTGCACGTATGATGACAGGACGGAAGGTGTCGGATCAGGCCAGACAGAGTGCTCGTGAATTACTGAGCGAAAAGAAGGATTCTGGCTAGCGAACATAAAACGAATACTAAAAGGAATTTTAGCAAGGTGCCAAGAAGATATCGAATAGAGACCTTTGGTTGTCAGATGAACTTTCATGATTCTGAGCGCATGGCTGGTCTGCTTGAACAGGCCGGTTATGAGTCTGCAGAGTCTCAAGACGACGCAGATCTCATAGTTGTTAACACCTGCAGTGTTCGAGAATTAGCAGAAGAGAAGTTGTTTAGTCGTCTGGGCGAACTTCGTAAGAACGATCCGGAAGATCGACAAACAGTTGCGGTGACGGGATGCGTCGCGCAGCAGGAAGGGAAGGAAATTCTTCGTCGTTCCTCTAACGTCGATGTTGTTGTCGGCACCCAGGCTTTACAGCAGTTGCCGATGCTCGTGGAGCAATCAGTTAAGAATAAGCAGCCTCAGGTTGACATTAATCCCTACGAGGATGTGTCGTTTCCTCTTGGTGTGGCGAGGCGCAATGACCCTGTTAAGGCTTACGTCAACATCGTAGAAGGCTGTAACGATTTTTGCGCGTTCTGCGTGGTGCCGTACACACGTGGTCATGAACGGATGCGTTCTTCGGCTGAAATTCTTGGAGAAATTAATGAAGCTGTGCAGAGCGGCCGGAAGGAAATTCACTTACTAGGCCAAATCGTTAACCATTATCAGGCACCAGACGATAACGGATGCGACTTCGCTGAGTTGTTAGCGCGGGTTCAAGGGATCAATGGAGTTGAACGGATTCGCTTTGCTAGCCCACATCCAAGGCACGTCACGCCGAGAATGATAGGAGCGATTCGTGACCTTCCGAGTGTCTGCAAGCATTTACACTTGCCAGTGCAATCTGGATCAACGCGAATTCTCTCGGACATGCGACGGAGATATACCAGAGAAATCTATCTTGAACTCGTACAGGAAATTCGTGAAGCCGTACCAGGAATAGGAATCTCTACCGATGTCATCGTTGGCTTTCCAGGTGAAAGCGATGAAGACTTTCAGGAAACGTTGTCACTGACATCATTGGTAAGGTTTAATTCGATGTTCTCGTTCAAATATTCTGAGAGACCGTTTACGAAGGCCGCGAAAAGCTTGCCAGAAACTGTCTCGGCGCAGGCGAAAACAGACCGAATTGTGAAACTGCAGGCTCTTCAGGGTGATATTCAACACAAAATCAATCAAGACCTTATTGGCGCAGTCGAGGAAGTTCTCGTAGATGGGAGTAGTCGGAAGCGGGCGACCGAACTTTGTGGTCGAACGACGGGCAATACGGTTGTTAATTTTCCTGGCGACGCGAGCTTGCTGAGTAGTACGGTGCCAGTCCGAATTAGGCGGGCTGGTCCACACAGTGTTTGGGGTGAAATTGTCGGTGCAGAGCATGCTTAAGGAGGAATCTTTACCGACGAGGAGTTATTAACAACAACTAGGGCTGTTCGAGAGGGGCTGTGAGGCTATGCAGATTGAAATGGTTATCAAGAGTTTGATGTTTGATCCACATACGAATTTACCGATCATTATTCTTCGCGACAGGGATGGTCATCACATGCTTCCTATTTGGATGGGAGTGTTTGAAGCGAACGCGATTGCGCTTCAGATTGAAAACGTCGCAAGCCCTCGACCCATGACCCACGACCTGTTAAAAAATGTGATCGAAGATCTCAATGCAGACATCAAGAAAATTGTTGTGCATGATCTGAAGGACAACACATTTTATGCCTTACTTTATCTCGAGGTGAATGGTGAGACCGTGGCCATTGATGCAAGACCGAGTGACGCGATAGCCCTAGCGTTGCGGGCGAGTGCGCCAATTTTCATCGATAAAAAAGTTATTGAGAACGCGAAACAGATGGACTTCGTTCCTGATAAGAAGGATTCCGAGCAGCTGCAACAATGGCTTGCTAATCTCACTCCTGAAGAGTTCGGCAAGTATAAAATGTAAGGCTTTTTAACCTGTTTACTTCTTGAAGCTTGACAGAATATTAGTGCGTTCCTAAAATACCAAGCGTTTAGCCAGCCTGGTATTTGGACCCGGTTGGCTTGCCGCTAGGGCTGACCGTTTGGTTTCTATGATCGTTGCGATTGCTAATCAGAAGGGCGGAGTAGGGAAGACCACAACCGCAATAAACCTATCGGCAGCGTTAGCAATTCGCGGACATAAAACTCTCCTTATTGATTTAGATCCACAAGCAAACAGCACGATCACTTTCCTTGACGTACACGTAAAAGAGATTACGAAATCTGTGTACGATGCGATCGATGATAGCGATTGTACTCTTGCCGATACGATTCAAGAATCCACGCAGGAAAATCTGTTTGTTGCACCGTCGAAAATTTCATTGGCGAAGATTGAAGCGAAACTTGTTGGGGAAATGGATTCCCACTTTCGACTCAAGGATCGAATTGCTCCCCTTCGAAAAAAATATAAATACATTGTGATTGATTGCCCGCCAGCGCTGGGCTTGTTAACCGTGAACGCGCTGGTTGCGGCGACGCATTTACTTGTTCCTATCCAGTCTTCATATTTCGCCCTGGAAGGAACTGACGACCTGCTCGAAACCATTGAAAAGGTGAGAGCGAGGGCGAACTCCAGCCTTCGCTTGCTTGGCGTGGTCATTACCATGCATGACAAGAGGACGTCCTTGGGAAGAGATATCAAGAAGCAAATAAAGAAAGTGTTCGGGAAACAGGTGTTTCGAACGGTAATTTCTAAAAGTGTGAGACTCGAAGAAAGTCCTGCCTACAAGGAGTCAGTGTTTAAATTTGCCCCACGATCATCAGGGGCAAGTGAGTATTACAAGCTTTGTGAGGAGGTGATTGATCGTGCCTAGAAGGGGACTTCCGCAATCGGCAAAAATGCGACATGACGAACACTACGTCGATTCATTGGCGACAAAAGGTGGTCGACCAATCGGTCGAATCGTATCGATTGAAGAGGTGGATCCAAATCCAGATCAACCAAGACAAGTCATGGGCGACTTATCAGAACTCATGGCGTCAGTGGTAGAGAAGGGCATCATTGAACCGCTGATTGTTCGCACAAGAAACAGTCGGTATCAGATCATTGCGGGCGAGCGACGCTACCAGGCCGCGGTGCGAGTGGGGCTCAAGGAAGTCCCGGTCGTCGTGCGAGAAATTGACGACGCAGAAGTTATGGAGCTCGCCCTCGTTGAGAACATCCAACGAAAAGATCTAACAGCGTTTGAAGAAGCTGAGGCGCTCGACTCACTCGTTGATCAATACAATCACACGCATGAAATTCTTGCGAAGCGTTTAGGAAAATCTCGCACCTCGATCACTGAATCACTTGCGTTGAATAAAATGCCAGACGATGTGAAGAACTTATGTCGGCTGGCCGACATTAACTCGAAGTCATTGCTTCTTCAAGTGGTTAGAGAAAAAGATGAAAACAAGATGACTGCGTTGATCGAACGCATGACGCGCGCGGGTGGTATCACTCGAGAGGAAGCAAGAAAACAATTTGGTAAGCCAAAAAGTGGGCGCGCACAACCGTTTGTGTTTCAACATCGCGACACGGAAGGAAAGTTTCAACTGAAGCTGCAGTTTAAAAAATCTCGAGTCAGTCGCGAAGAGTTGATCGTAACACTTGAAGCGATCGTTGATGAGTTACGAGGTGGGGATAAATAGATCGGCGGCCTGAAGAATTTCTCGAAGCGTCGATGGGTAAGTGGCTTCAATAGGAAAAGTAGTCATCGCTAAGGACGGTCTACCGTACGCGTTCATAATTTCAAAAAAAACAGTAGGGAACTTTTGTGTGAGAATTACGACACGAGACTCTCTTTTTTGGGTTGGTCAGCGCAAGCGTTAACGTATTGCTAGGTTCACTGGAGGTTGTTTATTAGTCATTGGGCGATCCATTCTTTGTTGTCATATTCTTAATTTCAATCGCGCAAGAAACTATCCATATTAAAAATATGGACTCAATTATTCGCTGCAATAATCCAACATACTGTGAGCTTAGGTCAGAAAGTGAAAGAGAAACAAATAGAGAGCTAGCTATTCCGCAAGTTATTGCTATTACAGATAATCTGTTATGGCTAGGCGAGTGTTTTAAACCCAAGCCAACAATCATCAGGCTTATCGGAACAAATATATAAGTCAATAAACCTGCAAGGTTATGAATTATTTGAGACAGACTTGGGTCTATGAAATTTTTATTGCAGCCAACATCACAGGGAAATATTCCAGTAAGCATTGTGGCGATTCCGTAGAACACTCCAAGCCCATAGAATCCAGTTTTACTTAGTTTCGAGGACTGAAACTTCTTAAGCGCCACAAAACAAAAAACCGCGATAAGAATTCCACTTGGGATATAACCAAAAAGCCTCAGTGCTAGTCCATGTTTAGTGCCCCTTGCATCGGACTCACTTATGAATTGGCTTATTAAGCTATAGTCTTCGATCAGAACCCCACCAATAATTGCAGGAATAGCAAATAGACTAACGCCGAGTGTGCCTATAAGGAAAACAGTTTTATTATTCATCTCGAAGATCTTGTTTCACCTTTAATCTAGTGTAGCCCTGGCGAACCGTAGTTGGAACTTGAGGTGTCCAGCTGAAAAAGTGACGTTGTTTGGGGAATCCACAAAAGCAGGCGCGTTTCTGTTTATTTGTGATTCACAATAGTTAACATAATACTCATTATCAGACCCTAGATATATCGAGAACTCGATTCGGCAGAGTCTCTTCTGCGCTTCCCCATGTTATTGTGTCCCCAGTGTTTAAGATTCTTGATCGCTATATTCTCAGAGAAATACTCCCGCCGTTCTTGCTGGGTCTTCTTGTCTTCACGTTCATTTTATTGATCCCTCCGCTAATGGATGTGGCTGAGAGTCTCATCGCTAAAGGGGTCGGCGGTTGGACGATTCTGCGTTTAATGATGACGTTGGTTCCTCAGGCCCTTGGCATAACGCTTCCAATGTCGTTGTTGATAGGTCTTCTGATTGCATTTGGTCGTTTGTCTGGAGATCGTGAGGCCGTTGCCATACAGGCCTGTGGAATCAGTCCAAGGCGGCTGCTTCGCCCGGTTTTACTTATGGCTGGTATAACAGCGGTAATTACAAATTACGTGCTGGTATCAGCACTGCCCGATGCAAATCAAACGTTTAGAGAGATTACCTATTCGGTTATTGCCTCAAGGACGCAGGATGAGGTTAAACCGCGGGTTTTCTATGAAGACTTCCCCAACATTATTCTTTACATTCGCGACGCCTCAGTCGACGGTCAGGTCTGGCAGGATGTATTTCTGGCGGACACCCGTAATCCAGAACGCCCAGAAATCTTTGTCGCCAGTCAAGGTCGGATGTTGTTGAATAAAGATCGCCGCCAGGTGTCGATTATGCTCACCTCTGGCACTCGTCACGAGGTTGCTCCTGATACGCCTGAGGATTACGAGATTCACGAGTTTGAACGGATGGTTATGGCTCTGGATCCAGAAACTGTGTTTCCTGAAATTGGTCCCGAGCGTGGCTATCCAGAGATGACCATTTCTGAGCTCAAAGTCGAGTCTGAACGGCTACGCGATACTGGAGAATCTCCTCATCGGCCAATAATGGAGATCCATAAGAAATTTTCTATTCCCTTCGCTTGTTTTGTGTTTGCCTTTATTGGTCTTGGTTTGGGACTGAGTCATCGGAAAGATGGTAAATTGGCCAGCTTTGTTCTGGCCATAGGCGTGATTTTTTCCTATTACGTCGTCATGTATATCGCAGAGGCTTTGGCTAAAGGTGGTCAAGTCTCACCTCACTTAGCGATGTGGTTGCCTAACGTGCTTCTTGGCGTTCCAGGTGTTTTATTGCTGTATGGACGCCAAACTAGTATCGAGCGCCTTGGCAGCTTACGCTTGGCCCTCTTCTTGAAACGCATTCTGGTAAGTTGTGTGCGGCCATTTTTAAAGCTTCGAGGTAAGCGAGCGATTCATGCTCCTCGAACGTTTGAGTTCTTTACGTTTAAGCTGAATCTATTGGATCGGTACATTACCCGTCAATATTTACGCGTTGTCGGGCTTTCCTTTTTTGGTCTTATCGGTATTTTCTACATTGCTACATTTATCGATTTGTCAGATAAGTTGTTTAAAGGTCAGACGTCTGGCGGAGCCCTTATTGAGTATTTCTGGTTTGCGACTCCTCAGTATGTTTACTACGTACTTCCAATTTCTGTGCTTATTGCGACGTTGGTTACCATCGGACTATTAACGAAAAGCTCTGAATTGACGGTTATGAAAGCTTGTGGGATCAGTACTTATCGGACCGCGGCCCCTCTTATTTTTTGCGGTGTGATTGGGAGTGGCCTGCTTTTCGGTATTGGCGAAACAATTCTTGGCTCGGCGAATCAACGTGCAGAAGCAATTCGTCATGTTATTCGAGGTGGATCTCCTCAAACTTTCGACGTGTTGAACCGGAAATGGTTTGTAGCGCCTGATGGGTCCATTTATCACTACGCTTATTTAGACCCGGATCTAGAGGAGATTCATGGTCTGTCTAAGTATGAATTTGGATCGCAACAATGGGCCTTGGCAAAAAGAACATTCATTAATAGAGCTTCCTTTAAAGGGGACTGGGAGGGAACGTCCATCTGGGTTCGACAATTCGACAATAGTCTCAATCTAATGCCCTACACAACGACCGAACAAGGCAGCCTTTCTTTGGAACCTCCTGAGTTTTTTGTTACCGAACAACCAGATGCGGAACGGATGAGTTATCGCGAGCTTGAACGATATATAGCGGAACTTCGCACAAGCGGTTTTAATGTTGTCCAGTTGACGGTCGACATGCAACGAAAATTATCGTTTCCGTTCGTTACTGTGGTTATGACGTTGATCGCTGTGCCATTTGGTGTATTGGGTGGGAAACGAGGCGCCATGTATGGAGTTGGCGTGGGACTCATTCTGGCAATTGTTTACTGGGTTGCCATCAGCATCTTCGGTGCAGTAGGGAGTGCCGGTCTGCTCACGCCAGTACTTGCCGCGTGGGCTCCGAACATTCTGTTTTGTGCTGGAGCAGGGTACCTCTTGCTTTCAGTTCGTACGTGAGCAATGCTCCTTTCGGTCAAGAACTAAAGATTCTCTATGCCGCTTATCCTTTTATTGCTTGCTCTCACGCTGGACCTCCCTGCAATGTTCGGTGATCCGAGTATTGGTCAAGTGTTTTCAAAGTACGAATTGACCGGCACGATTGTTGTTTCTTCAATAGAATCAAATCAATCGTTTACACACAACAAACCTCGAGCTGCGGCATCCTATTCACCGGCTTCAACTTTCAAGATCTTTAATAGTCTTATTGCGCTTGAGGAGAACCTAGCCAACAACAAAGACGAACTATTTGTTTGGGATGAGACTCCAAGATCTATTGAAAGCTGGAACCAGAACCACACCTTAAAGAGCGCGTTCGTGGCATCTTGCGTATGGTGTTTTCAATCCTTAGCAGAGAAAATTGGACCAGAAAGATATAGAAAGCATTTAGGTGATGCTGGATTTGGTTCTTTGAATGACTCTTTTAACGTGACTGAATTTTGGCTTGATGGCTCGTTGAAAATTAGTGCTGCAGGGCAAGTTGATTTTTTGAAACGCCTCATTCGTCAGAGCTTGTCATATTCAGCGACGTCTTATGAAGAATTAGAAGACGTTATGCTGAGAGAAGCAACGGATAGTTACCAGTTAAGAGCGAAAACTGGCTGGACTGGCTCAATTGGTTGGTTTGTGGGTTATGTAGAGACTTCAGACGACACTTGGGTTTTCGCGGTGAATGCTGATGTAAAGGATATAAACCTAATGCTGATCCTCCCTAACATCACAAAAGAAATTTTAAAAGCGAAAGGAATTATTTAGTTCGGAGGGGTCGATCCTTCAAGTTGAACATCATTGAGCCAAATTACGCCAGAGGAGCCGGGAGCAGTATTTACTGTATCGACGACCACTAACAGGGTGTTAACTGCATTAAGATCAACTAGGTTCGAGGACGATCCGCCAATCGGTTCCATGTCCTTAAGCCGAACTACGACTTCCCTCTTCTCCTTTCCTGCGTAAATAGATCGTTGCCATCTCGGCAGCTCCTGGTGGTCAGAGTCCGATGCGCGGAGCTGCACGGATACTCGGTGTGGTCGATCTCCTCGCACAGAAAATCTGATTCGATCGTAGTGAGAAAGAGTGTCGAAATCATTCTGTACAAGCGCCGCAAAGGGGCTATCCTGTTCTTCGCTTGACAGTGCATAGCGCAGAGCCAGTTCAGAGCCATCAATAGACTCTGTGGCGTTGACCGCCGCTCTTGAGTGTTGATCATGTTCAACTTGCCACGTTTCGACGGATGCGTCATCTGAAAACAGTGACTTGATTACTATCGGTGCGGGTTCGGAATCATTTTCTGGTTTATTGAATTCTTTCCCAATATAGATTGAGTTCGACATAATCCAGGGAATCCCGGTGACACTTGTAATTTCAGGCAACAGCACCTCTACCCGAAAGGCTGCGGATGTTGAGTCACTGACGTACGTTAATTTGTTTGTGTTTGATTTGGCTACGGTTTCGCCGTTCTGTTTCAATAAAACCAATCCACCCGGCGGCATGTGCACTTGCACATCCAACTGCACCGGAGTGCCGGTTGTGATCCGTTCGCCCATATGGGCCAATTGATTTCCACTCGTGGCTATAAACTTCAGATCTCCCGGAGACGCTAAAGCATCGATTAACGTATATGCTCTACCCTTTCTGAGGGCGTTAACAATTAGTTGCCCGTCAAGAATAGGGTCTCCTGAGAATACTTGATCAACTTCAACTCGTAGAGTGAAGGCACGGAAAGCATTCTTATAGAAGGAAGTGCCGCCAATATGTAGTCGTGCATCAGGTAGAACGGGTAAAGGGATCGCACCATGTGTGTCAGAGCCGGGCAACATTACGACTTTGCGGAGTTGAGATATGCGATCGTATTGCAACAGATTTCTCTCAGGTCGGTCAAGCAATTCAGCGATTGTTTCGGAAGGTTTCAAGAGGTAATGAATAGGCAAGGCAACAAGCCGCAATAAAGGTTCGTTTCTCCATTCACTGTCAACATTGAACCACTCCATCGCATCAAATTTGAGGTCCCAGTTGTCCCATCGGAATGTTGACTTTTGAGATCCTGGATGAGCGATAATGCCAAAGCCGCCAAGTCTTTCGACGTCTTCGACTACTCCAGCGACTTGCCCACCTAGAGGGTACGGTGTCTTCGGTAAATCGACTGCAATGTAATGCCCTCCGTCGGTGCTGATTTCAGTGCTGCCGATACATAACACTCCAGAGTGGTATGCCGGAAGGTCTGATTCTTCTGTTCCATCACCATGATCTGTAAACACTACAAAAGACAAACCGACGTCAGCAGCAATGGCTGCTATTTCCTCTACAGATAGACTTCCATCAGACTGATTAGTATGCACGTGAAAGGCTCCACTGACGGACGTGCTATCAAAACCAGTTTGATATTCTCGTGACTCGATCTTAACGCGACTTGGTGGCGCAGTTAGGAGCGATAGGCCTAACGTAATTGCCAGGACAAGAATGCAGGTGCGCCTTATCCGTCGGCGAGTTAACAACATCTGATGTGTGTCTGAGCGGGCTACATTGACAACCAGTGTCTGTGTCTAGAGACCAGCTGCATCACGTAACGCATCAGCTTTGTCAGTCCGCTCCCATGTGAATTCAGGCTCTAGGCGACCAAAATGACCAAATGCAGCAGTCTGTTTGTAGATGGGTCGCCTTAGGTCTAGGGTCTCTATAATACCTTTTGGTG
>Ga0310345_10003664_pt1 | contig 14459 bp, 16 predicted proteins | sample HC15DNA20500_MG_FD_204667 | JGI IMG/M metagenome (GOLD analysis project Ga0310345, IMG submission 204667) | Marine microbial communities from station ALOHA, North Pacific Subtropical Gyre - HC15-DNA-20-500_MG | ecosystem: Environmental > Aquatic > Marine > Oceanic | place: Pacific Ocean: North... | reverse complement strand
TTCTTCAGGTTTAATTTTATATGGAATTTCTTTATTTTATGATTTTCTGGAAAAATTAGATTTTCTGATTTAAATTTATTATTTGTGGATTTTAATAATTTACATTTTAATTTATATTTAGTATTATATTTTTTTTATGTGGTTTATTTATGAAAATAGGTTTAGCACCTTTTCATTTTTGGATACCTCAGATATATTCAGGAGCACCAAATATAATTACTTTAATTTTATTAGTTTTACCTAAATTTGGTTTTTTTATTTTATTTATGAAATTATATTATTATGTTTTTACATTTATGCATTTAATCTTTTTTGATTTAATTTGTATTATTGTTTTGTTTTCATTGTTTTTTGTGCGTTAGGAGCATTAGGAGAAAGTAACATTAAACGATTTATGGGTTATAGTGGAATAACTAATTCTGATTTATTCTTTTAGCTTTTTCTGTTTTTACTTATGAAGGTTTATTTGCGGGAATTTTATATTTATTAGTTTATCTTTTTACTACTTTTAGTGTATTTTATATTTTTTTAATAAGTAGATTAAGACAAGTAAAATCATATTATTTAGTGGATTTTAATAGTTTTAATAGTTTAAAATTAATAAATCCTTTTTTAGTTTTTATTTTATGTATCAATTTATTTTCTATGGCAGGTATTCCACCTTTGACAGGGTTTTTTAGTAAATATTATTTATTTTTAAGTTTAGTAGAAATAAATAATATAAAATTACTTTTTTGCCTTATTATATTAAGTTTAATATCAACTTATTATTATATAAGGCCTATTAATTTATTAGTTTTTTCTAATAATGTTAAGCCTAAATTTTTTGAAGAAATAAATTCATTTTCTTGTTTATTAATTTTTTTTATTTATGTTGTTAATTCATTTATGATTATTCAACCAAGATTTATTTTGGATTTAGTACAAAGTTTAATTTTTTTTTAATTAATGTGTAGTCTTATTAGGGAATTTAAGTTGAATTTTGATAATAATTGTAGAAGAATACAATTGTTAAAATTAAGGTCTTTTAATAGTACTTTTCAAATTCAATTTGATAATGAAAATTATAGTACAAAAAGATTTCGAGATTGTTGGAATCGAAAATATAAAGAATTTTATTTTAAAGGTAAATCAATTAAAGTTCGTAAAAATGTACGTCAACGTTATTTTGTTAAAAAATTATTTCCTTTTTTTAAGTTTTATAAATATTTTTTGATTAAAAATAATAATTTTTCTAAAATTAATTGTTTTATTAAACGTAATAATTATATTAAATTTATTTCTCCTTTTTTAATTAATTATTATAATAAAGTAAAATGTTCAAAGCTTTCTCGTAATTTAAAAAAATTGAAGTATAATTCAAAGCGAAATATTAAAAATTTTAGTTATTTTTTTAAGAATAAAAAAAATAATTTTTTTAATTATATTTATAAATTTTCAGGTAACTTTTTTAAAGTAAATAAAATGAAAAAAAAAAAAAAGTATAATTTTAAACTAAATTCTAAGCAACATAATTCTGTAGATGAAACAAAAGTTAATTTTTATTATATTGAATATTATTATGAAAAATTTTTAAAAGTTTTATATAATATAAAAAAAAAATTTTTTTTTAAAAAAGAAGTAAATTTATTTAAAAAAAATTTTTTTAATGGTTTTTTTAAAAATTTGATTAATATTAGTTATAATTTTATATTTCATAAAAATATTTTTAGATTAAAACGAATTTTAAAAATAAAATTTGCATATTTAATTAATAATAAAAATTTAAATTTTGTTTTTAATAAGTTTATTGATAATTTTTTAAATTTATTTAATTTAATTATTAGTAATCGTAAGCATCATATTTCTTTATTTAGTTTACAGTTTAATAAAGTTAAAAAATATTTTTTATCTTTATGTAATAAATTTTTATTATTAGATAATTTAACAATAAAAAATAAACTTTTATTTGAAAAAATCTATTATAATGTTAATAAAAAATTTTTTAATAAAAAAGGTGTAGCAGCACAATATAAAAGACGGAAACGACCTTTAAAGTTTTTTAAAAGTGTTAGGTTTAAAGAAGGGGGTAGAAAAAAATTAAGGCGTTTTAGAAAAGCTTATATTAGTTATTATAAACAATTTCTTTTTAATAATAGAAAAAAATCTAGTAATAATAATACTAGTAAATTTAAGTATTCTAATAAGTTTAAAAAATCTAAAAATTTTAATAAGTTTAAAAAATCTAAAAATTTTAATAAGTTTAAAAAATCTAAAAATTTTAATAATTTTAATAAAATTAAAAAATTTAATAAGTTTAAAAAATCTAAAAATTCTAATAAGTTAAAAAAATCTAAAAATTTTAATAAATTTAAAAAATCTAAAAATTTTAATAAATTTAATAAGTCTAAAAATTTTAATAAGTTTAATAAATTTAATAAATTTAATAAATTTAATAAGTTTAATAAGTTTAATAAGTTTAATAAATCTAAAAATTTTAAAAAACCAAAAAAATGGGTAAAAAGAAGTCCAGTAGTTTTTTCAAGATTTTTATTTCGTAAATTTATAAAACAATTTAAAAAAAAACCTTTAATGGTTGAAGATAAAAGACACTTATTAAAAAGTTTAGGTATTTATGCAAGAAATTTTTTTTATTCAAGAGAATATACAGGTTTAAATCAAATAAAAGCGAAAAAAAAATATGCAATTTTAACTAATATTTTAACTAAATATCATTTAAAAAACCAAAAAAATAAATTTGATTTTTTTAAAAAAGTTTCTTTTAGAAATATTTGGTTACCTTTTTTTCATAAACGAAATTTGAGGTTATTAAAAGGGTTTAAGCGTAATTTAGTATCATTAGATGGTTTTACTAAAAGTTGGGCGGTTTTAATAAAAAATACGAGTTCTTTTATTTATTATTGGTATAATTTTTATATTTCTAGAGCAGCTTTTTTAAAAACTAAAAATTTAAGTTTTAATATTTTTAATTCAAATGAGTCAAAGGTATTATTAGGTATTTCATATATTGATTTTTTTTATTATATTATATTTATAAAAAATGTTTTTTCTATTTTAAATATTTATTTACTAAATTTAAGTTTATTAAAAAAAAAAAATTATTTAACATATTATATTATGTTAAGGGATAAAATGTTATTTAAGAATACTCGAAAAAAAAAAAAAAAAAGTCAATTTTCATTTGATTTTTTTTTTTTATCAAAAAGAAACAGATTTTTATTTAATGAAAAATTTTTTCTTATAGAAAAAGCACGAGCATATTTTTTTAAAAAAAAAAACAAGAATTTTAAAAATAAAAATTTGTTTAAATTATTAAAATTAAAAAGTAAGGAATTAAAAAAAAATAATTTATTTAAAAATTTAATTAATAAATCTTTTTATTCTGAATATATTAATAATAAAAAGATTTATAATAAAAAGATTAGTGTACTAAAACAAAGGCAACAAAAAATATCTTTTTTTTCTGAATTAGTAAAAAATTTTAAGAAAAAAAAAAAAAAAATTAATTATTTAGATTTAAATTTTGATTTAAACTTAAAAAATTTTTATAAGATAAAATTAAAAAATTTTAAACGTTTGAAAAGAATAGTGTTTCCTTTTTTATTAAAAAATATTAATGAAGAGGAAAGATATGATATTTTATATAAATTTTTTAAGATTGATTTATTTAAAGTTAAAACTTTTAAAATTCAAAAAAAAAAAATTAATTTAAGTAAAAGTATTAATTTATTAAATTCTTTAAAAAATAAAAATTTTGAGTTAATAAAAAAAAAACACACATTAATTTTTTCTAAAAAATTTAATTTTAATGAAATTTTCAGGAGTTTTAGAAAAAATTTAAATAAAAAAATTGTAGTAAATAATTTAAGAGTTTTAAAAAAACCTAATAATGTTGTTAAAAATAATTTTAAACAAAGAAATTCAAGATTTTCTTTAAATTATGTTAATAATAAATTTGGTAAAAAAAATAAAACTAAAATATTATTTAATATATTTAATGAAAATAAAAAAAATTTAGAATCTTTTAAAAGTTTAGTTTTATTTTTGACAACTAAAAATTTCAAATTTTTAGTTGTCAAAAATAAAACTAAACTTTTAAAAGATTCTAATAAAAGGTCTTTTAAGAATTTATCTAAAGTAACTCTTTTAAATTCTTTACAAAAAAAAAAAAATTATTTAAAAAATAATTTTTTTTTTTTTGTAAAGAATTTAAAAACATTTTCTTTATTTTTTATTAAAACTAATTTTTTATTTAGTTATCTATTAAAAAATAAGATTTTTTTAAATAATTTAATAAAAATTTTTGATAAAAATTTTAATTTTTATACATTTTGTTATTATTTAAATTTTATTAATATGAATAAATTTTTAAATTTAAAATTTTTAACAGATTTTAATTTAAGAAAAATATCATATTTAAGTATTTTTAATATTTTTAAAATATTGTATTTTTTTTCAGATAAAAATTTAATTAAGTTTAAATACTATTTATTTAAATTTTGTTTTTCTAAAAATATTTTTAGTAAGAAAATTTTAGTAAAAAAAGTAAATTATAAAATTATTTTAGGTAATAATTTTAATAGCAATTTTAATTTAAAAGAATTCTGTTTATTTTTTTATTCTTGGTTATATTATAAAGTTTTTTTTAGAAAATATGTTTATGAAAGAATTATAGGTTTATATAATTTATGGATATTTTTTTTTAATTATTCTCTTAATTATTATATTTTAAATAAATTTAAAATAATTTTTTTTAATTATTTTTTTTTTATTATTTGTCAAAAATTTTCAAAATTATTAATATTATTAAGATTAAGAGGTTTTGAGTTGTATTATCATTTATTAAAGCGAGGAGAAAATAAAAGATTGTCATTAGGTATTAAACCTATAAATCTTGTAACAACTTTTAATAGACGTTTAAAAAAAGGTTCTCTGTTTTTAAGATAACAAGAGATATTACAAAAATATTAGATATATTTTTATATCAAAAAAAAATTAAAGGTTATTATATTAGAGTAAAAGGACGTTTTAAACGTGGTCGACGTAAATCTAAATTAGTAAATCGTAAAGGGTTTATTGCATTTAATACTTTAGATTTACGTTTAGAATCATGTTATGGGTTATTATATAGTCGTTTTGGTATTGCTGGTTTAAAAATAATTTTATCACATTAAAATATATTATTATTTATGAATTTTATACCTAAAGATAAGAAGTTTCCAAAGATATTTAAATTTAGATTAAAAAAAGAAAAACAAGTGGAACATAGGACAATTAGATTAATATATGGAAATTATGGTTTGAAAGCAGTTTCTGCAGGATTTTAACAGTAAAACATTTTGAAATTTTACGGTTATGTATTAGACGTGGTTTAAAAAAAAAAGGGAAATTCTGTTTAGAACTTTTCCTTATACTTTTATAACTAAAAAACCGGTAGCTGTTAGAATGGGTAAAGGTAAAGGAGCACATTTTAAATGGATTTGCCCTATAAAAATAGGGCAAATCTTAGTTGAGTTTAGATTTAGAAAAAAATTTTTTAGTTTCTTAGAAATTTTATTATTATTAAGAAAATGTAAAAAAAAACTTCCAATAAAATGTCAAATAGTTTCGAAGTCATCTAAATTATTAAAAAATAATTTAGAAAAAAATTTTAATAAAATTTTTTAATAAGTATAAAATGGTATATACACAAACTATTTTAAAATGTATTGATAATTCAGGAGCATTATTAGTAAAGTGTTTACGTATTTTAGGTAAATCTCCGCGAGCTCGAGGGTTTCCCGGGGATTATATTATAGTTTCAATTAAGACACATAGACCACATAGAAAAGTAAAAAGAGGAGAAGTTTATAAAGGAGTTTTAGTACGAGTAGGTTATAGAATAAAAAGACAAGGTAATATAACAGTACAGTGTACAACATGTGCTGTAGTTTTACTTAATAAGCGTGAATTACCTTTGGGATCAAGAGTTTTAGGGCCAGTTATGCGAGAGTTACGTCAAAAAGAACATTTTAAGATATTAAGTTTAGCTCCAGCTGTTATTTAGATTTTATGAGAATAGGTTATAAGTCGAATTTAATTTTAAAAAAATCGTTAATATCTAGTAAATATTTATCTTTAAATTCTTTTACAGTACCATCATGTAAAAGAATAAGATTAACATTTCCTTTATATGAATCAGAAGGTATTTTAAAAAGTAAAAGTGTTATGATTTTATTAGAATTTTTAGAACAGTTAACTAATATTAAACCTTTTATTAAAAAAGTAAGCTTAATAGTAGGTCAGGGTTTGTGGGTAAAAGGACAAGTGGATCTTTCAGGTTTTCAGTTAAATAAATTTTTTTTATTTTTTAATGAATTTTTTCTATCTCATCCTTTATTGCGTTTTTCTAGTTGTTTACCTATTTTAAAAGTTGTTCAAAAAAATAATGTTAAATTAATTGTATCTGAAATTGATTTTTTTTTTGATGCTTCAACACGTCGTTATTTACCGCATAATAAATTTTATTGGTTAGAATGTGATTTTTTTTTTGATAATAATTTTATTTTAAATGAACAATCAAATATTTTTTTTTATACTCAATTTTTTTTTAGTTTTAATTTTTTAGAATGGCGAAGTCGATAATATTAGGTAAAGAATTTAATAAACGTAGACAATATGTTAAACATTTTTTGAATCGTCAGGTTCATAAATCATTTTTAAAAAACACTAAATTATCTATTTCGGAGCGTCAAGTAGTTTATAATAAATTTAATAAATTTAGTTATAAATATTCAATTGTACGTTTAAAAAATAGATGTATTTTAACAGGGCATCCAAGGGCTACTTATAGAGAGGTTAGCGTTTCACGTTATAAATTTAATACTATGGTTTTAAATGGTGAAATACCAGGATGTTTATTAGTTCATGGTAAAATATGAAAAGATCTTTAGTTCAATTAGTTAGTTTAATTAAAATAAATAATTCAAGAAGGAAGTTGACGGCAAAAGTACCTTATTCTAATTTAAATTTTAATGTTTTAAGAATACTTTATTATGAAGGTTATATAAGAGGTTTTAAAGTAACAGCAGAAGCAAATTATATATATGTTTTTTTAAAGTTAAATAAAGGAAATTCTAGTATATTAGATTTAGCTTATTTTTGTCCTAAAAATAAGTATAGTTATTTAACATATAAAAAATTAGTAGCATTATATGGTTTAAAAAATTTTGGAATAGTATCAACAAATACAGGTTTAATGACATTAGAACAGTGTTTTTTATATAAAAAAGGAGGTCATTTACTTTTAATCATAAAATAATTATTAAATTATGGTTGTTTCTAAGTTTTCTTATAAAAGACGTTTGTATAAACCAGTTAATATTTTTTATACATCACAATTTTGTTATATCAATGATTTCTTTCTAAAACAAAATTTAAATTAAAATTAAATCAATTTTTTGTTTATAAAGATAATTTTGTTTTAATACATAAAAATTATATTAGAACTTTTTTTTCATTATTTTGGAGTTATTTAGATGGAGTTTCTCATGGTTATAAAACAACATTATATGTTAAAGGTAAAGGTTTACGTTTACAATTAAAAACTCGTAAAAATAAATTATTAATTTATTTAAAGTTAGGTTATAGTCATAAGATTTTTTTAGATTTACCTAAAAATTGTTGGGCAAAAATTTTTGGACGTCGTAGAAGTATACGTTTATACTCTTTAAATTATATTTTATTACGTAATTTAGTTTTAAAAATAAGAAGTTTTTATCCTGTTGGTTTATATAAATTTAGAGGTTTTTATCTTGAAGATGAAAATATAAAAATAGTAGAAGGTAAATCACGTTTAGGATCAGGTTTTGGTTATTATGGTTAAAAAAAATATAAAAAATTTTATAAATTTATTAGTAAATAAATATTTTAATTTTCGTATTTATAGTTGTAAAGTAAAATTTGCATATAAAGTAAATATATTTTTAATAGAAAGTGGGTTAGAATATAAGTATAATATAAAAACCCTATAAAGCATATTTAATATTAATGTCAAAGTTAGTTATATTAGATACTACTATATCATTGGAAAAAGAATTTAAATCAGCATTAAATTCTATTTTTGGTTTTAGTTATATAAAATTAAGACATTTAAATAAACTTTTTGGAACAAATGTAAGAAGTTTATATAAAATTAAAGATTTAACACTAAATGAACGTAATTTAATTTCTTATTATTTACCTGATTTATCGATTTTTGGTTCAGATTTAAAAAAAAAAATATCTGATGAACAAGATAAATATTTTTCATTAAAATGTTATAGACGTAATAGAATTTTATTAGGTTTACCAGCGCACGGCCAACGAACACATAGTAATGGTAAAACAGCTCGGCGTTTAAGAATAAAATATTAAATTTAAGTATGAAAAAATTTTTAAAGCGTAAGATTTTATTAAATTTAGTAAAAAAAAACAATAATTTTAGAAAAATTTTAAAAACTAAAAAAGGGTGTTTTAAAACAAATTTAAGTTTAAAAGAATTTTTATATAATTCAACTTATTTAAAAAGAATTGAACATTTAAATAAATTTTTATTTATAAAAAAAAAAAATTTTTTATTGAAAATTTTTCAATATTCTAAAAATTTTTTTTTGTTTAAAAATATGGTAGATAATTTGAATATAATAAAAAAAAATTTAGAAAAAAAAAATATTTTTTTTAAAAAAACAAAAAAAAAAGAATTAAAAAAATTTTTTAATTATTATTCAAAAAATTCTATTAAAAAAGGATTAGGTTTTTATGATTCGGAATCATTAATAAATGTTTTAAAGAAAAAAATTAAATTTCAAAAAGTTTATAAAAAATTTTTTAATAAGTGTAGAGTTTATTTTAAATATACAGGTTCTAATTTTTTTGGAACAATTACTAATAATTTAGGTGATGTAGCTTTTTCTTATTCTTCGGGAATTTTTAAAAATTCCCGAACACGTAAAGAAAAAACGACTATTTTTGTTGTAAGACAGTTAGGGGAGTTATTAGCTTTACGTTTATATAAATCAAATGCAACGGAAATATCTTTTAGGCCGTATATAAATCATATAAAAGTGAGAACATTGTTAAAAAATTTATTTTATGGTTTTCGTGTAGTAAATAGATTTAATATGGTTTTTTCTTCTAGTGTTATTAAACGAAAAATAATGCGTAATGGAGTAAGATTAAAAAAAACCCCAAGAAAATAAAATTTTTTGCTCTTTACGTGGTGTAATTGGTTGCACGTCTGGTTTGGGCCCGGGAGGTTGTTGGTTCGAGTCCAGCCGTACTGAGTTTTTAATATAATTATAAAAAATAATAAAAATGCTTTATAATTCTTTGCAAGTAAGAGTTTTTAATATTGATGGGTTTTTAAAGGAAAAATTATTATTATTGAAATATTTGGATGATAGTAATATTGAATCTATATTATTAAAGATAAAAACATTATTAGATATAATTAATTTAGAAATGAAAATAATTGATATTAATAAATTTTTAAATGAATTTTTTTTAGATATTAATTTAGTTTTATTTAATGAAGAAAATGAAAAATTAAAAACTTTTTTAATAAAAAAGTTTTTAATTTTTCATTTTCTTCATTTTTATAGTATATTTATTTTTAGATTGCCAGAAGATTATTTGAAACAAACAATTTTTAAACTTTTAGACTCTAAAAGTTTAAAAATTGTTAAAAAAAATTATATATCTTTTAATTATAAAAAAAAAAATTTTTTAAAAAATTTTTCTAATAATTATATAAAACGTATTAATAATTTAAAAGTTTTTTCAAAAAAAAAAAGTTTTTTTATAATAGGTAATGCGTTTGCATTTTATAAAGGTAGTATTAGTCCTTTTTATGGTTCAAAATTTAGTTGGTTTATTGAAACAGGATTAAAATCCGATGTAGAGTGTTCTAATATAGAAATAAATCCATTTTATGTAGAAGCTCAAAATTTAACTAAATTAAAACCAATAGTTTTAAAAATAAATGATTTTAAAAAGAAAATTGATATAAAAATAAAAAAACAAGTGCGTCATTTATTTTTATATAAATTATATAATTTATGGGGTTTAAAACGTTTTATAAGTGAAGCTAATAGTTCTTTTAATTATAAACAAAATTATAATTCACTTTTTTCACAATTTTTTTTTTTTTATAAAGTTAAATTAAATTTTTTATATAAATTTTTATATAAAAAATTTAATTTAACTTTTATTATTTTAAATTTAAAAAATTTTATTTTTAAAAATTTTTTAAATTTAAATATAAATTTAATTAAAAATAAATTTATATTTATGATTTTTAGTATTTCTAAAAATTTTTTAAATTTTTATATGTATTTTAATGATGAAATTAATTATAATTCAAAAAAATGTAATTTTTTTTATAAAAATTTATTTTTTTTTGTGAGATTTTGTGGTATTTTAATAAAATTTTCGAAAAATATTTTTAGTGTATTTTTTAAAAATACTTTTCGAAATAATTATTTATTAAGTTTTAATAAAAAATTGATAAATTTTTCAATTAAATTTAAATTATTTATTAATTTTTTAAATTGTTTTAATTTACATTTTTTTTTCATTAAAAATATATCAAAATACATATCAAAAAAAAGTTTTTTTGATATGTATTTTGATATATTTTTAATGAAAAAAAAACGTCAAATATTTTTAGATTTATTAAAAAATGAAGAAAAAAATTTAAGTTTTTTAGAAATAATAAATTATCAAACAGAATTATTAAAAAAACCATACTGGAATACTTTATATAAATTTTTTTTGTATTATTTTTATTTTTTGTTAGATTGGAAGCGTAATTTTGATTATTTTTTATTAAAAAAATATGATAATTTTTCAAGTTATTATTTTTTAATTGATCTATTAAAACCTTTTAAAAAATTAAAAAAGAAATGGCATGTTAATTCTTTTTTAGATATAAAAGAGTTATATTTTTTTTTTTTTGAGTTTTTAGAAGAAACTAATGTTAATATTAAGAAAATTTTTTATATAACATTTTATAAAAATATAAATATTGATTATAAATTTTTGTTATCAAACTTATACTTATATTTTTATAAAATGTTATATAAATTTTCAAATAATGATTTATTTAGTTTAAGTTTAAATAAAAGTATAAGTTTTTCTTGTTTTTTTTTAGGTCGTTGGTTTTATTATAATAATTCAAATAAATTATTTTTAAATAATAATATAGATTATAATTATAATTTTAGTTTTTTTAATTATAAAAGCTCTTTAAATTTTTCATTTTTTAATTTAAATTATTATAAATATAAAATAAATATAAATAATAGTTTTATAAATTCTTTTTTTTTAGATACTTATTTTGAGAATTATTTTGTATCTAATATTATTAATAATAAAGAAAAAAAAAACATTAATAAAACAGAATTTATTGGTTATAATTATATACGTAAAAATTTAGTTAATGACAAAATGAAAAAAAAGATGTTTGGAATTTTTTTTAAAAACGATAAAAAAATATATAGTTCAAAAGTTTTATATAAATTTTATAATTATAGTAATATTTCATTAAGAAAAAGTATTAGTTCTAGTTTATATTTAAAAGAAAATTTTAATAAATTAACAAAATTAAGAACACGTATTAAAAGAGATAAAACTTTTCCATTTTTAGATAAAAGATATTTATTATTTTATAGACAACGTTTATTTTTAAAAGATTATTATTCTTATAAATTTAAATTTGCTTTTTTAGAAAGTGATTTAGTTTTGTTTAATATGTTTTTATTATTATTTAAAACTAATAAATCAAAAGTAACTATAAAAAAAAGTTTTTCATTTTATAATTTTTGGTTTATTTTTAAAGAATAATATTAATTTTTAAAATGAATAAATTAAGCCCCGTCAGAGTAAATTTTGTTTATAAATTCTTTATAAAAACATAATATATCGTTTTATATTTACTTTTTTATAAAATGTTATCGAATTCTCATATCGCTATTGATTTTGTAGAAGGATCTCGTTTAATTGGAGCAGGATTATCAACCATTGGAGTTACTGGTGCTGGTATAGGTATTGGTACTATTTTTGCAGGTTTTGTTTTGGGAGTTGCGAGAAATCCTAATTTAAGAAATGTTATGTTTGCTTATGTTCTTTTAGGTTTTGCGTTAACAGAAGCGATTGCTCTTTTCGCTTTAATGATGGATTTTTACTTCTTTTTTTCGAAGTTTAATCTTTTTAATTATGAATTTTTTATTAAAAAATTCATAATTAAAAGTAAAGGTATTTAAAGTTTAAATATTTAAAAGTAATATATATATTTTTTTTTTATTAACTAAATGCACATAAAAGGACGTTTTAAATTAATAAGAAAATATGATTGTGATTTTTGGAATTTGATGTATTATAGGGCGAGTGAAAATCGGTTTTTTCGTTATTTTAATATTTCTTTAAAATATAAATTAAAACAATTTGTAAGAAAAAAAGAAGTAACTTTTCGTTCTAAGCAAATTTTTAGAATTAGAACTTTAGGAACAAAAGTTAATAGACAGTATTATAATCCATTTTTAAATAAACTTGATTCTAATTTATTAAAAATAAGAAATAATTTAAATTTTTTTAAATTGTTTAAAAGAAGAGGTTTACGTTTTTGTACATATATTTTTAAAAGATGTTTTTATTATAAAGAAGCTTATTCTAATGATTTATTATTAGGAGTAAAATCTTCTTATAGAATTTATAAACCATTAAGATTAAATGTTTTTCAAAGAAAACAGAATTTTTTTAGGCAAATTACTTTATTTTATAATGGTTTTGACAACACAAAATTAAGGCGATTTGGTAAATTAGGTCGTAAAGGTAAATTTGGAGGTATTAATTTTTTTTTTTTTTTATTAGAAAGTCGTCTTGATAGTATTATTTTACGTTTAAATTTAGCATGTAAATTTGTAGTAAGAGAATTAATAAAATCTAAAAAAATTTTAGTAGATGAAAAGGCAATAACATATTTAAATTATGTAGTAAAAAAGAATAGTTTTGTAACTTTTATAGAAAGTTTTAAAGCAACAATTTATTATACATTAAAAAAACGAATAAAGACTAAAAGTTTTTTTGTACAACCTCCTTTTTATTTAGAAATTAATTATAGAACATTAATTATTTTAATTGTTCCTAAATTAATTGATCCATCTTTTGTTCCGTATCCTTTTTTAAAATCTCGTTCATCTATTTTGTCAGGATTACATACAGTTTTATGGGGTTGGTAGATAAGATAAAAAAGTGAAATAACAAAAATTTATTTTATATTATTATTTAGAAAGGATAATAGTTATAAGGTAATATTAAAGATTATTTTTAAAATATTAATTTATTATATTTTTAATATGTCTAGATTAAAGATTAAAGTTCGTTTAATAGGTAAAAGAAATCAAGAATTTGTACGTTTTATTTTAGTACCAAAAAATATAAAACAAGGAAGTAAATATTTAATGACTTTAGGTTATTGGGATAAACGTCCTAATACTAAAACGCGTTATGTTGTTTTTAATATTTATAAAGTTATGTATTATTATTCTTTTGGATTAAGTTGGAATAATAAGATTTTGAATACAATATATAATTATTTTGTTGATGTTAAAAATTTTAATAATTGGTTTTATTTTAATGAATCTAAATTAAGGTTATTAGTTGAAAATGAAATTAAAAACAAATATAAATCTAAATAAATTAAATTCAAAGCGAAAATTAGAAAATATCTCATTAAGTAAATTAAAAAAAGGTGATTATTTGAGATTATATTTTTTAGCTCACAACCAAAAAAGACGAGGAGGAACTCATTTTAGAATAAATAAACAAACAGTTATTTTATTAAAAAAAAATAATAGAACTTTTTCTTTAAGTTTAGTTGTTACATCTTTATATAAATATGAAAAAGTTAAATTTAGGTATATAGTTAGTTCACCACATATGGTTAAAATTTTATTTTTAAAAAAAGCATTAACTTTAAAATCATTAAGATAATTTTGTTTAATAAATGCCTCAATTAGATTTATTAACTTTTTCATTACAAGTGGGAATTATTTTTTGGTTAAGTTGGTCTTTATATTTAGTATTATCAACTCTTATATTGTCTCAATATTTATCATATAATTTATTTAAAAAATTAGATTGGATTAGTATTGTTGATTTTTTAATCAATATGAAATATCATTCTGTATCTAGTTATTTACATTTATTAAATATAAATACAAGATATATTAAATTTTTTATTAATTTTTTAAATTTTTATAAAACATTTACTGGTAAACTTATGAAAACTTTAAGAAAATTTTTGAGGTTAAATTTACGTAAAAATTTAAGTTCTTTTTTTGTAATGTTTTCTTTTTTAAATTTAATTTCTTTTGAACATAATTTTGGACAAAAAAATAATTTAAATTTTTTATTAATAAAAAATTTAAATTATTTTTTTG
>Ga0310345_10003663_pt1 | contig 14463 bp, 13 predicted proteins | sample HC15DNA20500_MG_FD_204667 | JGI IMG/M metagenome (GOLD analysis project Ga0310345, IMG submission 204667) | Marine microbial communities from station ALOHA, North Pacific Subtropical Gyre - HC15-DNA-20-500_MG | ecosystem: Environmental > Aquatic > Marine > Oceanic | place: Pacific Ocean: North... | reverse complement strand
ACCTACGCACTCCGCGTCCGCGGTGACTCGATGATCGACGAGCAGATCCGAGATGGTGATTTGGTCATCATCGAAGACCGTAAAACCGCGGAGAACGGAGAAATGGTAATCGCCCTACTGCCAGGTAATGAGGTGACTCTCAAGAAGTTTTACCGTGACAACGGACGTATCCGTCTTCAACCAGCAAACGAAAATATCCAGCCTATCATCGTTGACTCGGACAGGGTTCAGGTCCAGGGTGTCGTCATCGGTGTCATGAGAAGATACTGACCAATCGAAAACTACGATAAGAAGAGGCCGCCATCCATGACCGACCGTAAGCAGATTAACCTAACAATTGTACCCGATGAATCTACCGTCTCAGACGCACCTCGTACCTATGCTAATTTCTGCGCCATCTCTCACACTCCCTTTGATTTCACACTCACGTTTTGTGAAGTCTTACCGCCATCTCAAGAAGAAGTGCGTAATGCAGAAACTGACCGGGAGTTACGTGCTCCTGTCCGTGCACGGATCGTCGTGCCGATGCAGTTCGTGCCAAATCTAATTGCCGCTCTACAAGAACACCTACTCGCATTCGGTGAGTCGTCACCGAAAGTGGGAGCACCGAAAGAGCCAATCCATTAATAGCAAGTCCTCGCGAAAACACTACGCGCCCAACAAGTCGTGCCAAAATCCACCGAGAAGCGCCACGTCTCGGCGCCACATCTGGCGGATATCACACGTCAAATTATGGTGAAGCTGGAAAAACAGCATCCCGGTGCATTCACCGAACTCAACTTTCGCAATCCATTCGAACTCCTTGTGGCGACGATTCTGTCCGCGCAATGTACCGATAAACGAGTCAACCAGGTCACAAGAGACTTATTTCAGGTTTATCCCGACGCATCCACAATGGCAGACGCGTTACCCGATACCCTCGAAAGGCTCATCAAGGCGACCGGTTTCTTCCGAGCCAAATCACGTTCCTTGATCGGCGCGGCGTCAGTTCTCGTCAACCAACACAACGGAAATATTCCGCCGCTCATGGATGACCTCGTCAAACTCCCGGGGGTTGGACGTAAGACAGCCAACGTCGTGCTCGGACACGCGTTAGGGGTTCCAGGTTTTCCCGTCGATCGTCATGTACTGCGCGTAGCGAACCGCCTGGGAATCGTCCAGTCTAATGACCCCAAAGTAGTTGAAACCGATCTCTGTACGGTGATCCCACCTGCACGCTGGATTGTCTCCTCCGACACGTTGATCTTTCACGGTCGCCGAGTGTGTAAACCATACCCGGAATGTGACCACTGTTGGGTTCGAGATGAATGCAATTTTGTTAAGAGTCCCGTCTCGATACATCCGCTGCCTCGCCGCTCACGTGCTGCCACAACGCGAAAACGGGCGGCGCCGGCACGGAGTCAGTGCAAGCAATGATAACCTGGCAATTCAATGGACTATTCTCTGAAACTTTGCACCATGTTTCCTGTCGATATCAGAAGGCTACAAACAATACAGTAGCCGCAGTGGAGAGTCGATCCTCACCGCATCTCCTCTCTGGACCCGACATTAGTTCTCCGCACACGCTGTGAAACCAGACGATATCAACGGAAACCGCGTAGCTTTCTGAAAAAGCACTTCCAAACCGTACCACTAATTACCGAAGAAGCTATCAGCAACGAAAGGGTGAACGGGACCGATGTCATCCGCAAGATTTGCGAAACTATGAGCCATAAGTTTGCTCACGACTGCTGATTAAGCACGAAAGATGTCAAAGAGATCGAGGCGAGATACTGCCGTGTCCCATCAAACGACCCCGTTTAAGCGGAAACACCGCTTCGCTCAACACTTCCTCGAACCTGCATGGGTCCAAAAACTCATCGAGATCATTCACCCAACGTCAGGCGATGAATTCCTTGAAGTCGGCCCCGGCCATGGCGTTCTCACTTCGGCGCTTGCCAACGCCGGCGCCACAGTCACAGCTGTTGAAATCGACCGAAACCTAGCTAGCTCCTTGGCGAGTTCAGTGCCGGAGCGGGTCACTATCATCAACGATGATTTTCTGAAGATCGATATAGAAGATGCCGTTCGGCAGTTAGAACAACACTCGACTAGAACTCCTGTCACTCTCAGGGTAGTTGGTAATCTCCCATACAACGTCTCAGTTCCGATCCTTCTCAAAGTGCTGCGCGCAAGCGGTTGCGGCACCACCATTCGTGACGCGACACTCATGCTGCAGTACGAGGTTGCCGACCGCGTGACCGCCGCAGCTGGCAGTCCAAGCTACGGACCACTCTCCATCACCACCCAGTTGTATGCGACCGCGCACCATGTATTGTCACTTCCACCAGGGGCTTTCCGACCGGTTCCCAAAGTGAGATCGGCCCTCGTGGCACTCAGGTTTCGACCACTGGACCGAATACCAACGCAGCCAGCACTTTTCGAACGGATGGTCCGTTCACTATTTACACAACGACGGAAACAGGGGGGCAACGCTATCGGCCCATTTGCACAATCGGTGAGCACCCTCGCTGGTTCGGATGTATTTCAGCAGGCCGGTCTCGATCCAAAACGCCGCCCAGGAGAACTTGAATTGTCGGAACTTATTGATCTGGCTGAGGTTCTGGCTTCTTATAGGTCGTGACTATGTTATACTGCGCCGCGTTTCCTTCCTCGGCAGGCCAACCCAGCAGCCTGCGAACGAGAGCACGTCGACCGTCCACCCCGGCCGGTTAGTACGTAGACAGCGCTCCTCCGAGCGTGTTGTCCGCGTACAGCGAGTGCTACTACGTTACCTTTTTTTATGAGTTCAGAATCAGAGCGTGAACCGCTCCTTGAGGCCGAGCTATTGGGTGGTGTCGGCGAGTTCGGCATGAATATGATGGCCGTTCGCTCAGGTGATACGTGTCTACTCATTGACGCGGGCGCGATGTTTCCCACCCCCGATCTGTTTGGCGTCGACCGCATCATCCCAGACACCACACGCCTGCGCCACGACGAGCGGCGTCTCTCTGCCCTTATCCTCACGCACGCCCATGAAGATCACATCGGTGCGATACCGTACGTTTGGAACTTAATTGACGGCCCTGTATATGGCACACCACTAACACTCGCGTTCCTGAAGGCCAAGCTGGACGCCCATGGACTCGACCCCGGCAATCGACTCATCACAGTCACACCACCCTACACTGTGACAGTTGGCGAACTCCAAGTTGAGTTCATCCGCGTCACCCACAGTATGCCCGATTGTGTCGCGCTCGCCATTCACAGCTCAGTCGGTACGCTCATCCACACGGGAGACTTTAAGTTCGACCAGACGCCACCAGATGGCCTGAGACTCGATTCCGATCGCCTGGCTGAACTCGGTACGAACGGCGTGCTCGCCCTCATGAGTGATAGCACCAACGCCGAACGTCCCGGACGTACAGGGTCAGAGCTCGACGTCGTCCCCGCGTTCGAAGAAATCTTCGAGAGCACTCTCGGAAAAATCATGGTCGCTACGTTCGCGTCGAGTTTACACCGCATCCAAATCCTCATTAATCTTGCAGCTCAATTCGAACGAAAGATCGCGTTCGTAGGACGCAGCATAATCAAAAATACGGAGATGGCGGAACGTCTCGGCTATCTTCAAATCCCCGGTGGGATACGCATACCTGACGCCGACGTAGCGCATCATGATCCCCGTAATGTGCTCTGTATAGTGACGGGATCGCAAGGAGAGCCATTGTCCGCTCTCTCACGCATCGCTGTTGACGAACACCGGCACGTCTCACTCTCACCAGACGATGTGGTTGTCTTCTCAGCACGCGCGATCCCAGGCAATCAGCGAGCGATCGGCCGTCTAATGAACCATATCTCCCGCCACGGGACTCGCGTTGTGCATGAGGGGACCAAGCTGGTCCATGTCTCAGGTCATGGTAGCGAGGAAGACCTTAGTTTGATGCTGGAACTTGTCAGACCGCGCTACTTCGTGCCGATACACGGAGAGTATCGGTATCTGGCACATCACGCCCGCATCGCGAAACGTGTCGCCGCAGACCAAACCAAGGTGCTCTTGGTAGAAAACGGTGACCGCCTCTGTTTTGACGCGACAGGCGCGTGGGTAGGCGAGCGAGCGCTCACGGGACGCGTTCTGATCGACGAGTCACACACCGGCGAAGTAACCGATGAGGTAATCCGTGACCGTCGCCGCCTCGCCAGTGACGGGATCATCGTGCCGGTGGTCATAATCGATCGGCAATCCAGATCTGTAGAGGTTCAGCCAAATGTCATCACACGAGGTTTCGTAGTTGATAGGACGACTGAGCCACTCCTGAAGTCTGTTCCCGACATGATATGTGAGCTTGTAGATGCCATTAACAGCGAAGAACGTAACGACCACGGCTTGGTCACCGAACGCGTGCGCATCGAACTACAGCGCCTCTTCCGTAAGAAGCCCGGAAAAGGTCCAGTGGTCGCGCCCGTTATCATGGAGGTCTGAACGTGTCTGGGACCATTCTGTCACGCCGCGTCAGTGAGTTTATTGGCGTTGCACTCTTCGCCTTAGCGCTCGTCTGGCTCATCGCGTTAACCACCTATAACCCAGTCGACGCTGTCTGGTTCTTTAACACCGGGGGTCAAGTCCCACCCAGTAATTTCGTAGGTAAGGTCGGTGCATTCCTTGCCGAGCTGTCATATCAGGTCGTTGGGTTTACAGCATATCTCGCACCAATTTCCTTCGTCGTTCTCGGTTGGCATCATTTCTGGTGTCGCTCGATCCAAGCGGCATACACGAAAGTCGTCGGACTTATTCTCATGTTCAGCTGTACTGCGTCGTTTCTCAGCCTGGCCTTCGGCAATCTGGATGTTTCGGGACAATCGTTCCGTGCTGGTGGCTACGTCGGCGCGTGGCTTTCCCAGTTGTTGGCTGAGTACTTCAATCGTACCGGGTCGATCATTGTTCTCGTGACCATCCTATTTCTATCGATTATCTTGTCGACGCAGTTTTCATTCGGTCGTTTTTTCTCGTCTCTGTGGCTTCTGATCACGCAGAAAAGTGGGGCGGTTCGCGCAACCCTGCGCGGCTGGTGGCACCGCCGACGCCGTGAGCGACAGCGACAGGATGTGGTCAAGAAACACCTAGCTAAGACCGGTGCGTCGACGGCCCGAACCGAGGTCTTGGCAAAGAGCCAGCCACCGCAAGCCCAAACAACAAGGTCTCGAAAGACACACTCTAAACAAAGGAACACCGACTCTGCTGAAAACGGCGGGCCGGCCGCGGAGGCAACCATTTCCCCCAAACCCGCCATTCGTCCTAGCCACCCGACTAAGACACCGCAACTGTCACTACCAAACCTCGCCGTTAAGGACAGGCAAAAAGACTCCTACACCTCTCCACCGATCGCTTTGCTTGACTCACCCAAAGAAGTTCAAAAATTTGATGAACGCGAATTGATGAATAGTGCACATCTACTTGAAGAGAAGTGTCAGGAGTTCTCCGTTGCAGGCTCGGTTGTCCAGATTCACCCTGGTCCGGTTGTAACGACATTCGAATTCAAGCCTGATACCGGCGTCAAATACAGTAAGGTTGCCGGTCTAGCCGATGATCTCTGTCTTGCCATGGAGGCCGAATCGATTCTAATTGAACGAATTCCTGGAAAATCGACGGTCGGCATCCAGGTCCCGAATCGTCTTCGCGACACGATCTCGTTACGCGAACTTCTCGAAGCAGAGACCTATAGACGGTCCACCTCAAGGTTGACTCTCGCACTCGGTAAAACCATTCACGGCGAACCCTTCGTCACCGACCTTGCCACAATGCCTCACCTTCTAATTGCTGGCTCTACTGGTACCGGAAAGTCCGTATCTCTAAATGCTATGTTGACTAGCATCCTTTACCGAGCGACTCCTGACGACGTGCGTCTGATCCTGATTGATCCGAAACGACTTGAACTCGGGATGTACGAAGATGTCCCACACTTGCTGACACCTGTCGTAGTTGAACCAAAACAGGCATCCAACGCACTGCGCTGGGCGGTCCGAGAAATGGAAGAGCGGTACAAAAGTCTCGCTGCCGAAGGTGTCCGGAATATTGAGCAGTACAACCGTAACATTCAGCGCCTCATCCAACACACAACGAAGACACGGCCGACCCACAAGTCTAACGACGATAGAGAGAATCAGCCCAAACCGTTGCCTTACGTCGTGCTTGCTATTGACGAACTCGCTGACCTTATGATGGTTGCCAGTAAGGAGGTCGAAGAATCAATCGCCCGTCTAGCGCAGATGGCGCGGGCCGTTGGTATCCACCTCATCCTCGCCACGCAGAGGCCATCGGTCGACGTTATCACCGGACTGATCAAAGCAAATCTCCCGGCACGTATTGCCTTCCGTGTCTCCTCTAAAGTTGATTCACGCACCATCCTGGACTCAAACGGCGCCGAGCAACTACTGGGAAATGGAGACATGTTGTTCTTGCCTCCTGCCTCTTCCCGATGTGTCCGTCTACATGGCCCTTACATCTCCGAACAGGAAACGGCTCGCCTCACGAGTTTCTTACGCAAACAAGACAAACCAGGCTACGACGAGTCAATTACCGCTGATGATAAGCCTACCAATGCGTTAGAGTTTGAACGGGACGAGCTCTACGACCGAGCCGCTCGCATCGTCGTCTCTGGAAGCCAGGCGTCGATCTCCCACCTCCAACGGCGTCTCAGCATCGGATTCAGCCGTGCTGCTCGTCTAATCGACATGATGGAGGCCGACGGCCTCGTCTCAAGCGGCACCGCTGGTAAAGCACGTGAGGTGCTCGTGAACCCAGACTATTTTGACCAAGTTGACCTGCAACTCAAGTAACGCCCTGTCGTTCTCCGGACGATAAGAAACAAAGATGAGATATGCAGGGACGCTCGGTACACTCCTCGTTTTATTGATCGCGGCACCACATGCCGAAGACAGGGAGGCGGCTGAACGCTACAGTGCAACCTTGGCGCTCGAGCGAAACCTAAGAACTCCTAATGAACAGTCACCGACACTAAACGACCTACGCGCTGCGATCTCTTCCTACGAAACTATTCAGCGTCAGTTCCCAACGAGCGCCTATGGTGACAACGCCCTGTGGCAGGCGGCTGGACTGGCCCTAGAGGCTTTTGACCGCTACCACCAGCAACTAGATTTCAATACCGGAAAGAGACTCCTTAACCGACTCTTAGTCGATTACCCAAAGAGTTCGCTAGTGTTACGAGGTGCTGAACGGCGAAAACGGTTCGATTCACTCAAGCGCATCACGTGGCTGACCGACATCGAGCGGGAGGTGCGAGAGAACATCGTGCGAGTAACCGTCAAGTTCGACGGCGAAGTGGAATTCAATTCGGAGCAACTGGAGCGCCCGGCGCGACTTTTCTTCGACCTCCACGCCACAGACGCGGCGCCACCGTTTCGGAACACCACACTGACATTTAACGGTGAGGCTATACGCAATATCCGATTGGGCCGCCGTCCGAACCAAGTCACGAGGATCGTACTCGATACCGAAGGAATTGATCGATGCAACACTTTCACGTTGTACGAACCATTTCGACTAGTGATCGATTGCAAACCATCCTCCCATCGCGTCGAGGCCCTCGGCACCGCAACCGTGACACCGCCTCCCACCTCTTCATCAGCACTCCCCATCCGTATAGCGAAAAAGGGAACCGTAGCTAACGATTCTGTTAAAACTCCTACCGCTGTCGACCTCAAGAACACACGGAGACTGTCGCTTACTAGGCAGCTCGGCCTTGGTATCTCACGCGTCGTCATCGACGCTGGTCACGGCGGTTACGATCCAGGAGCGCGAGCCCGTGGTCTCGAAGAGGCCGACATCGTACTCGACATCGCCAAGCGGTTGGAACAACGCCTCTCAACTTACCCCATCGAGGTTGTCCTGACACGACGGCGCGACGACTACATACCCTTAGAAGCGCGAACTCAACTTGCCAATCGGGTCGATGCTGATCTGTTTCTTTCGATCCACGCGAATGCTAGTCCGCACACTTCCACGCGCGGTGTTGAAACATATTTCCTTAACCTCACGAACGATGTTACTAGCGAAACTCTGGCTGCAAGCGAGAATGCCGCCACAGTGGAAACGATCGGACATTTGCCGGACTTGCTGCAGGCCATCGCTACAAACGACAAACTGGAGGAATCAAAGCACTTCGCCGAACTCGTACAACAAGCGATAGTCGATACCCTTCGTAAAGTAGACCCAGAGATTCCAGATCTCGGTGTAAAACAAGCCCCTTTCATTGTACTGATTGGAGCGCGCATGCCCAGCGTATTGGCCGAAATCTCATTCGTGACAAACGAGCACGACGCCACATTTCTCTCAACGGACGTTTATCGTGACCTGATAGCCGACGCACTATTCAAAGCCATCCTTCGGTATGAGCGCACACTCAAAAAACATACAGGACTGGAAACTGTCTTACAGGCAGGTAGTGGCTAAGAATGTTTGTCGCGATATTTGCGCGGCGTCACGGAATTGCGCCCCTGAGACCGGCCTAGTGGACTCATTCCCCATACGGACCACCAAAACGACGGAAGAATCGGTCTGTTGAGCGACGATAAATCTCTAGTTTTGAACTAGGAAAGGCCTCCGGCCACCGCGGCGGGTATCGTTGCCTTACCGTCAGTTGATTCGACCGTAGAGCGAGGCGGCGTGCTCAGTCCTAGTCGAATGCTATCGCTACCCCGACCCTTCAGTGGATCTTGACCACCCCTCCGACGAAGACTGATCAACACGGCAGCGAATCCGAGACCGAACACTACCGCTACCCCAGCGATCGCTGCTACAACACCCAATGTTCCAAGGAGAAAATCAACGATCGTCGTCTGAGGTGTCGGGGCGTCGACGACCTCATATATAAAAGGGGTTAACGGCTGAATATTCATCAAACGCAGCCTACCAACTCTCTGAGTCAAGTGCCAATTCGACGAGGGTTCGGGTCATGACACCTGTAGCACCCTTCGCGTGTCCAAGATTCACGCTCTCATTCCAGGCCGTGCCGGCGATGTCAAGATGAGCCCACGGAAGGTCACCCGCGAAAGCTTCCAGAAACGACGCGGCGGTGCAGGCCCCTCCCGCACGTCCACCGGCATTCAACATGTCTGCCATCTCGGACCGTAACAGTTCCCGATAGTCCTCGTACAAGGGCAAGGGCCAGAGACGCTCACCACAGCGTTCACCCGCTCTTTGGACCGTCTCTATCCAGTTTGTTGGTCTACCAAACAACCCGCTCGCAGCTGTACCGAGAGCAACGATACACGCGCCGGTCAATGTCGCAACATCAACGAGATGCGTCGCACCTAGTTCCCGTGCGTACCAAAGTGCATCTCCCAGAATCAAGCGACCTTCGGCGTCGGTATTCACCACTTCAACCGTAGTACCACTTGCTCCAGTTAGGATATCACCTGGTTTGGTAGCACGCCCCCCAGGCATATTTTCCGTCATCGGGACTATACCGACGACACGACGAGACGCGCCAAGCTGGCCAATCGCTCGCATCGCACAGACAACCGCCGCCCCTCCGGACATATCCTCCTTCATCCGCTCCATCCCGTCGGCCGGCTTAATCGAGATTCCACCGCTGTCGAACGTAACTCCTTTGCCGATAAGGCCCAGTACGGATCCATCACCCGAATTCGGTGGCTCATATCTCATCACCAGTACACGCGGCGACTCAATGCTGCCTCGCGCTACACCGAGAAGCAACCCCATCTTGAGTTCACCAATGGTCGTCTCATCCAACACCTCAGCACCGGCGCCACCCTCGCGTACTAGTTTTACCGCTCGCTCCGCAAACACACTCGGGGTGAGAACGTTGGCAGGTTCGTTGGCAAGCTCACGCGCAAGATTCACAGCTGCTGCGATTGTTCTACCCTTAGCGAGTGCCGAAGTAACATTGAGAGCATCCCCACCTGGTATAGTCAGAACTATCTGACACTCTCGCAGCACCGGCACATCATCGTTGTTAGTCTTGTATTTCCGGTCATCAAAACATCCAAGCACCAGTCCTTCAGCCACAGCCTGTCCCGCAAGTCGCCGATCCGGTGCTTTCCGACAGACGAAGGCGAGTTCTTCGACACGATGCCGGCATGCCAACCGAGCGGCCACTGCTGCGGCGACCCGCAGCCGATTCTCCTGATGATCCGCCGAGGATCCAGCCCCAACCAATAACAATCGCCGCGGGCGCCACTCCTCGCCAGTCAGACATGTTAGGAACGTTTCACCTGGGTTCGGCCGGAATTCTTCCGTAGAGCATGCTCGCGTTATTTCCCCACCCGTGGCCACATCGAGACCTGGAAGATCGGTAAGAGCGTCTTCTTCAAAGACTGGAACAACGAGCATCTCTACCGCCACCTTCGACGGTGGCACTGTGACGTGCGAGATCTCTGGATCTGAACGTTGATTCGACATCGAGCGATTATATCGAGCTACAATGAATGGTGATTCTACTGTAAAGGCATACTTATGCAACGAAGCCCATCTTGCTGGCGACAATCAAACCTGGTAGCAGCCGTCGTTATTCTCAGTATGGTCATAATCAACGGGCACTCCCTCGACGAAGGGACACTGGGAAACCATGCGCAAGACGACGAAGCTACTCTTACGCTACGGGCCTCGCCCCGTGTTGCTTTCGCACCAGCATCCATCCTTTTTGTCGGCCAAGTGCGCGGCGGTCCTAACGACAATGAAGAATTGTACTGCGCATCCATCGAGTGGGACTGGGGCGACGACACTCGTTCAGAATCCACACCGGACTGCGAACCTTATGAATCCGGCACAAGTGAAATAAGGCGCCGCTTTTCCGTCCGCCACACGTTCGATTACGGCGGCCGCTATGAGGTGCGCCTGCACCTCAAACAGCGCGCCGATACCATCATATCGGCTCGCACGAATGTCCAAGTCCGCGGCAGTCGTTTCCCCTAGTCAGGAACACTGAAGGACCGTACTACCAGTACCGAATGCTACCCCACAGGCCGAAGCGCTACGAGCTCGAAGCCGCCCTTCATCAAGTGATAACCTTTAAGTTCCGTTTCAAAATCGTGTCTCAGTGAAACGATCACGTAAACATAATCAGGGTAGGTCGCATCGAGAAGGTCAGTCATTGAGGGAACTGGAGGGCTCAATGGATGCGAGTGATACGTTCCGACGACGCTTAATCTATCGGTACGGGCACGATGGACAGCAGCAAAGTGATCTGCCGGATCAATGAGATAACGCGTCGGGCTCGCAACGAGGTTACGCGCCGGATGCACCCGCTCAAGGCGATGCGGCGATCCGATTAACAAACCGCAGCACTCGTTCGGCGCGTCACTGTACGCATGTTTGAGAATGTCGCTTACAACAGAATCCGGAATGTCTATGGTCGTGGTACGATCCACCGGCCCGAACTCCCATCTCGCGATCTAATCGGAACGCTTCTCACGGTTCTGTGATGCGAGGACGGCCCGCCACTCGGCTGCGGATTCGAAAATCCGTGTAATCGCTTCCCCAGAGTTGAGACTATCCCGAAGTTCCTGTAGCTCCGCAATTAAAATTTCAAGCGCAGGACCAATCTGGTCTGAATTGGTTGCACAAATATCCCGCCAAATCGCCACCGGGCTCGATGCAAGCCTAGTTGTATCCGACAAGCCGCGTCCTGTAAGTGCAATGCCGTCCGCACCGGATTCTTCACCGACGACGTGCATCAATGCACTCGCTGTCAGTTGCGGTAGATGGCTCAGATAGGCAAGGAGGTGGTCGTGCTCGAAAGCAGTCATTACGTGGGGAACCGCACCGAATGCCGACACAAACTCTGTTAGCCGGTCCAGCGCGACCCCTCCGGCGTCGCCAACCGGAGTGAACAGCCACGGACGACCCACAAAAAGGTCCGGCCGCGCGTGCTCGATTCCAGAACGAGGAGCTCCTCCTAGAGGGTGACCACCAATGAACGTGAACCGTGTCGGGAGGGAACGCGCCTCCGACACCACTTCACGTTTGGTACTGCCTACATCGGTCACGATCGCCGAACCAGTAATGTACTGTTCAAGCTCCCCTAAGACTGTTACGTTCTCGCGCACGGGCGCAGCCAGTACAACCAAATCCGCCTCAGCAATCACGGTCAAATCCGAAGCCGCGACATCGATAGCATGCCGCACCATCGCGCGCTCAAGCACATCCTTATCGTCGACACCGATCACAAGACAGCGCGGCCATATCTGACGTGCCGCCAAAGCCATCGATCCACCGATTAGACCGAGCCCTACTATCGCTACCTTCTCGAATACAGGTGGTGATTCCGGCACCTCGCCAGCTTGCAGCATAGGTAGCCTGCGCGATGTATCTGTCATTACGCTATCGTCGTCACTGCGGTTCCCGTACGCTCTGGTCTTAAATCCTCAAATAACCATCCCTACGTTCTCCCGTCCCTCCGCGGAACCGTCTCTACACAAATGCTTCGGCCAATAGCCGGTGCAATGATTCGTAGCTCTGCCATCAGCCGCTCAAACTGGACCGGAAACACCGATTGCGCGCCATCACTCAGGGCGTGGTCTGGATCCGGATGAACCTCAATAATTAACCCATCAGCACCCGCAGCCACTGCGGCACGGGCCATCGGAGCAACCTTGTCACGCAGCCCTGTACCATGACTCGGGTCCACCACAATCGGCAGATGACTCAGTTTATGGATGACGGGAATAGCCGAGATATCGAGGGTGTTGCGCGTGTAGCTTTCAAACGTCCGGATGCCGCGCTCACACAACACGACGTCGGTGTTCCCACCGGCAAGAATGTATTCCGCCGACAGTAGCCACTCCTCGATCGTCGCCGAGATCCCACGCTTGAGTAAGATAGGAGTGCGGCTGTGACCAAGCTCGCGCAATAACGTGAAGTTCTGCATATTGCGAGCCCCTACTTGAAGCATGTCAGCATACCGAACCAACAGGTCGATCTGACTGATATCCATCACTTCCGACACGAGCTTGAGCTTGAACCGATCGCATGACGCTCGCATCATCTTAAGCCCGTCCTCGCCTAGCCCTTGAAAACTGTATGGAGAGCTACGTGGCTTAAAGGCACCACCGCGCAACATTTTTGCGCCCACTTTTGCTACGGCCTCTGCCGCCGTTTCGACCTGTTCTTCCGTCTCCGCAGAACATGGCCCCGCCATGACGATTACTTCGTCGCCCCCGATCCTGAAGTCACCAACCGAGATGAGGCTTTTCTCTGGTTTAAAGGTTCGACTCGCCAGCTTGTAGGGTTCCGTAATCCTCAAAACTTCGTGCACACCATCCATCACTTCGACAAGCCGAGTATCAAACTCCCTGTTTCCACCAACGGCGCCTAGTACCGTTCGCAAAGCACCAGTCGATCGATGCACGTCGAACCCTTTTTCAACAAGCATTGCAATAACATGTTGAATCTCATCTTCAGACGATCGCTCTTCCATCACGACAACCATCGCTGTTCTCCTCTAGCAAAAGGTCCTATTACTCAGTCTCTACCGTTGGCGAGCCGTTCCACCCGCCTCGACTCGTCAATGATTCGTTCAAATAATCTGGTAATCGCACCCTCATCAAGCGGTCCGCCGTTGACACTCCGTGCGTGATTGAGCACCTCTATCTCGCGGTTCGGCTGATAGGTCGCCATTCCTATTTTGTCCTTTAAACGCCCGATTTCATTTGCATCTTCGGCACGTGTGTTAAGTAGCCTGATGATCTCTTCGTCCAGATTGTCGATCCGTTGTCGAAGCACGGCTACCTGTTCCAATACGATGTCTTGCTTGCCCTGAGTCTGTACGTTCCGATCTTCTGCCATCAATTAAGTCCACTTTTAAGCCACTGGATGTACCGTTTGACTTCCGAACCCAGAACCCCGTCCGCCGTTTGGGAAATCATGTTGACTAGAGCGCTACCAACAACGACAGCATCCGCCCATTGGCCAGCCTCAACAACATGCTCAGGCTTGGAGATACCAAACCCCAGCGCGATAGGTAGTTCTGTAATGTTACGAATTCGCTGAATCATTTCCCTTGCTCCTACATCGATATTTTCCTGCACTCCAGTTACCCCTAACCTAGAGATCCCGTACAGGAAACCACTGCCAAGGGCTGCCGCACGACGTATGCGCCCTTTCGTCGTCGTCGGGCTGAGAAGAAAAATCGTATCGATACCCGCATCGCCAGCTACCGTCCGGAGGGACTCTGCCTCTTCTATCGGCAAATCCAGCACTAATACCCCGTCTATGCCAGCGGTTGCTGCACGTTTCATGAAGGGATGAAGACCCATCCGTAGAACTGGGTTCGCGTACGTGAACAACACGATACCTGCCGAAATTGAATTCCGAACCTCAGCCACTAAATCAAGTGTCACCGCGAGTGTCGAGCCTGCTGCCAGAGCCCGCTCCGATGCGCGCTGTATGATCGGACCGTCCGCAAGTGGGTCAGAGACGGGAACGCCCACCTCCAGCACGTCGGCCCC
>Ga0310345_10003662_pt1 | contig 14465 bp, 15 predicted proteins | sample HC15DNA20500_MG_FD_204667 | JGI IMG/M metagenome (GOLD analysis project Ga0310345, IMG submission 204667) | Marine microbial communities from station ALOHA, North Pacific Subtropical Gyre - HC15-DNA-20-500_MG | ecosystem: Environmental > Aquatic > Marine > Oceanic | place: Pacific Ocean: North... | reverse complement strand
GATCGGCTTGCCCGTCTCCTCGACGATCCGGACAGCACCCTCACGAAACTCCCGGTCGTACTTCTTCCGTTTCTCTGGCATCTCGACCCCTATTGTCGATGCCTCCACGCTTTCGGGGGAACCTCAGGTGCGACGCTTTTCCTTCAGCCGCGCCTCGTGCAGGTGACGCGCGCCGTCGGTCAGCTCGTCGCGCAACCGGCGCTCGTGGGCCCGGAACAGCGACCAGTAGGTGTCGTCGAATTCCTCCACCACCTGGAAGGTCCACCGTCCCTCGATCACGTTGTGCCCGATCAGTTCCGTTTCGATGCGCTCCGCCGCGTCCACGTGGCCCGCGTCCCGCAGCGCGTCGGACGCATCACCCAGCAGCAGGTCGGCGTGGCCGATCAGCTGGTGGAACGAGTAGAGGTGCCCCCGCGCGCGCTCGACGAACTCGAGCGCCTCGGTCACCTTGCCGACGGCATCGACGGTTCCGTTGTCTTCACCGTTGTCGCTCATGTCGGCGAAATACCCGCGCCATCACCCCACCAACCGCGCCGGCAGATCCGTCAGGGTGGGGTCACGATTGCCCGGTCACGCCGGTGGTCGGGCCGGCCGGCAGTCACGCTTCCACGACCGCCTTGATCCGCTCCAGCGTCTTGCGCATGTCACGCAGGTTGCGGCGCCGCCGGAGCTGGCCGCCGAACACCGAGTACAGCGACATCAGCGGACTCGCGTTGAGCTGGAACGACTCGGTGACGTCGGTGCGTCCCTGCGCGGGTGTCAACCGGTAATGCCAGTTGTTCACCGCCCGATCGCCGACAAGGACCTCGAACCCGAACTCCCGGCCGGGTTCACAGGCCGTCACGCGGCACGTCGTCCAGTACACGGGGCCGATCTCGTTGCGCCGCACATGCCCGCGGAACTTCGCGCCGAGCGTCGGGCCGGTCGCACCGTCGAGCCACTCGGCCTCGAACGTTTCCGGCGAGTACCGACCGATGTTGCGGATATCGGTGATCACCTCCCAGATCTGCTCGGCCGACGCTGTCATCGTCACCGTGACGGCTCCCCGCATCACCGCACTCCTTTCTGTTCCGTCCGCGACGGAGTCTGTTCGTGACCGAGTCTGTTCGTGACCGACTCTGTTCGTGACCGACTCTGTCCGTCACGGGGCCACCTCGTCACCGTCACAGCTTTGCGCACAACCACATCACCGCACCGCGTTCTGATCTGTCCCGGCCTTGCCCGTCTACCTCATTCGATTCGGTAGACGTGCTCGGGAGTCAGTTCCGTGGTGATCGCGGTCGCCAGCAGTGTCCCCGGATCCGTGCCCTCGAACGGGATGTCGGTGTTGATGAGAATGACGAGCGTGGTCTGCGCGGCGGGCAGGTACACCGCGACGGTCTGATAGCCCGGCAGGCTGCCGTTGTGACCGATCCACCCGCCCAGATTGAACAGGCCGAGCCCATAGCCGTCCGGCGGGCTCTGCCCCGGTAACGCCACCGTCTGCAGCCGCTGTTCCTGCATCTGACGGGTCAGCAGCTTGCCCGTCGCGAGGGCCGGCGCCCAGATCCGCAGGTCGTCGAGCGTGGAGATCATCGCCCCGGCCGCCCACGCCCACGACGGATTCCACTCCGTGGCGGTGGTTTCGCCGCCATCGGGGGTCTGTGTCGTATAGCCCTCGGCGTGCGGGTCGGGGAAGGCGCCGCCGGAGGGAAAGCTGGTCTGGGGCATGCCCAGAGGTTCGAGGATGTGGTGGCCGATGTGCTCGCCGAGCGGTCGGCCACCGACCTGCTCGACCACCAGCCCCAACAGCACGGTGTTGGTGTTGCTGTACTGGACGCCCTGTCCGGGGGCGAACGCGACCGGCTGGGAGAAGGCGTAGCTGAGCAGTTCCTCGGGGGTGAAGGAGCGCTGCGGGTCGGCGAACAACGCCTGCTGGAACTGCGGATCGGCCGAGTAGTTGGCCAGGCCGCTGCGCATGCCGGCGAGTTGCCGCAGCGTGATGGTGTCGCCGTTGGGCACGTCGGGCACATAATCGGCGATCGTGTCGTCCAGGTCCACGCGCCCCTGGTCGGCCAGCTGCAATACCGCGGTGACGGTGAACGTCTTGGTCAGACTGCCTATCCGGCTGTAGAACCCCGTCTTCATCGGCGCCCGCGTCTTCTTGTCGGCCACCCCGAACGCCCGGACGTAATCCCCGCCCGGACCCCAGATCCCGACAATGGCACCGGGAATCCCGGCCTCGGTCATCACCCGCTCGACGGCCGCGTCGAGGCGGTTCGTGACGTCGGCGGCCATCGTCGCCGCAGGCGCAGGACTCGCCTGCGAGGACGTTTCGGGCAGCGGTTCCTCGACCGGCCCCGCGCAACCCACCACGGTAAACAGCACCGTGCAGAGGAGGGACAGCGCGCGAAGGATCATCGCGTTCACAGTATTCGTCCCGGCAAGCCGCCGGCCGCCGATGGTTGTGCCGTCAGCGGTCGAAGTCGGCGTCGTAGTCCGGGTCGTCCGGCACGTCCATCGACTGCTCGATCAGATCGGCCTCATTGGCCTGCCAGTCCCGGTCTGCTGAGACACGCTCGGCGTCGGGCCATGACTGCTGATCGGAGTCGTCGACCGGAGTGCGCTGCTCGGCCACATCAGCTTCAGGCGCCTCCGGTGCGTCACCGAATTGGCTGCGGTCAGGTGTCGTCATCAGCGTTCCTTCCAGCGATCAGTGACGGGTGTGCGCCTCCACGATAGGCGCGCCCGGCCGGTTACCCTCGCGTGTGCCCGGCTGTACCGCTGCGCGCCGGTTGTCTCGAAACGTTCTCCAGCACGGCTGTACCGGCTGCTCGCTGGTCGTCTCCGAACGGGGCCCGCACGGCTGTCGCCCGCCACGCCGTTGACCGGGTAGACGGACCTCGCGGTGACCACCACGGTGCGGCGGCCCGTGGCCCGGTTTCGGCCGGCGAGGGTCCCAGGCGGTCGGCGCCCTACGTTGCTGGTCTGCTGGTCAGGAAGATTGACTGGTCCAGGTGACTGTCGGGTACTGTGCGTAAACTGCCATGACGACAAGACCGGCCCTCGAACCCGGGCGGGGCCGGCGGACAACACCAGATCCCAGGATCCTGAAGGCGTGCACTTTGCCAGATACAACGAACGGCGCCCCGGGGCTGCAACCCCATTTCGAGGACGTCCAGTCGCACTACGACTTGTCCGACGACTTCTACCGGCTGTTTCTCGATCCCACGCAGACCTACAGCTGCGCATATTTCGAGCGCGACGACATGACGCTCGAAGAGGCCCAGATCGCCAAGATCGACCTGTCGCTCGGAAAGCTGGGGCTGCAGCCGGGCATGACCCTGCTCGACATCGGCTGCGGTTGGGGCACCACCCTGATGCGCGCCCTGGAGAAGTACGACGTCAACGTCGTCGGGCTCACGTTGAGCCGCAACCAGAAGGCCCACGTCCAGAAACGTTTCGACGAGTCGAGCAGCCCCCGTTCGAAGAGGGTTCTGCTGCAGGGCTGGGAGCAGTTCGACGAGCCCGTCGACCGCATCGTGTCCATCGGCGCGTTCGAGCACTTCGGCCGGGACCGCTACGACGAGTTCTTCAAGATGGCCCACCGGGTACTTCCCGACGACGGCGTCCTGCTGTTGCACACCATCATCAAGCCCACCGATCAGGAGTTCGCAGACCGCGGCCTGAAGCTGACGATGAGCTTGGTGCGGTTCTCGAAGTTCATCATGGACGAGATCTTCCCGGGTGGTGACCTGCCCAAGCCGACCACCGTCGCTGAGCACGCCGAGAAGGCCGGCTTCCGGCTGACCCGCGAACAGCGGCTCCGCGAGCACTACGCCAAGACACTCGACATCTGGGCCGAGGCACTGCAGAAACGCGAGGACGACGCGGTGCAGATCCAGTCCCGCGAGGTCTACGACCGCTACATGAAGTATCTGACCGGCTGTGCGGATCTGTTCCGGGACGGCTACACCGACATCTGTCAGTTCACCCTCGCCAAGAGCTGAGTCGCCGAGCGACAGCGCCGAGCGATCCGGCCGCAACAGGCCGGCCGAAGTCGGGGCAGCGGGCCTACCGGTGAGACTGAGTCGGCCAAGGTGCGGGCAGCAGACCCTGCTGATAGGACGTAGCCCGCACGGTGGAGCAGCGGTGCCCTACCGGTAGGACCGGGCCGGCTGGCCCGGGTCGGCGCCGCCGGCGTCGCGACGGCGAGCCGCCATCCCTGCGAGCGCCTCGAAGACCACCCGGTGGGCGGCGTTGACCGTCAGTTCGGCGTGGTCGTAGGCGGGGGCCACCTCGACCACGTCGACTCCGACGACGTCGTGCTCGAGGCACAGTTGCCGCACCATCCGCAGCAGGTCTGCGCTGGTGATGCCGCCCGGCTCCGGGGTGCCGGTACCCGGCGCGTGGGCCGGATCGAGCACGTCGATATCGACGGAGACGTACAGCTTGTCGGCCTTCGCGAGCGCCTCGGCGACGGCGTCGCGCATGACCTCCTTGAAGCCGCGCTCCCAGATCTCCTGCATCGTGTGCCACGTCATGCGTTGCTCGAGCATCCACTCGAACGTGTCCTGCGGAGGCCAGTAACCGCGCAGCCCGACCTGTACGAAGTGCGAACCCGGCACCGCACCCGACTCGATCAGCCGCCGCATCGGTGTGCCGTGTGACGCCAGGTTGCCTTCGATCTCGTCGGCGGTGTCGGCGTGGGCGTCGAAGTGGACGATGCCCACGTTGCCGTAACCGTGGACGTCGGCCACCGCAGTCGCGGCCGGCCACGTGATCGAATGGTCGCCGCCGAGGATCACCGGGACGATGCCCCGCGAGGCGATCGCGTGCACGCGTTCGCGGATGTTGGCATGCGAGACCTCGGTCTGCCCGTGGGGACAGTACGCATCACCGAAGTCGACGACCTCGAGCCAGTCGAAGATCTCCAACCCGAGGTCCATGTGGTAGGTGCCCGGTTCATAGGCGGTGGCACGGATCGCGCGCGGCCCGAAGCGCGCTCCGGGCCGGTTGGTGGTCGCGATGTCGAACGGCGCCCCCACGATGGCAACGTCGGGTCGCCAGGCGTCCAGCTGGTCGGCCTCGGTGAGGAAAGGGCGGTGCCCGAATGACGCCACCCCGGCGTAGGCCAGCTCGAGCTGTTCGATCATTCCCGGCGGCAGCTCGCGACGATGACCGTGATCATGGCCCATCGTCTGACCGTACCGGTCCGTCGCCCGCGGGACCGGTCAATGCGGCGCGCAGGTGCGCCGGCAGCGGGCGTTTCGTCCAGTCCTCGGTGGACACCACGACGTAGACGTTGTGGCCGCGCACCGCAACACGTTCCTCGGATCCGGCGGACGCGCTCGACACGTCGAAGCCGATCGTGAAACTCGTCGTGCCCACCCGGGTGCACCTCGCGGTGACCCGCACCTCGTCGCGCCAACGCACCGAGGCCACGAAGTCGATCTCGCTGTGCACGACCTGGAAGTCGTAGCCCGCGGACATCAGCTGCGGGTACGTCACCCCGATGTGGTCCAGGTAGCCCGTGCACGCCTCATCGAACCAGGTCAGATAGTGCCCGTTGAACACCACGCCCTGCTGGTCGATCTCGGCGTAGCGCGGGACGACAGGCAGCGAGAACGTGCGCACCTGGATGACCCTAGCGCCCGGGCGCAGGCGAGAATGCCACCGTGGAACTGGTCACGATCGACGACATCCGGACCGCGGCCCGGCAGGTGGCGAGCCATGTGGTGCGCACGCCGCTGCTGGAGGCTTCGTGGGGCGATCCCGATCGCCCGCTGTGGGTCAAGCCGGAGAGTCTGCAACCCATCGGCGCCTTCAAAGTCCGCGGCGCGTTCAATGCGATCGGAGCACTGATCGCCGGTTCCGACCCGGTGAGCGGCGTGGTCGCCTATTCGAGCGGCAATCACGCCCAGGCGGTGGCCTACGCCGCGGCGGTATATGGGTTGCCCGCGCACATCGTGATGCCCGAGGAGACCCCGGCGGTCAAAATCGACGCGACGCGTCGGCACGGCGCCCGGGTCGTGCTGTGTGCCGCCGGCCAACGAGAGATCGTCGCCGAGCAGGTGGCCGCGGAGACCGGTGCGGTGATGATCCCGCCGTTCGACCATCCCGGTGTCATCGCCGGTCAGGGCACGATCGGGCTCGAGATCGCGGAGAACCTGCCCGAGGTGCGCTCGGTGTTCGTGCCCGTCAGCGGCGGGGGACTGGCCTCCGGCATCGGCACCGCGATCAAGGCCCTGTGCCCGCGGGCCGTGGTGATCGGGGTGGAGCCCGAGCTGGCTGCCGACACCGCCGAGGGACTGGCCCAGGGCCGGCGCGTGGACTGGCCCATCACCGACCGGAACCGGACGATCGCCGACGGTCTGCGCTCACAACCGTCGGAGCTGACGTTCGCGCACCTGCAGAATGTGCTCGACGAGATCGTTACTGTCTCCGAAGCCGAAATCCGTTCCGGCGTGCGCGAGTTGGCGTTTCGGGCCCGCCTGGTCGCGGAGCCCAGCGGCGCGGTGGCGCTCGCCGGTTATCGCAAGGTTGCCGCACCCGCCGGACCGGCCGTGGTGATTCTGTCCGGCGGGAACGTCGCACCGGAGATGCTCGGCCAGATTCTGTCCGGCTGAGCCCGCTCGTTTGACAGGTGTGCAATGCGGCCCCGGCCCCGGGTAGGGTCACCGGGATCGCGTCGCACGGCCCGCCGGGAGGCTGCGCTGTGGACGCCGTGAAGGAGTATGTGGTGAACGCAGTACTGGGCCTGTCCGTAACGCCGTCAGCGGTCGGTGTGGCCATTCTGGACGGGTCGGTCGACGGCCGCGAGACGTGGGAAGTTCGACCGACGAGCGCGGAGCGGACTCCGATCGAAGCCGTCGCCGTGGTGCGGCGGGCGGAACAGCTGCTCGCCGGACGGGGCCGCCACGTGCAGTCGATCAGCGTGACGTGGAGTGACGAGGCCCGTGCCGATGCGGCGGCGCTGGTCGACACGCTGGCCGAATCCGGTCTTTCGAATATCGTCGAGGTGCGTCTGCCGGCGGCCGCCGATGCGCTGGCGCGCGAAATCGCCGAGAGTGCGCATTACTCGACGACCGCGGTCTGCCTGGTCGAACCCGGTCAACTCGTCGCGCTGGTGGTGAATTCCGCTGACGGCGCAGCGCAGACCGCGGTCAACCACAGCGCGGTCACCGAAGACGACTTGAGCGAATGGCTGAGCATCGTGTTCACCAAGGCTGACCGCACGCCGGACGCGCTCGTGCTGGTGGGGTCGGCGGAGGACCTGGACGGGCTGGCGCCCGCCCTGCAGGAGGCACTGAAGATTCCGGTGCTCGTGCCCGCCGAGGCGGCCCTGGCTCTGGCCCGAGGCGCAGCCCTCACCGGCGCACCGGCGACCTGCCTGGGGATGTGGGCCCAACCCGATCCCGGGGAGGCCGGCACATCGACGCGCCGGTCCCGTTCGCTTCACCCGGCAACCCCTGCGGCCATGCTCGCCGCGGGGACGGTCGCGTTCGTCGCCTCGGCGTCGGCCGCGCTGGCGCTGCAGTTCACCGCAGCGGACGCCGCACCGGCCGACGTGACCCGTCCGTCGGCGCAGACCTCCGCGGCCCTCACCCGTTCCGCGCCGGCGGAGCGTCCACCGGTCACCCCACCCGCCCCGCAGATGCGCCCGCCGTTGTCCGGCGAGGCGGTCGGTTCCGCACCGATCGCCGAAGCTGCACCGATCGTCGAAGCTGCCGGGCAGATCGGGGAAGCCGCCGCACCCATCGGTGAGGCACCGCCCGTTGTCGAGCCGGCGCCCGCTCCAGAGTCAGCACCCGTTCTGGAGTCGGCTCCCGTCTTCGAGGCGGCCCCGGTGGAGTTGCCGGTCGCCCAGCCTCCCGCCGAGCCGCCTCTGGCGCCTGTCCCGTCCGCCACGCCGCCGGAGATGATCCCCCCACCGGTACCCGAACAGGAGCCCGGGCTCATGCAACGCATCCGCGACCGGCTGGCCGGAATCGGCAACCACGACGCCGCGCCGCCACCCCCCGCACCGGTTCCCGTGCCACCTGGCGCCCCGACGCCACCGCAATAGCGCGTGGCCGCAAGGCCGCCCCACTGCAACAGCGCGTTGGCGCAAGCCGTCCCCACCGCAACAGCGCGTTGGCGCAAGCCGTCCCCACCGCAACAGCGCGTTGGCGCAAGCCGTCCCCACCGCAACAGCGCGTTGGCGCAAGCCGTCCCCACCGCAACAGCGCGTTGGCGCAAGCCGTCCCCACCGCAACAGCGGCCAGCCGCCGCTCCGCCACCACTGCACATACTCTCGGTGAAGTGATCCGACCCGTCTCACCCCCAGGGCCCAGGACGATGCGGATCGTGCTGCGCCTGGGCATCGTCTGTTCGGTCGTGGCGGCGGTGCTCGTGGTGGCGACAACGTCACGCTGGGGCCTGTGGTGGCGCCTGATCACGTTCACCTATCAGGTCAATCTGCTGGCGGCGGGCTACTACCTGTGGACGCTGGTCTACCCACCCGCGGAGAGGCGAGTCGGCTTGCGCGGCGCGATCGTCCTCTATGTGGTGACGGCTGGGCTGATCTGGAATCTCTTCCTCACCGAGCACAGCATGGGGTACACGCTCGCGAACTTTCTGTTGCACGTCGTGGTTCCCGTACTTGCGCTGGCCGACTGGATGCTGGTCGGTCGCGGACTCGTGCGCGTGACATGGTGGCAGCCGCTGGTGTGGCTCATCTATCCCAGCGCCTACCTGGCGCTGGCGCTGCTTGTGCTCAACACCGCGGGCAGGCGGGCACCGTATTTCTTCCTGGACCCGGCGACGGTCGGAGCCGCCGCGGTCGCCGTCAACGTCGGCGCACTCGCCGCTTGCGTGCTCGCGCTGGGTTACGCGTTGCTGGCGGTACACCGGGCTGCTGTCGCGTCTGCTATCGCGTCACACCGCGATGCGGTGTGAAACGTCGACGATGCCCGATCCGATAAATACACCGAGACACTTTTCGATCAGTCGCCCGACCTGCGTTTTCGTCAGCGGGTCGGCGCCACGAACTAGGATGGCAACGTGTTGAGCACCCACCCGCAGCACACTCTCCGACGGCGAGTGAGCATGCGTCATCTGGCCGCGGTGATCGGTGCACTGACTTTGATGAGCACCCTGTCGACCGCGCTGCCCGTCGTCACGGCGTCCGCTGGCTCGACCCAGCCGGGGCCTGTCGCCGATGTCTCGCCCCAGCCCGGGCAGACCGTCGGCGTGGCGCACCCGGTCACGGTCACGTTCACCGAACCGGTGGCCGACCGCTCAGCCGCCGAATCGTCGATCACGGTTCGCCCTGTCGGTGCGTCCGCGACGCCGGGATCGTTCACGTGGCTCGACGACCAGGTCGTCGAATTCACCCCGGCCGAGTTCTTTCCCGCACACACCCCGGTCACCGTCTCGGTCAACGGGCTGAAGAGCAGCTTCGAGACCGGAGCCTCGGTGGTCAGCGTCGCCGACATCGACGCGCACACCTTCACCGTCAGCATCGACGGTGAAGTCGCACGCGAGATGCCGGCGTCGATGGGCAAGCCGAAATTCCCCACCCCGACCGGCTCCTTCACTGCACTCGGCAAGGAGCGGTACGTCACATTCGACTCCCGGACCATCGGCATTCCGCTCGACGATCCCGAGGGATACCTCATCGACGGCGAATACGCGGTGCGGGTGACGTGGGGTGGCGTGTATGTCCACTCGGCGCCGTGGTCGGTCGGGTCGCAGGGATACGCCAACGTCAGTCACGGCTGCATCAACCTCAGCCCGGACAACGCCGCCTGGTACTTCGACACGGTGCGGGTGGGCGACCCGATCATCGTCCAGGCGTAACCGGTCGACAGGCGGCTTCAATCCGGTGTCGGCCGCCGAACCGATCATCGTCCAGGCGTAACCGTCAACAGGCCGCTTCGATCCGGAAGTTGGCGGAGACGGCGTTGCCCGGTTCGTCGGCAAACGAACCGTCCGCGGTGCCCGTGATGACATAGCGTCCGTCGCGGCCACTGACCCGCGCGTCACCGATGTTGTCGTTCCAGAAGGACCCGGTGAATCCTTCGACGTCACGGAAGTTCACCGAGGACGCCGAGATGTCGCTACCGGTCTGCAGGACAGCGGTGAAACCGCTGTCCTGTTCGGGTGTCTGGATGTACCAGGTGGGACCGGTCTGGTGGCAGCGCACGGCGCGGACGCCGGAGTCATTGCCGTCGATGCTGACCGATGCGGTGGTGCCGCCCAGCGCCGGCTCGGGCGCCGAACACGCCGCGATCCCCAGCACGGCGATCCCGGCACCCGCAACGCCTGCGACCTCTCGGATCCTCATGGCGACAGACTCTATGCGCTCGACCCTCTCGACCGGCCAGAAACGCGCGCTCGGCCTCTCCGGGTAGCAACGCGCGCTCGACCCTTTCGACCGGCCAGCAACGCACGCTCGACCTCTCCGGGCAGCAACGCGCGCTCGGCCCCTTCGGCCGGCCAGGAACGCGCGCTCGACGCTTCCAGGCTGAGTTCGCAGCGGAGGCTCAGTCCACGGTCACGGCCCGTCCATCACCAGGCTCCTCGGTCCGCGATCCGCCGCCGGGGCGTAGAGGCCACCATCAGGATCCGTCGCCACTACCAGGCGCATCCATACCGGGCTCAGCGCAGCGCTGCCGCTGTGTCGTCGTCGGCAGGCAGAAACGCCTCGATACTCAATTCAGCCGCGGTCAGATCCAACGCCGTGCCGAAGGTGGTGACCACACTCAGGAACGTCAGCCGGCCGCCCTCGACGGTGTCCAGTTCGAGAGGCACCGCCACTCCACCGAGCTCAGTCGGGGCTGAGCCGCCCGGGTAAGCCTCTATCTCGGCCAACAGCGCATCATCACCACCGCTCTCTCGAACCTCTCGCCGTAACCGATCAAGGAGATGTCCGCGCCACTGCGCGAGGTTGGCGATGCGTGGTGCCAGGCCGTCTGGATGCAAGGCGATGCGCAGTGCATTAGGCCGGCGCAGCAAGTGCGCGGCGACACCCTCCAGCAGCACCGCGGTGCCCAGATTGGCCGCCAGAATGTTCCAACCTCCGTCTACGGCCAGGCAGGGGAACGGCTCATAGGCGGCGAGAACGCGGGTCACCCCGCCGCGCACGGCCGACATTTCCGGAGCGTCGAAGGACAGCTGAGAATAGACCGGCGCCAGCCCGGCCGCGACCAGCAAGCGGTTCTGCCCCTGCTTCGGGACATCCAGGACGTGGGCTAGGCGCAGCACCATCGCGCGACTCGGAGCGGAGCGACCCGTCTCCAGAAAGCTCACGTGACGGGCGGAGACACCCGCGGCGATGGAGAGGGCCAACTGGCTGAGCCGACGGTGGTGCCGCCAGCCGCGCAGCAAGTCGCCGAACGTCGCCGCCGTCGTCGCGCTGCTCACCGGCTCAGTGTGGCCCGGGCGGCGCGTAGTGACCACTACCTGAGACGTAATTGCGGTGCCTACCTCCCACCCGCAGGCTAGAGGTAGGGCGAGGAGAGGAGCGATCCGATGGGTGAGCCGCTACCGAATACCGAACCGCAGAGAGCGGTCTCCCCGTGGCTGCGGTTCGTCCTGATCTGCGACCGCGCCGGTTCTGCCTGGTACATCGGACTGGGGTTCTTCTTCGCGCCATTGTTGACGCTGGCCTCTCCCTGGCCGGCACTGACCACCGCGCTATGGGTCGCGATCGGCCTGGCAGCTGTGTGGCTGGCCCTGCTCGGCGTCGCCATGGCCGCCGGGCTCGCGTTGGCAATGCGTTCGAATATTGATGTCGGCGAAGACTTCTGGCGTTCGATCGTGGCGTATCCGCCCGCCGAAGCCGTCAACCGAACCCGCCGCGCCGGCTCTTGATGGCGGCCCGCGTGGTTGATCGGCCGAGCGGCCGCGTGGTCAATCGGCCGTGCGGCCTCGCGATTGTTCGGCCGTGCAGCTCTGGGGCTGTTCGGCGGTGAAGCAGTACGTCGCTCAGGCTGCTTGTCCGTCGGGGGGTGCGGGTCCGCCGGGTTGGCCGGGGTTACTGGATTCGTCGGGTTTGTCGGGATCGCCGGGTTCGCGTGGGCTGCTGGATTCGTCGCGTACTTCGGGTTCGCCGGGTTGGTCGCTCGGCGCTGGTTCGGTCAACTCATAGTCGATCGGCTCGTGATCGCTCGGATCGCCGTCGATCGGTTCGTGGTCGCTCGGTTCGTGATCGCCCGGCGCGTCGTCGATCAGTTCATAGCTGATCGGTTCGTCGCCGGTCAGCGCGTCGCCGGTCAGCTCATAGTCGATGGGTTCGTGTTCGGTCAGTTCGTCGTCGACCCGCTCATAGTCGATCGTTTCGTCGTTGATCGGTTGGTTGTCGCCGCATTGGGTTTCGCCGGGCTGGTCGCGGTGACTGCTCGGGGTGGATTCGACGGCCCCGCCGTCGCTCTGCAGGCCGGCGTCCGGGCTGCTCGTGGGCTCTTGGTCGGGGGGTCGGAGGAGGCGTTCGGGGCGGTGGTAGGTGTTGATGCGGGTTTGGCCGGTGTCCAACGCTGGTGGGGGGATCCATTCGACCTCGCCGCGCTCGTTCATCCGGGTCGTCCAGCCGTCGGGGCTCACGGCGCGGTTATCGGGTCCACAGGCCAGGCCGAGCTCGTCGACGTTGGTGTTGCCGCCGTCGGTCCAGTCGGCGACGACGTGATGGGCTTGGCTGCCGTAGGCGCCGACGGTGCAGCCGGGTTTGGTGCAGCCCCCATCGCGGGCGATCAGCATGATCCGCTGCGCCGGGGAGGCGACCCGGCGGGCGCGGAACAGGTCCAGCGCCGATCCGGTGGCTTTGTCGAACACCGCCAGGCTGTGGTGGGCGTGGGCGGCCAGGCGGATCACATCCTTGATGGGGATGCGGGTGCCCCCACCGGTGACTCCGATCCCGGCGCGGGATTCCAGGTCTTGCAGGGTGGTGCGGATGATCACCGACACCGGCAGCCCGTTGAGCTGGCCGAGTTGGCCACTCATCAGCGCGATCCGCAACACCGCCACCAGGGCATCGTGCTGGCGCTGGGCCAGGCTGCGGTGATCAGCATCGATCTGGGCCTGCGAGGGCGTGCCCGAGGTGCAGGGTTGCGGGTCGTCGGGGTTGCACATGCCCGGGGCGGCGTACTTGGCGAAGATCGCCTCCAGCAGCGCCCACGCCTCCGGGGTCAACTCCCCGCTGATCGGGGTCATCGCATCGCCACGCTGGCGACCCTTGCAGATGCCGCGGCGGCGGGCGCGTTCGGTGTCGTCGGGTTCGGGGCCGTCCTGATCCAGCAGGAACAACGCCAACTCCGCAGCATCGCTGACATCCTTGGGACTGGCACCGGCGGCCAGGCGCACCAGATCGGTTTCGAACTGCTCACGGGTCGCGGCGTCGACGAACCCGGGTAGCTTGGCCACCGCTTTGGCGATCACCGTGACGTGCTCGGTGTTGATCACCCCGCGGGCCTGCGCGGCCGCGGTCGCGGCCAGCACCGGCGGCAGGGTTTGGCCGGTGATCGACTGTCGCGGCCCCAGCAGCGCCGCCTCACCCAACCGCCGCCCCGCCTCGGCGGTGGAGATCCGCCACCGAACCGCCAGCACCTGATTCCAGGACTTGGCGCCCATCTGCGTGGCGGTGGTCTCGACCTGCAAGCGGGCCAACAACCGGTTCCGCAGCGCCGGCAACTGACACCACACCGTTTCCAACTCATCAAGAGCGTCCACGAGATCCGCGCGACCCAGCAGATCCACCTCCGCACCGGCCGCGGCGTCGACCGCGGCGCGCACCGCTGCGACCGCGTCTGACAACACCACACCGGACATGACTCGAACATACATTCGACCACCGACAAAAACCGTTCGGCCCGAAAAATGCCTGAGGACATCGGTGACACTCCCACCTCAAGACATCGATGGCACATCTAGCTCGAGGTATCGGCGACACCCGTGATTACGACGACAACGATCTCTCGGTCGACGCCGAAACGTCCCCGTGAGGCTCTGCTGCCATCGCCACATGGGCAACAAATGTCGCCCATGCCGCCTCAGCGCAGAAGTGTCACCGATGTCGTATTGCCGACGTCACCGAGGCCCTCGTTGCAGAGCCCACCGAGGGTCCTGCCACATCGCATGGACGTCACGCCAGCGCCGCGCTCGAGTCCACGCCGGTTCAATGGGCGACTGGACAGCCACCCTTGCCGGTGTAGTCGACATGCCAATGCTTGATCCCGTTCAACCAGCCCGAACGCAGCCGGTCCGGCGGTGCGATGGCCGACAGGTCGGGCATGTGGTCGGCGATGGCGTTGAACATCAATTCGATCGTCATGCGCGCCAGGTTGGCGCCGATGCAGTAGTGGGCACCGGTTCCGCCGAAACCGACGTGCGGATTCGGATCTCGCAGAATATTGAACGAGAACGGATCATCGAAGACGTCCTCGTCGAAATTGGCAGATCGGTAACTCATCACGACCCGCTGACCCTTCTTGATCAACGTCCCGGAC
>Ga0310345_10003659_pt1 | contig 14481 bp, 10 predicted proteins | sample HC15DNA20500_MG_FD_204667 | JGI IMG/M metagenome (GOLD analysis project Ga0310345, IMG submission 204667) | Marine microbial communities from station ALOHA, North Pacific Subtropical Gyre - HC15-DNA-20-500_MG | ecosystem: Environmental > Aquatic > Marine > Oceanic | place: Pacific Ocean: North... | reverse complement strand
ACGGAAATTCGTAGTGGGCTTCGTAGTTCACGTTTGTCGCCGCCAAGGTGTGTGCCATGTCCAAAGTTACCCGCCTCAAGCCGCTGGAAGGCGGTAAAGGCCGCGCGCTGAGCCTGCCCAGGCCGCTTGAGCGCGTGCGTGACCGCATTACCGAGCGCGCCGGCGGACTGCTGGCGGACATGCTCGACGGCGCCGACGACACCCTGTTCGATCTGGCCGAGAAAGAGACCGACAGCGAGCGCGACCGCTACTTCGATGCCATGCGCGAGCTGCGCCTGCAGCGCGGCGCCCTGGAGACCGGCTTCCGGCAGGCGCTGGGCAATCTGTTCCAGGACAGCGCCCGCACCCCGGACGACCGGGAGCGCGCCACCGGCAAGGTGGCGGTGGAAGACCTGGCGCTGGTCAAACACGAAGAGCTGGAAACCACTGTCGCCCTGGACAACCTGGCCCGCCGCGCCCGCAAGGGCCACGACGAGGCCCTGCGCGCCTTCCAGCACCGCCTCGAGTACCTGTTCGAGAGCAAGGTCGACGTCACCGAAAGAAACAACCCCCTGGAGCCGCGCAACCTGGCCGCCTGTTTCTCCACCTGCCTGGAGCGGCTGTCCCTGGATATCCGCGCCCGCCTGATCGTGCTCAAGCTGTTCGAGCGTGTGGTGATGGACGAGGCCGGCGCCATGGTCGACGAGGCCAACCAAGTGCTGGCCGACGCCGGCGTGCTGCCGGATATGAAAACCGTGCCCGTGCCCCGGGGCCGCCCGGCCGGCGAGGGCGGCGCGGGCGCCGGCACCTCCGGCTCGGGCGCTTCGGCGGCCTCGGAACAGCCCCGTTCCGCCGGCGGAACGTCCTCGGCGGGTGAGGCCTCGGCGGCCGCGCCGCCGGCGGACAACGCCATGTTCGGGCTGCTTCAGGAACTGCTCACCACCCTGCGCGGGCTGGGCCCCGCCGGCGGCGCGCCGGCTTCCGGTGCGTCCGCGCCCACCGGCGCGCCCGTGGCCGGCGGTGGCGCCGCGCCCACCTCCGGCATGGCGATCATGTACAACGGCGTGGCCCACCTGAACGGCGCCCCGCTCACCGCCGATGCGCCGGTGCAGGCGGTCAGCAGCCAGGACCTGTTCGGCCTGCTCACCCGCCTGCAGCGCCTTGAGCATGCCTTGGAGGGCGGCGCCGACGCCCAGGACCGCAGCGTCAAGGACGAGCTCTCCGACCTGCTCGAGAGCGAGAACAGCGAGGCCATCCACGCCCTGGATCAGGCCGACGACGACGTCATCAACCTGGTCGCCATGCTGTTCGACTTCATCCTCGACGACGAGGGCCTGCCCTCGGAAATCAAGGCGCTGATCGGCCGTCTGCAGATCCCTCTTTTGAAGGTGGCGATCGCCGACAAGACCTTCTTCAGCAACGAAGAGCACGACGCCCGCCTGCTGCTCAACACCCTGGCCCGCGCCGGCTGCCAGTGGGACCCGCAGCAGGGCTACGACGACGAGACCTACCAGCGCATCGACCGGGCGGTGCACGCCATCATCGACGATTACGACGAAGACGCCGCCCTGTTCAGCGAGCTGCTGGCGGAGTTCGAATCGTTCTTCAGCGACCAGCGCGCCCGCGCCGAGCGCGTCGCCGAGCGGGTGCGTGAAGCCGAGGAGGGCAAGGCCCGCGCCGAGCAGGCCGCCGACGCGGTGCGCCGTTACATCGACGCGCGCCTGGCCGGCCGCCAGGTGCCGGACGTGGCGGTGCGCCTGCTGCGCCAGGGCTGGCAGCAGGTGCTCTACCTGACCTGGCTGCGCCAGGGCGAGGACAGCGACACCTGGCGCCGCTACGCCAAGGTGGTGGACGCGCTGGTGTGGAGCGTGATGCCCCACCGCGCGCCGGCGGACCTGGAGAAGCTGCGCGACCTGAGCCCGAAAGTGGTGCGCGCGCTGGAGCACGGCCTGGAATCCATTCAATACGACGCCGGCGAAACCCGTGCCCTGCTGGACGACCTGCTGGCCGTCCACGACAGCCTGATCAAGGGGCTGGAGACCGAGCGGGTGGCGGTGCCCAAGGCGCCGGAGCCCGAGCCGCCGGCCCCCTCGGCGCTGCCCGACGACCACGAGCTGGTGGTACGGGCCCGCCGCCTGCGCGCCGGCCAGTGGCTGGAAATCGGCGACGGCGACGACGCCCAGCGCGCCAAGCTGGCCGCCAACATCCGCGACGGCGCCAAGCTGGTGTTCATCAACCGGCGCGGCATCAAGGTGCGCGAATACGACGCCGCCGGCCTGGCCCAGGCGCTCCACGACGGCGAGGTCAAACTGATCGAGGACGGCGCCCTGTTCGACCGCGCCCTGGAAGCCGTGATCAGCGACCTGCGCCGCATGCAAAGCGCCTGAGATCCGGTGCGAGCGGGCCTTTGTGGGGGCGGACCCTTGTGGGAGCGGGCCCGGCCCGCGAAAATAGCGCCATGCTGACGCTCACCAATCACTGGGTGGACCAGGCGCGCAAAGTGCCGTCGCCCAACTTCAACGCCCGCCCGGACCCGGAAGACATCTCCCTGGTGGTGATCCACAACATCAGCCTGCCGCCGGAAGAGTTCGGCGGCCCCCAGGTGGAAGCCTTTTTCCAGAACCGCCTGGACCCGTCCGAGCACCCGTACTTCGAAGAGATCCGCGACCTGAAGGTATCCTCCCACTTTCTGATCCGCCGCGACGGCGAGCTGGTGCAGTTCGTCGCCTGCGACCAGCGCGCCTGGCACGCCGGCGTCTCCCGCTGGCGCGACCGGGACAACTGCAACGACTTCGCCCTCGGCATCGAACTGGAAGGCGCCGACCACATCCCCTTCGAAGACGCCCAGTACCGCAGCCTGCGCGCGCTGCTCGACGCTCTGATCGCCCACTACCCGCGCCTGTCCCGCGATACCGTCACCGGCCACGAGCACATCGCGCCGGGCCGCAAGACCGACCCGGGCCCGGCCTTCGACTGGACCCGACTCTAAGACGTGGTATAAACGAGAGTATGAAACTACTCGTTATTCTGCTCGTGCTCGCCCTGCGCCGTCGTGACGGCGGCTGGCCGCTTTGGTTGACCCGCGAGGAGCGCCATCAGCGCTTTATCGACCGGCTGTCGCCGGGCGGCGGCGCGCTGGCCTGGTGGCTGGCGGTGGCGTTGCCGACACTGCTGGTGGCGCTGCTGTTCAGCTGGCTGTGCGGCCTGGCGGGCGCGCTGCTGACCCTGCTGCTGGGCGGCGTGCTGCTGCTCTGGCTGATCGGCGTGGAGAGCGAGTTCCGGCGCATGGACACCCTGCTGGTGCGCGGGCGCATGAACGACCGCGACGCCCTGGCCGGCAGCGCCGCCCGGGCGTTCGACACCGGGCCGCTGGATGACGGTCCGGACAGCGAGCGGGCCTGGTTCAACGATCTCGCCGACCGCTTCGTGCTGCGCGCCGGCGATCTGTTCGCGGTGCTGTTCTGGGTTACGGTGCTGGGCTTCGGCGCGGCGCTGCTGTTCGTGCTCAACCGGGCCTGGCTGCGCCGTCACCCGGAGCACAGCGACTGGGCCCGCAGCCTGGACATCGCCCTGGCCTGGATCCCGGCGCGCCTGACCGCCCTGGCGCTGGCCCTGGTGGGGCATTTCGGCATGGTCGCCCAGGCCGTGAGCGGGCGCATCTGGCGCCTCGACGACAGCCGCGGCCTGCTCACCCTGGCCGCCGACGCCGCCCTCGGCGGCGACGCCGACAGCGACGAGCCCGCCTTCCAGGCCGGCGTCAACCGCCTCGAAGCCCTCCAGGAGCTTATGCTCCGCGCATTAGCGGTGTGGCTTATTTTCGCCGCGCTCTGGGCTGTATTGCCCACCTGATCTTTGTGGGAGCGGGCCCAGCCCGCGAAAGGCCGGCAAAGCCGGCCGGCAGGATCCCAGAGACCAAATCCATCATCCAAGCCATGCTCTCTGACATGAAGCTCTCTTATCTTGCTGCTATGATCGGGTGACGAGACGGCCTATATACCCCGCGCCGTTTCCGTCGTTTACCCCGCCGTCGCGGCGATCCCGCGCCGGCCAGGCACTGCGAAAAAGGACGCGCGCCCATGCAGAACAGAAACTTCTTTGAAGACGTGGACCCGGAAGAAACCCGGGAATGGCTCGAGGCACTGGAATCGGTGCTGGAACAGGAGGGGCCCGAACGCGCCGGCTGGCTGCTGGAAACCCTCACCAATGAAGCCCAGGAACAGGGCGTTATCCGCACCCACCTCGACACCCCTTACCTCAACACCATCCGCCCCAAGGACGAAGCCCCGATCCCCGGCGACATCTACATGGAACGACGCATCCGTTCCCTGGTGCGCTGGAACGCGCTGGCGATGGTGATCCGGGCCAACAAGGATAACGACGACGAACTGGGCGGCCACATCGCCACCTTCGCGTCGTCCGCCACGCTCTACGACGTCGGCTTCAACCACTTCTTCAAAGCCCCCCACGAGGACAACCCCGGCGACCTGGTGTATTTCCAGGGCCATTCGGCGCCGGGCATTTACGCCCGTTCCTACCTGGAGGGGCGCATCACCGAACAGCAGATGGACAACTTCCGCCGGGAAGTGGACGGCGAGGGGCTGTCGTCCTATCCGCACCCCTGGCTGATGCCGGATTACTGGCAGTTCCCCACCGTGTCCATGGGCCTGGGCGCCATGCAGGCGATCTACCAGGCGCACATCATGAAGTACCTGCAGAACCGGGAGCTGATTCCCGACCGCAAGCGCAAGGTGTGGGCCTTCCTCGGCGACGGCGAGATGGACGAGCCGGAATCCCTGGGCGCGCTGTCCATGGCCGGCCGCGAGCAGCTGGATAATCTGATCTTCGTGGTCAACTGCAACCTGCAGCGCCTGGACGGGCCGGTGCGCGGCAACGGCAAGATCATCCAGGAGCTGGAAAGCCTGTTCCGCGGCGCCGGCTGGAACGTGATCAAGGTGGTTTGGGGCCGGCTCTGGGACCCGCTGCTGGAGAAGGATTCCGAAGGCCTGCTGCGCCGCCGCATGGACGAAGCGGTGGACGGCGAATACCAGGCCTACAAGAAAAACGGCGGCGCCTACACCCGCGAGCATTTCTTCGGCAAATACCCGGAGCTGAAGAAAATGGTCGAGCATATGAGCGACGAGGACGTTTATCGTCTCAATCGCGGCGGCCATGACCCGTTCAAGGTGTACGCCGCCTACCACGAGGCGGTGAACCACACCGGCCAGCCCACGGTGATCCTGGCGAAAACCGTGAAGGGCTACGCCACCGGTGCCGGCGAGGCGGTCAACAAGACCCACCAGATGAAGAAGATGGATCTGGAAAGCCTGAAGGAATTCCGCGACCGCTTCGACATGCCGTTCACCGACAAAGAACTGGAAACCGTGCCCTATTACCGGCCGGACGAGGACTCCGCGGAGCTGCGCTACATGCGCGAGCAGCGCGAAAAGCTGGGCGGCTATATGCCGGTGCGCCGCCGCCACGCCAGCAACAAGCTGACCATTCCCAAGCTGGAGTTCTTCGAATCCTTCCTGGAAGGCAGCGGCGACCGGGAGATTTCCACCACCATGGCGTTCGTGCGCATGCTCAGCACCCTGGTGAAGGACAAGAGCATCGGCGATAGGGTGGTGCCCATCGTCCCCGACGAGGCGCGCACCTTCGGCATGGAGGGCATGTTCCGCCAGCTCGGTATTTATTCGTCCAAGGGCCAGCGCTATGAGCCCGAGGACGCCGGCCAGGTGATGTATTACCGCGAAGACAAGAAAGGCCGCATCATGGAGGAGGGCATCAACGAAGCCGGCTCCATGTCCGGCTGGATGGCCGCCGCCACCAGTTACAGCGTGCACGACTTCACGCTGATTCCGTTCTTTATCTACTACTCCATGTTCGGCTTCCAGCGCACCGGGGACTTCTGGTGGGCCGCCGGCGACAGCCAGGCGCGCGGCTTCCTGCTGGGCGGCACCGCCGGGCGCACCACCCTCAACGGCGAGGGCCTGCAGCACCAGGACGGGCACAGCCACGTGCTCACCAGCACGGTGCCCAACTGCGTCAGCTACGACCCCACCTACGCCTACGAGCTGGCGGTGATTCTGCAGGACGGCCTGCGCCGCATGTACGAGGAGGAAGAGAGCGTCTTCTACTACCTGACGCTGATGAACGAAAACTACCTGCACGGCGCCATGCCCAAGGGGGCCGAAGAAGGCATCCGCAAAGGCATGTACCTGCTGCGCGAAGGCAAGGGCAAGGGCGGCAAGAAAGCCAAGCGGGTGCAGCTGCTCGGGTCCGGCACCATCCTGCGCGAAGTGGAAGCGGCGGCGGAGCTGCTGCGCGAGGACTTCGGCGTGGCCGCCGACGTATGGAGCGTCACCAGCTTCAACGAGCTGCGCCGCGAAGGCCTGCGCGCCGACCGCGACCGCCTGCTCAAGCCGGATATGAAGATCGCGCCCACCTGGGTGGAGCAGTGCCTGGACAAGCGCCAGGGTCCGGTGATCGCCTCGACGGATTACATCAAAGCCTACGCCGACCAGATCCGACCCTGGATCAAAGCGCCCTACCGGGTGCTGGGCACCGACGGCTACGGGCGCAGTGATTCGCGCGCCAAGCTGCGGCACTTCTTTGAAGTGGACCGTTACTTCGTGGTCCTGGCGGCGCTCAGCGCCCTCAAGGACGAAGGCGAAGTGGACGCCGCCACCGTCAAGGAAGCGATCCAGAAATACGGCATCGACCCGGAAAAACCCTACCCGGTGATCTCATAAGGAGCCTGCCATGAGCAAGGAAACCATCCGGGTACCCGATGTGGGCAGCAGTGATCCTGTTGACGTCATCGAGGTGTCCGTCAAAAAAGGCGACAGCGTCGAAGCCGAAGACACCATTGTCGTGTTGGAGTCCGACAAAGCGTCCGTGGAAGTGCCGTGCCCGAAAGCCGGCACCGTTCTCGAACTGCTGGTGAAAGCCGGCGACCGGGTCAAGGAAGGCGACCCCCTGTTGGAGCTGGACACCGAAGCCGGCGACGGCGGTGTCGAAGACGACCAGTCCTCCGGCGACGAACCGGAAAACGAGCCGGCGGCGGAAAAGGCTCAGTCCGGAGACAACGAGCAGGGCGAAAAGGAAGAGAAGGCCGAACCGAAAGCGGACGAGAAGCCGGCGAAAAAACAGAGCGGCGGCACCCGCGAGGAAACCATCCCCGCCCCGGACCTGGGCGACATCGACGAAGCGGAAATCATTGAGCTGTCGGTGAGCGAAGGCGACACCGTGGAAGCGGAGCAGACCATTCTGGTGCTGGAATCCGACAAGGCGTCCCTGGAAATCCCCAGCCCGGCCGCCGGCACGGTGAAAAAACTGCTGGTGAAAACCGGCGACAAGATCACCTCCGGCACCGAATTGATGGTGCTGGAAACCACCGGCGGTGGCGAAGACGAATCCGGTGATGACCAGCCCGCCGAACAGAAGTCTGGCGACAGCAAGCCTGGCGACAGCAAGCCTGGTGAGAGCAAGTCTGGTGGGAGCGGGCCTGCCCGCGAACAGTCAGAAGAAACCTCTCAATCCTCGGAAACCTCCACCGGCAAAGAGACCACGGGCATCGGCGAGCACCCGGCCAAATCCGGCGCCGCCGCGGCCGGCCGACCGTCCAGGAACGTGCACGCCGGTCCGGCGGTGCGCAAGCTGGCCCGGGAAACCGGCGTCGACCTTGGTGCCGTGCCGCCCAGCGGCCCCAAGGACCGCATTCTCAAGGAGGATGTGCACGCGCACATCAAGCAGCGCATGGAACAGCCGGCCGCCGCCGGCGGGGCCGGCGCGCCGGACCTGCCGGAGATCGACTTCAGCGAATTCGGGCCGGTGGAACGGGACGAGCTCAACAAGCTGCGCAAGGTGGCGGCCAGGAATCTGCACCGCAGCTGGGTCACCATTCCCCACGTTACCCAGTTCGACGAGGCGGATATCACCGAGCTGGAAGCGTTCCGCAAAAGCCAGAACAAGGCATTGGAGAAAGAGGGCGTCAAACTCACCATGCTGGCGTTTCTGGTGCAGGCCTGCGCGCGGGCGTTGCGTAAGTTTCCGAGGGTGAACAGCTCGCTGGAACCATCCGGTGAGGCACTGATCCTGAAGGACTATGTGCATATCGGCATCGCCGTGGACACGCCCAACGGCCTGGTGGTGCCGGTGCTGCGCGACGCGGACAAGAAAGGGCTCAGCCAGATCGCCACGGAAATCGGCGAGCTGGCGGCCAAGGCCCGCGACCGCAAACTGTCACCGGCGGACATGAAGGGCGCCACCTTCAGCATCTCGTCGCTGGGCGGCATCGGCGGCACCGCCTTTACGCCCATCGTCAACTGGCCGGAGGTGGCGATTCTCGGCGTCAGCCGTTCCGACACCAAACCGGTGTGGGACGGCAACGCCTTCCAGCCCCGGCTGATGCTGCCGCTGTCGTTCTCCTACGACCACCGGGTGATCGACGGCGCCGACGCGGCGCGCTTCACCACCTACCTCAGCGGCCTGCTCGGCGACATGCGGCGCGCCCTGTTGTAACGGAAATGCGGAGGCATAAAAAACCCGGCCTGAGGCCGGGTTTTTTTTGAAGAAAAGAGGGGGCGCTATCAGTTATTACCGTGGCGCTCTTTCCACTTTTCCTTCTTTTCCTGCCATTTTTCCATCCGGTCTTTCTGGTGCTGTTCGTACTGGGCGCGTTGCTCGTCGTTCAGCACGTCACGGATTTCTTCCTGGGTTTCCTTGTGCAGTTCGCGCATCTCTTCGCCTTTCTCGCGGTAGATTTCGCGCACTTCCTGCTGCTGCTCCTCGCTGAGGTTCAGTTCCTGGGTCATTCTCTGAACGTGGCGGTCGGCGCCTTTTTCCATCGGTGAGCCGGCGAAGGCCGCGGCGGAGAACAGGGTCAGCGTGACAATCATCAGTTTTTTCATCGTCTTGCTCCTTGAGTGATGACGTTCCGGGTGGCCCCGGATTCCCTTACAGATTGGACTGACATTGTGCAGCCAGTATGCAGCGAATGTGGAAACAACCGCTGCGGGGTTCACCCTCGCGCGGGGAGACGAAACGGTTCAAGCTTCTTCATCAGGATTTTGCAATCGATAACCGACGCCATAGACGCTGCCGATCCAGTCGTGGTCGCCGGTCAGGCCTTCGCTGAGTTTGCGCCGCAACTTGCGGATATGGCTGTCGATGGTGCGGTCGGACACCACCCGGTGGTCGGAGTAGATCACGTCCATCAGCTGGTCGCGGGTCCAGATGCGCCCGGCCTGACGGGACAACGCCGCCAGCAGCTCGAATTCGATCGCGGTGAGCGCCACCCGGGCGCCGTCGTGGACCGCCTCGAAACGGTGCCGGTCCAGGGCCAGGCCGCCCTCGGCCGGGGGCTGGGCGGCGTTACCGGCGCGGCGCAGCACCGCCTTGACCCGCGCCACCACTTCCCTGGGGCTGAACGGTTTGCAGATGTAGTCGTCGGCGCCGATCTCCAGGCCCAGCAGGCGGTCCACCTCTTCCACGCGGGCGGTGATCATCAGAATCGGCACTTGAGAGAAACGGCGGATCGCCTTGCACACTTCCATGCCGTCGCCGTCGGGCAGCATCAGGTCCAGCAGCACCGCGTCGAAATCACCGTCGCGCACGCGCTGCTCGGCGTCGGCGGCGCTGCCGGTCTGCTCCGGCTCGAAATGGCTGTGGCGCAGATAGTCCGCCAGCAGTTGCGCCAACCGGGGCTCATCCTCGACGATCAGAATTTTCGCCATCTTCCGTTCCTTTCATTCGCTGTGGAAGCCCACCTTGTGGGAGCAAGACTTGTGGGAGCGGGCCCCGCCCGCGAAAGGGTGGCTTATAAGCCACCCGGCAGGATTCCAGCGCCCTCTCTAACAGCGGTACAAACAGCCTCTCTGGAATCCTGCCGGGAGCTTCGCTCCCTTTCGCGGGCGAGGCCCGCTCCTACAATGGCAGCCGTACTGTGATTCTGAGACCGCCCAGGGGGCTATGGTCGGCCTCCATCGTGCCGCCGTGCGCCTCGACGATGCGCCGGGCGATGGCCAGCCCCAGGCCGGCGCCGCCGGTCTGGCGGTTGCGCGAGCTTTCCACCCGGTAGAGGTGATCGAACAGTTTCGGCAGGGCGTCGTCGGGCACGCCGGGGGCGCTGTCGTTCAGGGTCAGGCGCCAGTCGTCGCCGTCGCGGCCCAGGGTAAGGTGCACCTCGCCGCCCTCGTCGGTGTACTTGAGGCTGTTCTGCAGCAGGTTGTCCAGCAGCTGGCGCAGGCGCACCGGGTCGCCGTTGACCCGCGCCGGGCTCAGGTCGGTGCGCAGGCGCACGCGGCGGCGGCCGAACGCCGGGCGCACCGCGTCCACGGCGTCCTCGCAGAGCGTGTCCAGATCCAGCGCGGTGAAGTGATAGCGCAGGTTGCCGGCGTCGGCCAGGGCCAGGTCATGCAGGTCGCTGACCAGATGGGTGAGCTGGCGTACCTCGGATTCCAGCGCCGCGATGGTCTCGTGGTTGAGCGGCCGCACGCCGTCGACCACCGCTTCCAGCTCGCCCTGCAGCACCGACAACGGCGTGCGCAGCTCGTGGGCGATGTCCGAAAACCAGCGCTGGCGGGCTTTCTGGCCCTGGTCCAGGCGCTCGCCCAGGCTGTCCACATGGCGGATCAGATCCCCCAGCTCGTCGCGGCGCCGGCTGCCCAGCCGGGTCTGGTAGTCGCCCTCGCGCAGCTTGCGGGTGTGGGCGCTGAGTGCCGTTACCGGCGCCACCAGGTGGCGCGCCAGCAGCCAGGACACCAGCAGCGACAGGGCCAGGCCCACCAGAGCCATCCAGCCGGCGAAATTGAGCTGGCGCTCCTGGAAGCGCCGGTCAAGCTTGTCGCGGATCGCTTCCTGGTCGGGGTAGGCCAGCCAGCCGACCAGATCGTTGTCGGTGCGGATCGGCACCAGGCGGCTGAACTGTTGCGTCGGCGGCGGGCCGATCAACGGGCGCCGGTCCGCCGTCAGCAGAGTCAGATGGCGGGGCGCGTCGCGGCGGTCCCGCTTGCCCGGCTCGGTGTCGGTGTTGCGGTCGCCGGCCAGCCAGTAGAGCCGGCCCAGCACCCGCGGGTCGCTGAGCAGGAAGTCCCAGCTGCCCCGTTGCGCGTACAGCACGCCCAGGTGGTCGGCCAGGCGCTCCACCTGGGCCTGCTGGCGCTCGTCGATGTACTTGCGCAGGCTCTGCTCGAACGCAAAGAAATAGAAACCGCTGGCGGCCACGATCAGCACCACGAAGGTGCCGAGAAAGGTGAGGAAAAGCTTGTTGCGTATGCCCATGGTCGGCCGGCGGACCTCGCCAGAATAACGGAACCGCCAGTCTAAGCCCTGCCGGCCCCGCGACCCAGCGCCTTGCACATTCTTTCAAAATCGCCCGTTCGCACTTCGTGCGAACGGGCTTGTAGGAGCGGGCCCAGCCCGCGAAAGGCAAGCAACGCTTGCCGGCAGGATCCCAGAGACCTCCCCGCAGCAGCTCAGACTATATATGACTACTGAGTCTGTCTCTTTAGCCAAATTAGTGTGGAAGTTAATGTCAGGGTGATGTTAGGTTTTGCGCGCAACAAAAAACCATAAGAAAAGGGGACAGATAAAATTTTTTCCTATAATAAGGAAGTTCTAAAAAATGGACGATATCGATACTGAAAAAGCGGGGAACCGATACCGGTACGTTTATAGGAAAGAGGCCTGCAGATTTTGGTGGTGCGCTTTGCCCTACGTCGACGAGAAAGGACGTAAAAAGCAATTCAGAAAGTGTTTTAGGGACAACCGGTATCAGAACAAATACGCTGCCCTCGCAGCGGCTCTGGCCTGGCGAGATGCGCAACTGCGAGCACTGAAGCGTCTGGGCACGCTCGGCGCGCCGCCAAAGCTAAGACGCGTCTCCGTCAATGAACTCGGTAGCCTCAAACCTCAAGACAACAGTTTTGGAATCATTGGCATCACGGTGACCCGCCGCGAAAAACCCAAGGGCATCAACGTGTCGGTGACCGCGCAACGCGGGCAAAAGAAATGGTTCTCCATGCGCCGGCACGGCGCTTTCGAAGCGTTCCGGCTGGGTGTGCGTCAACGCTGCGAGTGGATACAAGTGCCCGTGCCCAGCGACGAAGAGCTATATCGTCGCTTTCAGCATTGGCTGAAGAATAATTTCCGGTTTCTGGAAGAGTATGACATTTCGGGGTAAGGCTCCGGAGACGGTAAAGCGCATGTTCCATCATGATGTCATGTTTAGGAACGCGGGAAGGCTGCCAAGGTCGTTTAGCTATAAAGATCTTCTTGATCTTGCTAGTTTTTCCATACCTGGCATCTCACCTCCCGGTAAAACCTTTTCCTGTCTGCGCTTTATTCAAAAGTTCTGCAGTGACAGTGCGGGTACCCATGACCAGTTTTACCAGCTCAGGGACCCGCGCCGTTACGACAGGCTCGCCGATCTCAAACAATGCGTTTTCCATCTGACCGAGTCCAAAAGAGCGATTCTTCGCCAAGCAATGAAGGTGGAAGGCGCTGAGTTTGAGGAAGATTTATTCCACTTTCTAGCGTTGCGTTTGGAAGCCTGTAATTCGGAGTACTTCTGGCGCTTCAGTCTGAGGCAAAGGTATCAATGGCTCCATGACCGGCATGGCACCGGTGTCTCGCTATCCGATGCCACGCATACTCTTTCAGTGGCGGGCAACGAGTTGGCCCTGGCGCTGGATCAGGAAGACGAGGACCGTTGTTTGGGCGCTGTATCGGCGATCATGGACTGGGCAAGGGTTTATCACCCAGTCGGGCCTAGAAGGCACAACAAGCCTACCGTTGAGAAGCTTTACGCGTCGCGATCCTTACTAAGAGTCATAAGAGAGCATGTTGCTCTTTTGAAAGTCGGTGATTATCAAGGCGTCGTCTACATGAACTCCGGCTGGTCTAAGGTATGGGCCTGCCTTTTACCCGACATAATGATGATGGACAGTCGGGTTTCTTATTCACTTGGACGAATTTTCCAGGCGTACAGCTCGGAAGCAAAGCTGGATCTGCGTTTTTTATGCGAACGGGTAGGGTTTTACCAGGTCGGCTTCCCGGGGCGGGCGGTTGATGGCATACCAAGAATTGATAAACGCCCGGAGGTCTGGGCGCTGTCGGCGATTAATATGTCCCGTTTTTTGCTGGATTTTTTAGAGTATTGTAGAAGGAATAGCCGCCTGATTCTTAACGGCTATCCGTTTAGTTTGAGAGGCCTCGAAGCAAAGTTGTTCATGATGGGTGGTAGCCAATTTGTGGGAGCGGGCCTTGCCCGCGAAAGGGAGCGAAGCTCCCGGTAGGATTCCAGAGGCCTTTCCGACGATGGTGCCAACAACGCTTCTGGTATCCCTGCCGGGTGGCTATAAGCCACCCTTTCGCGGGCAAGGCCCGCTCCCACAAGCCCGTTAACGATCCTGGCGACGCACCCATTGCGGCTCATCGGTGCCGGTACGCAGGTTGATGGCGCGGGCCATCACGAACAGCAGGTCGCCGACGCGGTTGAGCACGGCGCGGCTGACCGGGTTGATCTGGTCGTCGTCGCCGACCGCGATCAGGTCCCGTTCGGCGCGCCGGGCCACGGTGCGGCAGTGATGGCACCAAGCGGCGTCGGGATGACCGCCGGGCAGCACGAATTCCTTGAGCGGCGCCAGCTCCGCGTTGAGCATGTCGGCCTGGGACTCCACCTCCACCAGATCGTCGTCGGTGAGGGTGACGGTGCCGGGCACCGCCAGTTCGCCGCCCAGGTCGAACAGCAGATGCTGGACCCGCTCAAGCAGCGCGTCCAGATCGTCGTCCAGGGCCCGGGCGCGCAGCACGCCCAGGCCGCTGTTCAGCTCGTCCAGCGCACCCAGGGCCTGGATGCGCGGATGATCCTTGGCGATCCGGCTGCCGTCGGCCAGGCCGGTGCGGCCGTCGTCGCCGCTGCGTGTGATCACCCGGTTGATGCGGGTTTTGTCGTCCTTGCCGTCGCTCATGGTCAGAATTCCATTCCCAGGCTTACCCGGTAGTGCCGTTCCGGCAGGGGGTAGGCGTTATAACTGAGGTTGTTGGTGGCTTTGACGCCGTAATCCGCCGCCAGTTCATCCTCCAGGTTATAGGCCCCGATGCGCAAGTAAGCATTTTGGTAGCGGGCGGTGGCCTCCAGGTCGGTCATGCGGTAGCTGTCGATCTGCTGGAAGTCGTTGGGCTGGTCGTTGTCGAAGCGGCGCTTGCCCACGTAGCGGTGCGCCAGGGACAGCTCCAGCCAGGGCAGCGCCTGCCAGTTGGCCTGGGCGTAGAACAGCTGGCGCGACACCAGGGGCACGTCGTTGCCTTCCCATTCGCCCTCGTCGAACTCGGCCCGTTGCAGGGTGCCGTTGAGCACCAGGGTGAGGTCGCGGTCCAGCCGCCAGCGGCTGTTCAGGCTCACGCCACGGCGCAGGGTGCGGTCTTCCAGGTTGACGTTGGACCCGAAGCCGCCGGCATAAGGATTGAAGACGATTTCGTTGTCGAAGCGCCCCTGCC